>Ga0247837_1000264_pt1 | contig 107817 bp, 77 predicted proteins | sample LaCtaG_2_FD_187115 | JGI IMG/M metagenome (GOLD analysis project Ga0247837, IMG submission 187115) | Freshwater microbial communities from meromictic Lake La Cruz, Castile-La Mancha, Spain - LaCruzMarch2015_14.5m | ecosystem: Environmental > Aquatic > Freshwater > Lake | place: Spain... | reverse complement strand
TTAGACTAGTAAAAAAGGAGGATTGCTAGTATGCACCAATGGCTCTTTACAAAGCTACACTACTGCAGCTTATTGGAATAGGCGAGCGGCCAGGACGTGTGGCGATGTGCAGTTTTTGGTTGGTTCTGTCCGGGCCCATGATGCTTCTTAGCAGGAGAATGGGTAGTAAATGCTACAGATAAAGACCTCCCTATTGTAATGCTGCCTATCTGTTACTTCCAGGACACGAGAGTGCAGTGATTTTGCCAGGAGCAGACTACTAGCCTACTTACAACAGTGGACACTGCCTCATTCGCTTAGCACTATAAATAGTTAGAAAGGCACACCTCTTATCACATTGTCAGCAACTCTTCTCTCATCAGCCACAGTCCTGCAGCTGAAAAGCAGGGCAAATGGCTTCCGAACTGCATGATGTTGTATGAGCAGAACTCAGATTAGCTAGTGCGCGGCTTCTTGAGAGGGTGGGGCGCAGCGTCGTCCGGATGCAGCTGAAAGGTGTAGAAGTCCTTGGCCTGGGTGTCCTTCTTAGTCTTGAGCGGAACCTGCTGTGTAGACAGCATGGAAGTCTGCGCCTTGCTCTTGGAGAGCACCATCTGAAAGCCTCCTTCCTCCATCTTTTCGACGTGCTGCTGCATCACTGCGTCCTCAGGCTGAGCATCCATCTGCATTGAGTCGAGACGTCCCTGCAGCCAACCCTGCCGCAAAGCGTTCTTAAGCCCAACCCTTTTCTTGAAGGTCACCACCGCGAAATAGACGAATGAGCCGGGCGAGGCTCCCTGGGCTGCTTTGCTCTTCTCGAACTTCCCAGTCTGCACAGTCTCAATAGTGCCGCACTGCTGAAACAGCTCTGTCGCTTCCTTCGCCTTGACCTTCTTATCGAGTCTGCACACAAACAGCGACCGCTGGGGGTCCGCTGTCTCTGGGTCGTTGAGGTGCTGTCGGTAGTACAGGAAGGCGTCGCCCACCTTGAGTGGCAGGTAGCCTTCCATACTATTTGAGACTTCGCAGTCACTGTGGACTGGAAGAGGCAGATTTAAGCACCTAGTGCGGGTCCGCGCTAGAAAGAGTCTCTCGCACGCTTGAGGTCTCATAATTGACAGTAACGGAGTCGCTATGAAGTGCGAAAATTGATTGAGTCCAAATGAAGCATTCCCGAAGTTAGTCAAGGGTAGCTAATGGGTAGAAAAGTGGTTAGCGAGAAGCAAGAAGAGGAGCTGTTTCCTGAAGAGAATTTAAGCACGGAGCCGAACCAGCCGCACCCAGACCTCCTCCATCCAGACTTCACACAGGTGCGTTGGCTGCTATTCCCAGACGATGCAGCCAAAGCGTACTGGGACTTCACAGTGCTCTCTTTGCTGATAGTGAGCGCAGTGCTGGAGCCCTACAAGTTGGCTGTGATGGAGGATAGTGACTTGCAGGCTGTGGGTTGGCAAATACTGGACTGGGCAGTGCTGAGCTGTTTCACAGTGGACTTACTTGTCAACTTCTTCACAGCCTACTTCGACGAGCAGTCACTGGTGGTCAGTCGGCTTCACATAGCCCAGCACTATGTGCGTACATGGTTCTGTGTGGACTTTTTGTCCTGCTTTCCCTTTGACAGTTTGATGGAACTCAGTGGGGCGCCCACTAAGCTGGCGAAGCTAGCCCGGCTCCCGAGACTCTACCGTCTGGTGAAGTCCACCAAGTAAGCATCACCCAGGTTCATCAAGTTGTTTGCGCAGAGTGACAACTATTTCCTGGACTGGCTCAAGAGCGCTCTGCACCTGTCCAGTGCTTTCACCCAACTCTTCTTCTTCCTCGGCCTGGCGATGCTGGGCTGCCACTTCATCGCCTGTATGTTCATCTTCTTGGCGCGCATGGAAGATTTCGAGCCCGGCTCCTGGACTGGCCGGTTGGGACTGGACTCGAGCAAGCCAGCGGACTTGTACTTGAGTGGACTTCAATACATTGTCACCACACTCACGACTGTGGGGTATGGGGATATTGCGCCAGTGACGAAGGCTGAAAGGATGTTTTGCTTGGTTGTCATGCTCTTTGGGGTCTTCATGTACTCGTACACAATTGGCTCCCTCATCAGCATCATGGCGAGCGCGAACGAGCGCAAAAACAAATTACAAAAGAGCTTGAAGGCTTTAGAAGAACTGAACAAAACAATCACCATAAACAAGGTGCTGCTGGGCAAAGTGAAGCGCGCTCTGCGGTACGAATCCGCAAAATCCACCCACCACAATCAGAGGTTGTTCAGTGAACTGCCCAGTAACCTCAGTGCAGAGCTGCTGCTCCTGCTCAACCAACACCTAGTGCAAGGCCTTGTCTTCTTCCACCACCGCTCACCCGCATTCAGTGCGCGCCTCATCCAAAGTCTCCGGCCCCTGTACGTCCCCAAAGCCGACCGCATCTACAGAGTGGGCGACCCCAACGACCACAGTGAGTGCTATTCAGTGTTCTTCTTGGTCAAAGGCCGAGTTGCTTTGCAGCAGTGCATGGCCAATGGACAGTTCGTCACGCTCGTGAACGTGCACGAGGGGAACTACTTCGGAGAGCTGGACTTGCTGTTCGAAGCGATGCGCACTGAGTTGGCCTGGGCGGAAATGGACAGCGAGCTTTTATCACTCGAGCGAGCAGACTTCTTCGAAGTGTGCATTGACTTCCCTGAAGCCAAGGACCAGATACTGGCCACTGCCCACTCTCGCCTGAAGCTTGTGAGGAAGCTGCGCCGCCTTGCAGAGCTGGTGGTGCAGAGCAGCGTGCACTTCAACATCCGCCAAACCTTCACAGCCTCTCGGGACTTCGAAGACGTAGATGAAGACCCTGGCAGCCCGCCCTCTGAGAGCCAGGAACCAGCAGTGCCTGACACTACTACTGACCCAGGCAGTAAACGCACTTCCTTTCGTAAGCACTACACAGTCTCTCGCAAAATGAATAGTCGCTCCAAAGTCGCTTTTCACTCTGATGCGAAGCTGTCCAATCATCGCACTGCCTTTGAGGCGCTAGCGGTTATTGGAGAGCTGGAGAGGAAGGTGAATGCTATGGGCGAGCGTTTGGATGGTTGGGACGAACGTTGGAAATCGATAGAAAGCACGCTTGATATATTGTTGCATGAGAGACGCTTGACCAGAACAAAAACGATGCAACCGTTCAGTGCACTGTCTGCCCGCAGAGGTGCACTTCTAGATGAAGACTTAGAAGAGGAGTTGTAACTACTGGAGTCGATGGGAGGACAACCATTCAGGACTGGTTAAAAGCTCCCCTTTCGTCTGTTCTGAGTGGGTCGCGTGTGGGCCTGCTTCTGGCTTCTTTCCTAACTTCAGTCCCTTGCCCCGCAACTCAAACTTAGCCACAGTTGCGCCCAAGTCTTCACACTCCCGAACGAACGACCCGAAATCCTCGTTAAAGCGCAGCACAACACATGCTTCCGCCACGCTGGCCTTCGCCTTGTCTCGTCCCTGCACATAGCACAAGGCATGCTCTCCTGAACTCAGCGCTCCACTGAGTAGCATCAATCCACTGTCAAGGGGCACCTCCGCTCCGGTTGCCAACTTTTCCACAGTCGAGTTCATGAACACCACGTTAAGTCTTGAAGAGTCCAGCTGACCCAAAGCGTCGAATGCCTCTTTCGCCAGCACTATGAGTTTCTTGGCTCCGAGGAACCACATCTTGAGTTCGAAGCGGGCGTCCTGCAGCAAGTCCAGCAGCTCTTCCTTGGGAATGAAGGCGACTTGGGAAGGCACGGAAGCCCGCGCAGACGTGTGCGGGGCTGAGAAGTGCGGGAGGTGATGCTGGAGTCCCACAGTCTCACCGGGGCCGTGCTCGATTTCGAAGCCTTTGCCTTGCTCCAGTACGCGTCCTTTCAGCACCACGTAGAGGCCCTTGGCTGCTTGGCTTTCTTCGAATAGTGAATCTCCTTTCTGAATCAACTCCCCACGAGCGCTGCAGGCCAGACGCTGGAGACGCTCCTTGCTTAAGTCCTTGAACAGTGCGCAGCTGCGGAGCAAGTCAAACAAGGTGGGAATCACAGGGGAGGACAAGCGGTCTAGCTGCAGGATCTTCCTCCGCACTGATTTGAGCAGTTCAGTGTACTCTATCTCAGTGATCACACCGTGGTCGTAAGCCTCCTCGATGGAGTTCTGCTCGGACACCAGCAAAATGGAACTCACTTGCTTCGTTTGTACGAAGATATAGACTTCCGGGTACACGTCCATGATGTGCTCATTGAGGAAGTGCCTCGCCAGGGTGCTTTGATGCTGCGGCTCGCGCATAACTTCCTCGAAGACTTCCTTTCTGATATCGATTTCCATATCGTCCAGTAGTTCTTCAGCTTCTTTATGCGCTTTGATGAAGTTCTTGGTGACATCGTAGGCTCCAACCAGGTAGCTGTACTCGAGTCTGCGGAAAAGCCTCCCGAGCAAAGGAAAGCGAGCTGCGCAGTGCAGGAAGCGCAGCAGCCTCACTGGGAAGATCCGCCTTTCCAGCCAGGGCCAGTCCTCAATTTCGTGTTCCTCCTGGTCTAAGCCTCGGTTCGCTGATTCGATTAGCAGCAGCGCGGAGTTCCCAAAGCACTCTCCACTCTCAAAGAACTCCCAGTAAATGCCCTTTAAAGTGGTAAAGAAGCGTCGTCGTGTTTCCAACGTAATGTCATGGTCGCTGATTTCGACAGTCTTAGCAAACTTCTCCAGCACTGCAGCCATCGACAGGCCTTGAATGTCCAGTTGCTTGCCAGTCTTTGTAGCGCGCACCATGTCCCGCAGCAACATGTCAGGTCCTGAGCAAGCCAACACCTGGGTCCAGTTGGTCAGTGAGTACTCTGCGTTTTCGCGCAGTTGACTCATTTGCTTCTTTGCACTTTCTAGTATGCTTGTAGTCACAGACACCAGCATGTTTTCTTGCACTGGAGTCATGCTTTCCATGCCCAGTACTTTCACGATGAAGTGTAGTAGCATGGAGTCGAGAGCCACTGACAGTGCACTCACGCCCACGCCCCAGAACAGCACCAAGTCCTGCACTTTCGCAGAAAAGGCGGAGTTGTGATACACTGAAAGTGCTAATGCCACTGAAATCGTTCCTTTGAGTGCTCCGAATGTCAGGACTATTGCTTCTTTGAAGGAACACCCGTACCCCATCAAGCGCAGCAACGGCCAGTGAATGGCTACTGCTATGGCACGCACTAGGTGTAGCAGTGCAAACACGCCAAACAGCGCTCCTATGTCACTGCTGTTGAGAGTCCCGAAGTCCACAAAGAAGTGGCCCATCAGCATGCCTCCAAGGATGAGTGTGAGAGATTCAATGCAAGTGCCTAGCATCTTCCAGAAGTTGTGCAGTGTCTTCTCCACCAAGGGACTGATCAGAGTCTTGCCATACGCTGACATGTACAGTCCAAAGGTGACAGTCCCAAGCGCCCCAGACACATGAACTGACGTCCCATCCGCAGTGAAAAATAGCAAGTAAGTAGTGATGAGTGTCAGCAATGTTTCGAGTACAGGCTGGTTGACGAGACGGTTGAGCCAGACAGACACTGCCAGGCCGAAGCCAAGACCCAGCGCCATGCCTCCCAGAGACAAGCGAAAGAACAGCTCGACGACTGCCCCTGCGTCTGCTGCAGACCCGATGGCTCCGCTCATCATTGTTGTGAAGATCACGATTACGGTGCCGTCGTTCACTAGCGTTTCGCCCTGAATTAATGTTTCCAGACGACTGTCTGCGTTCACTTCCTTTAGCTGCGATACCACGGCCACATGGTCAGGCGCAGACAAAATCGCTCCTAGCATAAGCGCCGCATACCACCCAAACTCCTGATCGTACCCGAGCACGTACCTAATCACAATGGCAGTGAGCACAGTAGACACCACGACTGCACTAGTAGCCAGCAGGACGATCTGCCCTAGCTCTCTCTTGAAAGTGTACCAATCCGTCTGAAAGCCGCATTCAGATATGAGCGCAGGGAGAAATATCAGCATGATGGTCTCTGACTCAATGCTGTCCAGAAACACTACAGAGTCCTTTAGCATGCCAATGTACCGCCCTACGCATCTCAGGAATACTCCTACTAGCAGCAGCAGGCCTGAGCGAGGTAGAGGGATGCGGTGCTTGAGGTGAATCACAGCGGCAGCTAGGAGCAGTGAGACGAAGACCCACAGGTCTATGTTGATGACAGAGTGGTCTGAGGCTTCTTCTTCGACTGACATATTACCGGTTACACTTTTGAAGGCTTTCTTGGGAGTCTTTCATCGAAAATGAGAAAAGTGTCTTTGGCACTCGGAGAGAATTGCTGCTTAGACAGGAACTCCACCACTATTCTCTTCTAAGCAATTGTGTGTTGGTAGGCAGGGGTGTCTGATGAGTGGGAGGAGTGTGGCACTATGGTGGACGGCGCTGAAGAGTTGCAGCGGGCTTGCCGACTTGGCGATTTGGGCCTGCTGAAGCGAGTGGCAGACACTTATCCCCACCACATAAACACGGTGGATGCCAAACTGGGGTGGTCTCCACTCTACCGAGCTGTGATCTGTGGACATGCAGATGCAGCGCGCTTCCTTCTGAAGGCCGGCGCAGACCCCAATTTGCGCAATAAGGTGGGCGAGGTGCCCCTCCACCAAGCAGCTGACTCCAGCAACATGAAACTCGCTCAGGTCCTGCTCGAGCACAGGGCCGACCCCAACTTGCAAGCGCAGGACGGAGAAACTCCACTGCACAAAGCAGCAAAGAAGGGAAACCACCGCATGTGTTGGCTGCTGCTGAAGCACAAGGCCAATCCCAACATTCCCAACGAGACCCAAGGACAAACACCTCTGCATCTTGCAGTTTCGGCTTCCAACAAGCGTGTTGTCCAAATTCTTCTCACGTATGACGCTTCTCCAGTAGTGCGAGACCGAGCAGGCAGGCGAGCACTCGATGTAGCGAAGTCCCCAGAAATCGAGCAGCTCCTGAACGCACCTCAAGCCCCTGAAGCAACTGAGCTGAATTACGACCTCTCCCCGGCCGTCACTCCCGAGCCTCGCGACTCTGAAGTGAAGTTTCCAGAGCCAGAACCACAGGTTTCTCTGCCTGAAACTAAAGAGTCTGAGCTACAAGATGTGGACTTGCGGGAAAGCTTCCAACTCACTTTTAAGCCTCGCAATGGGGAAGTTATTGTGCCTGTCACCACGACTTTGCTAGCCTCGCCCCGGGAAGACGAGGACGTGATGTTTGAAAGAGACGTGACTCAGTCTCCACCCGGCTTCAAAACTGAAGAGCCGACTAGTGAAGTGACCACAGCCAACCCTTTGCGCACATTTTCCTTCGGAAGTGACTACAAAAAGTCCACACTCTACATGTGGCTGTCCAACGCCAAGCTGGACTTCCTCTTCGAATCGCTCGTGGACCAAGGCTTCGACGACGTGGAGGCTCTAGTGGCTCAAATCCAAGCAGAGGGAGTCACGCTTGATACGCTGGAGAAGGTGGGCATCAAGAAGATCGGGCATAGAGTGCGGCTGCTGGCCTGTCTGGAAGAAGAGGTAAATGACCGTCGCAGAGCCAGTGCGCCTGTGGCTGAAGCCAAGCCCAGACCCGGACCCTTCGAACTCTGCCGTGCCCCTGAGTCTTCCGCCCCTGCCTACACCGCCCTGCCCACCCTCGTACAGTGGCTGGACGCACTCAAGCTGAAGTACCTGCATGCGAACTTCGTTACAGCGGGGTATGAGGACTTGGAGCACTTGCTCGCTCTCATGCACACTCGCTTCGCAGTTACAGACGAAGTGTTGGAGCAGCAACTGGGCATTTCCAAGCTGGGGTATCGACACCGACTGCTCCTCAAGCTGCAGGAGGATGCGCCTCGAGTGATTTCGATGCGGGCCGCCTCTTCCCTACCAGAAGAGCCAGACCCGATGATGGAGCGCGAAACAAAGGCAGTGGCCTGCGAAATGTGTCGCCTCATGTAGGCTAGCTATAGGCTGTTGCTATGCCATCTACCTACTGCGCAGGCAAGCCTTGGTACGGCAAGTCAACACTCTCCAGGGTGGCCGGCTCAGAGTGCAGGTGACACAGGCTGCCCTCCTGTTTCGCCACCTTGTAGAAGGTGCAGAGACGTTGCCGGTTGTAGTTGGGAATGAAGACTTGGAAGATGAGGCAGGGGGTGACCGCCCAGATGTCGTGGAAGTTGTTGCGCTCGGGACCCACTGCCAGCACAGCTGGGCCATCTGCTTCCTTCTCTGCCACCAACTTGACTGAAATTGAACTGGCCTGGCGACTCACTTCGTTGAGGCTTCTCAGCCGCAACTTGCCAGTGAGGAGCTTGACGAAGCCGTTCATACTAGGGTGGTCGTGTATAGGGAACCCAGTACCTTTGCTGAGTCCAAACAGGCCCAGCCACAGCTGCTCACTGTTGTAGATAGTCGTCACTGAGATCTTCCCTGGGTGCATCAGTCGCTCCAGATTCGCACCTCCCACGTCCTCTGGAGTCACTTCTCCCAGTGCATCCAGCACTGGCTGGAAGTAGGCGAAGTTGGAAGCGTTGTTGGCTTGGGAAAGAGCGGCTATGGCTTGTGGAGAAGCCGTGTGCAAGCGACAAGCCTGAAAGAGTCTGCTGACCCTATTAACACTCATTATAGGCCACTGCACTCGAAGTTACTAGCTCCAGTGGTGCAGTCCATAATATGAGTGCCCAGGCGGCTCATTCCAGCGCTCGGCACAGTGAAGAGCGCAAAGCCAGTCGCCCTCCCCCGCCCATTGTAGAAGCGCACTTGATCACCCAGCACGGCCAGGGCGGCCAGGAGGTGGAGGAGGCGCCTTCCTACAACGAAAACCTGATTTCCTTCGAACCTGTGTACCGCGAAGAAGACGTGGCGAACATTGAAGTGGTGGACTTGCAGCGCACTCCGCACCGCTACCCGAATGCGCGGCCTGGAGCCAGGCCTTCGGACCAGGTCAGCATCTATAGTGACAGTGGCAGTGTGTGGGAGGATGTGCGGTCTCTGCAGAGCGAACTCAGACGCAAGCGCAGAGAGTTGGAGGAGGTGCGACGTCGCTGCATCGTGGCGGAAACAGCAATGCAGAACGGTAGTGCTCACACAGAACACATCAAAGCCAAGCTACTGGAGGAAGAGCTGGAGAAGGCTCGAGGTGACCTGCGCAAGCGCGAAAGGGAACTGCACGGCCTTGCCTCTGAAAGCGAAGCTGCAGAGAAGCAGCACTTGAGGACCATGCTGAGTCACAAAGACCACGAAAACCAGCTGCTCACCAAGGAAGTGGCAGGCCTGCGCAGTGAAAAGGTCAAGTTGAAGGAACGTGTGGAAGCCATGTGGCGCGACTACGAGAAATACAAGGCCCAGCACGAAGGCATTCTGCGGAGTTTGGAAAAAGAACGGCAGGTGCTGCTGGAGAAACTCAGCAAGCGGGACCCAGATCTGAGTCGAGCGGAGACTGCAGAGAAAGAAGCACGCATAGCTGCGCTCAACACACAGCTGGAAGAGCTGCGTGCCCAGCTTCGCAGCAGAGACGAACAAGTGGACCAGTTGCTGACTCTGGTGGAGCAACTCCAGAGGGAAAACAAAAGTCTGTTGGAAGCGCATACTGAGCCTCCTCCAGAAGAGGTGCAACCAGAAGCCCTGCCAGAAACCCAGCCCGAGGAAGCTCAGCCCGAAGAAGCCCAGCCAGAGGAAGTGCAGCCCGCCCTCAGAACAGCGCTCTCTCACCCCGAACAAGCCACTCTGCCCGAAAGTCCCGAAGAAGCTCCGCCCAGCTCCCAGCCCGAGCAGACCTACGAAGACCCGCGAGGCGAGCCTGGTCCTGAGGTCACTCCCGTGCCCCAGCCTTCGGTGGAGGAGTTCGAGGAAGTCTCGCTGGAAGAAACGCACCCGTCCCAGGAAGAAGCCAAGGAGCCGGTGCGCCACGGGGAAGAAGCGGCTGGGGTGGAAATACAGGTCAAGAAATCCACTAACCCTTTCGCCAAGTCCCCCGCTCCCGAGGTAAGCACTACCAACCCATTCGCACAAGGTCCAGTAGAGACTGAGAAAGCAGAGGAAAGCAAGGAGGAATTTGAGTATCGCCAGAAGAACGACCCTTTCGATCTGCAGATGGGACAGAAAGCTCCGAGTCCGCCTGCGAAGCCTCAGAAGTCCAACCCCTTCATTGGCTCGACTGAGGATGACTTCTTCCTTGCAGAGCTGCGGAAGAAGGGTCCGCAGGACCGGAAGAAGGGCAAACCCTTCACAGCGCTGCCGAAGACACTCTTCGATTAGCTAGTGCCGCAAGTTCCTTTTATCGGGCAGTCAAAGTTTGGGCATAGTTGCACACGTCTTCTGTCAGGTATACTGTATTATGGCCGGCTTCAATGCTCAGAGCTGACTATGAAAACTGGGATTGAGTTGCAATTCCGTCTCTCGTTGGACTTAGGACTGGGGTGTCATAGCAAGTCGCATAAGTCTCTGCTTTGAGAGGCTCAGTGTAGCGCAGCAGACTGTTTATGTCACCCAGAGTGGTCAACCCAAAGCTGATGTCAGTGCATACACTGCTTGTACTCGTGTCTTTCCCCACTGCAGAATCGTGAAAAGGACCAGCACGACTTTCACCAAAGAAGCTATACTTGTCGCAGTCTAGATACTAGCTGTCTGGCTTAATCATTGAGATGTTCCTTCGAGGTTTGGAGCCTAGAGGACAGCACTATATCACTGGGTCGGAAGTGGAGTCTCCATTTCCTATTACAGTCCTTCACTCCCGATTTCGCTCACGATCTGCTGCAGCTTTTGACTCAGACCCTGTACTGACTGTTGCAACTCCTGCTTCTGCTCGCCTAGTTCTTCTATTTCCTGCTGAAACCTGCGCCTCTGTTCCTTCTCATGTGCAAATTGCTGCTTCACAGTGCGCTCAAGCCTGAGTCTCTCTTCTAGCAAAGTGGCCTGGCAGCTCCCCAGTCGAATATCCACTTGCTGTCTAAGTGTGTGCACTTGAGAGGTGAGCACTTGCATGTCTCTTTGGACGAGCAGTAGGTCCAGAGCCAGTGCTCGCACTTGGTCTTCTGAAGTGAGAAGCTTGGCTTTCAGCGACGCAAGGGAAAAGGAGTCGCTGGGAGCCAGCATGGATAGTATGGAGGCGACCGCGGGGCAGCTAGAGGAAGTACTGGCTATTCTGCGAGCTGTGTTGGCGGCTGACAATGAGGAAAGGAAGCGCAACGAACACACCCTCCAAACCCTGCGTGCGGACCACCCCAATGAGCTAGTTCTGTGTCTACTCGCTGCGACAAGGCGAGTTCCTGAGGCTGAAATCCGAGCCCTTGCAGCTGTTCTGCTAAGGCAGATGATGACAGCGCTGAGTTCCTCCTCTGCAGCGCTGTGGCACCGACTCAGACGAGAGGTACGGAGCACAGTGAAGACAGAGCTGCTGGCCGCAGTGGCTGCAGAGTCAGAGCGAAGTGTGCGGAGGCGGCTAGGCGATGTAGTGGGCGAGCTGGGCGCCACCGTGTTCGTAGCACAGGAAGAAGCCTGGTCGGAACTGCTCCCCTTCCTTTTCCGCCTTGCAGAGGCTGCAGACCCTGGACAGGTGGCCGCCTCCATGCACATCTTCGCTGCGCTCTTTTCCTTCGTGCACGACCAAGCGCTGCAGCACAAGGCTTCACTGTACACGACTTTCAGTCAGGCACTCAGCAGCTCCAGTATCGAAGTACAGGTAGGGGCTGTGGAGGCTTTATCCTCCTTCCTTTCCACGGTGGACAATCGAGAGATACAAGAGTTCAATGCCTTGCTGCAGCCACTGCTCGTAGCAGTGTTGCACCTAATTCAGCAAAATGCTGGTGAAGCGAAAGAAGCAGTGGAGTGTCTGATTACCATTGCAGAGACAGAGCCGAAGTTCTACTGCGAAGCGTTCGATGTATTGCTTGAATTCCTGCAGCGAGTCTTTCACCTGCAGACCGATACAGGAGTGAAGAGTTTGGTGCTGGAAACTGTAGTGCATGTGGTGGGCAGAAAGCCGAAGCTGCTCCGAAGCGACACACAGAGGTGTGTGAAAGTGCTGGATGCGGTCTTTGCGCTCATGCTCAGTGTGGAGCTGGCAGTCGAGGAAGGCTGGCTGCGGCCTCCAGAAGGCTTTCAGGACCGAGAAGTGGAGGAAGAAGATGCGGAGGACATTGATTATGCGAAAACAGGGCGTCGCGTAGTGACTCGCTTGCTTGAGACTGTGGGGGAAGTCTGTCTCCTCCCTCTCGTCCTGTCCGCAGTGCGCAGTCTGCTGAACGACGGATCGGACTGGAGGAAGAAGTACACAGCTCTACTGACGCTCTCTCAGCTGGGCCCGTTCATCGCAGACCCTGAGAAAGTGGCGGATTTGATTCCACTCCTTCAAGCCCACAGTCTCCCCACCCTGCACCCCAAGATCAAGTATGCAGCTTACCACTGCATAGCTCAGTTCTGTGAAGACCTGGAGGATGACTTCAAAGACCCGCACCACTGTTCCCTCGCAGTTCTTCTCCATGCAGGACTGGCGGATCCGACTCCCAGGGTCGTGGCACAGGCTTTGCACGCTGTGGCCGGGTTCTTCACGTCTTGCAGTCATGTGGTGGCCGCGGCGCATGCAGGTGCGATGCTGGAGAGACTGAGGGCTTTGTTGGGGAGAGGCACACCTTCGGTAGTGCTTGAAGGAGCTTTGACTGCTCTAGCCACTGTGGCTGATGCAAATAAGGAGCATTTTTCTCTACAAGCGGACACGCTCACTCCCTTGCTATTGCAACTAGTGCAGGCCTACGCAGCCCCTGCATACACTCAGCTTCGAGGCAAAGCTATCGAGTGCCTCACACTCATGTGCTCAGCTGTAGGCCGCGACTCTTTCCGCTCCTATGCTCAGCCAGTCGTTGAACTGCTCCGACAAATTCAAGACACTCAACTCACTTCCGACGACCCCCAAATCACCTATTTACTGACTGCCTGGCAAAGACTGTGCATTACTCTCAAAGAGGAATTCGCTGTCTACTTGCCTCAGGTAGTCCCCGGACTGTTAGGTCTAGCTACTCCTCAGACCAGTAGTCAGGAATCCGCTCCTAGTGTGGACTTTGAGTCTCTGCTGCAGGCAGGACCCAAGCGTCTCACAGTGACCAACTCAGACCTGGAAGACAAAGTTGTGGCTTTAGAGACAGTGCTAACCATCGTGGACACTATGAAAGGCAGTTACTTGCCCTACGTCCAGTCCACCACAGACTTGGTGCTGCCACTGGTGCATTACTCCCTCAACGAAGATGTGCGTGGCATGGCTGCAGGCATTCTCGGAGCCTTGGTCGCAGTGGTTCGCCTGAGCGCTCTCCCAGATGCTCAGGCGAAAAGCGCAGTTCTGGCTCGTGCCTTCATGCAGTCTCTGCACCCGGCCCTTATGGAAGAGTTCGACACGGACACACTCGTTCATCAGCTCCACGCACTTAAAATATGTGTGGAAGCGCCGAGTTGCGCTCACTTGTCAGCTGCAGAAGTGGCTTCTTTGGGCCAGGAACTGGTCAAATTGCTCCTTCGCTCGCTTCAAAAGCGTACCAATCACAGTGCGGAAAGTGACGAGGAAAGCACTGACCAGCTGCCTCGCCTGGAAGAAGACAGAGTGCATACCAGCATTTCAGAGGTGTTCGGAGCGCTGTTCCGCACTCATACAGAAGCAGCGGTGCCAGTGGTTGTATACCTGTATGATAACGTGCTCAGAGTGTTCCTCGACCCTACCGCCTGCGATGAGGACCACAAATTCAGTTTGTACATAATTGACGACATAGTGGAGTACGTGGGTTCGGCAAGAGTAGCGGAGCAGTGGGGGTACTTGCTTGAGGCTTTGCTGCGCTACGCCACTGCAGGCAGTGAAGCAGTGCGACAGGCGGCTTGCTACGGCTTGGGTCAGTTCGCACAGAGAACCGCCCCTGCTCTGTTCTGTGACTGGAGCGCCACTGTGCTGCAAACTCTTAGTGCAGCCATATCCCTGCCCAGAGGCAAGTCAGCGAGAGCCTTTGGACAGGCGAGGGACCATGCAGTAGCTGCAGTGGGCCGGGTTCTCCGGTACCAGTCCCAATGTATTGATGTCGAGCGGTGGATGGAGTACTGGGTGCGGGAGCTACCACTGAAGCACGACAAGTCAGAAGCCCGAGTAGCTCATGAGCTACTCGTCGAGCTGGCAACCTCACAGGTGGCCGGTAGAGCGGAGCTGCTTCCACAAATAGTGCGGATTTTCGGGGAAGTGCTCGAGACCAAGCTACTCAGTGCGCATACTCTTCCCCAGGTCAAGGCTTTCTTCCAACAGCTGAGGCAGGCTCCTCCTGGAGTGTGGTCCGGCTTGACAGACCTGCACAAGCGACGCATCGCTGCGCTGATAGAACACTAAAAGCAATCATGGGCGATTCCAATGAGTCCAGTCGCAGTCGCAGGCGACAGGGCCTGAGCACCTCTCTCTACCGCCCTTCTCGTCTGCTCAGCACTCCCAAAGCACCCACCGATCCTATCGCCTGCGAAATCCTGCGAGCCAGGCACCAGCAATCTCTCAACCGAAAGAAGGTCCTCGCAGCCCGCAACCGAATCCGCATGCTAGAAACTATGCAGCAGCAAACCCAACGGACTGCAAAGCTGCAGCGTCGCAACCAAGCCTTCCTCACTGAAATCCGGGAAAGACGCAGACAGGAAGAAGCCTTGAAAGAGAAAGTCAGGGCACAGCGGCAGGCTGAGGAACTGGACTCTCGCATACGTCTGCTGAGGGACAAGTATGAGCGCAGTGCACTCGTTTCCACTGCTAAGTCTCGAGTGCTTTCTGAGAAAAGAGGAACTGTGGAGGAAATTAAGCGGATGTCTGAGCAGCTGGATGAGGAAATTGAGTCTAGAAGGGAACAGGAAAGGCTGCGGAATGTGGACCGTCGGAGAGCGATCTTCTACGAAAGTAGTAAAAGGCGACAAGAGCGGACTTTGTCTGCTCAAAGTCAACGTGAAATGTTGAAGGAGCAGTACCGAAAGCGTCTGGAACTGGAGCAACAGAAGGCCGAGGAGGAAGCTCAGCGCCTCTCCAGTCTGAAGCGAGAACTCGCAGGCCGGACCGCTCCTTCCCAGCAGCAAAGTGTGGACTAGTAATATGGGGTGCATACAGGGCAGTGCGCAAGCCTGCGTGTTTTGTGAGCTGGCCAGCAGGCCGCAGGAGTTCCTATACGAGGACGAGTGGCTGTTCATAGTGGAGGACAAGTTCCCCTCAGGGCAGTTTCACCTGCTGGTGATTCCGAAGGTGCACTACAGGGACATCAGAGCAGCTCCGGCTGAGTACTTGCAGCACTCCCTTGAAGTGGTGCGCAGCATTGTGCCGCTTGCGAACTTGCGCCTGGGCTATCACCGCTTTTACTCCATTCCTCACCTGCACCTGCACTGCCTCACTCCTCCATACACTGGTGCCTTCAATTGGCTCAAGTTCCAGGCGCCGTTTTTCATAGAGGCGGATAATGCGCCGAGTTAAGTTAAGATGTGCAAGCCTCCCTCGCACTTGGAAATGACAAATCCAATGTGAAATGCACTCATATTTGCAAGTGGATATCAGCACTACGGCCATTCCTTCATTGTCGACCGAGCAATATAGTCCCTCCACAGCCTTATGAAGTAGACGCATGCACTTTACTAGGCTGGAAGCGATAGTAAGTAATGGAGGATAATGTATACACCCACAGACGAACTGGTGCTGCATGCCCAGCGTGCGTTCGACCTGTGTCGTGACCAGGTCTACGACTACGAGGACTGTCGCCAGCTGGACTACGCAGGCACTGTGAACCCTTCTCTGTGCAAACAAGAGAGCTACAAGTTGCTACAATGCTATGAGAAGGTGGAGCAGACGGAGCCCATCTGTCTCACTGCACTAAACAACTATCGTGAGTGCTACTTCAAGTACTCTGGCTACCTGATGATGTGTGAGCGGGAAATGACGGAGTTCAATAGGTGCCAGGAAGACCCGAAGTGGTACAAAGACAACGTCTACTACCGGCGTGAAGGACTCAAGCGGGTTTACGACCCCTACCTTCAGCGTCCCCGCTTCTAGGCTAAACTAGAGGTAAAAGGAAAAGCTGCGGATGGACGGAGCCACTGGTTCATGCACCCACTGTCCCACGAAGTAAGCCAGCCTGTGCGCCATCATCACCGGGGCCGGCACCTTCACAGCGCCCTGCCAGTTGTAGTACATGTGGCACAGTTTGTACGCCAACCGCGCCAAGCTCTCGATATTCTCACTTCCCTGCACAGTGCGGTATAGAGTGGGAGTCGATATTCCCTGGTGAGCGGAGTGGGATATCAAGTAGAAGTCGCCTGAGCAAGGGACGACCTGGGTCGTGATCAGGGTGCCGGGCTTTGGACTTAACACCCCACGAGAGCCGGGAGCGAAGAACTTGGCACTGGGCTTTTTGATGACCACTATGTAGGAGAGTTTGGGGGAGTAGTCGGGGTCGACGCTTTGGCAGGCGCGCTGCAGAGAGGCCACTTCGAAGCCTGTCACGCCGGAAATCTGGGACTCGCCCACTCCGTCTCGAAAGATAATCACTGTTTCAGGCAGTTTTCTGGCTTTTTCGCGGAAGACTAACAAAGCCTCGGTGAAGCACTGTCCAATTGCAGAGACAATTTCCTGTCCCGAGGCCTGTAAAGCAGCAGTGCTATAGTACTTTGAGAAATTGGGATGCACAGTTGCACAAAAGCCCATCACACTTTGCCTCCTGCTCACTAAGTCATGGTAGATGTCAATGCCCACGACCATCACGTACTTGCCAAAGTCGGTGCAGGGTCGCACTGTCCAGAGTTGCGCACCTAGTTTGGCTTGAATCTGCAGCGCGACTTTGTCCACAACGCCTCGGAACCGCTTTTCCGGCACCGGCACTACTACGAATTGAGAAGGTACGCAATGCTCGGTACTGGTGAGTTTCTTGATTGGGGCGTATCGGTCCTTCAGTCTGCGGGGTAATAAGACCAGTAGGAACCGGGGCTCGCTAGTTTCCATTAACTGGCGGACTGCACTTTCCACTGTCACGCCGTTGCCGTATAGATGCACCCTGGGCTGCTCGGTCGCACTGTTCATCTCAGCCAGCGAACGCACTAGTGCTAGGACGAAATCTTTGGAAGCCTCTTTTTCCGCCTCAGGAGCCACAACCGCCCACTCCTCCAGCGCCACTGAAGTCAGCACTTTCCTCCCACTCAGCTGGAAGTTCCCTCTGTCGTCCACAGGACAGCTCGAGTGCGCATCAGTAAAGACACACTCGCCCGACAAGTCCTGCGCAGGCACCTCCAAAGGCTTGACGACAAACCCCAGGTCGAAGTTGGCAAGAACTGCATGGGCTTCTTGCTCAGAGGCAAGGAGTGCAGGCAGGGCAGAACTGGCTTCTAGGCGCTCTGCAGGTGTGAGTCTTGTGGCGGTAGCGAGTTGCTGCATGGTCTTGTAGTTGGTGCGCATTTCCTGGTCAAGTCCTGTCAGCACCACTAACTCAGGAATGAGGAAGATGTCGTCTTCGCCGCTTTTCCTCTTCATGTGACAGCGGAGGAGCGGCTGGGTCGGGTATCTGATGTGCTCGGCGTAGTTGCGTTCGTAGTACTCCACAAAGGTGGTGGCCTCTGCTTCGGACAGGCGGTCTCTTGGTGTTTTGCTGAAGACCACTTCATCCACCCGATAGCACCTCCGATTCCCATACTTCGCCATGATGGTCCTCCCACACAAGTTCGAATTAGCCTGCAACTCCCACTCTCCACCTCTGCCTCTCCACTCCGCCAGGTCATCCAGCACACTCCGAGTATGCACCACTTTCGACACGAAATCCACACTCAGTAGTGAGTCCGACCCGTAACGATTTAGCTGCACTGAGTACCCTTTCCACACCTCCAACCCCAACTCTGGCAGAGTCTGAGTTTGAGACTTGTCAAAGTAGTGGGGCAGTCGAGTGATTTGCTTGAATCCCAGACTGCGCAGTGCTTGTTTGAGCAGCACATTCAGAACAGTGTACATTTCCGGAGTGGAGTTGGAGGAGTCAATGGAGTGGTGATAAGTCAGAACCACCTTGTACTGCGGCAGCTGGACTTGCAGAGTCAGGTCAGTGCACTTTTCGGTAGCGAATACAAGTGCGCCACTCAGTGCATGCACGCCGAGTTGCACCTTGAGCTGGGGCTCTGCCTGGGCCAGCAGGGAGTAGCGCAACTTGCGACTGTCTGCGTTGATGACTGGGTCGAAGGATAGGGTGTACAAGTGGAGGTTACGCCCAGGGGTGAGGGCGGGACGGAAGAAATTCGTGATCACCATAGAGCAGCGTACATTGCTGAGTGGCAGTACTGTGCTGGAAAGCCCATCCGCCATTTATTAATATGAGTGGTCAGCAGAGAGAGTGTCCATCAAGGGCTGCCAACACTCTCCGTTTTAAATTGTGCATAAACTCATCTTCGCACAAAGACAGCGATGCGCAGTGTGCATAGTGCGGCTTTGGTAGGAAACTCCCATTTAGACAATATGCGGGCCGCAGCTACTCCAGAAGCCGCCGTTAGTCGCAATCACTTCGTGTTCGAATACCCCATCGGCAAGGGTGGCTTCGGCAAAGTGTGGCGAGTGCAGCACAAACGCACAAAGCAGACTCTAGCCATGAAGGAAATGAGCAAAGCAAGGGTGGTGTCCAAGCGCAGTGTGCACTCTGTGATGAGCGAGCGCAAGTTGCTAGCAGTGCTCAAGCACCCCTTCATCATCAACATGCACTACGCCTTCCAAGACAGAGACAACCTGTACCTGGGCCTGGACTACTTGATGGGCGGAGACCTGCGCTATCACCTGGCACGCAAGAAGAGGTTCACAGAGGAGGAAAGTCTGTTCCTCCTGGCTTGCTTGCTGCAGGCGCTTGAATACTTGCACGGCAACGCAGTCCTGCATCGCGACATCAAGCCTGAAAACCTTGTGCTCGACAGCAACGGTTACCTCAGTCTCACTGATTTCGGCGTTGCTCGGGTGTGGCGTGCTGACAACGCGCAAGACACCTCAGGAACTCCAGGCTACATGGCGCCTGAAGTGATGTGCAGGCAGAACCACGGCGTGGCTGCAGACTACTTCGCTGTGGGAGTCATGGCATACGAGTTCATGCTGGGAAGGAGGCCGTATTTGGGCAGGAACAGGAAGGAGATAAGGGACGCTGTGTTGGCAAAGCAAGTTCAAGTGAGGAAGCAGGACCTGCCGCCAGGCTGGAGCTTCGCTGCAGCTGATTTCATAAACAGGCTGATACAGCGCAAGCCTGCTAATCGCTTGGGCTGCAACGGGTGTGAAGAGGTCAAGGCGCACCCTTGGTTCTTCAACTTTCCTTGGAGCGCCCTGGCTGACAAATCACTACCGGCTCCATACTTCCCAGAACCTGGGGACAATTTCGACGCTCGAGTGGCATCATTGGACTGGAAGGATGAAGAGGAAGTGGCGGCCACGCCTATAGTTCCAGGCCTGTTCGAAGGGTATTTCTACGATGCGCAGTGGCTGCCGCCTGTTTCGCTGGAGCCAAGGACGCGACCCCGTCGCTTGCCAGTTTGAGAGTGTCAAATAGATTTAAGCCAGGCAGTCTAGTTGCTAAGAGATATGGAGGACGATGATGTGTTCTTGTCTGATTTCGAGCTGCCTTCTGACACTGAGTTAGGCGTGTTTCCTCCCAACGCGCCCTCTCGCTCACATCATCGTAATAGCAACCGGGTCAGCCACTACACCAAATGGACCAGAGAAGAAGACGACCTCTTAAAAGAGACAGCGGAGCAGCACGATCACGACTGGCCAGTGATAGCTAAGCACTTCCCTGGCAAGACCACTGCATGTGTCCGCAAGCGCTGGGACTTGAAGCACAACCCCAGCACTAAGAAGACCAAGTGGACGGCTGATGAAGACGAACTCATCCTCAAACTCAAACACGACCTGGGCGGAGGCTTCTGGAAGGACATCTCCAAGCGATTACCAGGCCGCCCGCCAGATGCAATAAAGAACAGGTACTACAGTGTCCTGCGCCGGCGCATCTGCAAGAACGACCCAATTCAACCTTCGCAAAACGGCCAGCAGTACGCATGGACATGTGAGCCAGAGCCTTCTGCGGAGTTGCAGATTACTGACGAGTCTGTCTTCGACCTGCTCAGTCTCGCCTCCAACCCTGAAGCGCTACAGCCAGTCCTCGCACAGTTCTCTCGCGAAGAGAAACTGAGGAAAGTGACGATGCTGCAAAGCACCTTGGAGGTCTTGCACGACTTATTGCGCAAGACCAAGGACGAAATCACAGTGCTGGCGCAGGAACTCAACGAAAACGAAGGCCTGACAGAAGCGATTCCGACTTAGAACTAGTCTGGACATTAACATAACTCCGCAAAACAGTCACTGCTTCCAGCAAATACTGCGGCCGCCTAATTAGAGCCTAGATATTGGATAATTAGCTGACTTTGCATACTTAGTAACTGCGACTTCGCAGCCCATGGGAAGTGCATCAATAGTTAAGCTAGGAAGTCTACTTCCTGAGCGTCGGTTTGAGACGAAAGAGACTGCGACTGCCAGCGCCCAGTCCCTTCAGTGACTTGTTCTGAGTGACAGTGAAGCTGCGATTAAGCACCAGAGTAGCTGCATCCGGCTTCCCCCGTCTAGCAAAGGGGCTGAGACTCGCTGGGTCTATGCGAGCACTGGCGTTCAAGTGCGCTTTGGGCGTGTCCTTGGTAAGGCCTTTTCGGATGGAGAGAGGGCGGATGCTGGACTTGGTGAGGATTTGCGGGTGGGGACGGGAAGTGCTTTTGGACCTGGGCAGAGTGGGCTTCAGCACTGCGGCGAGACGGAACTTGGGAGCGCGCAAGGAGTTGGGAGTATCGGACTGGGTTAACTGCCGCTGTGCACGGAGCAGTCGGCTGCAAAGGTCGAGGTACTCGAAGTGTGCAGAGTACTTCATACAGTCCGGCACAGTGGCTTGGACCTGGCTCAAGTCAGCCATCTGCTTCACGTACTCGTCCGTCAGCATTTCACCTTAATATCTTCTAGGTGTTGTCTTGCAGACAGAGCAAAGAAGCCAGGCAAAATGGCTGTATGCAAAGAATGCACTGTAGTAGTCCAGTGAGTCCAAGAACTGCTCTGTCCTCTAACTGTTATAACTGCATGCAGTGGTTGCAGTTCCTTCTCTGAGACTTAAGTTCCCGTCTGCAGGGAATTAGGCCACATCTTGGAGGCCATTCGCTTATCAATGTATAGGCGAGGTTGGACTATGGTTAGCTACTAGTCGTCTAGCTGGCACAAGAGCGCCGCTCCTCTTCTTATCCAGTGCAGCGGGTCCTGCTCCGAGGGCAGGTCCAGAAACAGCACAAAGTTAGTGGAGTGTCCAGTCGTGGACAGTTCTCCAGCCCTCAAAGAAGTCTTATACAGAGGAGCCTGGTACAGCCTGCCTGTCGCCTTCTGAGACACAGGGAAAGGCTCAAGCCAAATCACTGGCATTTCCACGAACAACACCTCAGGGTCTGACTCCTCTATGCGACTGGTGGTCCAGTCCCACTTCGCTCCTTGCAGGAACAGTCCGTGGATGTTTACGCCGTTTGCAGGCATTTCAGTGATGTCGGAGCCGTGCAGGGTCGATATTTCAGTGCGGTAGCGAAGTGTGTCGATCGGAGTTCTGGTCTTCCTCGCGTAAGTCTGCAGCGCAGCAGTCATGAAGCCTTGCGGGAAGAAGAACGCAGAAAGCCAATAACTAGGCCTCGGTCCCGAAACCAGCCATTCATTGATGAATTCCACTCTTTTGATCAAGTCTCGCACCCAGGAAGCCAGCGGCCGCAGAGAGGGGTAAGCCACGCTTTGCCAGTTCTGAGGGACTTTCTGGATGAGGAAGCAGTTGTACATCTTTTCCAGTTCCAGAGACATTACCACGTCTCCGCGGATGGCCTTTTGAAGCAGGCCCAGGGACTTTTGCATGACAGAAAGGAGAGCGTTGAAGCGGGAAATTTCCTGGGCGAGGAAAACTCCGAGGGAGTTCATAGCGCCGCTGTCAGTGATTGCGAAGGTGGAGGGGTGGGCTCGCTTAGTGTCCATTCGCATAGGGAGTCTGGACTCTATATCCGATGCAATGCTGCTGGCGATTTCATCCGGACTCTTGCCTGCTGTGCCTCCCGAGGCCCGAGGGTGGATCACAATGAGAGTTTCCCTGAACTCTCTCACAGTTTTCTGCTGGAACGTGATGTCTGCATTGGGGTGCAGACCAAAGACCTGCGGGTCATCATCCAGCGGCAGTTTGTTGATATATTCCTTCACGTCGTCAAGAGTATTCTGGTCCGGGTTTTCATATATATTCCCCGAGGAATAGAGATAGTGCGGCTCCATCACTTCCGGCGTGAAGTACTTCGCCAGTATAGCAATGATCAGCCTCACGTCCTTATCATCTGTCACTCTCCCTCCATAGTTAATCTCCGCCACTAGATAGCGCAGTGCAGTGTACGGAATGTGCGGCTGTTCATTCAAGTACATCAACACTTGCGACTGAGAAGTAATGAAGTCGGAATTCATCCACTCATAGGGGATATTCCAGCCAATTGCGCCGAATTTCCTGCGTTCGAGGATAACAGCGTGGAAGAAAGCCAGGGAAAAGAGGAGTTTGTGGTACTCGTAGCCTTTCACGCATTCGCCGAAGTCTTTGTCGGTGATGTCGTTGTAGGTGCGGATTAGGTTGGCGCGGATGCCCTTTGGAGGCTCGTTGGTCAGCTTGATTCCGCTCTGGAGCACTGGCACCGGGAAAGTGAGCGAAGGCATAGAAGTGAGCCACAGTCTGAAATCCGGGTGCGTGTCCTCTCCCTGGTTCTCCTGTATCCTTTCCAACTCATTCATCCACGAACTCGCCAAGTGACAGTTCTGCAAGCAAATCCACTCCCCATTCCTCCTCCCATTCTCTATCAGCTTTTCCGCTATTTTCCCCTGGCCCTGTCCCAACGATAGCGGCTTGAAGCGGGGACCGTCCATTTCCTTCTCCTTCGCCAGCACTAATAAGTACCCAATCGGGTCTGCTCCCGGACTCAACACAAATATGATGGGAGTTGCGGGGGTGGAGTCGTTGAATGCACCTCTCAAATCGAAGGGAGGAGACACAATAAAGAACTCCCCAAGGGAAAGCTTCACGAAGTGGCGAACTCCGGATATCAGTTTGTCCTGCTTTAGGAAGGAAATCAGCATGAATTTCTGGAAGTTGCTCAAAGTGGCCTGATACGGCTCCGGCAGCACACTAGCGAAGGGCTCTGCTGCCTCCACGACAGCGTGCCAAGCCTTGGGGTTGCTGCGCATAGAGCCAGGCAAGCCTTTAAAGGCGGGATTCACTGAGTCCAGTCCCTTAATAGCCGCCCACACAGCCGCTTCTACCTGAAACCCGTCGAAATTCTGGTCTTCTCCTTCGCCTGCGACAATTCCTCTCAGGAAGTAGTTCCACTCCGGAGTACTGATTTCACCCGCTTTGCTGACGATCCGCACAGTGTTCATAAAGCTGTACAGCAGTTTGTCCTTCTCGAACAAACCTCTGCAGATGTTCAGATAAAACGACCGAGTCACGTCGTTTATCATTATTTCCAGGCGGCTTTCGATGGTTTCCGCCTTTTCCGACTTTTCCAGGCGCATACGGAATAGCGTGGAAAAGAACTCAAGGGAGTACTGGTACATAGGGTCCACAAGACCCATGTCCGCAATGACGAAATAGAGCATAGAGCCACGAGTGGCCACCACTCTGTATATTTCTCTGGCTGCGTTGATGCTGCGGGCCGTTTCCTCCGCTTCACGCATGCGCACGTGAATCACTTCAGATGTGGATTTGGACTGTGCAAGCGTTTCTATCAGTTCCTCGTTGTCTAGTATATCGCCCTGCGCGTCGGAAATCAGTTGCAGGATTTTGTCCTCTAATTCCTGCAGTTGGTCCTTATCGTTGGAAATCTGGACAATTAGCTTGTTCTTTTGGTCCTCTAATTCCGGTCTTTCGGACTTTACGACGTAGACTAGCAGCTGGTCTTCCAGGCCTTCGGGAGTTACAGTGAAGTTGATGATCGTGACTTTGATGCAGATTTCAGGGAGGTAGTGGGGGTTGGGCAGCTTGGTGGTGATGTAGAAGCGGAAGTCGGGGCTGTAGGGCACGTCCTGGTCTCCGAGTCTGAGGAGCTGCTGGCCCTGCTTTTTGAAGATTTGCTTGAGAAGGACTGGCTCTAGGGAGGGGTCGAGACGCTCCTCGACGTTTTCCAGCAAAATCGAGTTGCCGAAGCGAATGCCGTGCTCCAGCGTCTTCAGAAAGTTCGACTCAGTCAATTTTATAACTTTGAGCGTTTCTCTGCCCATGTTCTTCACCCAACGGTTCGCCTGGCCTTGAGGGTCGATGATCAGCGGCCACCGGCGGCCCATAGTGACGAATATAGCGTTGTCGATGGACAGCTGGTCCTGTGGTAGTCCTGCCAGCGTCCACTCTCTCACTTCCACTGGGTCTGCCAGGATGCGCTCTAGTGAGAACACCTCATTCACAGGGACATTGACGGATTTGAGGTATTTGTGCCACTTGTTGACCAGGTCTTGGCGGTACGGCAAAGTGAAGGGACCGATGTAGGCGATACAGCCTGCGGACAGGATGATGTTGCCCACTAGATTCACCAAGTCGCCTTCCAGCAGTTGGGCGGACTCCTTCCAACGCTCTGCCTCGGAGCTGAGTCCGCTCACCAGCTTGCCCGCTCTGCCGAGCTTGGCCTGGGTCTGAATGGAGCGGTTTTCCAGTTCTGCAGCCTTCCTCACACTGTTTTCGAAGTTGGTTTTCAGTTCCTCCAGCATGTCCTCCACCTGCTTCAGTGCCTTCTGCTTCTCCGCCAGCCGCTTGTTTGCGTCCGCCAGACTTTCCTCAGCCTCCTTCAGCTTCTTCTTCTTGGGCTCGATGACTCTTGACACTTTGGCGAACTTGTACATGGCAGTGGCCCACTGGCACAGAGACCCGGCCGCCACTGAGACTCGCTCGACGTTTTCCACCACGAATTGAGGGTCATTGATGAACTTGCTGAGCTTCGAAATAATCGCATTGGAGATGCCGTCCTTGTCAAAGGTCTTGCACTGGTCAAGGAAGTTCATTTCATTGAGAAGACGCTTGCCCTCGTCCCAGCTCTGCGGCCTCTTAAACAGCACAAGAACCGCATTCATGACCACTTCGACCAGTGGCGGAGGAGTCGTGTAGCCCTTCATTTCCACGATTTTGCTCTTGTCCAGGGTGTCCAGGGCCTTAATGGCCTTGTTGTAGGCGGGGATGGCCTCGGCCAGGTCCTTCTCGCAGTCCTCCTTGATGTTCAGCACTTCCCGCATCTGAGACGCACACTCCGCCTCTTCCTTCGCACACATTTCCCTCGTCACCTGCGCTTCCCCTTGCTTTATCTTCAGTTCCTCCATCAACTTCGCATTATCTATCTTATTCTGCTCCAGCACAGGCTGCAGCTCAATCAGCATTTTCCGCAAATCCGCCACTTTCGCATTAGTCTCCGTCAGTCTCTGCAGTCCTGCTTTATACCTGTTGATTTTCTCAGGGACGAGTTTCTGCTGGTGTCTCATCATAGAGACAAACAGTTGCAACAATTCCAAGTAACTAGTGGGAGTGGTGTAGGTCCTGCGCCTCAGTTCCTGGTAGTACTCCTCACACTTGTCAGTCACTGTAGAGTGGATTTTTACGCTTGTGTTGCTCATTTGCTCGGAGTACTGGCCGAGGTTGACGTCGGTGTTGAGTTCGAAGATCTTCTTGGCGACTGAGAAAAGTGCTTCGTTGGGCCAAATGTTGTACCAGTCGATAGTGCAGCAGTTGATGATTGAGGGGAATTGCCGACAGCGCACTCGAAACAGGTCTCCGACTGGGGAGAAGGCGAGGATAATGTGCAGGTTTTCACGCACTAGTTGCACAAAGTGGCCTAAAATCCCCTCGGCGTTTTCAGTCTTGCCGGCCTCTTTGGCCAAAGGCGCGACTTTGTCTTTGATGATTTCCAACTCGTTTTCTTCGAAGAGATTGGGGACTTCTCCTGTGTTGAGGATATTGTTAATGTCCTCCAGGAAGCTTTCCTTCACAATCTGCGTGTCACTGAACAGGAAGCAAGTGGGTTCATTCTCAGCCCCTGCCTTAGTAAGTAGGTTCTTCAGGTCTTCATGGAACAGCGCAGGTCCATACGACCTCGTAATTTCAATAGTGAAGCACTTAAACCCAGCCAGGAAAATCGCCAACCTGGCAAGTGACTGCCGTCCGCTGCCACCCACTCCCACTAGCAGTGCATTGCCTCTAGGCTGTCTGATGACTCTGCTGACTCTGGAAAGATGCATGATCGCGTCTTTGAAAAAGACCAAGTTCATTTGGTTGTTGTTATCGCCGTTGTACATATCTAGTACTCTGCTGAGACGCGAAAACAGGTCTTGTCCGTAGTCGATTTTGATGTACTCCTTCAGACCGTCGGCCATGTAGTCGCCAAAGAGCACGTTTTCCCACATTTCGCGAGGGACGTCAACTGCGATGTTTTCCTTCATTTTCTTTTCCAACATATCATTAAACCAGATTCTGTCCTTATCGTCTATCAGTCTGTCTCGAAACACTCTCTGAGTCTCATGCGTCCACAGCAGTATAAGCGTCTCAGAAGTGCGCAAGTTGTCGTAGTTGATTTGCAGAATTCCCTGCACGATTTTGCTCAAGTCTCTGAGGTTGAAGGTGTAGTGGGACTTGCTGGGCGTGGGCAGCAGGTCGTTGCAGATTTTGGCGTACATCTCCACGCTTGACTTCACGATCATATCAGCGAAGTCGCTCAAGTTCACGTCGGGGTGGTTCTCCAGGAAGCCGCGGAGGATGGAGGAGAAGATCATTTCCATGGAGAGGGCGGAAAGCTGGGGCTGCCAAATCATCTGGAAGTGCCGGAACAGCCTTGGAGTGACCACGTTCCTGCCGCCTCCCGGAGGCGCACACGCAGACACAAACTGCACATCCGCCACATTCTTAAACGAAAACTTCTTCAAGTCGTAATACCCACTTTCCACCACCTGCCTCAACAGCTCCACCGGCGGCTGCGACCCATACAAATCCGGCGCCGGCATATTCACATCGTCCACGAAAATAGCCATTCGAGACCCTCGCAAAGGCCCGAACTCCTTTTTCCCCCTGTCCTTCAACTTGCTTTCCAGCATGTCATATAGGTTCTGGGTGCTGGTCTGAGCAGAGAAGTTCACATTGAAGCTCGCGAACTTCTCATCGTTGTAGTTGTCGAGGTAGTCCTTGACGATGACGGACTTCCCGACTCCGGTGTTGCCGGAAAACAGCACATTTCCGCTGCTTTTTAGTATGACGTCCATAAGAAATCGATACCGGACTGTGTCCATCGTGGGGACCAATATATTGAAATATGCGATTTTCGAGTTGTAGAAATACTGCGGCACTCTCTCAATCCAACTCACGAACTTCAGTGTGTCCTCGTCTATGCAGTAGTCGTAGACTGTGCCTTCCCTGGGGAAGTTGTCGAAGAAGGAGTCGATGTGCAGACGCATCACTTTGTCGAATTTCCCCCTTGTCAGGTCGTTCAAGTTCGCGCCGACGGACCAAATCAGCGAAAATATTATGTAAATTCCGAGTAATTTCTCGGTTTCGTCGGGTCTTCTGCGGGTTTCTAACTTCTCCAAGTCGATATTTGAACCTAAAATGCGTAGAAAAGACGTAACGATGTTCATATCCATTGTGGGGATTTCCTCTTTGCACTCCTCTCGGATGAACTTGATCAGATCTTTGAGCAAGTTGCGGCTTTTCTTGATTGCATTCGTGATAATGTGTGGCACTTCCTCCTTATCGTCCTTTTTCCGCTTGTATTTCAGCATCCAAGTCTCGATTATTGGGTCCAACCCCAAGTGAATCGGCTCTAAATAGACCATCCCGCAGCGAGAAACCGTCGCAGGAGAAGCCTGCGCCAGGTCATTGACCTCAAACAGCATAGTAATAGTGTCCGGCAGCTTGATACGCTCTCCATTGACCAAGCAGAGCATCTTGTTGTCATCCAGCACAGTGTTCATGCTTTCAATCCAGACCGCGTCCACAGGTCCGTCGAAGACTATCCACTTTTTGGAGAGAGTCTGGTCGTCTTTGGCGGCTCGGACGAGGATGGGGACGATTCCGTCGGTGAAGTCGCCGGTAGTGCGGCTGACCTGTCCGTAGAGCTCTCCGAGAGTGATGGCCTTGGGGTTCAGGGGGTAGTAGTGCACTTTTTGGTGGGCGGAGTCGGGACTGCCTTCCTCGTTCAGCTGAGTTAGGGAGGAGGCGAGAGTCCTGTAGACTGTCGACTTCCCAGTGCCTGCAGAGCCTACAAGCATGTTCCCATGCCTCACCAACATAGTCTCCAGTAGTTGAATGATCTTGGTCACGTAGTTGTCCGGCTTCATGAAGTCATTCACTGTGAGCTGGTTCTCAATTGCACGCTTCAAGTTGCCGTAGTCGATGAAAGGCACAGTAGCTTCCGGGAACAAGTCATGTATGATCCCACTAAATAGAGGCAAATCATGCGACAGGAACTTCGGCACGTTCGAGTCTCGCATCGCTCTAATGAGCACCACATCCTCACTAAGCACCGAGTCTCTGCGGCGCAACTGACCAGCCATGACCAGTACCGACTTGACTGCTCTCATACCAAAGTCGTAGTGGTCCTGCTTGCTTAGTTGCTCTGAGGCGAGTTTGTAGAGCTGCACCATCTTTTGCGAAAGTCCACGCGCCTGCTGGAACCCTTCTGAGAACAGGATGATTTCTGCGATCATGGCGTAGTCGGGGATCATCATAGCCATGGGACGGAACAGGGCTTTCAGGTTGTCGGGGAGTTCGGTTCTGCCGGCGTAGCCAGGGTTCATAGTAATAAACACTCCAAAGCGACGGTTGAGGGGAATAATGCTCGCGCCGAATTCGAATTCGTCCACTTTGCCTCTAACCGCCTGCTGAATTGTCAGCATTTGCTGGGCAATCACAGACAGCACTTCGATATCGATACGGTTGAACTCGTCGAAGCAGGACCAGGCTCCAGCCTGCGCCAGACCTGAGAAGAACCTGCCCATGATCTTGACATCCAGTCCATCCGAACAGTTAAACACCACGCACTGAATAGCCAGCGCCTTTCCCAGGTCTTTGGTGGTTTCCGTCTTCCCTGTGCCTGCAGGGCCTGCAGGGTTCCCGCCATAGTACAAATGCAGCGCTCCTGTTAAGGTCATATAGCACTTGTCAGTCAGTGGAGTGATGACAAGTCTGGGATTGTTGCCCAAGTACTCATAGCCGTATAGGAAAGATGCATTGGTTTGTTTGACTCTGCAGTCGTTTATTTCCGTCTCCCAGTAGTATCGCAGTTGCCGGGACCACTCGAAGTCGTGCACACTTTCCACCTCCAGTCGCAACAGGCCGCCAATTACGTCTCTAGCGTGCACATCTAGCACAATCAGAGCCCCAATTAGGGTCCGCTGGAGATAGGTCAGTTGCCCGCGAACAATTTCCACCATCTTATTGATCTGCTGGGCGGAGTACTCGTAGAACTCCTTGATTGCGCCCTTGTTTCTGCTCTCTGTAACGTCCATGATGGCCTGAGTCGCATTGAAAGTCCACATTATCATATCGACCGTCAGGATAGGTTGGGCCGGGAGACCCATTTCAAAGAACCATTCCTTCCTTTCCAGGCCGTTTTTAGGGTAAATTTGAAAGGCTTTTAGCGTCAAATCCTTCAGCGTGCCTCTCATCATCTCCTCTATTTTCAGCAGCCAAAACTCCACATTGCCCTCGGCTATGACAGGGGCGGAGAAGGAGACTCGCTCGTTTTCCCCACTGATCATGCCTATTATCATGTTGGTGTCGCCCTCAAATACGATTTTGTCCATGTTGTCGAAGCACTTTCTGAGGTGGTTTTGGACGGTTTTCGGGTTTCTCGTCTGGGACAAAATCTCCAATAGTTCTTCATCTGCAAGGAAATAAAACCTGGGGAAACAGCGTCTTTTGGACTCCAAATATTCATCTAGAGATTTTTTTATCTCATCCAGCAGGACATTGTTTTTCACGAATTTGTCGTAAAGTCCTTCGATGGTCGCGGCTTCGATGATGAGTGGATTTTTATGCGTGCGGATCATTGTTTCTCTCCAGAACTTGTCGACGGTTTCGAACTTGCTGGCTTCAGTGGGGAGCTGCTTCTTGATGTCAGGCGCAGAGAAGATGTTTTCCAGGTACTGCCACTGCTTCTGACAAGACAGCCACTCCTCAATAGTTTTGTGCACAACCTTCAGTTTCTTGTCCCACTCATCCACTACGCCTCGAATAGCATTGACATATCGAGAACCCAGCATAGTTTGCACCAGGACTTGGTGGTCTTCCAACATAGTGAGTGTGTCGTCCAGCTCTCTGATCACAAAGCGGTCCTTCATGTCTCTGTAATTCGCTAGGGTGAAGTTCGTTTCGGCCCAACTTTTGCGGATGTCCTCCACTGAGTTCTCAATTTGAGCCTCACCGCTTGCTACTCCACTCGTTTCCTCAATGAATTCCTTGATCCCCATGCAGCCGAAGTCTATCAACTGTTGCAGAGTATAGGCTGCATCCGGGTCGTACGGCTTCGGGTTATCTAGCTTCGCGAATATGTTTTCCCAATGTCTCAGCTTGAGGAAAGGGTTGCCCAGCTCCTTAACCACAGGCAAGATTTCCTTAACCTGCTTGACCTTGCTGAGCAGTTCCTCTGCCACTTGGTCCTTTTCCTTGGCTTCGCCTTTTTCCTTCTTCCCCAGGGTTTCCATCAGTTGGTTGAGGGTGGAGAAGTTCTTCTTCACGGTGCTTTCCATTTGCTCCTTGTCTACGGAGGTGAAGTTGTGGTGGAACCACTGTAGGAACAGTTCGCCCCAGGCCTGCTTTATTTCCCATAGTTTCCGCTTGTTTTGGTACTTTAGGTCCGTCCTCTGCAGCTGCTTCACAGAAATGGCCTTCACCTGCAAGACTTCCTGGTAGTGCTGATACTTCTTCGCATGGTCCTTATACTTCTCCAGCTTCTTTTCCAGGCTATTCAACTCCGCCAGTGCATCATCAGGACTAGTCTCCACCGATATCAGCGTCCCCTCGTCCAGCGACTCACTCAATTCCTTCAACTGGGTGTCCAGCTTTTCTATCGTTTTTTCGAATTTCCCGGACATTGCAAGTTTGCTGGCCTCGATAAAGCTGCTCGCTTTGCCCAAATTCGTCTCAATGAACTGCTTAAAGTTCTCCTCCAGTTCGTCCTTCAAATCCGTCTTCAGGGCGGAATCCTGAAAAGCGCTATCTTTTTTCTTCGCTAATGTGAAGATTTCCTCGATGTTTGCCTTTGTCTCTAAAATGCTTTTCTGCCGGGCGTTGGCATCGTTGTAGTCTTCGACGAATTTGATGAAGTCGGGCAACTTGGTGGGCTCGGCTCTGAGTTTCTTGTTGAAGTTCTTCAGTGCGTCATTGAACTCGGTGGCTTTGGTGTTGTATAGGTTGATAATGTAGTTTTTCAGTTCCTTAAAGGCGTTTTCGACGTCGTTATTGAGCTGATTTTTGATTTTCTTGCCGTCAATATTGAGAATCGCCTTAAAGCTGCCAGGCATATTGAGCGGCATGTACTCCGCCAACTGGTCCCTCCACAGTCTCATCTTCCCCAGTTCCTCCCTAAGCGTGGGCACGGACCTTTGCTGGCTTTTGAAGGCATCAATAGTCCATGTCTGCATGTATTCGTAGATGGGCCGGGCCTTTTCGAAGGTGTTGCCTACGAAGCTGCGGGCTTCGACGAAGTCGGTGGAGACTTTGTCGTGGATCTTTAGCCTGCAGGAGCTGAAGGACTGGGACTTTTCGAGGATCTGCTTGACGTAGGGGTGGTCCGTTACTTGCTTTTTGGAGGCGTGCTGCTCGAGTGTCTTGTGGTAGAGAATGCGGTTGACCTTATCAATCTCATTCACCAGTCCATCCAATATGCCGTCCAGCGTGCCGTGGAAGTCCTCCTCATTGGGCGTAAAGGTAATACTGGTCTTATCATAATTCACCGTCGTAATGAACAGCTTCGTCTTTCTTTCCGTCATTTCCTTATAAAACTTCAACGTGCAATTCTGCGTTATCAACACCAACGTCTCAATCACCATATAGTCAAAAAGGCGAATATAGTCCCCTAGCATGTCCTCATGCTCCCTAGCCAACTCCAAGTGCTGTCTGCGCTTCCGTTCCTCTTCCTTCATTTTCACCATGGACTTCTTTTTGCTTTGTTGGCCGAACTTGTTCTGCTCCAATTCCTCGATTTCGGGCTGAATTGCGCTTTCTTTGACTGCTTGGCAAACGGTTTCCAGCTGGGAGATTAGTTTTTCCACTGTCGCTTCGAAGCTTTTTTTAGCGTCTGCGCGCTGATCTCGTTGGTTTGAGTCGTATTCGCTGATGTCCATCACGCGGTTTTCCTTGATTTCCATCATTTTTGGCGTCGTCATTTCGAACAAAAGTCCATTCGCCTCCAAAAGCGCAGGGCTGAAAGCGGGCTTCGCATGAAACAACTGCCTCACCAAGCGTTTCCGAGTACTGCAAAAAAGCCTATAACGGACATTCCCACGCCAATATTTGAACATTTTCCCTGTCAAATAGTGCCTGAAGAAACTCATATTGGTGAGCAGGTTGAACATCTTGCTTTGGTGCATCCAGTCTGCGAGGGAGTAGAAAGTCGTGGCGACTTCGGGGTGGATGTGCACGACGCCTTGGGCGGAAATCGTGTAGTAGTCTTGGCGGATTTCGGTCTCGGGGACGACGACTAAGTCGTAGGGACGGAAGAGTTTCCCAGTGTCTGGCGTTTTTACACAGTGCACAAACTTGACAGGACTTTGGTTGCCCTTCTTCGCGAAAAAGGCAATAGCGTCTTCACCCGTCTTCACCTTGCTTAGTTCCTTCATCCACACGTCGTTCTTCCCACTGTAAGCCAGGCCTGTCGTAGCCTCGGTTTCTCCCTTCACGTCTCCGAATAGCTTATAAAAGCCCCTGGCATCGAACTCGTCGCCTTGTTCTTCCTCGTCCTCCTCCGACTCCTCCTCGGCCGGCAAAGCCTGCTGCGGCAAGGGCGGCAACAGCGCACTAGTGAGCACGGCTCTGCTTGGCTTCGGTTTCTGACTGAGCGGCAAAGCCCACTTGGCGAGTTCCTGCTCCAAGTCGATGCGGTAGAGAGACCGGTACATGGCGTGCGTGTTCTGGGAAGAGGCGCCTAGAGAGAAGATGGCAGCGGGGGCTTGGTCGCTCTCGCGTCCTGGGATTTTGGCCAGCTTGCTCTTCTTCTTGACCTCTTGGAACTGCTGGACTGCGCTGGGGTCCATAACTGTTTATAGCCATTCTACTAGCCGGCCTGCATAACCGTCCCTCGTATTCTAATAGATGATTGAGAGGGAACAGAGGTGTGGGGCTCTCAGTGTCATTGTGATTTCAGCAGGTGGAGCAGGCCTTGGGTTTATTGGGGGAGCGGTATTGCGGGCCTACTACCCCTACATCCTGTGTACGACTGCTATTCTGGCAGTTCTAGTCTTCTGTCACTATATCAATATCCACTGGAGTCGTCTGTTCAAGCATATAGAGAAGGCCTATAACATCTGTGGAGTCTGCGAGGTTCTGGGAGTGCTTGTAGGAGTATGTCTCGGCATGCAGTTTGGCCAAGTCGTCATTGGACAGCTCTGGAAAGGCAGTAATAAAGTTAATGCTCTAAAGCTTTAGGTGAGGAAAGCCTATTCTAATAGCTTGCTTTGGTAACTGCCTCATCTAGTTGCTCTAATAAATGCCACGAAGAAGGCAAAAGCAGCAGTTCATGAACCGAGATTGGTTGATTTATCACGAACAGCAGTTAAGTCTGCACGATTGGAGGGATTACCAGGCTTGGAGACCCCCAAAATCAACACTTCCCAAGTCAAAAGAGAGCAAAAGCGAAGAAAGAGGCATTATTTCGTCTTTCTTTCAGGGAGCAATCAGAGGACTGCTCATAGGAGGCCTACTCCGGTACAGTTGGAAAGGAGTTCTGTGCACTGCGGGAATCATAGGGCTATTGGCCTATACTCGAGAAATCCAAATCGACTGGATCAAAGGAGGCAAAAACACGAAAGAAACCTGCAAAAGCTTCGGATTTAGTGGGTTTCTCGGAGGACTGATTGGAATGCTGTGGGCATTACAAGCAGATGAAGCAAATATGCAAGGAATGCCCGAAACTACAGGCCAGTTACCTCTATGGAGCCCAAGTAATGTAGGCTAAAGCCAGTTTAGCAGCCACTGAACTAGCTTATTGTCACTTCCATTAGATAGATGGGAAATAGACAAGAGGCGGAGTGATGGGTATTATTGGCTGAGGGCAATTTGAGCCTATTTGGAGTAGCTAAATGGCACTATAAAGTGTGAATACCAGAGTACAATCTAAAGGCTATTCCCTGCATTCCAGTGCTTAAATAAGCTACTCTCCCAAGTGTCTTTCCAAAGACCATATATCCGCATAGAGAAAAGCCGTCCTTTGATATCGCCCTAGAGTCTATCCCAGCCCTAACACCATACCTAATAAATGTCCCAGGAAGCACAAGGCCCAGACAACAGCGAAGACGCTGAGTACGACGACTGGAACTTCCTCACCCGCTTCCTCGGAGGAGTGTTCCGCGGCCTAGTCGGAGGAGTAGTTGCGCGGCTCTATTGGGAACACGTGGTGTTCACTGCAGGAACTGTCGGCTTCCTATCCCTTATTCAAGAAATCAATATCGATTGGAAGCGCCAGCGCAGTTCCGCAGTGCGGCCTTACAACAACTTCGGCTTTTCCGGGTTCGTCGGCATGCTTTTCGGCCTGGTCTCCGGAGTGGTGGTTGTGGAAGTGGTGGAAATAGAGAGGCAAAGGGCAATTAGGAGGGCAGCTAGCTAAATGGTAGAGCCGTACTTGGAGGAAAACCTGCAAAGTCTGCCCACCCACCCGACTCGGCTTATGCTGCCGGGAGAGCGCAAGTTGGACCTGATCTCTAATAACTTCAGGTTCACGCTTAGTCCAGAGTCCACCGTCTACATATACAGCATTTCAGTCAAGCCGCGCATCGAAAACCTGGACCGGACTATCCTCCGCGGCCTAATTGCCTCCCTCCGTCCCTCCCTCCTCCAGTCCTTAGGCGAATTCATCAACTGCGGCACAGTGCTATTCGCCCAGAGAGACATCGAACTGCTGGCGGACTGCCACTACACACCTTCCCTCGACGAAACCGCCCAGGGGCGTAAACGCAAAGGCCCTCGACTGAAGTTCACCTGCACATTCCAAGCCACCGTGTACAAAACTGTGGTAAAGAAGGTGGGACTGCTCTGTCCAGACCAGCCGGAAAGTGGCCTCGGGAACCAATCTATGCTCTTTTTGAATGTTCTGGTCCGGTCGATGCTGAAGGAACTCGGCTTCATCCAGCTCGGCTCCTTCCGAAACCACTACAACGAGGACATGCAGAAGAGCATGGATCGGCAAAGACTGCTAGTCCTGCCCGGCTACTTCACAAGTGTGAACTACTACAGAGACGGCCTGCAGCTGAGAGTGGACCTGGTCCACAAGGTGATTCGGCAGGATACAGTGCTGGAATACATGGAGGAAATGCTGAAATTGCAGGATGGACGCAGTAGGCTCGAGGCTGACTTGAGGGACTGCGTCGTTATGACTGTTTATGGGAACCGGAACCTGCACAGGGTCAAATCCGTGCTTTTCGACGAAAGTCCGCAAAGCACCTTCGAAAAAGGCACGAAAACGATGACTTTCTACGACTACTTCCAAGAGAGATATCAAATTACTATAGCGGATAAGCGCCAGCCCTTGCTCGAAGTCGGCAGGTACAACAAAGAATCCATCCGGCTGATCCCGGAACTATGCAGAATGACTGGTCTGTCCGACAGCATGACTGTCAACAGGGAACTAATGACCGAACTGTCCACTATTACCAAGAAAGCGCCTGAGGAGCGCTTTAGGGAAATCCTCAATTTGGCGCAGCAGCTGAATGCGCTGCAGACCAATGAGAAGTGGAAAATCGCCATAAACCCGAATCCGATAAATATACAGGGAGTACAGCTGCAGACTGCTTCCATTCAGGTCCGTGGAGGAACGATTCCTGTCTCTCCAAACGCCAAATTCGTGCTTCAAAACCAAGACATCCTCTCCTCCATCCGCATCGACAGCTGGATGGTCTTCTACAGCCAGCGCGACATTGACCTCACCGAACTCCTAGTGAGCAAGGTCCAGCAGTGCGGCCACTCCTACGGCATCGTAATTTCCACCCCTAGACTTATCTGTGTGGAGGGGTACGGGACTAAGTTGGAGGAAATGTTCGTGGGCGCGATTATGAGGGAGACGAATCCGCAGCTGCAGATTGTAGTGACTGTGCTTTCTCACCAAAACAAGCATGTTTACAACGTGATTAAGGCGAAACTGACGAAGGAACGGCCGTTGCCGAGTCAAAACGTACTGGTTTCTACGATTCGGAAGAACAACTTGTCCGTTTTCAGCAAAATTGCACTGCAAATGGCAGCTAAAGTGGGATGTGAACTGTGGCATTCCGTAGTTCCCCGTTCAGTCCCGCCTAATACTATGATAATCGGCATAGACATTTGCAGAAGTCTGGGCAAAAGGGATGAAAATGTGGTGGGACTGTGTGCAACTCTCAATAGCACGTTCACGAAGTACTGGAGTCAGGTCACGTTTCAGAGGAATAACCAGGAAATGAGCGTTTTGCTCACTCCGGTGCTGCTGAATGTGCTGCGGCAGTACTACAAGCAGAATAACAAGTCCAAGCCTAGCTACATCGTCCTCTACCGCGACGGCGTGAAGCCCTCCCAGTACCACAACGTCATCCAAGTCGAAATCGCCAAAGTCCTGGACACTCTCAAGACCTTCGACAGCACTTGGAACCCCAAAGTCACAATAGTGGTGGTAAACAAGCATGTGAAAGCGCGCTTTTTCACTAAGCAGAAAGGGACGATTCAGAACTTGCCCCCGGGAGTGGTGGTGGAGACTGCGGTCGTGGCCAGTCACTTTAACTTCTACTTGACTTCGCATCATGGGGGTGGGACTTTGACGCCGACTCACTATAATGTCGTATTTGACGACAGCGGGTGGACCTCCGACATCCTGGAAAACCTCACGAACTGCCTCTGCTTCGACTACTACAACTGGACTGGAGCCATCCGAGTGCCCGCCCCCTGCATGTACGCCCGCCGCATGTCCACCCTGGTCGCCAAGCACTCCAAAACAGACTTCCACCCCAACCTGTCCCTGCACTACTTCTACCTCTAAAGCCTGCACTGCTACCTCGTAATTACATAGGAACACTCGATTAGATGCTACTTGAACACTCGGGATAGCAAAGGCTTATATGTATGTAGGGTTATTTCTACTGCGACTTGTTATCAAGTGCATTAATATGCGTTTTCGAGCCTTGCATAGGCGTTTCCAGGCCCAGTGCTTGGTACATTTTCTCCAAACTGGCGTTTTCGCGTCTTACGGCCATTTCTCCGATAATCTCCGCCAAGTTGCCCTGGCTTTCTTGCAGCAGTAAGTAGTCCTCTCTCAGCTGGGTGTACCTTTCCGTCATTTCCTGGTGCATTTCTGCTGTTGTAAAGAGGAGATTTTCCGCGTCCTTCGCTCTCTTTTCCAGCTCTGCAGTTTTGATTCCCTGCTGATTGCTTAAATCCTTCCCAGCTCTATATTTCTCCTTCAATCGGTCGTAATGGTCTCTTAAAGTCTCCAGTTCTGTACTGATTTGAGTGCTCTATTTGGCCGATACTGAGGTTTTCAGGTCTCTAAAAGTCCTTTGCACTACTTCGAAATTCTGCTTTAAGGCGTCAATTTCCTTCTTTTGAGCCTCTATTTTCCCCTCTCTACTTTTCATTTCCTTCTCATAGAACTCGCTTATTTCCACACATTTCCGCCGCTCACCCTCCCACTTGCATTTTGCACTATCGACTTCCTGCAGCAGTCTCCCAACCATCGCAAAGTAAGGCACTCCATACCTCTCTACCAATAAATCCGGCAATACCCACTCCGGAGCTTCGGCCCTCGGACAAAAAATCACCTTTTTTAGCTCTTTCGTAATTACCCGCATTTCTTCCTCATAACTTCCCTTTTCACTCGCTAAGGTCTCGATTATGTGCATGATGGATTTCACCGAGTCGCAAGTTGCAGGTCCGACGTGAGCTTTCAGGACTGCGACGGAGGTGAGGAGTTGGAGTTTAGTGCGGACTGCAGGGGAGCGGAAGGCGGATTCTCTGCGTTCCTTATAAACTGGTAATTCCGCTAGAACTCGCGATTTCGCGATTTGTCCCTTTGCGGCTGATCGACTGGTCAGCAGTTTTTCCTGTGTGTGCCTTTTGGGACTAATAAGTCCTACACGCGACTCCTCCACTAGGCGGACTGGACTACTATTGCAGCTCTGCAGCAGTCGAATCGGACTTTTCCGCATGCTCCAGTCCTTATCCATATAATAGCAATGTCCCTCTGCTTCCTGGACCTGAGCATCAGCGACATCCCTATCGGCCGCGTGGTGATTTCCCTGTACGCAGACAAAGTCCCGCGCACAGCCGCCAACTTCCTGCATCTCTGCAAAGGCGACACTCGCACTCCTCAAGGAGTCAAATTGACCTACAAAGGCTGCAAATTCCACAGGGTTATAAAGGACTTTATGGTGCAGGGCGGGGACATTACAGCCGGGGACGGTACTGGAGGAGTGTCAATCTATGGGCCAAAGTTCGCAGATGAACGGATGGATATACACCATGACAGGCCGGGACTAGTGGCGATGGCTAATAAGGGGCCGAACACCAATTCGTCCCAATTCTTTGTGACCCTGAAGGCGTGCAGCGCACTGGATGGACACCATGTCGTGTTCGGGGAAGTGGCGAAAGGCTTTGAACTGTGCTTGAAAGTGGCGAAAGTCAGGACGGATGACAATAGTGTGCCGCTGGAAAGGGTGAAAGTGGATGAATGTGGGGAGTTGGAGGCGCTGCCAGGGACGGAAATCAAGCAAAAGCACCACCATCGACACCACCATAAGCACAAACACAGGGAGGGGAGGAAACGCAGTCGGTCCCGGTCCTAAGTATGTAGGCTTTTCTATGCTTTCCGCTAACATTCCCGATTTTCACTTCATTTCAGAGCACCGAACACACTTTAAATCTACAAAACGCGAACTCCAAGTCTTTATACCGCTTGCAACTTCACACTACCTTTAAACTCCATACTCCACTCTTGCTAAAAGGCAATGGACCGCAAGGACTCCTCCTCCAGCCTCAAGAACTTCCTCATCGGCGGCCTCTCCGCAATGACAGGCTCCACAGTGAACCTTCCCCTCGACTTCATTAAGGTGCATTTGCAGGTCGCTAGAGAGGGTCACCGGACTTCGCACATCTCCGCGTTCCAGTTCACGAGGAACATGCTGCAGACGGAAGGGTGGAGAGCGTTTTATGCAGGGCTGGATTCGGCGTTGATACGGCAGGGTCTGTATGGAACTACGCGATTTGGCCTGTATAAGACTTTGAGTGACTGGGAGAAGGAGAAAACTGGGGTGGCTGCGTTGCCTTTTAGGGTGAAAGTGGCGTTTGCGTCGATTGCCGGGACTGCGGGAGCGCTTGTGTGCAACCCGGCGGACCTGGCGCTGGTGCGGATGCAGGCGGATAGACGCTTGCCGGTGAGTCAGCGCAGGAAGTACCGCCATTTCCTGCACGCAATCCGACAAATAGGCAGGGAAGAAGGCGCATTTACCTTCTGGCGAGGAGCACTCCCCAACATATACCGCTGCGTGGCCATGAACGTAGGCATGTTCGCTCCCTACGACCAGTCCAAAGAGCTCCTCGACTCCCTCTTCGGTCCCAAGCCCGTCCACCGCCTCATCAGCTCTGCAATTGCAGTGCTTTGCCAAAGCTTACTGGCGCTGCCCTTCGACAACCTCAAAACCAAGTGCCAGAACATGCGCAGGGACGCGCAGGGCCAGCTGCCGTATGCAGGCGTTCTTGACTGTGCGAAAAAGACGCTTAGGAGGGAGGGGGTTTTGGGGCTTTATGTGGGGTTTGGCATGTTTGCTGTGAAGGTGGCGCCGCATGTGACGGTTACGTTGCTTATGCAGGACTTTCTGCATTACCTTTGCGCGTGAGTTAGGATTTGAGAGGACCTCATTGGAGTTTGGCTGCTTGGGAATGAGAGAGGTAGCTAATTCTGGGTCTCTCTGGGAGGGGGTAGTCTTGAGGATAGGAGCAGACTTGTTTTTGATGAATTCAAGGCACGTTTAAAGCTATTTAAAGGGATATAAGTCTTATTAGGGATTTTGTCTTTGTGTTAATGGTATTGCCCCATGTAAAGTTCAACAAACATCAAAAATCCAACAATATCACCGAATTCTCAGAAAATAAAGAGTAAAAAGCGCCAGTTCCCAAGCAAAATAGCCTCAAACTCTACCTTTCCACTGTGAAATAAAGCCTCATTCTATAGTCGTGCCCCCTCCATCCATCTCTCCAACGCGACATGCGGCCTTCAGCCTAGCAAAAATATGGACCCGCACTCCCTCGAAGGCCACAAGCCCAGCCAGTCCATCGAAGTGCACAAACTGACCGGCCAACTGCTCAAATTCACAGTCTCCGGCATCGACGAAAGCATGGCCAACGCCCTGCGCAGGGTGATGATCGCGGAAGTGCCCACCATGGCCATCGACATTGTGCACATCCACACCAACACGAGTGCACTGAACGACGAGTTCATTGCACATCGCTTGGGACTGATCCCGCTGGTGAGTGACAGTGTGGACAGTTATGCCTTTCCCAGGGACTGTAAGTGCAGTGGGAATTGTCAGGAGTGCACGGTGCAGTTCAGACTCAAGGTGAAGAACACGGAGAAGCGGGAGATCGAAGTGACGAGTGCGGATTTGAAGCATATGGGTGAGTCGGGACAGGATGTGCGGCCTGTAGAGTACGACTCCCCCATAGTAGTCATCAAGCTGCGGCCCGGACAAGAAATCGACGTCATTTGCAATGCTAGGAAGGGCGTGGGCAAGGAGCATGCCAAGTGGAGTCCGGTGGCGACTGCTGTGTTCAAGCACTTCCACCACATTCACCTGTACCAGAACCGTCTGGACCGCATTTCCAAGGCTGACCGAGTGGACTTCGTGGCTGCCTGTCCGTCCAAAGTCTTCAAATACAACGAAGAAACGGAAGCGATCGAAGTCGCACAGGCCAATAAGTGCACTTTCTGTGAGGAATGTCTGCGCAAAGGGGAAGCAATCACTATTCGCAACAAGGGCGGGGCCACGCTCATTAGTGCTTTGGAGAACTTCGTCAGAGTCACACAAGAAAGGGACAAGTTTCTCTTTAAAATCGAGACTACGGGCGCGCTGAAGCCGGATGCTATCTTCAGGAAGGCCATTTCGAAGCTGGTGGCGAAGTGCACGGAGGTCAGAAGCGTCATTCCCAAGCTGATCAGCTAATATAGGTTAGAAGGAGCTGGTATTGCAGGGACTTAGAGTGGCTTTGCCCAACTACCGTACATCGCTTTGCTAAAAGCGTTCTAAGGATTGGGGACAACTTGGGTAAATATTCTTATATGAACTTTCGTATTTCCTTCGATTTACCCTCAGAACTACTCTGCTTTCCCACTCGCCACTGCTCCATTTCCCCTCCAGCCTCCATTTTATAAACATATTTTTCCAGAATGTCCATTCAACGCGACTACTACTCCGTCCTGGAAATACCCGAAACCGCCTCCCCTCCGACATCAAAAAGGCCTACCGCTCCCTCGCCCTGAAATGGCACCCCGACAAAAACCCCTCCAACTGCGAACCCGCAGAGGAGAAGTTCAAGGAAATCGCAGAGGCCTATGCCATTCTGTCAGATCTGCAGAAGAAACAGCACTACGACGCGTATGGCTTTGAGGCTCCGGGAGTCGGAGGATGTAAGGACTTTGGCAATTCGGGGTTTGAGGACGTGGAGGATGTTTTTAGGGCTTTTTTCGGGGTTAGAGATTCATTTGCGGCCTCTATGGGAGATGTTTTTTTTGCAGGGAGATGTTCGGAGCAGGGCAAAGAGGGGAAATAGGGACTTTTTCGGAGGGTTTGGAGGGCTTGAAAGGGGGTTTGGAGGCTTTGGTGACCTGGGTGGCGGAGCTGCTTTCTTCTCATCAAGCAGCTCTAGCGGCACCCCAAAAGCGTATCGAAAACGACTTTATATCGAGACGGACGGCAAATTATAGTGACCAAAACGACAACTCGCCACCCAGACGGGAGGTGGAAAAGACCACTGCTGAGAAAGCAGCGGAGCAGCCATAAAGACTGACGCATCAAGCGAACAGAGAAGCACAAGAAATAGCAACTGTAGGTTGGAAAGCTTAAAACATGCAAATGAACTTTCTGCCTACGTCTACGAAGTACCTAGGAAAGCGCCTTCTCCATGGCTTTGACCTCTGCAGCCCGGGGGTCTCTGGTGCGACATAGGTCGTAGATTTTCCTCTCCAGTTTCCCCACCTGTTCCGTATTCTCTTCGAATACTCTTTTCAGACTGAAGAAAATCCGCATTGCTGCTTCGAAGTCGCCCTGTGTAGGATTTACTCTTGCGCTGGCTTTGAGGTCCTGCAGGGTGGAAATGAACTCGATTAGGTCGGTTAGGAGGACTTCCGTTAGGGCGAGACAGTCGCCTTTGTACTCCAGACTGCCCGCCATTAGGGAGTCGTTCGAGTCCACTCGGAAGATATGGAAAGGCAGCTTTGGCTGCATTTGAGTGGCTGTGAAGTCCAGTAGTGCCAGTGCTGTATTGAGCTTGAAGTGCTTATATTTCTCTTGAGGGAGCTGATTGCAGGCGTTGTAGCAGCCATTTGCAAGGATGCAGAAGCCGGAAGTGCTGTCTGGGTTTTCAGGGATGAAGACCAGGAGATGCACGAGGTGCTTCAAAGTGGGCTCCGCCTGTGCCATCAAGTCCTCTCTATCGAGCTGCTCGACGATACTAATTGCAGACTTGAACAGACTTTCCGCCTCTCCCACCAGTCCATTGAGCAGAGCCACCTGACAGGCTAGCGCAAACAAGCGGAACTGCACGATATACGAGTCCAAAGACGGAATAGTGATATGCGCATAGGACACACAGGCTTTCAGGAAAGCCAACGTCTTGGCGTTATGTCTGCCCTTCACAAACCTGTGCGTCTTCATCGCCAGCTGCAGACTGCTGTACACCAACTGCTCCACGACTGAGTCCAAGTCACTGAAAGACCCTCTGGCCTCTGTGAGGAGGTTCAGCTGCTGCTCCACGTCTCTGCCTAGGTCTAGCTAGGTGGTGGTTACTCTGCGGAGGAACTGGCAGATCATGGCGGACATGCGAGTGAGGAAGTCGGAGGAGTGGAAGGAGGTGTCGAGGCTTTCACTCACTGTGCGGAGGATTGCAAAGAAGCTGTGGATGATTACAGGGTCCTGCACATCCCCAGTCAGTGGCGTTTTGGTGTACGTGTCCAGGATCTTTTCACACAGTTCCGTCTTCGTTTTGATGGAAAACTGGTCCAGAAAAGGCAACAGCCACTCAATCTGCAGCAAATCCGTGAAGCTTTTGGTGTGCTTTATCAGCTTCATAAAGACGTCCACCAGCGGCCCGGCTATTTGCGGGGAGTGATGGTCATGCTCCCTCACATGCTTGACAATGTCTTGCAGCAAGGCGTTGACTTCACTAGTGCTGTAGTGCAGTAGGATCAGCTCTGCGATGTTGTCTGCTGCCTGCAGGTAGAGTTGGATCTGTCCTTTGGGAGTCTGCTGGATGTGGGTCCAGATGGAGTCCAGCACTGGCTGTTTGTCTTCAGGCCGGGGAGGGTAGATTTTGAGCGTTTTCCCCAGAGTGGAAAAGAGCCGTACGAACTCCGCCGGCCTAGAGAACCGGTCCAAAATAGCACACAGCGACTTAGACCTGGCCGCCACATGCTGAGGCGGGAAGTACTCAATTATAGCCCGCATCACCTCACTTTGCCTCTCCAACTGCTCAATATTCGCCTCCACCACTTGCTCCATCACTCCTTTTTGGCACTTGTAGCCTAGCATGTAGGCAGACCAGTCGATAGCGGGAAGACACAAAGCCACTTCGCGACTAGTAGTAGTGCCCAAGGCAGCCATCAGGTCTTCTAGGATAGTGCCCAGGTACTCCTTCCGGTCTGGACAGACTTCGAAGCCCTTTTTGGCCATGTACATAGCGGCGTAGGCGTACTAGGTGGTGCTTACAGTCACTGGGTTGCCGATGCCTCGCAGCTGTTCTGAGAGTCGCTTTAGTGTTTCGTCGTATTTGTCATCCCAGAGGAAGCGGTAGCAGCGCAAAAGCGACATTTCCACGTATAGCCGGGGGATGAGCTCTCGAATGCAGGAGGTCTTCAGGAACCAGTTCAGCGCTGTGTCTTTGGCCTTTTGAGCCACTGAAGCGCTAGGGAAAGAGTCAGTGGCCTCCCTACCTTCGAATGCCATTTCCTTCAACCTAGTGTAGACGAGAGAGGAAAAAGTGTCCAGCAGTTCGATAATGGTCATGAACACGGAAGGATAGAACTCCGGGTTCATGATATCTTTCAGCATTTTAACCGCCTGAATTGCGATTTTGAGCGTCTTGACTCTGTCGTTCTGTCCCCATGCAGCCTCCATTTCCTTCCCCAGACTTTGGATGTGCGAAATGAACTCCTGGTTCGAGAGGTAAGAGACCTCCTTCTGCTGCGTGCTGTGAATAGTGTCGAGCAGCTCCATCCTAGAGAAGGTGGAAGACACGACTTTGGCTTCCTCAGGCTCTGCAGTGGAAGTGATGCTAAAGGCTCCTTTGCTCGAGTAGTTCTCCACAGCGAAAGTGCGCAAGGCCACCCACAGCGCTTCCGGACTTTGCGTGCTGGCTGGAGCCACTGCTTCTGCAGTGGAGGAAAAGGCCTGGGAGACTGCACGAGAGGCTCGCAGCGGGTCGAATTCCTCCACAATGGCTTCCGGGCCGGGCTTGCTGCGCTGGAGAAGCGGGTGGGAGGCTGTGGAAGTGAGCGGCACAGAGGCCTTTTTGAGCTCGAGGTCGTAGTTGCGAGGACGGGAACGCCTGAGTGGACCTTACCAAGTCTTGATGTCCATTGCTAGTAAGCAGACTAGCACTGGGCTAAGTCCTAGGAGACTCCGCCTCTGGACTTAAACAGGGGAGGCGGACTACTGCAGAGAAGCTATGGTGCAGGCCTACAGCTAGCTTCCTTCCCACAATATGTCCAAAATGATAGCGCTGTTGTTCTCCGTCCTCACACTCAGCGGCCTGCAGACAGTCCTGGCAGAGCTGTCCACTGCCAGTGTCAACTCGGAACTCAGCTTTTCCAAAGGCCTGACCTATGGAGAAGTCCGTCAATGGCATTGGCAAGCAGGCAAAGTCTCGATTCTGGGCTTATCTTCCATTCAATTCGGCACTTTTCCGCTCAAAACCCGGGTGCAGCGCCATATTCAGGTCCACAACCCCACCTCCACTCCACTCCTTATTCAATTCCATGTGCTGCCCAACGACATTGAAAGTATACTGTGGCAGGGCTGCAACTCCACCAATCCTCCGGTTGCCACCTTCGACCTAGACGACGAAGAGTGCGAAAACTGCCAAGAAGGCTTCTCACAGCGGTGTTCTTCCGATCCAGAAGAGGTGGAAATAGTGCGGAATCTGAGCACTCAGTTGCCCCCTGCCGCCCCCAGCGACCTCCCCGCCCTGGACAAAGTGGCTTTTCAGCTGCGCACTCATAGAAGGGAAAAGCTGTCCTTTCGCCTAGATGCACTGCCTAGGTACAAGTATGTGAGCAGAGGGGAGTGGGTGCTGCAGAGTCAGGAAGTCAATGGATACATGCTGCAAAGGGGAGTGCAGGGCTTTTACTTGGCAGGAAGGGCGAGGAATGCAGTGGTTATTGCTCCTGGACAGAGCGAAACCATCGGTACAGTCTGTTTCGAAGCGAACGCAATCGGCGACTATCGCGGTAAACTACTAATTCGTACAAATGCAAGTATATACGACTCCCTTGATCTCTCTGCCGAGGCCACATACGCTCGTATCGCCTTCCGCAGGGAAATCTCCCATCGCCACTCTCGGCCCAAGGTCCGCTCCTCGGCCCCGGACATGTCCTCGCTAGACCTGTCTGTCCTGGAAGAAGACTTGCGTGAGCAAATGGACAAAACTACAGAGCGTCTCCCTGCCGCTGTGAAGGTGACGAAGTACTTCGAAGCTGAAAACGTAGGCACCGCAGAACTGCGCATAGCGAAAGTCCTAATAAACGGCCACTCCTGCTCTCTAATGGGCCTGACCGTCGAGAACTGCGAGCGAACCTACGTCCTGAAGCCCAACCAGACCATGGAAATCGCCATTTCCTACGAAGTCACCTTCGTACAAAGGGAAATTTCGGCCTTTTTGTGGCTTTTTACTGAGGAAGACGGCTTTTTCCTGCCCTTGAAGTTGACGATTTACGTGGAGGACTTGGGGAAATATGCGCAATTGAGGGCTGTGAAGCGGGATTCAGTGGATTACTTCCTGTCAGAGGTATTTACTCTGCTAGACTGCCTCATTTCCCTCGGCTATTTGCTGCTAGTTGGCAAAGAGATCCTGGTGAAGCCCGAAATTATGCATTTTCGCCTGTTTTCCAACCGACAAATTGCTATTTGCACTCCATTTCTGCCCAAAACGCCTCTCAAACCGCCCAATTTAGTACGGAAATCAATCCCTGAGCCTGAGATTCTGCCCCGTTTTCAGCCCATTATATGCGAAGATCAGCCCAAAACCGCCCCTTTCAAGCCCAAAAAGTGCAAAAAGCCGAAAGTTTCCATCCTAAAGTTCGCTCCCAGCGACCCGAACTCAGGAAGTAAGATTGAAACGAGCGAGTCTCAAGACATTATAGCGACAAATCGCTTGCTTTTGCCCAAGAAAAGGCAGAAACAGTCCACTAGCGAGGCTTTGGTGAGTGAGGTGGAGAGTGAAAAGCCGGAAGGACGGGACTCGCAGCTGTTCGAGAGCACGACCACCACACATTCAGAGGACGGAGAGACTGATGGTGAGTACTTGGACTGCTACAAGACGAGGCAGGGCCTTTTCAGCGGCTTTGCGCAGCGGATGACTGGTTAGGCACTAGCTAATCAGCGAGTTAGAGGGGAGCTTCGCAGGTTCGGTTGATAATTCTGTCTGCAAGTGTCTGTATTCGCTGCATTTCTCCCTTCAAAACCTCTGTTTCTTCCAACAAATCGGAGATTTTCCCCTCGATTCTGTCTTCCTGTGAGTCGAAGTCGTAGAGATTGCGTTGCTGGTTGCGAAGCAGCTGGAACTCATTCGCATATCTCCGGAACTTGCCCAGCTGAATGCGCTGCAGACGCATTTTGTCCGGGTGGTGTCTGACCAGCCAGCGATATCTCAGCGCAGAAGTAAGCACAAAGGCCGCCTGCGTCTTCATATCTTCCTTAAACCCCAGTCTTTGCAGTATCAACAACGACTTTTCCTCCGCAGATTCAAGGTTGAGCAGGGTCGTTAGGGCCACTACAAACATGGATATGATCAGCACGCCCCACAGACACATCACAATGCCGAACATCCGTCCCGGCAGCGTGACTGGGTAGTAGTCGCCGTACCCCACTGTCGTCATAGTGACCAGTATCAGCCACATCGTGTTCCCATACTCAGAAAAGTCCTGGCCGGTGTAAGGCAGCATCGGCCGCTCGAATATCCGCAAGGAAAACCCTCCAATCAGCATACCAGACAGTAGAGATAGACCCAGCATACTGAAAGGCCGGGTTTTCATCAAGCAGCGCACAGCGAACCAGGAGCTGGCCTCAGCGCCGTTCATTTGACACACTCGCTGGGCTCTGCCGCTGCGGTACACACTCAGCACGGAACTCAGCCGGACTAGGTGGTAGATGCGGACGAGGGTGAAAATCGTGAGCATGGAGTTGACGGTGTACTCGATTGTCGCTTGGTAGCTGTCGTTTACGTAGTTGAAAGAGGCTCTTTCGAGCCAGTAGATGGGGAAGATGAGGTTGAGGAGCAGTTCGAGGAGCATGGTTTTGTACTTCCCGGTGGTGTAGAGGTTGTCTTGGACGGAGTAGAGACCTTTCACCTGCTGCCACTTCATTTCCTTGAGAGTTCTCCATACGATTGCTGCGAGCAGCAGGACAGTGCTGACTTCCCCGGATATCAGCACCACTGCCACTGACTCTCTCTTCCTGTCCAGCAGTTCCTGCGTATACAGCCAGTCGTAGCTGATGGCAGAACAGCCGAAGCCCAGCGCCGCCAGCACTGTGCAGCTGATCTCCGCCAGCTTCAGCTTCTCAAAGTGGTAGTCAATTAGGCCGGAATCAGCAGCTTTGATGGTAATTATGCTTTCTCCGGCTTTCACTCTCATGTTACGGATTGCTTGGTTGGCTATGCCTTTCCTGGAGCTGAACATAAGGGCTGAGGCACGACGCAGTGATCCCTCGTGGCTGGGCAGAGGGGCTCCATGCTGAGCTGTTGCAGGGAAGATAGCTGACATTTAATAGTGGAAACACTTGTAACGGACGCCAGGGTGCGGTCAAACAGCTAGGAGAAGGGAACTACTCAAGGGCTTAGGACTGACAGCGGTCGAAAAGGAGTTTCCCCCTTAGAAAGACTCCAAGCTTATATTAAGACTTTAGGTCACTATGAAAGGCTTACTAGAGAGGCTGTGGATAGCCCTGCGCTGGAGCTGCTGGGTAGCCTGGAGCCAAGGGCGGGTACTCTCCATACTGCGGCAAAAAGCCAGCAGGCATAGGGCCTTGGAAGGGGTACGTTGGGTTCATATAGGCCGGCGGGCCCACAAAGAACCCTGGAGGTTGACAACTATTCCCCATTTGACCCGGATATCCCATAGTAATCTCCACTATAATAGTCCCAGCTGCCTGATTCTCATACATCAGCGGCAATTCCAGGGTTGCTTTCTGTCCCGGTCCTGCCGCCTCCAAGGAACACACAGCAGTCCCCACCAAATCGTCCGTCACCAAGTCCTTGTCCCAGACTTCAATCCGAATGGAGTCTTCCACAGTCCGGCTGAAGGCCAAAATCTGATGCCATGCGGGAGTCTTCCCAGCACTGTTTCGTACCTGTGACCGTTTGATCTGGGCACCGAGGGAGACCTTGCAGTAGGGGTCCATGTTGCCGAAAGTCTCGGTATCGCGAGTTAATTTGGCGCTGACTAGGTTAACTAGCAGAGTGCTGGCCATTATTACCACTTGAGATGTGGTCAGATATAGTGTACTCGGGCTGACTCCCTAAATTGGAGTCTATTGCCTTGCTTCGTAGATATAGGGAAATGCAGGGGAAAGCAGCCTTTTCTTGGACTCAAAGGCTGCTTTCCAAAGGAACAGCAATTAATGAACCAGGGCGAAGGCCGCTTTTTGGCAGGACTCGGGCTTTCTTTGGCCTTCCTCGCTGCAGGCCGCTACCTCTTCAACAAGTTGAAAGTCCCAGATCTACCGTATCCGCTCGAAGACAACCGCTTGCCACTCGCAGAAGTCGTGCAGCTGATTGAGGAAGTGAAGGCAGCCAGCAGACACAAGCTGAAGTCACTGCGAGTTGCATGTGCCGAGGAAAGAGTGCATGTGAAGGCCCAGCCTGCCAAGTACGAGGAAGTGGTGCTCAGCTACTTGCTAAAGGAAAACGATGTGCTAAGAGAAGCCACTGTGGAGGTGCTAGCCCGGCACCAAGTCCCTAGAGACCTGTTTGACCGGAGTCTACAGCACAGTTTGCAGGCGGAAAGAGAGGTGAAAGACCTGAGCGACAGTCTGAACCTGGGCATAGACGATATGTCAGAGGCAGTTCCCAGCGAACTGACCCGAGAAGTGTACCTCGAAGCCATGCAGTCCTTCGAGTCCAGCCTCCAAGCCATCATCTCCCAATACCACGGCGACATCCCCGCGCCCGCCCTAACCCTCGTGCTGATGTTCATCAAGTCCTACGACCAAGCGAGGGAGAAGTACCCCTTCACCGAGTTCCAACTCGCTGCAGCTGGGAAGGTCTATGCCTCGAGTCGCACTGACTTACAGACAAGACTGCAACTGCTCACATCTAAGGTGATGCCGGCAAGGAAAGTGAGGGCTGCTAGCTAGGTAAGCCTAGGCGTAGGACTGAGCCGTGCATATAATGGAATCACGAGTGATTTTGGAAGTGCTGAAGCACCAGGACTCTTCACTGAGTGCTGGGCTGTCCGCATTCATGAAGACTTTCTCGAAGCCGCAGCAATTTCGGGGGGCCTACGTACTGCTCACACTGCTGCAAGAAGGACTGCTCTCAGTTCAGGACCGTGTGGCTGCTATCTTCATTCTACACGAAATCAGCAAGCAGGAGGACAACCTGTTCCTGCAGCCGCTGCTAGAAACTGTGGATCGCGACCCCGCCGAGGCCTTTCTACTGCAGCAACTGATGGCCAACCCGGCTCTCGGGGACCTGCCCGCTTCCGAATTGCTCAAGCGCAGACCTGCAGCTTCAGAACCAGAGCCACAAAAGAAGCAAACGCAGGCCCCAGTGCGACCCACTGTCAACCCTGTAGGCGCCACAAGCACGCATCACCTCCAATTAGGAGTCTTCATCCCTGAGTTCGCCAGACCAGCGCCAGTCTTCGCAGACCTGTGGGGGGAGGCGAAGTGGGTGAGTCCCGGCCCCCTGGCTGAAGTCCTGTGGAGTGAGGACAGTCTGGATAGTACTACGTCTGAGTACAAGCGGCTGTATGAGCAGGCGACACAGGCAGAGTTACGGGTAGAAAAGGCGGACCAGTTACTCAAAGCCTTGGACTCAGACCCTAATCTGCTGCTTCAACTCTGCATCGACCCAGACAAGTTCCCGCCTTTAGTCATGCGCAACCCTTCCATCGCTACTTCTATCCTCATCAAAAGCTGCAACAACGAGCTTTTCGAGCCGCTCACGGAAAAGCTGATTTTCATGGATCTCAGTCTGCAGCAAATGGAAGTCATGCATTCCTTGCTAATAAACGCAGAGCTGCCGAAGGCCGTTCTCCCCCTGTTTCTCACCAATTCAGTGTCTACTTGCAAGAATGTGAAGGACAGGTCGCTGCAGGCACGGCTTGCGAGGCTGCTTTGCGTGCTCATATCGACGCTAATGAAGAGGAGGCTGTTGCCTGCGGGCGAAATCCCTAACGACGTCGCGGAGTTCTTTAAGCAGTTTCAGACGCATAAGGATGTCACGGAGCTGCTGAAGAAGCTGGACAGGTCTCAGCAGCAGTAGCTAAGTTGCCGTAGTGTAGAGGGAAATTGCCTATTGGTATAGTACTGGATGCCTATTTCTACCCTACTTACCTAAAGCAACACCCTCCCCCTGGTAAAGTCCACCTTAGGAAAAGTCTCCTGTCGCTTGTTTCCCAGCAATTCTTCTATCAGTGTCATCCGCAGTTCCTCCTCTTCCGCGGAGTTGACGTAGGGGCGGATTTCCTCCGACTCCTCCACTTCGTCCCTGACTTGCACGATTTGCGCCTCCATAGGGACATAGGCCTGGGCAGGCATTGCCCCTGCCATCATCATAGGGTCGTAGCCAGGGTAGAAGGGGAAGCCTGCGCCTGGGTAGCCGGGCATGTTGGGCGCCATTGCAAGCCTAGGAACACTCATTTCCTTCGGAGTGGCTCTCTTGCATTCCACCCATTTCCCCTTGATCGCGTTGTGATTGAAGTTCATCAGCACCCTTTCCACTGACTCCTCATTGATGAAAGTGATGAAGCCGAACCCTCTTGGCCTCTGCGTGTCTCGGTCAAACATCACCACACTGTCCTCCACCTCCCCAAACTGCTGAAAGTACTCTCTGAAGTCTTGGTCCGTCACTTCTGACGACAGGCCTCCGACGAACATTTTCTTGGTCCTGAGCACAGGCTGCGGCACTTCGGCGACTACAGGAGGAACGAGGCTGGCTTCTCTAGGGACTGCGAGCTTGCAGTCCACTCGCTTTCCGTCCACTACTTGTTCAGTCGCTAAGATTCGGTCGATGTCTTCTTTGTCTCTCATTGTGATGAAGCCGAAGCAACGGGAACGGTTGGTGAGGCGGTCGACCATGAGGATGCACTCCTGCACGACGCCGTAGTTGGAGAAGTAGGCGCGGATGCTTTCTTGGGTGGAGTGGGGGGCGAGGCCGCCGAGGAACAGCTTCTTTCCGTATGTGTTGTCCATATTAGCAAGTCTCTGTTTCTCATGCAGAAGAACTACAAGAAAGTGTGAGCTTGAAGTATGAGACATCAAACACGAACACGACGGAGCCAATGCGAAGTTTGTGGAGTCTGCGACCTGTGCAATGAGGATATGATTGCCGATGCAGAAAGTTTAGCAGCCGACTAGAAGACAACGGTGGATGGGTGCACGGCGCGTTCCAACTCGCCATCAAGTTATACAAACTAAGGAAATAGCGGCAGCTTCAAGGGCACTCTGGGTCTGTAGGTGGGGTGAAACGGACTCAAACTGCTAGTCTTGCTAAGCGGCGTCAAGCCCGGCCTCCCCCTCGAAGTCTCAATAGTCGAAGCCTCAGTCAAGTCTCTCGGGTGAAAAGCCGCCAGCCTAAGTTGTCGTTTATGCAGACTGCCCAGCATTTCAGTGAAGCTGGTGATCTGCTTAGGCGTGCGCTGCTGCTTGGAGCTGAGGAGACTCAGGTCTTTGTTGATAGAGAGGAGAGTGCGGGTGAACTGCTGGGCTTGGGAGGGAGGGGTGCGGTCGGTGAGAGAGCCACTGCGTCTGGGACTGATAGAATGGGCTTTGAGTCGGTCGAGGGAGGGGCAGGGGTGGAGTTTGGAGTGCGGGGGGAGCAACTGAGCAGGGAACTCTTCTTGCGCACCGACTTGCGGCAGTGCAGTCAGTCTCAAAGGCTCCACACCAGCAATAGGCAGAGAAGGCCTCAGCAAAGACTCGAATTCCTGCTTTAGTCTGGAAACCGGAGAGTTCGGAATCTGCATTCTCCTCGATTTCTGACTTTTCACGATTATACGAGTCGCACAGGACCGTAAATACCGCCGTTGATAGGCGATTTCGTATGCTGAAGTGAACTTTTTCCCTAGAAGTAGCAGTAAACGAGGCAATTCATCAAGCATTTCCGCCTTTTCCGCGATTTGGCCCAATTGACTGGAGTCGATATTCACTGTAAAGGACAAATTCGGACCCAATTCAGAGGCAAAGTCCCGATTTGTCAGCTTTGCGAGTGAGGTCATTAGGCCGAAAACGACGTGAATTAGGGTTTGATTGGTCTCTTTTAGCCGGATTTCCTATATATCCGACTTACATTTGTGAATAGCGCAGTCAGCCTCGTTTGGCTCTTTTTCTGCAGTTTCTCAACAGTTCCATCCCTCAAAACAGCGTCTAACTTGGTCTTTTCCTCCTCCAACTCCCTTTTCAGTCCCTCCAAAGTCCTGACCAAGTCCGCTTTCCTCCTTTCCGACCTCTCCACTTCCCGTTTCAGACTGAGCCCTGTGTCTATTTTGTCCCAGTACTTCTCACATACAGTGTCAGGCTCAGTATTGCCGAATACCTCGCTGAAGCTGCTGACTTGCCGGAGTATTGACTCTTCGTGGTATTCTTCTGATATTAGCTTGGCTTGGAGAGCTAGGCGCTGCGCCTGCTTTTCCCGGCGCCTTTGATCTCTTTCGGTCTGCTGGAAGCGGGTTTTTTCCTGGCTGACGGTGAAGGAAATCAGTTCTTGAGCTGCCTGAGAAACTTCGTGTTGACCTTGCTCAAACTGGTCCTGCCTACTTGCCTCTCACTTCCCATCGATTTTCCTGCGAATGCAATGGCTGATGCTGGCTACGTGGCCTGCGTAAGTGTCCATCATGTTTCTGTGGCTTTGGCACTCGGTTTCCAAGGCTATCACCGTGCCTTTGCCTTCTGAGATCTTCCGCTGGATGGTGTCAGCCGCTTGTTTGAGGGTGGAAGCCTGGTCTTTAGCTCTTTGCAGAGCGGAGGAAGTGCGGGCGAGCATATGTTCGTAGCAGTCACTTTCGTAGGTCAGAGAGGCCCTGGGGAGGAAATACAGCTGAAGGGAGGAGGAACTGAGGAGGCTGGAAAGGCTGAGGGAGGCGGAGAGGCTGGAACTGTGCTGCTGCAGCAGTTGGGCTTGCTCAGCTTCCGTCAATTGGAGACGTCTTAAAAGCTTCAACTTCTCATTGACTTCACCCCTCAGTCCTTCCCACAGTCTCGCAGCTTTCCCAGGCACTCCCTGGCCTTTGGGCGTCCTCTCCCACCCTGCCGCGTATTTCCCTGCTATTAACGCCTGCACCTGCGCCTGGCAATGGTCTGCATGCTTGTCACCCTGGATTTCTCGTTCTTTCGTCGGACTCAAGTCCCAGTCGTCTGCCAGTTCTTCACTCAGGTCGAGTTCCGGCAGCGCCCAGTCCTTAATGTCCTTGCGGAGTGATTTCGAAGGTTGTCGGTCCATGTTTAGAAACAACAGGGTGAGTCCGCTCTGTACCATATAGGCAATGCGGTGGTCAGGCGGCTACAGGTACAAGTGTCATCGTCGCAAAAGACGCTACGGCCCCAAGAAACCCAAATCTGCTTTTCTCTTTTTCTCCAGCGACCGGCGTTCCTCGCTCCGACAAGAACAGCCCGATCTAAACATGCTGGACGTCAGTCGAGTGCTGGGCGAGGAGTGGAACCACCTGACTGAGGAAGAAAAGCAGCCCTACATGCAAATGGCGGCGACGGACAGGAGCAGGTACGAGGAGGAAAAGCAGAAAAACTCGTAGATTTTAGAGAGATTAGACTGGTACTAGGAAGCGGTATTTGGAAGATGGGATATGGAGGAATTGTGGAGATTTAGAGGAGGATTTGGACTATTATATAGCGATTTCGAGAAAGGAGGATTGGCTTTCGGAGGATTTTAGCAGGTTTTAAGCATCGCATAGGCAGAAATCCTACTGCTTTTGATTACCCCTGCCATAGTGCTAGGATCCACGCCAGTGCAGCAGGCATAATAGATGGCGGAGCTGCTGAGAGCTGTGCCTCTGCAGGCCAACTGCTACCTTGTCTTTTTCAGAGACGCCCAAGCAGCACTCAAAGCCTGGTTCGCCTCGCCCAAGTACTCAGTGATCCTCTCCAATGCAGGCCCCGAAGTGCCCCGCTCCCCCCCGCGCCTCCACTCCTTCAGCCTGGAAAGCCGTTCTTTCCGTCTCTACACCGGACTGCAGGGCGGCGGCTGCACCTTTTCGACCCCAAGCAGCAGCAACGAACCTGAAGTCCCTGCCTCTTCCCCTGACCAAAGAGACATTTCCCAGCGGATCAAAAGCCTGCACCAGTACCAGCAGGAAAACGACTGGGGCAATGCTTTCCAGGTGAATGCGGACTTGACTGCTTTCCTAAGGAGCGACTTTCCCAAGCCTTTCGCAGTACTGCGGACTCTGATCGAGGCCTATTCCTCACTGGACTGGAACGGAAAGTTGTGCACGAGTTGGATTTTAGTGCATATCAAGGAACTACTGGATAAGGTGTATCTGACTATGGTGCTGGAGAGGCAGGCGATCTCGCAGGGCTCGAAGCAGTACTTGAGGCAGCTGTTGGACATTATATTGGAGCAGGATGAGCGGAATATGAGACTGGACATATACTTAAAGCTCTATTTGCAGGTCATTTTATCCGGCTTTGACGCGATTGCGGTCAATTCCTTCCCAGAGGACGAACATCTGAGGAAGCAAATAGGGAAAACGCTGCAAGTGCTGAAAGGACAGGAAGTGGTGTCCACGGAAATAGTGGGGTTTGGGGCGGAACTGTACTCTGTAGGGCTATTTCACAGGGCGCTCAGCATAGAAGTAGCAGCGGCGCTGGCTAGGACGCAGGGGGAAGCGGGGCTGGACTACTTGCTCACTTTCCTCAGGGCGGATGCTGCGGTTGCATGGCACTACAGGTACTTGGCGATGCTGAAACTCTCCCAACTGCTGAAACACCTCGACCCAATCCTGCAGAAAAGAGTGCTGGAGGGCCATTTGCCCAAGTCCCAAGGACTCATTCACCTCCTCAGCATGTCCGAAGGCGAAGAAGCCTGGATCATCCGCTGTGCCGCCTTCCACTCCTTCCTCTACCTCACAGCCAACCCTCCCAGCGAGGAAATCTTCCAAACCGCTACTTCCGCCCTCGAAAGCGCAAAAACAGCCGAATCCGACGACCGAGTAAGGAACTTCATTCGGCAAAGTGCGTCAATCCGGAAGCTATACGACCCTTCAGTCGAGGAGTATATTGACCAGCCCACGCAATTCCTCATGACTTTCCCTTCAGGCGTCGGCCGCGCCTATTTGGCTGATTTGAACCTGAAGACGGTTTCTATCTTTGAGAAGGACTTCCTGCATGGGTCTTCGAGAGTGATCATCACGAAGAAGAACTTGGCGATTGTGACTGGGGGAGCGGACCATCCGGCCCACAGCTATGAAGTGTCGCTACTCACAGGGGAGTACTTGAGAATGCCGGAGCTCAATGAAGGCCGCTACTGGCATGCAGTTACAGCACTTGATAACGTCATCTATATCACTGGAGGGAGGAATAAGAGGGAAGTGCTGAGGTCGGTGGAGTGCTATAAGAGCGGGAAATGGGAACTGATAAGTCCGATGAACATGCCCAGAGACAGTCACAACGCAGTCACCGCCAATCGGAAAATCTACGTCTTCGGCGGCACAGGCAGCGAAGACTCCACCAACTCCATCGAAGTGCTCAGTGAGGGCGAGTGGACGATCCTCCCAGTGCGCCTGCCAGAGCCTCGCACCTCCCCCGCCCTGCTCTTCATCACCCCTTCCAAAGTCCTCATTGCAGGCGGGAAGTACCAGAAGGACAGGAAGGAAGTGTGGCAGTTGGACGTGGAAACTGGGGAAGTGCAGGAAATGCCAAAGTTGCCAGCGTCTTGTTCCTTCACTTCCAACCCGGTGAGTGTGCGCAATGGGTTCGTATACATGCTGAGCAGTGAGGAGCAGGAACTGCTGCAGTTCGATTTGATTGAGCAGAAGTGGGAAGTGTTTCCCCAGTAATAGCCCTAAATAGCAGGACCGAATCGCAGGAATATGCGATAATGGCAGGTCAATAGCCTAGGAGAAAGCCCATGAAAGTATATAAACCCTGCATAGAAGACAAGGGACCGAAGCCAAATTACACCCTAAACAAGCATTGCCATAGGTCTGACATCTAGTTGGGACTGTGCTAGTGACTTGTGCAGTAGGGTGCTGGTTAGGCTGGTACGTCCTGCACCCAAGTCACAGAAACACTAGGCTATGGCGTAATAAAATGCTGAGGGGGCTGGTCCGCAACTTCGCCAAGTTCGTGCGAGACAAGCCTCACCTCAACGTAGGCACAGTGGGCCACATTGACCACGGCAAAACCTCGCTCACTGCCGCTATCACCAAGTGCTTGTCAGGGAAAGGCATGGCGCAGTACCGCAGCTACGACCAAATTGACAGTGCACCTGAGGAAAAGGCCCGCGGCATCACTATCAATACTGCCACTTTGGAGTACCAGACCAAGGCGCGGCACTACTCACACATGGACTGTCCAGGACATGCGGACTATGTCAAAAATATGATAACCGGAGCTGCAAGAATGGACGGAGCGATACTAGTTGTGTCTGCGCCTGATGGAGTCATGCCGCAGACCAGAGAACACGTCTTACTATGCCGTCAAACCGGCGTCAAGCAAATCGTCTGCTTCATCAACAAGTGCGACCTAATGCCCGACCCAGAGCTGCAGGAAATCGTGGAGATGGAAGTCCGCGACATCCTCAACAAATACGAATACGACGGAGCCAATGCGAAGTTCGTGCGCGGGTCTGCGACCTGTGCACTGGGCACAGGCCCTGCAGACACCACCTACTCAATGAAGGAAATCGAGCAGTTGATGGAAACTATGGATGCAGCCTTAGGAATCCCTACGCGAGCTTTGGAGAAGCCCTTCCTGATGAGCGTGGAGAACTCCTTCAATATAGCAGGGAGAGGCTGTGTGGTCACTGGCACTATTGAGAACGGAGTGATCAAGCCAGGGACTGAGTGCGAAGTGGTGGGCATGCAGAAGACTCCCATCAAGACTTCCGCAATGAGCGTGGAGACCTTCAAAAAGACGCTAGATATCGGCGAAGCCGGGGACAACGTAGGGATTTTACTGAAAGGCGTGAAGAAGGAAGACATATACAGGGGCCAGGCCTTGATCAAGCCCGGCGCCTACGAGACCTATTTCAACTTCGAAGCGCAGATCTACGTCCTAACCGAGGAAGAAGGCGGCCGCAAGAAGCCGTTTTTCACAGGCTTCCAGCCTGTCTGCTTCGTAAGGACTGCAGACGTGGCCTCGACCGTGATGCTGCCGCCCGAGAAGAAGATGGCGGTGTGCGGAGACCACCTGACTGTCAAGATGAAGCTGAAACTGCCGGTGCAGGTATACGAAGGATGTCGCTTTGCGCTCAGAGACGGAAGCAAAACGGTGGCTGCGGGGGTTATATCGAAGCTGCTTCCGGACGAGGAGAAGGATTTGACGGATGACAAGGAAAGAGCGAAGAAGAAGGCTGCCAGGAATGCCGCCTCAGCAGGAGCCTCTAAGAAGAAGTAATAATTAGAACCGGATTCCTGGGAATACAGAATTATAGAAATGCGGTTGGATATTTGTCAGTTTGAAGAGAAAATACCTTCGAGCAGGTATCGAATGGACTTTTAGTCGTTAGTTCTTTTTGTTTTCTAGCCTGAAACAGCACTTGTAAGTTGGAATCAAATACGCGGAATTGCATACTTTACCCTCAAACGCTGCCTACTCAAAGCCAATAAGGTCTCAATGAGGAAGCGACATCGAGCAATTGTGCTAAACCTCGAAGTTTTTCTCCACCCATAAGTGCAATATGGCAGGAAGTATCTCCAACCTTCAAAGGGATGCACTGTTCCCCTGCTCTCCCCAGACTGCTGCAACTCCGGCTGAGTCTATTTGTCGCATTTGCTTTGGGTCTGAGTCTCAGGCGCCCAATGAACTAGTGCGGCCATGCAGGTGCAGCGGGTCTATGGCCTTCATACACCTACAGTGTCTGAAAAGCTGGGTCGACAGCAAGGAACAAGCCAGTCCGCAGTGTGAAATATGCAAAACGCCTTTCAAGATTGAGAGTACGTCCAAGATTGTGTGGTCAATTCGGCACTTCACGCACAGCTCCGCGTGCTTGATTTTGCCCTTGACTATCCCTATCTCCGCAGTGCTGATAGTGGCTATAGTGAGTTGTTCTAAGGACTTAAGCGATGGGAGCAACCTAGGAGCTTTAGTGGGGTGTTTGTTGGGTCTGGGCGTTTTATTGGTGCTTGCGACTTTATTGGTGATTCGATCCTGCAGGACGAAGCGAGTACTGAATTGGAATGTACTGCCCCAAGAGGAGTCCTCTACCTATGCTTTATCTGCTAGCTCCTAGTGTTAGCTAGCGTAGTACCAACTCCGCATAGACTCTAGACGATCCGGAAATAGCCGCGCACACCCCAGTTAGTTTCCCAGGTATTGGCAACTCCCCAGTGGTTCAGATAGCCTTGAGTATTCCAACCTGGCCACCCACTTCGCCTCCATATATAGACATAGACGCACTCGAATAGCTCAGAAAGTCGGTAAAGGCAGTCTCGACTTGCCCTCCTTCGAGGGCTTTATATACTTTATATTGGCAGCCTTGTAGACATAAAGGTCACAAAAGTCTATAGGAACTCCGTGAGATTCCATATATTCCCAGACGGGGTCCACAATCTTGCGGGTAATTACTGACATTTCGTCCCGGAAAGCAGGGCTGAGTCTGCTAGAAACAGCCTAGGAACCAAGAATTTCACCATGACTCCCCATTTGTTTCGCCTGATCGGCCCAACGCACCTGAAAGCTTGTGCATAGGCCTCAAACCCACTCAATCAGTCGCTCAGCCTTCAGCTAGTCGATACTCTTTCTTTGCCTGTAATGAGCGGAATCAGGAAATAGTCCTTCGAACTTATGCTCTGGCTCTGTGATTTTGGCACTTATCCTAAACATGTAGCTGATATATCCGACTCGATTTGAATTACCCATTTCTCCAGTTCTATTTGTAAATATGACCTGAAAAGGAGGGAAGTCAGTCCAATATGTCCTTTCCCAAGCATACATCCCCTCTATCTCGTCAACTTCAGCCCTTCTTCTACCCCAGTCCTATCCATTGCCTCTATATTAGCTTTAAAAAAAAAAAAACCAAGTATGACCTACCATTATAGCGTAAATGTCGGAAAGCGACACTGATGAAGAAGTCTCAACCGATTTTTCAGAAGGGCACTTGGGGAACTACGAGAATCTCAGTTATGAATCGACGATTTTCCCCAATTTGCCTGTATTAATAGCTGCAGGGGACGAAAACACCTTTGAGTTTACCAAAGGAGACGCATATTTTGCTAGTTACTTGGGGACAGAAGTGGTGGAAGCGGAGATGAGCTCTGAGGAGATGTTTGACACGGACAACATCGAAAGGAAGGGTCGTTCTCGGAGCCACTCAATTGACCCAGTTCTTCCAATCCTAAGAAATATGCATATTTTCCCTTAGACAAGTGTAGACACGAGGAAAAAGGGCTTTTTCTCTGCCTAGCAGAGGAGACTTTCAGTGCAATTTTGGATAAAACAGTGCCAAAGCTTCGAGGAGTCTAGTGAGGTCTAGCTTAGGAGTGCGTCCTGCAGACTGGAGGTTACTGTTCCTGCCGAAGTGGTGAAGACTTGGTCTCCGAAGCACGCCTGTCCCTGACTATCTGTATGCAGGTGTGGTAGCGCCTTTTCCCAGAAGTCAGCTTCCAACTTAGGCAGAAACTCGCTCTGTCCCAAGCCCTTGCCTAGTCCCACTCTCTCCCCCACTACACTCCCAGCAGGTGGGCGCAGTGGGTAAATGTCTTCCCCCTTCGTCACACACAGAATCATCCCGTTGGAACTGAAGCCAGCCACAGTCTTGGCAGGCAAGTTGGCCACCACTAGGACCAGTCCCTTCATTTCCTCCTCTGTCCTGTGCTGCTGCAGGCCTGTGGCGACTTCCCTGGACGTCCCTTCCCCTAGGTCTATTCGTTCACACCATAACTTGGTGCTGGCAGGGTGCTTCCAAATCTCTGTCAAGTTCCCCACTCGGATGTCTAAATGGGTGAATAGGGACAAATCCAGGGCTGTAGACCCAGCTTCGAGAGGGGATTTGCGGTGAGGAAGGCCGAGGTTAGTCTCGTACTTGGCGATAAGTTGGTCCAGCAGCTTGATAGTGCGCTGCATTCCCAAGGCTAACTATTATCAATGGACCTGCAGTACTGCGGAAAGTACCAGAGCGATTACCCTACACTGCACTACGATAGCCAACTTCAGTCTCGCAGTGTCTGCAAATATGAGCAGTGTCCATGCAACAAGGACAACACACACTCAGTAGACATAGGCCCGCCGTCATAAAGCACAATCCACTGTAGAAGAAGTTGGTGCCAGACATACGAGTTTCAGTGCTGGACAAGTCTGTCTGGTGACACTTGGGACAGGTCATTAGTTGCGGGTCACTGTTCCAGGTGGTCGGCATGGTCGGATCTGCGGAGACGTCTTTAAAGACTGTGGGGTGCAGGACATGTGAAGGGAGCAGGAAGGGGTGGACTAGCCGGGTAGTGGCAGTGGTCTGCTGCGGCTCTTGGGTCTCAGTTACGAAGTTGCGCAGTTCGGAGGAGGTGCCGGAGTCGCTTTCAGGGTTCAACTGAGGATGGCTGTTCGCTCTACGACGTTCACTAGCGGCAGCGGCCGCTTGCTGACCGTTGTCCATACAAAACAATGGAAATGGCAGTTTTCCGTTTCCTCATAGGATTCATAGCCGAGAAATCGCCTTTTCAGCATATTTGCCCCTTATTTTGTGCTGCAAAGTCAAAATTTCCCTCTTAAACTTTGCTTTCCGCTTTCAAATACTCTATGGAGCTTACCAAAAAAGGCCAAAATCGCCCTTTCTGCAACAATTCCAGTATCTTGCCAGCTGATTCCAGCTCTGCCCATACATTAAAGAGGAGTTACGAGTCCGCTAGTGTCACTATGCAGCGGAATGGAGCTCAAATCTTCCGACTTGGACGGCAGTTCCTGAAATAGCTCCCTGAGCTGGAAATTCGCTCCAACGGCTTTAAACCTCGCCTCGAATTCCCGACTTTTTTCCGACACCGGGCGTTCCGGTCGATTTCGAGTGATGGAGTTTTCCTGGTCGATTTTCCACTTGCTGACGACAATTCCTCTTGAGGCAAGTCGACTTTCCAAGTAGTCCACGAGGGACTTGTCCTCACAGATAAGCAGAGTTTCCTCGTACTGGTAGACTAAGTCCACACCCACCGTTTCCACTAAGTACCGAATGCAGCCTCCGAAGTTGCCGTTTGGTCGTCTTTTCGCTGCAATTAGTGCGATTTGGATTGCGGTTTCACTGCGTTTGTTTAGCTTGTTGAAGTCAGCGGTGCAGACCTCGTGCAGGTATCGAATCATTGTCAAGTTCCCTGTGCGTGCAGCAATCAATGCACAGTTCTCACCCGCCCGCTCATCCACTTCATGCACATTGCAGTCTGTAGGGGGCGTTTTCCCTCGATAAAGTTCGTGCAGGTACTTGACCACTGCTAAATGTCCGTGTTCACAGGCCTTGTGCACTGCAGGCTGGACCGAAACAACTGCTTTTGCCTTAACCCTGCCCTGAGAATCCGCAAATAGGGAAAGGTCGTCTGGGCCTTCGGTGGAGATTTCCGGCTGAGTCCACTTGCAGCTTTCTTGCAGGTGAATGGGCAGGAAGTACTGCACAAGGGACAAAAAGCCGTACTCACAAGCGATGTCCAGTGGACTTCGGTTGATCAGCTGATAGGTTTCATACAGTTTCTTCAGACTGGCGTTCGCTTCTTCGATCAGAAATCGGGCGATTTCGCTTTGCCCGGCTCGAAAGGCATAGGCTAAGGCCGGCAAAGGCACCTCCTGCAAGGTGAGCAGTTTGTCATCCACGTCCAGAGTGGGCGGAGGCTGGCGCCGCTGCATGTAGCGACGGTAAAGCCGCTGTACCTCCTCCAAGCGGCCGTTCTCAATGGCCACTAGTAAGGAACTGCGGATTTGCTTTCTGAGGTCTTGCTGGGATTTGCCCTTGCGGACGCAGGCTCCCATTATGGGATTTAGGCCTTAGGTGTGAGGGGAATTTAAGGCTGGAAAGTTATTACAGGCACTAACTTGCCCGAATTGCAGAAATCCAAGCCAGTTTCCTGGATATTTGTGGGGAAAATGAAGATTTTCACTGGAGTCAGTACTGTTCGGCCAGCGCATAACTCAATTGGAAGTAAATAAATCCCACTTGAGCGATTTAGTGCTTCTGACTGGGGAAACGACGCAACAAGGAAATAGGCACTCAATTTACTGGGAAACTCTTCTAAAATGACTAATTTTCATTCTTGGTTTATTGTGGTTTGCTGAAGCGCAGCATAGAAAATGCACAAGAAGCCGAATTTCACGCTTTGGCAATCGCTAAAAGTGGAAATTAATCTCAATTTCGAGTGTTTTTGGGTCATCTCAAAGAGAGTTTTCCCTGAATCACTCCTCAGATTGCATTAATTTCGTAATGGACTTGCGAAGCAAGCCTTTCGACCACCTCCTCTCCGCACTTTCCGCCACCACTGAAAAAGGCCGAAGACAGCTCCGAATCGGCCGCAAGCGCCAAAAGCAGAAATTGGCGTCTTTACTGCGTCTCAAGGCCTTCCAGGGAAAGGACTTCAACACGGATGTGCACTATCAGAGGGGAAAATCGACTCTAGCAGTGGTGCAGAAACAGCAAATTAAGGGACTTTCAGAAGGACAGGAATTGCGGTTCCGACAATTGATGGGACTGAGTCCTGTGCCTCCGGGGAAAAGGTCCTACTTAGACTTGGACCTACTCGGGACTAATGAGGTGCGAGCGGCTTTCCACCACTTCCAGCGTCCATTCGGGCAAATGGGCACTCCAAAGCTGAAGATGCCAGAGCCAGTGAAGGAGGAGACAAAGCGCAGTTCCGACTTGCACGCCGGCACCAACCGCTACATCGAGCGCAGACTGGAGCGTATGTTCCGCAGCAACACCCTTTCCCGTGAAGTACTGATGCGGATGTCTGAAAGCTCCCTGTCCAGTCCCAATTTCCTCAACAGTCGTCGTTAGAATCCCGTGTAGAGCTAAGATGAAGGTGCAGACTTGGTATGGGCAGTCCTGTAGGGAGCCACTAAAGCCACTTAGAGAAGCCCAGTGGTGCAATTTGGTCGACTTCGTTATCTGTTTCTTATTAGGGTCTTTCGTATATTTGCATGTAGAAGGAGAAATTCATACCTACTGCCTCTTTGGACTTATGCATTTCTAGCTACCTCCAACCTGCCACTCTATTACCACTCCTCTACATCCCTCTAGGCAGGAATATAGCGATTCGTAGCTCTCACAGGTCCGCGTCTGACCTCCGGCTGCAAGCAGAAACTGACCTTCGGGGCTTCCGCCGCTCTCCCAGGGTTGAAGACCAGCGGAGGACTGGGTGCGGACACCAGTCTCGAAGGGTCTGCATGCACCGCTTTCCTTGGCTGCAGACTCAGTCTTTCCGAGTGGAAGGTTTGGAAGGAGGCGGACCTGCGCAGGCCGGAGTCCACAGACTGCCGCAGAGACCGCTCTGGCAGTTGAATTTCTTGGCTGGAGGCGGAGAGAGACCGAGGCCGGGCTGCTGCTTCTCTCGCCTGCTGAATTTCCCTCCTAATATCCTCCAACAGACTATCAGTCCTCACAGGTCCAGGCCGCACGCTGATTTCCCGACTGTCCTCCAGGGCAGGACTGAAGGTCGGCGGGTCCGCCGGTACATCCGTAAGTGTATAGTGCATTCGCAAAGTCTGGATTTCCGCCTCCTGCGCTTCACATCTTTCCTCCAGTCTCCTCTTTTCATCCGCTACTTCCTCGTAACTGTCTGCGAGTTTCTTTACTTGGGTGGTCAGGACGGAGTTGTCGGCTTGGGCTTGCTGCAGCTTGACTGCGAGTTCGGCTTCGGAGTCTTTGAATGCGGTTTCGGTCTGCTTGATGCGTTTCGCCTCGGACTTTAGCTTGAGATCCAGTTGCTGGAACTTGGCGATTAGCTCGGTTTCGCGCTCCTTGGAGAGGGTAACTTCGTGTATTAAGCGACGTTTCCAAGTTTCCCTGTCATGGTCCGCCTTAGCTTCCAGGTCCGCAATCGTCCCTTTCAGTGCATTATTGTCGCTTTCCAGGGCGCGTATCCGCACCTGAAGTGCACGCATCGCTCCAGCCACCGCCTTCGACTCCGCAATGCCCTCCACCACCAGACGCGAAGTCTCTCCACGCCTCGCAGAGCTGAGCGGCTCTTCAACCAAATCAAAGCTGTCGTCAAAAGTCCGTCTGAGCGGGTTCGAGGCTCGAGAGCTTTCTCTGCGGGAAGTGAGAGGGTACAGGTCTTCAGTGTGCAGTTGGGTACGACGACTGTGATAGTCCATACTTCATTGGTGCTTACATAGGCGAAGGAGGGAAGATTGGTCTGGTGTCCATTGGGAACTAGTTAGCCGCAGCAGCCTCCTTTGGCCTGGCTCTTCGGCTGCTCTGGCTCTCTGAGCGGCATGCCCGCGACCTTGAACTTGGACGCGTCCTTACTGACCTTGAGGTCGCTCCCCAGCGTCGCTATGATTTCCTTCGCAAGTGCTTCAAAGGCCTCCGCTACATTCGCTCCTGACTTGGAAGAAGCTTCAATGTAGGTGCAGCCCAGCTTGCCTGCCAGTGCATCTCCTTCCTCACGAGTCACAGCCCGCTCTGCTAGGTCGCTTTTGTTCCCTATCAGGACGACGTTATGCGTGGGTCGGGCGGCGTTGTTTTCCTTGTATTCGCGGATCCAGTTCTGCGCATTGAGGAGAGTTTCTCTGCGGCCGACGTCGAAGACTGCTAAGCAGCCGTGCGAGCCTCGGAAGTAGCACTTGCTGATGGGCTTGAAACGCTCCTGTCCAGCAGTGTCCCAAATTTGCAGTTTCACCTGCTTGCCGCCGAGACTGATGGTCCTGATCTTGAAGTCGACTCCAATCGTGCAGATATAGTTTTCGTTATACAGGTTGTCCACATACCTAAAGAGCATGCAGCTTTTGCCGACTCCCGGGTCTCCAATGATGACAATCTTGAGCAAGTAGTCGTAGTCATCAGGCGCTGCACTCCGTCGCTCCATTGATTACCTGCAATAGCAAAAGAGTACAAGTGGTGGGGATCGAACCCACGACCTTCTGCGTGTAAAGCAGATGTGATAACCACTACACAACACTTGCTTGTGTGCCTGCGAGGCTTGCCTTTATCTAGGCACTATAATGGCGAGTCGAAGGTTCGGGCACGAGGAGGGGGAGGAGGATATGGAGGAGGTCGAGGAAGATATTGAAATAGAGGAAGAAAACCCGAATTTGGAGGAAGAAACCGAGTTCGAAATAACCCAAGGTGCTTCCCACCCAGGCGGCAGCTGTGCTGAAGACGACTACTTCGATTCCATCGTGGGTCAGCTCCAAGACGCTGTAATGAGTGCTGACTTCTCAGCCCTGCAAACCGCCTTCTACGAGCAGTACGCCCAGCATTTCACCGCCGACGAAGAAAACAAGCTGATTTACACGACTATCTTCCAAGCCTATCTGGGCACTATTGAGAGGTACATAGAGGACCATCTGGTGGGTGTGCAGATGGAGGAGTTCGCGGAAATGCTGAAAAGGCGGCAGGAGGAAATAGACGGGCCGCTGTTCGAAATGCTGCTCAGCTTTAGTGACTTCCAGGTCTTTAAGGAAATGATGCTGGACTATAAGCGCTCAGTGGGCGGACTTGTGGGCACTGCCGTGCCGATGGAGGAAGACCAGGGTGAGGAGGTGGACCTATCGGAGAGTCTGTGTATTACGTCGCTGTCAGGCAGACGCAAGTAGGAGTAGCGATTTGCACTTTAGAAGGCTGTGGAGAGCTCTGGGTTGAGATAGTTCCACCTGCAGAACTTCTTTGCCTGGCTTATAGGGAAATCTGCTCACAGTGGTTCCTATATTAGCAATGTTTCGACTTTATCGAAAAGTACCTTAGACTATAACACCCTAAATATATTGCCGAACTAAGGAATCCCTCTATTGTACATCCCACTCCCAGCCCTATAGTCAGTCCTGTAGCCAAATGTCTAAATTACGCTGCCTACTCTTGGTCTTCCTTGAAGATCTGCTGCCTATCACTCAGCTGCATCTGACGATAAGTGGCAATACTGTCCCAAACGCAATACACCCCCGGTATGAGCAGCAAAATGCCAATCACCCAGAAAGGCACTCCGCCCCCAGGCACCGCAGACTTGAACTCGCTGACAATCCCCACAACTATGAGCGCAGTCCCTACCAGCACCATTAGAACACTGTAGGCTATGCGGCCTCTCACAGTCCCAGGCTCTTCCCTTTGCCCAATATGAGAAGGCTCGTCTCCCAGTTCGAAAGCACCTGTGGAGGACTGTTGTCCAGTGCTACTGCTCCGCACCTTCACTACGGGCGGGGGTTTGAAGGCCGGGTTTGGGATAATCTCTGTGCGGTCGCCGCTGATAGTCCAGATTACGATTCCGCTGCCGTTGGCCACACTGCTGAGGTCGTCTTCCAGCTTGTCTGGAGCACCCACATGCAATTTCTCATCAGCCATAAAAGTCCCATTGGTAAGAAGAAGGCCATATCTGGACTTTCGCAATTGGAATAGCTGGCTTGGGACTATCTGCTAGGGAGACAGAGGGCTGGGAGAGGAACGCAGTGAGAAAGGGAAATTACTCGCATATCTATGAAGGGTCCGAATTAGAGGATTCGAGAAGATCAGTGCAAGAGCGACTGAAGAAGCTATTTTTGACCTTTTCGATCGTTTCTAAGCGAAAGAATCCAAATTGTCTCCTCAAGTCGATGCAGCAAGTAGGCGAAATCTCCAAATTCTCTCAGTCCCCTAATCAACTTTCCCCCTCAGTAGTTCCTGCACATACAGGGGACAGAAAGTCCTCAGGAGCGATTTGTAGTAATATCCATGGCGCTTCCCAACCACCTCAAGCACTACCTCAAGCAAAGCCAAATAAAGAGCAGAGACTTCCTCAGCTCTCCAGTCATCGACGACCCCAGAGCAGTCCTGCGCCTCTCCCTGATAATCCCAGGCGGTCACTCCGAACTCCACTACCATATTCTCCTGCAGTGCGTGGAGTACCAGGGAGTCGAAATGCTGCTTCTCTGCGGCTACTCCAAGTACCTTACTATTCCTACTCAGGTCCAGCCGCTGATAAGGGAACACCTGAATCAGCGCAATAGCACGGTGTTGGCTGGCAAAGGCGTCTGGGCTGTTTACTTCGGAAAGCGGGGACTTGCGGAAATCGGCCTCGTGACTTCCCTTATCGTCTGCCAGTGGAAAGCTGAGACACTGCAGTGGCTCTTTTCAGCTGCAATTCGGAAAATCAGTGAAGACTTCGGCAGTCTCATTCCTTTCCTCCTGTCCATATACATCCAAGACCGCGACTTTCAGAAAAGACATGACGAGTTCAAAGCCCAAGCGGAGTATCTAGAGAGAATTGGCCTGACCACGCACAATAAGTACATATTCGACCTGGCGGATATCACAAGCAAAGTACTGCGGAGTTTGGAAGTCGCCCATCCGAAGTTGAGTTCCAGTCTGTATGAAAAGGCGGAATTGATATATAGTGAGTCGGCTGTGTTTGGCTCGGAACCCATCAAAATCGACTGGGTCATTATTATCGATTTATGCATAATTGAGGTCCAAATGCGGGAAATCATATTGAACGAACGAGAAGTGAAGTTCACAAGCGACTCTTCAATACTGGAAATATGGAACTACATTTCCCGTACTTCCGGAGACTTCCCAGCGTCCTCGTTCCTGCTCTCCCCCTCCAACAGTCTCCGCTTCTCCCTAAAGGCTGTCCACTGTTCACTCACCAAGGACGAGCGGGCTCCCTACATCCGTCTGCTCATAGAAACAAGCAGAAGTATCATCAAAAGCACCCTACAGCCAATTTTGAAAATCCACTCCAATCCAGTATTTGAAGAACGACAAGAACAAAGCTCCTCCAGCATTAGCAACAGGACCCAGGAGTGCTCCTTTGCCAATGTGCAGGAACTGCGGGAGGCAGTGACCAAGGCTGTGTGGACCAAGCACTTCATACCCACTGTGGCTAAGGACCGTGACACTGTCGCTCTGGATGAGAACAGCGGCGCGAGACTGCTCGCGAACTTGCAAGATCGCATGAATGAGCAGAAAATTAAAGCCTTTGTATTAGAAATCGCAGTAGACGGCCTCTACTTCCATCAGTTACCCCTGCACTGCATCTACGACACCCACAAAGGGCTGAAACTTGCGCCTTTCTTCAGTGCATCAGACATTTCCTCTGCTTCTCTGCGGGAAGACTATGACAGCTTCGTAACAGCCTCGATTAGCAAGTGGTTTTCCACCAACTTCCTGCCCTCCATTGTCTCTATCGAGTTTTCCAACTTCGCAGATCAGAAGCTCACAGACCCTGGCAAGCTGTTTGGAGTGCCGGAGACTGCGAGGTACTACAATAGACTGAATTCGGAAAATGTGCTGGTGAAAAACGTGTCGGAGGAGATTTTGTGGCAACTGGGGCGATTTATTACCCTTTCTCACCACAACTTAGTCAGAATCCTCGGATTGACTATGTATAAAAATCGGCATTTCCTGGTCACGGAGTTCGCAAAGATGGATTTACTGACTTATTTAAGGCCGGATTTAAGCATGCGGGAGAGATTTGGACTGGTTATAGACGTCGCCAATGGACTGAAATATATGCATGAAAACGGCGAATTTCACTTGCGTCTGAAGCCTGAAAGCGTCCTAATCGCCTCCGACGGCCATGCAATGCTGACCGATTTCGGCCTTTTCCACAAGAAAGTGGAAAACAACGCTCGGGAATTCCTCTATGCAGCTCCAGAACTGCTGGATCCGCCCACTGAGCCGCTTGATCTGAACAAAGAGAAGGTAGATGTGTGGGCGCTGGGGCTATTGATGCATTACACGCTTATTCCTATGGCGGATAGAAACCTATTTGGCCGCTTTTGGCGGTCGAATATCTCCAAACAAGACTTTTTGAAGGAGATTTGGCTGTGGAGGCGGAGGCCCTATATCCCTGCTGATTTCGAGCGAAAGCAGCCGAAACTGGTTCTTCTGATGAGAAGTTGCCTATACCCCGATCCCGCGCACCGGCCCAGCCTCCCCAAGGTTCTCTTCGACCTCGAAAGTTTCCTAGCACTCTAGTCATAGCCTTGTAATGAAAGGGCAAAGCAGCAATTCAGTGATCCCTGCAACTGCTCCCAGCCCGCACAATGGACACAAGGCTTCCAACAGGCCCTGGCAGGAAGACCCCAACAGGCCTGTATGAGTCACGCAGATTTACTACATGTGGCGGTCTTCCATCCCTAGGAATTGGAGCAGTATGAGTTCCAGACCTGTGCGCAGGATCAAGGGGAGCTACGGAAAGCGGGATACGATGGAGTTCCTCAGAGAGACGCTGAGGTATATAGACAAAATACGGAAGCCGTTTAGTGGGGATGAGGAAATACTGGGTGTGACCAAGCCTAGTCCGGGAATGAGGAGTCTGTCGCCCCCCTCTACGGCAGGGTCTGCGGCGGATAGGGGCAAAAGTGCTAGAGCGGTGGACTCGGTGCTGACCAGTCCCATCACTCTCACTAGTACTCCCGTCTCCAGAATTGCCTCACCAACTGCTAGTCCGCCGCCCATTGCCTTCAAGCGACCTCTCAAGAAGCACAGAGGCAAAACTGCCAGTCTCACAGTGAGGCCGGGAATTGTGCTGCCCTGCGCATACCCAGCAAAGCAGTACCTCGTCAACTCCTATCTCGTGCCGCACTCCCTAGTTCACAGACTCAACTCTCAAGGTGGAGACAGGCCCAAAAGACGTGCTAAATCCCCAGAATTAGAAGAGTTCCTCACCAGATTCGACCGCAAGCCTTGCGCAACTGTGGCGTCCCCTTCCAGCCGAGCCCTGCCAGGGTGGAAACTGACCTCTCCAACTCCCTACAGTCCCAAATCCTGCCCCAAACCCCTCAATTCCGGCCGCCAGTCCCCCCTGGGCAGTCCCTGGCAGTTCCAGCCTGCAGACTTCCCCCCTTAATAGCCAGAAATGTAGTTATTTTTACTATAGCAAGGCTGGGGAGTGGCTTGCAAGTTCTTCGCAGGTCAAATCTCGCAGATTTACTGTAATTATCTTCATTTCGGACGACCAATCTGTGAAATAGAGCTTTTCCCCTATAGTTACAGGCGCAATGTGGCTGAAAGGCTCGAAATTACAGGGCTTTCCGAGTCGTTCTAAGCGGTTTTCCACAACTCTGTACATATCGTTGTCAGAAATGCACACAATCCGGCCATCACTTGCCCTAAAGGTAATAGCAGACCCTGCACACGGCACTTCAAAGGGAAAAAGGTAGCAAGAATCCTGAGGAATTGAGTAATATTCGCCCCTTTTTGGTCCTCCACCCAGAAGAAAAACCTTATCTGTGTCAAAACAGGGACTAAATCTGCTCCTTTCCGCTTGCATAGAGCTCCGCATAGGCAACCACACCCTATTTTCACGACAAAACCGCTCACAATGGCGTAAATCCACAGAATTACAGGTACCTCCAAAAACATATATGTATGGAGGATGGAAAATAAGCCCTGAATTGCCTCGCTTTCTGGTCATATCGGGCTCTTTTCGTACATTACAGGTGTTAGGAGTTATTGTATATGCAAAAGCACTGTCTTTTCCCCCTACACAGAAGATAGTCCCATTGGCTAGGACCACTATTTGGCTGTAGTCGTCGAGTAGAGGGCGGTTGTTGCGTTCGAAGGGCAGTTTGGAGTAGAGCTGGCAGGTGGGGAGTTGGAAAAGGACCAAGTGCATGCTGGAGACGAAGGGGAAAATTGCGTTTCCGCTGCTGTTTTGGTTCATTTCCCTAGGGACGGATACTGGCGCCTGGTCAAACAGCTGGAGGTTGGCTTTGATTTGGATTAGATGGTCTAAGGCATGTGTTGCGTCTGCCAAGCCGGGATAACTCACTTTGAGGAAATCCAGTTTGTGCCTGGTCAGTTCCTCACTCTGTTGGCACTGCACGAAGTACTCTAATCGACTCTGCGGGGTGAAACCGGGGTTAAATCGTAACTGCTCAGAATCATGCTCAAACCTCGTAATTTTCTCTTCTATGTCTCCAATCCGTCTATCCATTTCTTCCATCTTCTCCCTTCTAACAGTGTCTAACTGCAGGAACAAGTCATTCAATACCTGTTCCGTCTGCGCCCTTTTCCTCTGCAAATCCTCTCTCGAATCCCTCACTCTGTCCAAGGTCTGGTCTATGAGGATTTGCCGGTCTCTGAAGGCTATAAGGTCTTGACTTCTAGTAGTGGGGATACTGCTAAGGCGGGAAACTGCGATTGGGTAATGACTCGCTTGGGGGAATTTGGCCTTGTGGCTTGGGAAATCAGCCTCGCAGAAGCCTTGCAACGGACTGAGACAGATACAAATGACTAGGGCTGGATTGCTGCAAATCGTGCAGTACACATTGGAGACGATATTGACTTCTCCACTTTCTCGAGGCTGAAACTGCGGTTTCACCTCAAATCTAAAGTAAGGGTGACTGCTGTGATCTGGGTGAAAGCAGTCCTCACATATAGGAATGGCAGGCGATTTGCACTCACAGATATAGACAGCGTCCTGAGAACTGCACAAACAACAGCAGGGCGCTGCAGCCATTATAAGGGAAATGGGCAGTTGCGTGACTCGAGGCCAGACCAAAAGCACAGTTTCAGTGGCGCCCAGCAAAAACTATGTGGAGAATAACGATATTTTGGACAGGTGGACGGAACCGCAGGTGCGACTGCTGCGCAGGAAATTCAATAAGTGGAAAAGTGACTCGGGACTCAATCGAGAGGGCTTTTTTAAGCTCTTTCCAGGCCTCACGAGTCTTCCCAATGAAATCCGCATGTCTGTGTTTCACCTCTTTTCCCCTTCTGCTGAAATCGGTATTAACTTCAGGGACTTTTGCGTGACTCTTTCCAAAGTTCTCATAGGAAGCAAAGACGAAAAGGCGGATTTCCTTTTTCGGGTTTTTGACATAGATGAGGACGGGCGTCTGTCTCCTAATGAAGTGAATGACTTGCTAAGTGCTTGCGCGAAGTCTCTACGTCCCCTGTCTCTAGAAGTGCCAGTGAACATCCAGCTCCACTCCAAGCGACTTCACGAGTTGGCTCCTCGAATCACTCCCGAAGTCTTCACAGACTGGGCGAAACGCAACTTCGAGCTGTCGGAGTTTCTCAGTCTCTTCGAAATCGTGCCCTCGCCTGCAAGCGAGCGGACGCTAATTCAGACTGCACAGAAGGACTTAGACCCACTCAAGCATCGACAGCGAGTATACCTACTCAGCACCAAGTGGTGGGACGTCTGGAAGAAGTACGTCACATACGACTTGGTCCTCACAGACCCAATAGAGGAGTCTGTGGGGGAGTTTTCAGGGGTCCGGCCTGCCAATAGGCAGCAGACAGTGGCAGTGGGGGACAAGCCTGTGGAAATTGACAATACCAGTCTAGTGGAGCCTGCGAACAAAGTGATCCTGCGGAAGGGAATTCGAGCGAAGCACGACTTCGTAGTGCTGAGTGAGGAAGCCTGGACTGAGCTGTACAGCTGGTATGGCGGGGGACCGGAACTGGGCAGGACGGTCTATCGAGCAGCTGGGCAGTTGACAGTGGAACTGTATCCTTTGGTAGCCAAGGTCTACCTTGCTGACGACTTGGGCAAAGTCAGACGCGACTCCGCCAAACTGATGCTGCTTTCTGAAACCTTAACTGCGGCTGAAGTCCGAGAAGTGGCGAAAGTGACCTTTAAGCTGTCCCTCGACGTCCCCTTCCGATTTTGGCTGCGGAGCGGAGTGGACTGGACCCTATTCCCCCTCCAAGAGACTTCCTTCTTCGGCCTTCCCTCCCCAGTCGAGCTCTTAATCGAACGAGCTAACCTCGACCACGGCAGACAGGAATGGCCGAAGGACAAAATCAACCCCGAGCAGGAGCGAGACTGGAAGGACATCCAAGTAGGGGACAAACTCAACATCCAGCGAGCTCCGAGTCTGTGGACTGAGGCCACTGTCACGGAAGTCACAGCCACGGATGTGCAGGTGCTGCTCAATCGAGAGAACAATCGACTGGCCAAGATTCCGAGGAACTCTGAAGATATGGCGCCTGTGGGGTCCAAAACGCCCAGTTTAGTGCCGATTCACGGGGTGACTGCGGGGGCGACAGGGCTGCTGAACCTGGGCAATACTTGCTATATGAACTGCATTGTGCAGTGTCTGGCCAACACTCCGCTTCTCAAGGACTTGTTCCGCTCGCACACCCATAGTCAATACATCAACACTGAAAATCCGAATGGAACGAAGGGCAAAATGGCAGAGGAATTCGGAAATTTGACCCAGGCGATATGGGAAGGGGCGCATACAGTCTTCAACCCTGTGAGTTTCGTCACCTCTGTGAAGCGTCTTTTCCCTCAATTCGACGGCAGGGACCAGCACGACTGCCACGAGTTCCTCAGCACCCTACTGGACTCTCTGCACGAAGACCTGAACCGCTTCCAAGAAGGCACCAGCAGTCGCGTGCTCAGCCTGAAAAGCCCTACTCCAGAGGAAGAAATGGCGAGTGCGAACCAGCAATGGAAGGACTTGCAAGGGTCCAAAGGGTCAGTGATTTCAGACCTGTGCGGAGGACAGACTCGCACCACTTTGACTTGTTCCGCCTGTGGAGCGCGCAGTGTGCTGTTCGAAACCTTCATGTACCTGTCCTTGCCAATCCCTGTCAGCACAGAAATGCCCCTCTATTTGACCTGTGTGCCGGCTGAAGGCCCAGCTAAGCGGTTCGGAATTTCGATCCCGGCCACAGCACTGCTGGAGGATTTGGTGTCGAAAGTGGTGGAGTTGAGTGGTATGCGCGGTGCCAAAGTCCTACTAGCTGAAGAGTACCAAGCTAAGATCTACCGTACACATGACGTGGAGACCAAGGTACCCATTAAGCGACTGGGCATTCGAGCGAAGGCAGAACTGCTGGCTTTCGAAGTGCACTGGAGCATTGAGCAGGCGGAAAGTGAGGGCAAGCGCACTTTGCCGCCCACAACTGCCACAGACCTGGCAGGGATAGAGCCAGGCATGCAGGTGGATATACTGAACGAGAAGGAAGGCTGGACTACTGCCATAGTGGAAGCCACTCGGGCTGTTAGGAGCAGGACAGAGCTACAAATCAGCTACGAAATGGACGGCGATGAGCGCAATGAGTGGGTTTCCCTCAACTCTGGCCGCTTGGCTCCTTTCCGCTTCCGTTCCAAGCCGGGCCGTGACGAAGTCCTCATTTTCCCAATTGTGAACCGCCAGCTGAACCCGGTGACCAGCAAAATGGAAGCAGCGGGGTTTCCGCTGGTGATATCCATTGGGAGTTGGTACACCTTTGCAGACTTGCACCAGCAGCTCCAGCGTCTTCTACGGCGCTTTATAGTGCCCAACCGCATGCGCAGGAAGGTGAGTCTCAAGTCCCTCTCCAACACTCCCCGGCCACTGGACCTGAAGCTCGACCTGCCCTACAGTGTGAAGATCCTAGACCAATACGGCTTCCACTGTGCTGACTGTGGACCGAAATGCTCAGGCTGTCCCCTGCCTACTAAGAGAATCGCCCTCACTTCCTTCTCGAAGCGAGTCATGTTGGCTATTGACTGGACTGACAACTCTTCTAACTTCGACATTCCCCTGCATCCCAGTGTGCGCCAGACTCAGCAGAGAGAGGACCAGTTGAATGGGAACTTGGACTTGCTGGACTGCTTCCGAGCCTTTACGAAGGAGGAAAAGGTGGATTCGCTGTGTGAACAATGCAAGAGAGCCAGTATTTTGATGAAGATGGAAATCTGGAGAGCTCCGGATGTACTCATTCTCAACTTGAAGAGGTTTGCGTTTGCAGCGGGTATGTTGGAAAAGCTCGACCAAAGCGTCTCTTACCCAGTGAACGCCCTCGACGTGTCCGAGTTCATCAGCAGTTCCAAGCCTTCCAACGGCCTGACTCTCAGCACGACCATGCTGCAGCACGCCTACGACCTCTACGGAGTAGTGAACCACGCAGGTAGCATGGAAGGAGGTACTGTCTATTCAGGCCACTACACCGCTTTCTGTGTAAATAGGGAGGGAGAGACAGAGGAGCGCTGGCTGCTTTTCGATGACGACCATATCATGCAGGTGAGTGAGGACGTGGGACATGTCGTGGTCAACAAGAATGCGTACTTGCTGTTCTATCGAAGAAGGAAGCTGGCCGCAAGCAACGTAATTAACCTCACTTACAAGGCCTAACGTCCTGCCACGCCTAGCAGCTTAGAATGGCAGTGTGAGCACAGTCGCGCTTCAGGTCTGCCTCCCCTAATCCAGGCTGCAACTGGCTCAGTGACTGGTCCGCCGGGGTAGCGATTAGACTGGGGGGCGGCTGCAGCAGTTCATTAGCAAGGAGCAGACACCGCAGCCCGTGCGACTCTGCAAAGTCCGCAGAGTCAAGTGGCTCATAGACTGAAGGACAAGTCTTGTGAGCGGACTTGAAGTTGGCACACCCCATATTGTAGTAGCTCCGAACTGTGGCTTTTCCACCTTACTTTGGCCGGGCTTTCCCTCACATATCTTCCTATATGGCCTATCTCCAAGGCGAAATGTCTGTCCTTTTTGCGAACCTGCAGGCTGTTAGCACTGCTAATGGAAGATTTGGGCTAATTAAGGACTATTTCAATAGGAAATGGTTTCCGTGCGTTTCAGTCCCATAGGGTGCGACTTCAATCCAAAGCCGCCATCATAGTGAATCCTTAGTATTCGTTATGGAAGAGGTTGTTGGCACTGGCCAAGCGACACAAGCACTGCAGCGGCACGAGAAGTGGACCAAAGAGGAAGACGAGTTGTTACGCACTGCTGTTCAGACTTTCGGCCGGGGAAAGTGGCAGGAAGTCTCTCTGCATGTCCCCGGCCGCAGTGCACTCCAATGCCTGCATCGTTACACCAAAGTCCTGCAGTCCAACCCACTTCCCACCTCTTGGTCCCTCCCAGAAGACCAACAACTCCGTACCTGGGTACAGACCCACGGCCCTACTCAGTGGTCTCAATGCGCAGACAGTATCCCGGGACGCAGTGGGAAGCAGTGCAGAGAGAGGTGGGTGAATGCACTCAATCCCTGTGTGAAAGTAGGCGAGTGGACTGAGGAGGAGGACCAAACTTTGCTGAGAGAGTTTGAACGAGTGGGCGCCAAGTGGACTGAAGTCGCCAAATCGCTCCCCGGCCGTTCAGAGTCCTCAGTCAAAAGTCACTTTTACTCCAACATGCGGAAATTGCGGCCTCAGAGACTGACTCCCTCCTCGGACGGCAGTGCTTTGGACCCTGAAAGGGTGGAAACGGGAATGCAGGTGTTCAACTTGCTCAAGTACATGCAGAAGCTGGAAAGCATGCTGAGCTGCACGAGGGAGGAAATCGGTGTATTGGAGAATGCAATTGACCAGGAAGTTAATACGTCTTTATCCTAATGTAGGTAGTATGCCCTATACCCAAAGCTATCCTCCCTAGGACAACCTCTATCTAGTTACTAGCCAAAAGGCTTATTTCCACTGCATCTAGTCCTCTTTGGCATAGAGGACAGACTTGTCGTCCAGTCCAGCACTGCTTGCAAAGTCGGTGTCCGTCGCACTCCACATGTGCGAAGTCGAGTATAAATTTGGACACTTTGCAAGATTTGCAGGTTACAATGGTCTGCTGGAAGGTCTGCCCATGAGGGAAGTCGCGGAAGGGCTCTCCGCACTCACAGAGCTGGGAGTTGAGGGTGAATAGACGGCTGTAGCAGAAAAGACACATGTCGGAATCGCAATTCGTGCAAAAAGACACTGGGAAATAGGCGATGGGTCGGTAATAATTGCATTTCCAGCATAGTTTTTGCGGGTTTTCGGAAATCACTGCATACTCCTTGCTAACCGCAAATGAAACTCCGCAGAAAGGACACAGTGCTTCCTCTGTGAACACCCCGCTTTCGCCATAGATAAAGCGCCCTGCGCAGTCTGTGCACAGCTTATGTTCACATCCAAGCGAGACAAGTGCACCACTGTGCTCCGAACTCTCCACACAGCCAGGCCTATGGAAAAACCCTGCATCCTTGAAAACCCTCTGCAGATTCACAGCTTCCCAGGCTTTTAGTAAGGTCTGCTGCTTCTCAGTGTCCTCACTTACTATCGAACTTGTCAAGTTCTTGGCCCAATGAGCCTCATTTAGCAGTTGTAAAGCCGGGGCTGCCATTTCTTGCTGCAAGTTGGATCGGAGGCCAGCGGAAAGGTCGATTCTGGTGATGTCCTTGATGAGAGGCTGCAGGAGACGCAGGGACTGCACCCGGTCTGAGAGCTGGGAAGTCAGTGCTGATACTCGGGTTTCCAGCGAGGAAGCCACTTTGCCTCTGCTCTTCCTTCGAGCGAACAGTGCCTTTGCGCCTGGCCGATTTGGCTCCCAGCTGCCTTTCTCAATATTATACCCCATACTTGTAAGCTGTTCCTGAGTATAAAGCAAGTGAAACACCAAATTGTCCCTAAACAAGTACAAAAACAGCACATTCGCACTACTTTCTTCCGGCTCATACCTCTCCTTCACCCTCTTCAGCTCCGTCGTCATCAAAATGAGGCGTAAATCAAGCGCCTGCGCTGCACCGTGGAAGCTAATATCAGACAGAGCTCCGTTTTCCCTGTCCATTTCCGTCATTAGTCTGATCGTCGCTGGGTCTAGACCGGAAATAGCGACTGTCTGCTGGCCGGATAGGGAGGGAGTGAGTCCGGATAGGAAGGAAATGACGAAGTCGCGTAGAAAACAGACCTGTTCCTGCCAGAATTGAGTGTCACTGCTAGTGGAGGTAGGGAGGGAGGGGAGAGACTGGGACAGTTGGGTGTTGGGGGAGAGAGGGGAGGAGTCGAGACTGGGCAGGGAGGAGTCGAGACTAGGGGAAAGCAGGGACGTGACTGCCAGCCACTGCTGCATCGACCTGCCCATCAGCCGATTTCTCTCCAAGTCTTGGAGAGTTGAAAGCAACTTCCCCTCCCCCCGTCTTCCCTTCACAAGACTCACATAGCGGCTTAGGTACGTAAGTGGGGTGCAGTCGCAGGCCAGTAGTTCCAAATAGCCCACTGACAGGGCTTTCCAGAAGCCGTTGATATCCCCTGCGTTGCACTTCCTCACGCCCACGCATTTCCGCTTGATCAGTCTCACAGCGATTTGCTTGGCTGGGTGGTAGGCGAAGTCTTCCTTCAGCAGCTTGATGGGGTAAATTCGCTTTGAGTAGTTCAAAGTCGCTAAAGCGAATTCTTTGCGTAGATTGGCATAATTTGGGGTTTCAGGCTTGGCCTGCTTAGCTGGCAGAACTGGCATTTGGGCAGGGCCGACAGGCTTAGCGAAGGGACCAGAAGTCGAAGGCACAGGTCCGAGAACGACTTTCTGCACACCACCTGAAGAAGATAGAGAGACTGCCACTCGAAGTCCTGGACGCAGTTCACTTCTAGCCACAATCGAGCCATTCTGCCTGGTAACTTGGGTCACTGCCACTTGCACCTGCCTTCCTTGAGTGGACTTAATACACACCCAGTCTCCCTCTATCGACTCCACCAGGAAATCGACGACTTTGTCCATTTCTATAATTGTCCAACTACAATACTCTATTGATCTGGTCCCAGACATAGCTCTGCTCCAGTCCTAGCTCTTCTGCTAGTTCCGCCACGCAGCCGCGACTTGACGCATTCCGCTTGAGTCCGTCTCCGAGCACATGGAGCGCATTGCAAATATGCTCCAATTGCTTGTGAGCCGGACCGTTGGTCACAGGTGAGGCGTGGAGTGGCGCATAGACGTTGAGTCTCCAGAGGTCTTTGAGGTTTAGGGCTGGGCCGGGGTGGGTGGGTTGGGTGAGCCAGGGGTGGGTTTGGAGGGTGTCGAGGGAGTCTGGGGAAGTGAGCAGGGTGGAAAGGAAGGAGTGGAGAGAGGAGGAGGCCCGACAGAAAGGTGAAGTCACTGACTTGAGACACACTGAGAGGTCGTCGGACTCCATCCACTCTGGCCCTCCGCAGGCCGCTTGCAGGATCGCAAAGCCCAAATCCTTCAAATCGTCCTTCACACTTCTACCCTTGCTCTCCCTCGAAGCCCGGGCCGCCAGTCCCAGCGACAGCTTCACTTCCCCTTCCTTCGTAATGAGTATCTGCGAAGGAGCGATTCCGCCATGACACTCCACTTTTCCCTGTAGTCCTTGCAACGCCTTCAAAACCTCTCTCGTGACTTCCGCCAGTGCAGACTCCGGCACCGGACAGCTCAGCTGTTCAGACAAAGTCGAGAGAGAGTGTCCCCGCACATGTTCCAGCACGAAGGACATGCAGCCTTCTGGCGTGTTCCAAAAGGTGGTGTGCAGTCGGACGAGTTGAGGGGTGCGCTTCTGCACTTTCTCCCACTTCGCTACCCAGTTGTAAAGGCCTTGCCGGACTTCTCGGGTGCCGATTGGGACTTCCTTGACTGCAAATATGCGTAAGGAAGGGGCGTGCAGGACCTTCTTCAGACAGCCTCCCTTGGCGGAATTGGCCACCACTCCCAGTGTGATCATGTCCTGTGCATGTATCCCACTGTGTGGCACTGCCTTCAGACTCACCTTCCCGCCTCTTTCAAAGGACACATTCCTGCTCACATCCTTGAAGATCGAACTTTCAATTCGAGTCAAACTGGACTTCATGACTCTCCTCTGGCCTGGAGTCAGCTTGATGGGGGAAAGCAGCTGGTTGACTTTGTGGAATTCCTCTTGCTGCAGGGCTTCTTTGGGGTTGCGGGAGGGGTGGCGAGTGTGCTGCATGTGCGGAGTGCAGAAGGCTTTGGGTAGTTTATTGGTGATGACGGGCTTCGGACTGGCTTTGGGAACAGGCGAAACTCCAGCTTCAGCTGCTTTCATTTAAATTCTCACGGTTAAGATGGAGTACTAGCTACTTAGCTGCTTTGGCAGTCTCTGCGTCTCGCTGGTGCAGGACTGTCAGTAGTTCCGCCAATTCCCTGCTTGAGCGGTTCCCTGAAGCTGCGTCGGACAGAATCATGGAGACAGCGGAGGGCAGGGCTAGCAAAATCCCGAGATTCTGGGTTTCTCGGTACATCTGTGGAAGGCCGATTGCTAGTGCTGCACTCGCTGCTAGCTTCGTTATCTTGGCTCTGCGAGACGACCCAGTGGTGAGCAGAATAGGCAGGAAGCAGACAACCGGACAGAGCAGCTGCACGCGAAGGGCCATAATCTTCAACGACTCATCCACATACGCCAGCTTCTTCCTCTCATAATCAGGCAGTTTCGTGTCGATGCTGAGTACCGAATAGGTGCGAATGTGGTCCTTTAGAGGCTGAAAGTGGCGGTAGTAGAAAGCCCAGTCCACCTCCGCCATATATACCTAGGAGCTAAGGCCTTCGAAGGGCACTGGGTCGGACTGCTTGTCTTCCAGCTGGGGGGAGGAGGAGTCTTCCTCGCTCAGAGTTTCCAGTCGGCCGCTGCTGATGGAAGGCGTCTCTGGCTCCAATACACTACCAAAGGAGGGTATTGTTCGTCTATTGCAGCATGGCGTAGATCGCATATCTGCCGAGCGGCTGTAACTATGCCGGTGGTCCTTCAAATGCGGCTCATAGTAGTCCAATAGGTCCGAACCTTCGCTCCACTTGTCCGCTTCCAGTCCTTCCCCCGCAACATTCGCAGTGAGACTCCTCGCAAAGCAGTACACCTCCCCATCAGAGGTAGAAGTCAGGGAGCAATGGCTACTCAGCCAAGCAGTGCCCTCGTCCCCACTCCTCTCAATCGACACTTCCGGAATCCCTTCTAGTAAATCACTGAGTTTGGAAAGGCGGAAAGAAGAGGGGTGGATAGTGCGACAGAACTTGTATGTGAGGAAGTGAGGCAGGGAAGTGAGAGAAAGTCCTTCGGAACTTGCTGAAAGCAGGTCCACGACTGCCAACTGAGTTTCTGCCAAGCTGGGCATAGGACACCGAGTCTCGCAAGTAGCGTCCCGCACCCAACTCACAATTGTGCCTAGGGAAGGAGTCCGGCTTTCCCTAGGACTGCACAGCTGCAAATGTCTAATCCAGCCGTAGAGTTCTTTCCCTGGCTTTGTGTCCTTGACCCTGTTTATTAGCTCTTGAAGGACTTCAGGTGTTGCTGTGGCTTCATTGCCTTCTGCACAATCTGCAGCTTCCCAGGACTCTCCCCTAGGCACAATAATGCGCACTGGGAAGCAGGTCAAAGGGTCGATTCCTGAGGTTATTAGCAGAGGGTATTGGGGGAGCTGCAAAAGCCGTTCCCATTCACTCGCTTCCGGACGATAGCCAAAGGCCATCGCCACTAGTTCCTTAATGTACAACTCTGAGGGCGTCAGCCTGTCCTCTCGTATGGACTTGAACACCCATTGGAGGAGCTCGACAGAAGGACGAGTGGCCCTGAGGCCAACCAGCCTCTCTCCCGCCCTATCCCAGGGACAGAAATGCACATAAACCAGTCCAACTTCCTGCGCTTGGAGGACTAAATCCTCACTCATCCCTGCTGCAGTGGTCACTACAGACATAGGCGTTTGTACTTGGCCTTGAGCTGCCCAGGTCCTTAGAGTCGTTAACAGCCCTTTGTAGGCCTGGCTGGAGCATATAACGGAGTATTGGAGTGGAAGGCTGACCGGCGTCCAGCCTCTTCCATCTAGGGTGGTGAGCTTCACAGGCACACTGCCTTTCCCTGTTACAACTGTAATCCTGGGTGTGGTCTGCGCTAATTCTCGCAGAAACGACCTGAAAAGGCCTTCACTTGTACTGAGCAGCACAAGCGCAGACGGCTGGTCTGTCCTCATCTTCAGGGATATATCCATGATGATCGATTCATAGACGGAAAGTCCCTGTCGTGTGACTTGGACAAGTCCCAGTTCCTGCATTTCCTTAGCAAGAGTGAGAAACTGACAGGCGTACACTCGGGTTTCAGCGGCTTGGTTGGCTGTAACGGTCGTGAGAATGGTCTGCAGCTCTGTGCGGGACTGAGGGTAGAGGACGGAGAGGTCCCAGTAGACTGCGAGAGTAGGGCCAGGGTCTTTCCCGGTGGAAAAGGAGTGAGAAACGCGGACGTGAGCGCGACGCTTGCCCTTCTGGTGAAGAGAGGAGTCGCAGGTGGAGCACAACAGCTGCCCGCAGTCACTGCACTGTAGGGCTGCGTGTTGGTCCTCGCACTCATCGCATATCATTGGCTATTTATTTCCCAACCTTGCCTAGGAATTTCGCCTCATTTTCAAGCACTATGCCACATTAGCCTTTAGAAACTAGTCATTAGCAGCAATGAAGCCGCTGATGCTCTCCTCGGAGATATACACAAACGATATCATCATTGAAGAAGCACCTAGTGGCAAGACTAGCTGCAAAAAGTGCCACGGTAGCATCCCAAAGGCAGCTATCCGTCTTACTTTCCGCCGCTTTTGGTCCAAAAGCCACTATTTCCACCTGCACTGTTTCACCCCTATCCTGCAAGTTAGAGTCTACTCAGAAGCAAATGTAAACCAGGTCACTAACACTGAGAAAAGGCAAGAAGTGGAGGAGTGGATAGAAGCCTGGAATCAGCAATTTACCCTAAGTATGGAATGGATGCAGGTGTACATGCACAAGCAGGTGACGTCTGCCCAGCCTCACAACCGCAGAGCGCTTTTAGAGAGCTTCAAGTACTTGGATGTTCGCACATTAGTGCGAGTGGGAGAGGCTTGCAAGGCTTGGTACCATGTGTCTTGGGAGGCGGAGATTTGGAATGTGCATGTTCTTGCGGTGTTGGGAGAGGGGGTGCAGCAAGGAAGTGGCAGATCTGCTTATGTGTTTGCCTATTTTTCGTTGTGTATGCATTGCAAAAAGCCGCTGCAGAACAGTGAGCGGCACATGATTTGTCCACTTACCAAGCGTCCAAAGTGTTTAGCCTGCTTTGCCAACCGCAACTATCGGCCGCTGACTTTGGACTGGGTGAAGCGAGACAACCGACTTTCCGTCAAGACACTGAAAGAGCTGCAAGTTCCGATATTCAACTTCCACAATCGGCAATGCGTGTATCTCTATATGCTGGAAGGAAAGCTAGGACTTTACCGCAAACAGCGCGCCTTGCAATTAATTGAAAACTGGAAACCAGAGTGGACGTCGGTCATGCCTCAAGCCCTCTGCGAGTTCCTGCAAAGCCTGAAAGAGGACTGCTATGAACACAATGAAAAGGCGCTGCTGCAGTGTCCTATGAGCCTGCATTCCTGCCTCCTACAAGTACTGCAATTCGTGAACGAAAACAAGCCGATAAAGACATTCGAGGAGGAAGTCGCTAAGTTGCAACCCTAGTAAATGGCCGATCTCTTAGCGCTAAAGCTGGGCTTGGCTGCTGTGATTTTCCTCGAAGGATTGTTGGGCGGAGCTTTGCCCTATCTGAAGTAACTCCCACCCAGACTCTTTATTCACCATCGTGACTTCATTCCTTATCTCAACAGCTTCGGCGGAGGAGTGATTTTCGCAGTGGGAATCATTCACTTATTGCACGAAGGAGCACCGAAGGTGGAGAACTGGTGCGGAGGAGAGTGCGTGATTGCCTATCCTTACATCCTCTTCGTAGCTGCGTATTTGCTGATGCTGTTGTTCTTCCGAGTCCTGCCCAAGTCACCCTTGCACAAACATGGGTCAGAGGAACAGCTGTTGGAAGGGACAGAAGAGCCGGATTTGGTGAAGGAAGCAGGTGGCTTGCTGACTTTCCTCAGTCTTTCAGTGCATGGACTAGTGCTGGGCCTGGCTATGGGTCTGGATGACAATACAACTGCGGTGATCAACACTGCTGTGGGAGTTGTGGCTCACAAGTGGGCGGACACTCTAGCACTCAGTTTGGTGCTTATGCGTTCCCACAATAAGTACATCTCCCTCCTCTACATGCTTCCGCTTCAATCCCTAGTATGTCCCCTCGGTATTATCGTGGGCTTAATGGTTTCCTCAAACGTCAGTGAGCTGTGGCTAGGTCTGGCCCTGTGTGCGACCGCCGGGTTCTTGACGTATTTCTTCGCCAGTGATGTGGTCCCGGAGCTGTTTACTGGAGATAGGAGGTGGCAGAAGTTCTTGTTAGTGTGTGTGGGAGTTTCCTTGTTCGTAGTGGCGCTGTCGCTGGGAGAGTACTATAGCGGAGACTAACTTAGTTAGATGGTCTCGAGATAGTCCTGGGTAGTGAGTTGCACGGGAAGAGGGGGGGTTTTAGAAGGAGTTACTGGAGTAGATATACTGCTCTCGTTGCAGATTTACTTCTTCGGAAGGCATTTCAAAAACACCGAAGCCGCTCTTTTGTGAGTGTGCAGAGCGGATGGCTCGAACTCACTCGAAAAGTCCACTGGCGCCACTCCGCTGAGTCAGCTATTAGGCTTGACTGGTAGTCCTAATATGCTTGACTGATGCACTTTTACCGCGGACACCGCTATAAAGTGTGCCTAAGTAGGTACTTCCCCATAGCTATGTGCCCAGTTCCCATCTACCCAGCGCTGTTTCTGCTACCAAATTGATCTGGGATAAGGCATTGGAGTGGAGACTACCTAGGAGTGATTTCTAGAAATACAGGCCGCCAAAGACCCAAGTGAGTTCATTAACTGCCAATTGCAGTACTTCTGAAAGGCTTGAATGAATGGTCTCAATGTTGTCATTCGTATCGGACTCCACAGGCGCGGGAGGGTCTCTGAAGGAGTCGCTGGCGTACTCGTACTGGTCCTTGAGCTTTTGAAGGCTGGAAACAAGTGGGCGTCTGTCATGCCTCAAGCCCTCTGCTAGTTCCTGCAAAGAAAAAAGGACTGCTACGAGCACAATGAAAAGGCGCTGCTGCAGTGTACTTAGAGCCTCCAACAAACACTGCATTCGTGAACGATGACGAACCGATAAAGAAATGCGAGAAGGAAGTCGCTAAGTTGCAACCATAGTAAATGGCCGATCTCTTGGTGCTAAAGTTGGGCCTGGCTGTTGTGATATTCATTGAAGGGATGTTGGGCGGAGCTTTGCCCTATCTGAAGTAACTCCTACCCAGGCTCTTTATTCACCATCGCGACTTCATTCCCTATCTCAACAGCTTCGGTGGAGGAGTAATTTTCGCAGTGGGAGTCATTCATTTATTGCACGGAGGAGCACCGAAGGTGGAGAACTGGTGCAGAGGAGAGTGCATGGTTGCTTTCCCTCAAATCCTCTTCGTAGCTGCGTATTTGCTGATGCTGTTTTTTTTTCGAGTGCTGCCCAAGTCACCCCATCACAAACATGGGTCAGAGGAACAGCTGTTGGAAGGAACAGAAGAGCCGGATTTGGTTAAGGAAGCAGGCGGCTTGCTGACTTTCCTCAGTCTTTCGTTGCATGGACTAGTGCTGGGCCTGGCTATGGGTCTGGATGACAATACAACTGCGGTGATCAACACTGCTGTGGGAGTTGTGGCTCACAAGTGGGCGGACACTTTAGCACTCAGTTTGGTGCTAATGCGTTCCCGCAACAAGTACATCTCCCTCCTCTACATGCTTCCGCTTCAATCCCTAGTGTGCCCCCTCGGTATTATTATCGGCTTACTGGTATCCTCAAACGTTAGTGAGTTGTGGCTGGGTCTGACTCTGTGTGCGACCGCCGGGTTCTTGACGTATTTCTTCACAAGTGAAGTGGTCCCGGAGCTGTTCACTGGAGATCGGAAGTTGCAGAAGTTCTTGCTGGTGTGCATGGGAGTTGCCTTATTTGTAGTGGCGCAGTCGTTGGGCGATTACTTCAAAGGAAACTAACTCAGTTAGATAGTTCTGGGGAGTAGGGGCTGATAAGCTGGTCTCGTTGCCGCACTATGACAGGCGTTTAGACCTGACAGCGCGAGACGACTGTCGCTCTGACATGAAATCGCAATTTCGAAAACGGAATGCAAAATCATCAATCTGCCCTGTACAATTACTTGAAGGAAAGTATAAATCTCTGTAATTGATTTGGAATTATCGGCTTGATATTCGAAATTAGGATGCAACAGATTCACTGGGATAACATATTGCGAGCAGCTGCACTATGATAGTAAGCGTTTTGATCAGTCATTGTGTGTTAAGCGAGCGGAAAGCAACCAAGCCTTTCTAAGAGCTGTTCATTTCCCAGCGATCAGTTAATATGCCTAATCGATGCAGATATGATAACCCACTGTACTTCATGCTTCAAACTCTACTGTGAGGTTAGGACTAAAGCCTAGCTTTATATGGTCTCGATGTAGTCCTTCGTATCGAACTGCACAGGCACGGGAGGGTTTCTGAAGGAGTTGCTGGCGTACTCGTATTGGTCCTGCAGCTGCACTGCATGTGGGTAGAGTACGTCATAGCTGCCGGGCTTAAACAGCACGTGCAGCACTACCTTCTGACCAGGGGTTTGAGGCTGGAAACTGTCATCTCTGAGGGCAGCGTTGCTCAAAGTGATATGCACAATCTTGGCGTCCAGAGCATTGGCCATTGCATGAAATATCATTCCTTCTGCATCTTTTCCCATAGTGCCCATATCCGCTTCACATGTATCCTCTCCCTCTATGAAGAAAGCAGAGAAATCCGGGTGTTGTTTGAGCTGACACAACGCATATAAAGCCAAACAGCGGAAAACTGCTACGATGCCTAGGTCAAAATCGGGGTCTTGCAAGCAGGTTTGCAGGCATATCAAGGCCTGCCCTCTTCCCTTTTCGATGTAAAGTCGCTGGAAGGGATTAATAAATTTCCGATAGTGAACTGCCAGTTGGTCGGGAATTATCACATTTTCTTGTTTGAACACCTTCATGTAGAAGGCAGCGAAATGGTCGAGGGGAGTGGAGTTCCTGCACAGGTACTCCAAGTAGCTGATGGCCACACAGCGGTAGTAGCAGTTTCCGTCTCCTCTGCCTTTCCTCCAGTGCGTATAGCGAGAAGCGAGGGAGCGGACTGTGTCGGAGAGCTGCTGGTTCCAGCGGGAACAGTTGGCCAGGGACAATATAGGCAGCCGGTAAAATTCACTCGTTTCCGAGTATTTCACGTTTATGTCTATCACATCCACTTGGAAGTCCAGCAATTCATAAACCGGAAGACTTCCAGTTGCAGAGGCTATGAGGTATTCCTCACCTTGAAGGCAGGGAAATGGTTGGAAGCTGATAACCACAGTATCCTCAAGTGTGTGCTCTACTGCTGTTTGCACTGCCACTAGATTCTTTTCCGTCTGCACCTCTATATACCCAAAAGATATACTAGTCACAAGTCCTGTCAATTGCTTGTGTTCCAGTACTATGACATCTGTCTTTCCCAGAGTCAGTTTGATCTGATAGGTGACAGTGGGTTGAAGTTCGAACCGAGCCTTGAGCTGGGCGAAGATCAAGCCGACCATCTGTTCTGCGAGACGTATTTGTTTCTGAGACAGACTCAAGTCCCCAAAGACCTGACTGGCTTGGGGCCAGCCCCCCTCATTCAAAGCCACACTGACGTACTGACGCGTAGTTGAATCGCTGGGAAGCAACCATTGGCAGTGCTGCTGGAAGGCCTCTAAAACAGGTCCAGCGGTTAAGTTCCTCGCTGACATTTACCAGTCTACAAAACACCCACCAGTTGATTTTTGTCTTTCCTTCGTGTACTTACTTCGTGTTGTTTTTACTGCATACTAGACAGATAAGCTACAAAACCCCGGCGCAGCAGTCTATAGAGCGCCGTAAACATTTTGAAGTACTCGACAGAGTTATTTTGACAGCGTGCTAAAGAAGACTGAAGCAACGCGAGATGCTATAGTCTTGATCTAGTCCTTCAAGTTGGTGACGGTCATGTATTGGCCTTGTAGATGCGCAGCCACAGGGTAGAGTATGCCACAGCGCCGATACTGCACTAGCACTGGCCTTAGATCTGGAGTTCGCTTCTGGAAACTGTTCTATCTGATATCCGGTGGCAGTTCGAAGTCTAGAAAAGGCTTCTGATAGCCTGTGCAATCCTTATTTAAGCAGCTTCAAAGCGGAAACACGCGGAGTACTAAGAAATGTCTCCATCTAATCTGATGGAAAGTAGCCACAATATCCTTTAGCTGATGCGTTCCTGCCGCGGATACCGCTATAGTGTGGGTTTCTAGGCATCTGAAATACTTCCAGTCCACAAACACCCGAGTGAGTTGGCTGTCCTTCTCCATTCACTGTTTATTGATGTATTGAGACTCTGAGGACGTAGGAAAGAGCCAACTGCAGTACTTCTAAAAGGCTGGAATGACTGGTCTAGTGAGTTAGTTCGTGACTTATTAGAAGTATTTTAATGTATATTTGCAAGAATATGCATCGTTCCACTACTTCTGTATAGTAAAGACTAAAACCTAGCTTTATATGGTCTCGATGTAGTCGTGCGTATCGGACTGCACAGGCACGGGAGGGTTTCTGAAGGAGTTGCTGGCGTACTCGTATTGGTCCTGCAGCTGCACTGCATGTGGGTAGAGTACGTCATAGTGGCCGGGCTTCAACAGCACGTGTAGCACTACCTTCTGACCGGGGGTTTGAGGCTGGAAACTGTCATCTCTGAGGGCAGCGTTGCTCAAAGTGATATGCACAATCTTGGCGTCCAGAGCATTGGCCATTGCTTGAAATACCATTCCTTCTGCATCTTTTCCCATAGTGCCCATATCCGCTTCACATGTATCCTCTCCCTCTATGAAGAAAGCAGAGAAATCCGAGTGTTGTTTGAGCTGACACAACGCATATAAAGCCAAACAGCGGAAAACTGCCACGATGCCTAGGTCAAAGTCGGGGTCTTGCAAACAGGCTTGCAGGCATATCAAACCCTGCCCTCTTCCCTTTTCGGTGTAAAGTCGCTTGAAGGGAGGAATAAAGTTCCGATAGTGAGCTGCCAGTTGGTCGGGAATTATCACATTTTCTTGTTTGAACACCTTCATGTAGAAGGCAGCGAAATAGTCGTGGGGAGTGGAGTTCCTGCACAGGTACTCCAAGTAGCTGATGGCCACACTGCGGTAGTAGCAGTTGCCGTCTCCTCTGGCTTTCCTCCAGTGCGTATAGCGAGAAGCGAGGGAGCGGGCTTTGTCGGAGAGCTGCTGGTTCCAGCGGGAACAGTTAGCCAGGGAATATATAGGCAGTCGGCAAAGTCCACTCGTTTCCGAATATTCCTCTACATTTATGTTTGTCACATCCACCTGGGAGTCCAGAAGATCATAATCAGACTGACTTCCAGTTTCAGTGGGATATGATGGCGGATAAGACTCCATTTCGCTATAGGTCTGGGGGAAGCCTGACGTCTGGGGGAAGCCTGACGTCTGGGGGAAGCCTGACGTCTGGGGGAAGCCTAACGAATCAGCAACTGTTTCTATTTGCATTGGAGATGGAGCACTGTCGGGAAGTTCCTCGCCTTGAAAGTAGGGAAATGGTTGGAAGTTGATAACCACAGTATCCTCAAGTGTGTGCTCTACTGCTGTTTGCACTGCCACTAGGTGCTTTTCCGTCTGCACCACTGCATACCCACTAGACGCACAAGCCACTTGCCCTGTCAATTGACCGCCTTCCAATATCACGAAACTAGCCTTTCCTCCAGTCAGTTTGATCTGATATAAGGAATTGGGTTGAAGCTTGAACTGAAGCCTGAACTGAGAAAAGATCGAGAAGGCTGCCTGCTCTGCCTGGGAAGTGTGTTCCGGAGACAGGTTCAAGTCCCCAAAGACTCGACTTGCTATGGGTACGCCCTCCTCGTTCAAAGCCACACTGACGTACTGAGTTGTTGTTGTTTCAGTGGGAATCAACCAACTGCACCACTGCTGAAAGGCCTCCAAAACAGAACCACTTAGTAAGTTCCTCACTGCCATTATTACAAGTCTACAAACTACCTGTAGTCCAAGAAACCTTCAAGAAAGCTGGCTTTGCATATCTTCCATAAGTCCATTTGCTCTGCACGTTTAATCTCATTCTTCGGATTATCTCTGCTTCTTCCTTTCCCATCAAAGGAAATGCAGAGAGGCTAGACAAACTGAAACGAGAAGTCGATATGTCCCGCTTTCCTAGAAGTCCAAGCAGGCATATCCCCAATTCACTTGCAAAGTCAGCCTCCAGTGGAACTCAGCCTACATAGACAAGTCAGCCTTACTTTTAAGCTCTGTATGTAGCAGGTGACTGGCCCTCGTTTAGTCGCTCTCCAGAGCGATTTCCCACTTTGGGAAGCACAGGCGAGGCCACTCGCGAACTGACAGCAGACCTGTGCATCCCCTTCCTGGGAATCGAGAAGGGAAAGGGCGGCAGTCTGACTCTGCCTACCGGCTTGCGGAGAGGCGCCTCAGAGCGAGTGTGCAGAAATGCAAGCAGTCGCTGCGAAGGCACTATTGCCTTTCCCACAAGCTCATTTTCCCCAAGTTCCTCCAATCTAGCCCGTGAACATAGCGGTTCCTTAGAGATGTCTTGGCTTTCCACCAGTCCAGGAGTAAACGGAAGCATAGGAAGAACAAGCGGGTCAGACGGCCTTTCAACGGGTATTGCTGGAATCAGACTTCTCCTTCTTTGGCCTTCCACTTCCCTCAAAGCCGTCTTCAGACTCCTGGAACTAGTGAGTGGCTGGATGCAGACTCCCTTCTTGTCAACTAAATTGAAGCCGCAGGGGAATAGGAAGTCACGGACGTGTGGAGGGAAGGGCGAAGCCATGCTGTTCCCTCGTCTGTGCATATATTATGACGCACTATGACCCCTTGCCACCCTTTCGACATGGCCGAGGCATTCCTCCGCTGCCTTCGTACCGGATTCTGCCTCGTCCTTATCGGAAAAGATATCGATTATGCACAGAAACAAAGGTATTTAAGCCGCATTTGAAGCGTTTTCCCTCAATTTTGCCCTACCTGAACGCCTCCCTCGTAAATCGCCCCGAACAGCACTACCTTCGCTCCGGCTGGCAGCAAGACGAAGTCCGCAAACGCGTGCGCAGACTACTGTGCAGGACCTGGACCCTAGAAGAGCACCTCAAAGGTCTGCAAGACTCACTGTAATTCCCCGATCCACTGCTAGCTCCCTCTATTGTGATAGTGGTTTGTAGTGGGCGGATTGGGTTGATTGTGTGTGTCTCCTGAGGACGTCTATAATGGCAAGTGGTAGACAGTTGAGGCTAGTGTCGAAGGAGGGGGAGGAGTTCTCGGTGGAGGTGGAAGTGGCCTGCAAGTCACAGTTGATCAAGAACATGGTCGAAGACTCCGGGGCTGAGGAGGAAATCCCTCTACCAAATGTGAGTTCCGCAGTACTCGCGAAGGTGGTGGAGTACTGTCGACACCACAAGGACAGCGACCCTCCAGAGATCGAAAAGCCCATCAAAAGCACTCAAATTTCCGACTTCGTGGCTCCTTGGGACGCTACTTTCGTCGAAGTCGAACAAGAAATGCTCTTCGAACTCATCCTCGCGGCCAACTACCTGGACATCAAGAGTCTACTGGACCTCACTTGTGCGAAGGTCGCTACGATGATCAAGGGGAAGACGCCTGAGGAGATACGCAGGCAGTTCAACATTGTGAATGACTTTACTCCTGAGGAAGAGGCGCAAATCCGCGAGGAAAACCGATGGGCGGAGGAATCATAGGCAAATTAGCGCTACCATAAGACTTAGCGATTACGAATTGGTGCTTTTGGCCTCCTGACTGCCCTTAATAAAATGTCCCTCCGTCACACACCTCGCCACCCACTCAGTACTGACTATCTTGATGTGGGAAGGCAGCTTGGGCGGGGGGCTGTCACACACGAAGTAGTCTCCGAGTCTAGGGTGCGAAGCAATGCTTCCGCCGCCTGCGACAAGCAGTCGGCGGGCGAGGCCCTGCTCCAGACTTTCGGAGAAGCCAAAGCGGTATGAAGAAAAGAGCGTAGGGAGGAGTTGGAATTGGGGCTCGAGGTAGGCTAGGGGGTCAGGCCAAGAGAGCTGTTCGGAGGCTTCTTTGAGCCAGGCTGGGGACACTAAAGGCAGGCGACATAGCATAGCAGCGGCGATTTCCTCTATCGCGTTAGGGTCAGCGACTATTGCAAGTTCCGCAGTTGCAGGCTTTTTGGTAGGTTTGGCCTTCACTAATCGCAAATTTGCATCTAGTTCACTGTCGCTTTCTCCACACACAAACACTTTCCGTGCAGTTTCGCTTTCCGAGGCAGAAGTGTCTGCGAAGTCTATTTTGTTTTTGATTGCAGACAGGGAAGGACTCGTGTCTTCGGTCTTGTGCGCAGTTCGCAGGGGTCTGGACCGCTTTTCGGTGGGCAGCTTTTTTGCAGGTGAGGTGAAGGCTCTCCGTGGACGTTTGCCTAGTAGGTCAAAACAAGGTTCAGGCGGAGAGTAGCGCAGCGGGTCAGCAAGCTGCGGCTCCCCGTCACAGGCGTCCAGCCACAGTGGAGTGACTATCGGAATACCGTACTTGTGAGCTTTGCGCCACACCCACTCTCGCCCGCGCTTCCAAACCAGGTACTGCACCTTCTTCGTGAACTTCGGAGCCACCACCCCTCCCAGACTCTCCACCAGTGGGTGGAAGGCATAGGAAATGTTGTCCATCTCGTTGAAGATCTCCAGGAACACAGACTTGTCCTTGAGCGGTCCGCTCATATCTTTTTAAATGCCCTTCCCGCGACAATATGCAGCTGCGCATGAGGACTGTGTCCACCAGTGCCCGCTACCGCAAGCACCTCTACGGACACTACTTGCTTTGTCTCACAGCTGTGCTGGGGGTGCTCCTCTTCGAAATGCTCTTCACCTCTGCCCCGGCCACCAGCTTCCTCGGCGAATCCGGCATGACTTTCCTAATCCTACTGGATCTGGCAGCTCTCGGCTACATCGCATTTCTCTACATCAGCGAAGACTTAGAAGCCCTGCACCAGTCTGCTGAAGACCTAGTTCCCGTGCATGTCCAGCGCCAAGCTATGGAGTCGAAACGAGTATTTGAGGCTGCGAGGCAAAGGTCAATGCACACTTCCCATAGTCCTCACAGAGTGGTTTCCTTGCCCGCCGCAGACATGCCCATTCTGCAGAACCCGGGAATTGTGGCTACTGCGGAGAAGCTGAGAGGAATCACAGCGAAGGATTCTTATGGGGAAGAAAAGCCGGAGGGACTGAAGGTGGAGGGAAATATGCGAGAATGGGTGGAAAGGATCCGACAGTATATCGCGAAATCTCTGATTCCCATGGTCCTCACCGCCCATGTCGAAAACGTAGCGAGACTCAACCAACTACTGAGACTCTTCACCCGCAATAGAGAGCAGCGTTGGGTCTACGAAGGCTCCTTCACTTTCCCTCTAGTCAAACTCACCTCTGAAGAAACGGACTTCTGCAAGAGAGCGACTCTGCATGAAATTAAGCTGCTGGCAATTGAGGTGGGCTGTGGGAGTGCTGCGGATACTCAGACTTCGGTTAGCTTTTCCATTACTGGAGGCGCGGATCAGAACTCGGAAGCTTCGAGGTTGCAGCAAGCTCGCAAGGAGTTCGCTGACTGCATTCGCCAGCGATACGCACTGGAAAGGTTCTTTGAAGTTCCAGGCTTTGCAGCTAGAGACTACGTCGTAGCCCGACTGCAAGCACTGGGCAGCACTTCCTGTCTGAGTGGCTTCAGCTCCTACCACGGCGGCAACCAGCAGGGTGGAAAGTGGACTGCGAAGAGTCCTACCGACAGCCACATAGTGGCCAACCTGTGGTTCGCTATGCTGACCAACGGAAACAACCCCACCGCAGACCCCTCTTTCCAGCTCATTCCCCCACTCGTCCACTCCTATCCAAACGCTCCTCCCTTTTCCAACGACCCTTCCAAGGTCTTCTTCTACCAAAAGAACCCTGAAGAGCGAGTTGAGCCCCACTACGACGTCATCTCCGGGAAAGAACTGTGGCCAGGAGTGCGCGGCCAGGAGAACATCTTTTCCGCACTTGCGCTCTTCCTGGTACACGCGAAGACCAAGGGTCAGGGGTACTTCCAACAGATGAGTTGCAAGGAGCTGCTGCTACTTGTGCGCGAAGCCTAGATAAGCAATATGAGTGACTCGTCTTTGTCGGAGACTGTGCCAGGCACTTATGACCACTGCGTCAACACCTTCGCCACGAACTCGCTGTTGGGCGCTGGAGTGGGACTGGCGGTGGCTTTCTTGCTCAGTGCGAAGCGGCACGCCTGGCTGTCGGGCATGGTGTATGGCTCGGGGGTGGGCGGAGGCTTCAGCTACCTGCAGTGCAAAGAAGTAATGGACCGTCTCTATGCCAAGACGCCTTTGAGAGCTTCAGCGGAGGCAGAGCGCAAGTAGCTAGCTAGGCCTAACAATGGAGGCCGCTATCTGTCCCAGCTCAGTTGCTCCCCCAGAGGAAGCCTACCGCTACTGGCCGAGTGGAGAAGCTGTGTGCTACGGAGAGCGCAAGAAACTGGTCAGACTCATATTCTACAAGGTCGCCTTCAGTGAGTACGAGGAAGAGCAATACCGCCTGTTCGAGCGGTTCATGCAGGAAACTGCTCCAGCCTTTCAGTACCCAGACTGGATGGGCAAAGAGGAGCGCATCCGCGTCCTCCTAGGCTGCAAGTTCAACTTCAAAAAGTCCTCAGAGGCTCTATTCGTCGCCATCGAGTGGAGAAACGCCTTCGCTCCTCTCAGCTACATCAGTCTTTTCGCGCCCTGTCAGGGCGTTCTGAACTCTGGCGCTATCTACATACATGGGAGAGACCACCGCTACCGGCCTCTGCTAGTGCTGAACATAGCGCGACTAGACCTAGTCGGCCACACAGTGGCTGAGTACCGAGCTCTCATCTGCTTTCTACTGGAGTTTATGACCAAGAAAATGATGCTTCCCGGACAAGTGGAGAACTGGGTAGTGATCACAGACCTAGCGAAGCGGTCGCTCCTGGACCTGCCAGTGACGGAATTGAAGCAACTGGTCAAGTTACTGCAGGACAACTTCCGCTGTCGGATGACTGTTAACTATATCGTGAATGCGCCGAGTGCTTTGACCTGGCTGTGGGGTGTTGTGAAGGTAGTCATAGAGGAGCATACACTCAAGAAACTGAAGATTTTGAAGTCGGGGCTGGTTGAGGAGATGAAGAGTCACTTCGCACTGCACCAGTATGAGGAGAAATACGGCGGAACTGCACCCAATGCACAGCTGTTCTGGCCTCCAACCCTGCCTCCCGCCCCCTTCAACTCTCCTAACGAGTCCCCACACCTCCATCTCTCCCCTCACTCCAGTTACCCCGACTATTTCCCCTCCGACCCGCTCCTCACAGTTCCCAGTCCCTTGCTAGACACAGATGTGTCCAGAGACCCTCACAGCCAATTCCTACGTGCAGAGTTCACCAAAGTGCCTCTAATCAAACAAGATACAGACGAAGTGCTGGACCCAGACCCCGACCTAATATCGGTAAACGAGTACTTTAGCCCTGTGCAAGCACCCACGCCCAAGGCCAGAAGACGCTGCTGCACTAGGAAGAAGTGTCTTCTCAGCTAAAGCCTACACTGTGATAGCACTACTTTACCCCTTTTTCTGCAGAGCGAGGATACGCTCGTATAGGCTTTTCGGCCGCAATGGCATTTCGTCAGGCTTGCGCTTGCCTTCGCTCTGGGGAGTGGGTCGTTTTGGAGGTCGCGAAATGTCTTCTGGTTTATTCCTAGGCAAAGAGTCGCCCTTAGTAGTCCAATTCGCTGCATTTGAGGGAGATTTGGAGGGAGTGCGGAGCAGAGTTTGGTACTCCGCTAGCTTCAACTTGCTTTCTTGCAGCTTCTGAAGAGCAGTTTTCCCCTGCTCTTTCGGCTTCGCTTCCTCCTCAGAGTCTCTAACTCTAGGAGTCGAATAGGGCCTTACAGCCTTGGGAGTTCCGCCTTTCCTCCCCCTTCTATCAAATTCCGCAGTTTCTCTCTCAATTTCCGCCTCCAAGTCCTCTTTCAGTACTGCGACTTTCTGTCTGAGTTCCTCCTCCAGCTCCTCCACTCGTCTTTTGAACTCCCTTTCCAAGGCAAGTATTCTGGCCTTTAGTTCGCTGCTGTTGGAGTCGGGGACAGGGCGGATTTGACGCTGCATTGCCTCAGCTAGCCGTGCGGTGCGCACTTCTTCTCGGGATAAGTCGCTGGATTGGCGGCTTTGAGGCCTGGCCATGAACACTTCGCGGATTCTTTCTTCGATTCTAGTCGGAGTGCGGCGTTCAGCCATGGTTATTGCAGGGAAGCAGAGGGTGTATTGAGAGAATGAGGTTAGTGAAGTACTATCGGACCAACTACTTTGCCTGACTTCATTGAAGCAATGAGGACCCAGTGCTTATTTCCCCCATACAGCCAACCTTTGAACTCCCTCGACCCCATAGTTCCCCCTCCTACCCTAACTAGCTGCCTGAGTCCTCTTGGTCTTCACTATCTTCCTCAGACCTTCCGTCCCCTCCACTCTGCACACTTGCAGTGCAGCTATCAGTTTCGTGCGCTGCTCCGGGTTCAGTCTTCCGACCAGCAAGTTGAACAAAGCAGGGTTGGCGACTCTCACTTTGTCGAGAGCTTGACGGAGGTAGTCGGATTCGTTGAGGTCTTTGATGGGAGTGGAGAGGGTTTTGATGGAGATCTGCAGCCGCTTTTCCTCTGTGGACTCGGAAGAGCTGAGTTTGATGCGGACGGAAGTGCCTTTCACTACTAGAGATGAGGTGTCCTTGGAGCGCTTCTTGTGTTTCTTTTTGGGCTTTTCTTGAGAAGCCTCTATGAGCAAGCGGACTACATGCAGGAAGTAGTCCGGCAAAGCACTCTGCAAGTCCGCAGGCAGCGTCTCCGCCGTCAGCCAAGACCCCAGTCCTACCACCGCCACTCTCCGGTCATAAGCAAACTTGAACCACTGCAAAGCCTCCAGAACCACCCTAAGTGCTGCATGCAGACAGGACACAGACTCCACATCTGGCAGTTGCGCGAGTACTGAAGCTGTGTAAGTCGGATTGGCAGCGAATGCGCAGATTACCGTTTCCGCGAGCTTCACTTTGAAGTACTGCTTCGCTGCGAGTGCATATCTTTCAAACAGCTGGCGGAAAAGCAGGGGGTACTGGTCGTAGAAGGCTCCTGGGTAAGTAGTGAGCAATACATGCAGTAGCAGGGCTGCCTGCGCCCCCTCTTCTTCATTAGTCCCTTCCCCTTTGCAAGCGCTCAGTCCGTCCAGTGCCATTCTGAAGAGCTGCACTGCTCGCTGCGGCTCCTTCTGCAGTCCCTCCGCCGAGTACAGTATGAACTGATTGAGGACGAAGAACAGTGCCCCCAAGGCGCCTCCAGACAGACTCTGCACCACCGGAAACGCCTCAAACAGCTTCCAGTCCATCGCCGTGATAGTCTTGCTCCTTTGCATCAGATACCCCAAAGCCACACAAATACTGTCTTCGAAGTTGAGCTTCGCTGTGCCTAGGAGTTGGAAGGCCGGCCACAGCCTTTCTTCCAGCACGGAGAGCTGGGAAGGGTTGAAGTCGGGGCAGTCGCAGAGTACTTGGAGGATGTTCCAGCATTTCAGTACGAGAATGGAGCTGCTGGTCAGGCCGCGAGGGTCTTTGCGGTACTCCGTGAGGATTTTCCCCACTAGTGTGCTTAGAATATCAGGCAATAGGGAGACGAATTGCCGGGAATTGGACTTTAGGAGCTCTTCAAGCGCTTCAAAGAAGGACTTTTCAGTCTGTGAGGGCGCTACAGACAGGAACAAAGTCATTATTCTGGGCAAAGCGGCTTCCAAACTAGTCATAAGCATCGGGTTTCTCACGATTTCCGCAAGTGCCTCTGCCGCCTGGATAGTCACCGCCTTCGAAGTCTCCTCCGGGCGCAGGCAAAACACGAGGAATTCAAGCATTTGCGCGACATTATTGACTGTCTCCGCTTCAAAAGCGCCTGCGAACTGCATACACAGCAGAGCCATCCTCGCTCTAATCAGTTGGGAAGACGCTCTCGCCAGCACGTTGAAATGCACAGATATCAAGCTGCTCACTAGCAGCCGGAGGTCGTTTCGCTCCACTATGAGGGAGGAAATTGCACATAGAGCCACTATGGAGACGTCGATACGGTCTTGCTCTGGCAGCTGCAGGAACAGATCTGCCTCACTGGATTTGGTCAGTAGAGGGTAACTTGCACGGTTGCTGCTGCCTGCGACTGTGAAATCCACCACTTGTGCGTAGAAGTTGGCAACGAAGGCGAGACAGCCGTCCACCTGACACGCAAGCATATCCAGGAGGTGCGCAGCTGCGGATTTGGGCGTTTCCGACTCCCTGTTTTCACACAAATCCAACGCCAAAGCCACAAACTCCTCCGGGTTTTCCTCGAAGTCTTCAGTTTCCCTCGGCAGTCGCAGTAGCAGTGCAGGCACCAGGAAGACTGCAACGCCTTCATACACCTTGGAAAAGAACGGGTAAAAGAGGGTGTCGGAGCAGGCCTTCGTGAGCAGGTTGAGTGCCTCTACGACTAGGTCCGAAACTGCTTCATGCGCCAGGAGTGCGGAGCTGCCAGGGAGCCGACAGAAGGCTTGTAGGTTGCAAAGCAAGGGGTCGAGTAGGCGTCCGACTAGCTGAGTAGTGGGGATATCTGGGGCTGCAAAGCCACTAATTGTGCTGAATTTGGTCTCGTGGATCCGCTCCAGTTCCTCTTGCTTGCGGTCGAGGACGTTTTCGAACAGCACGCTCACTGTTCTCAGTAGGAAAAGAATACAGTCGCGTGCGGCTTCATCAGCTGTGGAGCAGATTAGCAGCATGTCGCCTTCGCGGTTGGGGAAGGCCAACAACTTCCCTAGTAAAGTCAACAGTCCCAGGTCATTCACTATTGCAGAAGCTGTGCTTCCGTCAGTCAAGGCATATTTCACGATTTGCTCAGCCGCTTTCGTCCACTCCGCTAATATCCGAGGATCCACGCCGCTTGTCAGATAGGCCTCTCCGGTGCCTAGCAGAATCTGCAGTGCGCGGGGAACGAAAGGCAGCATAGCACTGCCCACTGCATTGAATAGAGCTCGCAGTAGGCGAAAGGCCACTGCAGGCTTTGCCTGATACAGTGGCTCGAGCTGAGCAAAGAAGTCCCTGGCTAGTGTCATTTCCTCGTCTTGAGTCTGCAGTAGGGTCTCCATTGCTTCTGCTAGTAGGTCGGCTTCCCGGCCTTGGGAGTGCAGCAGCGCGCCAAATATCAAAGGCGCGGAGGCAGCCTGCTGGCTCTCCAACTGCCGCACCTTCACGAGGATGACGCTGGCAGCACTGGCTCTCAGGTCTGGGGTGACGTCTTCTTGCTGCGAAAGCACCACGCTGAGCAGAGTCTGCAGGAAGTTGAGCCAGTCCCCAGCAAGTGCCTGCAGCTGCTGCTCCACAGCCTGGCGCTGCGTGTCAATTGTGCACTTGAAGGTTTCCCGGAGCAGTCGCAGCACCTCAAGAGACAGCTGCGTGTCCATACGCGATATTAATATGACACAATGGACAAAGCGCTGGACGAAAGAAGAATTTCGCCCAAAGCGGGTATTTCAGGCAAAGGAAGTGACTAACTGGAGGCGAGGGAGACTATTTGGACTGTTTCTTGAGGGTTATAGACCTTCTCTGCCCAGAATAATGGACTCCTGCGACCCCAGAGACTCTGCAAGTGCAGCTCTCACTGCCTCTCCCTCACTGTTCCAGTAGGTAATTGCGCTGGTCTGCAGCACTGCAACATGCTGTGCGCCTACAAACAGAGCACTTGCGCAGCCTAATCCCGGCAGCAACAGTGGCAAAGGAGTGAACCTATCCTCACAAATTGCATACATTTCAGCCGTATTCGTATATCTGCCTCCTAGCAAGTACACGTATTCCTGTTGAATGCAGGGGTTGAAGTGGCTTCTTGGAGTCAACATGGGGCGCAGTCCGTCCAGTCTTCGGTGGAAAACTGATATCGCTCGCAGTGGTCCATTGGCTGGCTAACCCCCAAATGCGTAGATGTTGGCTTGGTATTGGAGGACGGAGTGGGTCGATTTCATATACTAAGCGGGAAAACGGACTGTCTCCGACACATACCCAAATAGTCCCAGAGTCCAGGAGGCAATAGGCCGAATACGCACTTACGCTATGGGTTTAGAGAGAACTGTGCTCAGTTCTGACTTCTCAGTCGCCACATTATAGCATGCAATATAGTGGGAAGACAAAGTATAGAAAGAAACCGGATTTTCCTCACTTTCCACCTGAGAATAGTCCGAAGCGTAAAACTCAGATTGGGACTTTTCAGGCATTGGAAAGTCTGTGGGTGCAGAACTGTATGAGACTAACTCGAAAGAAGTGGATAACACCAATTCGCTTTGGAACTGCTGGGAAAGGAAATCAGAGTCCAGAAAACGCAGTTTCGGCTCATTTCTGACGATTTTACCTGATATTGCTCTGTTTCGCTGTACTGAAACAGCTCGAAGTTGCCCGGTTCGAAGCTCCAAAGAGACTTCATTAGTTGAGTCTGAGGTTGAAACGAGTCTTTGTAGAGGTGAGTAGCGATTTCCTTCCTTGCAGTGGCTGCCAAGGCCTGTATTTCCTCTCTACTGGCCTGCAACTCTCCAATAGTCCTATCCTTGTAGCTACTATTGTCCTGAATTATCATTTCCACTCGCTTAATTAAGCTTTCTTCGCAGTTATCAATGGTCTTTAGGTTGCCTTCGAGTTCTTGCAGTCCCTGCAAAAGCGAAATTTCCCTCAATTTCAGCCTTTCCACGTAGTTTTCTGCGCCTAAACGAGGCTTTGCTCTCAGCGGTACTTGGAAGTGCTCAATTCCCAGGTCCAAATGTCGTCCCGCGCACCCCAAACAGAGTCGAATTCCCTGTACTTGGCAGCAGCAGATTGACACAGCTTCCCTTTTTTGGCAGTTTCCCCACTGCAGGGACTAGTTTGGTGACTGTGTGTACCCTTCGGAGGCAAAGTGAGTGGAAACGCACAGGAAACAGAAGGCCTTGTAATTCTCTAATTCTAGCAGAACCATTGATAAACGCTACGACTCGGCCATTAAGAAATCAGACCCTGGAGTGAGGAAAACCACTGGGTGGAAACTTCAGTCTAAATGCATAACCTCCGAGTTTGAATGCAATTTGGAGGTGCACAGTGCTACAAAAGGCGGAATTGAATCTAATGGGTCTGTTTCACAGGTCCCTATTCTCCAATAATAGACATCTCACATCCGCCGAAGCGACCTCGGGCTTATCAGATATGTAGCGGACACTTAAGGACAACCACTACATACCTCAATAAGCAGAGTCGAGCGGATTACCTCTAGAGGCTGAAACTACTTACGCACTTTGAAGCCAGGGATGGCCCAGGCCCTGCACTGCCGTAAGTCGCTCCTCTGGTCTAAGTCGCAAGCAGCAGACTAGGAAGTCTTGCAGGCCGGTGCTTTCGAACTTCCGCCAGTACCGGGGACTGAACTTGAGGTCTTCCCCAGGCTTCCAGCGCAGTGCATGCGGCGGAAAGCCCACAGCCATAAGGTGCAGCAGCACCCCTAAACTCCACATATCCGCCCCTGTCGTCACCCTGCTTTGGTTCCCCACTTCCGGAGCTATGTAAAAGCTGCTCCCACATCTTTTCTCCACTGCTGCGCAGCCGTCCTCGCCCACTCTCCTCGCCAGGCCTAAGTCGCACAGCTTCACGAGTGGGTATTGGTCCGGATCCACAGCCTTGGAAACCAGCAAGTTGCCGGGCTTGAGGTCCAAATGAACAATACCTTGACTGTGCAGATAGGCCAGACCACTCACAATATCGAAGGTAAAGGACTTGAACTTCGCTATTCCGCCGTCCTTTTTAGCACAAAAGGGGTTGTTATTTACCTCAATTCTTTGAGTGAAATAGTCATGCAGCGGGACGTATTCCAGCACTAGGAGCACTTCCTCGGCTGTTTCGGCCCCGTCCAGGAGCTCCACCAAGTTGGGGTGAGACAAGTTCCGATGGATCTCCAGTTCCCGACGTGCGGACACCCACTGCAGCGCAGACACCACCTTGGCTCTCAGCGTCCTCTTCACCACGACTTCCTTCCCACTGTTCTGCTCTACATACAACTCTATCACTGTGGGACTTGCATCCGACCGGTACAGTACTCGCTGAGCCTGATAGCGACTACTAATATGCAAACTTTCCCCGGTGGTCTCAATACATCTACGAAGAGAACTGAGCATGGCTTTCTCAATGGAAGGTACAGTGAAAGTGCGCTGGGTCTTGCGGTGGCGGACGGGAGACAGACTAGTCGGCTGCTTGTCCACCATATATCTAATACATCAATTCTACCTGGGAAGACAGGTGACATTTTCAGAGAGGCGACTACTCATTCGTAGTCTTCGGCTTTTGCATAGCGATTCGTGCAGAAGACGGCTTTGGAGCAGGTAGTCAGCGCCTTGGGGAGCCACTCTGGGCAGGACTAAAGGGTACTTCTCGCTATTGGTCCGCTTATGCAAGGTCGTTATTGGGTTCGGTATTCGTCTGGGCGGGGAGCAACTGATATGTGCGAACTTCCAGCGGAGAATGTTGCCTCGGGTTTGCTCTGCTTTGCGCAAGTAGGGCAGCTTCACGGGAGTCGCTTTGGCTTGGCAACTGGGCGCTCTGCAGCCTTCCTGGCAGTTTATTCGCTCTCTCGACTTGGGACTCAACAGAAGTAGCAGATTCGGCTGGAGACAGATGCTTTGCACGGAGCGCTGGAGAGCTGAGGTTTCCAAACTGCGGTACTGCATTCTAGCGACTTCTTTACATTGGCTAGGAAAAATGGGGTCAGTGTGTGGAAAAGGCAGTGTGAACTTAGACAAAGTCACCCCTGTACAGTTGGGCCAGAGCACTACGAAGTCCATGGAGCACGGTGTCGTCCCCACTAAGTCTTTGGAGCGCAGCAGTATGGGCACAGAGCGAGAAGTGCTCCCAGCAATCACCATCGCCCGAGTTTCAGCCGAAGTAAGTCGTCGCAACAACATAAAGAAGAAAGGAGCAGTGATCGACACTCGAGCAGAAGTAGCCTCCGGAGGCGAAGTGCCCAAGGCGCAAATCACCGACAAGCCCAAAACTCACTGGGAAGTGCAGATGATAACCATGGCGGTTCACCGTCATTCCGTGCTTACAGACCTGACGGAGGACGCTCGGGAGGAAGTGATCAACAGCATGAAGTTTTTCCAGCTGAATGCAGATGAAATCGTGTTTGCGCAGGGCGGTCTGGCCATCTACTTCTTTGTGGTGGGGTCGGGCAGTCTGGAAGTGCTTGTCAACAATGTAAGGGTGAATGTGATGAAGACTGGGGACAGCTTTGGAGAGCTGGCTTTGCTGCATAACACTCCCCGGTCTGCCACTGTTCGCACCTTGGAAAGGGCGACGCTGTGGGGAGTAGACAGGAAAGACTTCAGAGAAGCGGTGGAGCAGGTGAACATTAAGAACTACAATGAGAACAAGGCCTTCCTTGACTCGGTTCCTATCTTTAATGTGATGACTTCTGAGGAAAAGGAGAACTTATTGGCTGTCGTGACGACTCAGCGGTTCCTCAGTGGGAAGAAAATTGTGGTGGAGGGGGAAAAGGGCGACCTGTTTTACCTGATAAAGGAAGGCACTGTGGCTTGCAGTGCAATGGACGTGGAAATCCGCAAAATGGAGAAAGGCGACTACTTCGGAGAGCAGGCTCTGCTCTACAACACCCTTAGAACTGCCACTGTCACTGCTGTGGACAATGTCCGAGTGCTGTCCATCGGCAGGGAACAGCTGCGAGAGGTCCTGGGCAGCTCTTTGCAGCGGATAATATATCGAAACACTCAGCGAATTGCACTGGACAAAAGCGCAGTGCTGAGCAAACTCACCCCTGAACAGAAGGAAAAACTGATAACTCACATAGAAATCTGTTCCTATCAAGACGGAACCACAATACTAGAGCCGGGGACTTCCCTTAGTAGTTGCCTGCTGATTGTCCTCAAAGGCAGGCTGAAGATTGCATCCGGACTATATGCGGATACTTTCACTGTGATAGGGGAAAGACACATGTTGGAGCAGTTGGAGGAAACGACTGCGGAAGAAGTAGTGGCGGACGGATTTACCGACATCGCGATGATAAGCAAAGAAGCGTTCGAGAGCACTTTAGGAGGCAGCATCGTGGAAGTGGCTACTCGCAACGAGGCCTTGGCAGTACTAAAAAAGGCCTCTTTGTTCCGCGGCTTCTCAGCGGACCGCTTGTTACAACTGCTGAAAGTGAGTTCCATATAGGCGCTTCGAATCGAGCATTTCGCCCACAGCCAGGCCATTGTCAACCAAAACGACCTCGGAGACGCATTTTTCATCGTCAAGTCCGGCCAAGTGCATGTAGTCAAAGACGGCACCGTGCTTCGCATAATCCGGAAAAACGACTACTTCGGAGAAAGGTCAGTGCTGTTTAATGAAGTTCGGACTGCCAGTGTGGTGGCTGAGGGTGAGGCGGACTGTTGGGTGCTGCACAGGACTGACTTCCTGGGGATTGTGGATGAAAGCATATCGCAGCAGTTGGTGAAGCGGATTGAACTGCAGGATGACACTATTGGTCTGGCGGACTTGAGTCTGGTGAAGGTGCTGGGGAAGGGCATGTTTGGCACTGTGTCGCTAGTTGCGCATAGGACCAAGCGCACACTCTACGCTTTAAAGACGGTTCCCAGACTCAAAGTGCGCCAATACGACATCGCCGAGAACCTGCAGGTACCCGCCAATCAGCTAGAACGCAAGTTACTCCTCCAAATCGACCATGTTTTCATCATGAAACTGGTGAAAACCTTCAAAGACTCCAAGCGAGTCTACTTCCTGACCGAGTTCGTGAACGGACAGGACCTGTTCGACATCATTCGAGTGCTGGGCCTGCTCAAAGACGCAGACTGCAGGTTCTACACTGCCTGTTTGCTGCTCATTCTCGAGCATTTGCACGACAATTCCATCGTGTACCGCGACCTAAAGCCGGAAAACGTGATGGTGGACGAGATGGTAAGACTTAAAGCAGGGCTATTTGAAACTAATCGACTTCGGTACAGCGAAGATAGTGCAGGGCAGGACGTTTACTATCGTAGGAACGCCTCATTACATGGCTCCTGAGGTGGTACTGGGGAAGGGCTACGGCCTGACTGCGGATGTATGGAGTTTGGGGGTAATGCTGTATGAGTTCATATGTGGAAGTGTGCCTTTCGGGGACAGTGACGAGGACCCATTCATAATATATGAGAAAATCCTGCATGAATCCCTACGCTTTCCCTCCAGTCTGCCGAAAGGCAGTCCCACTCGGCAATTCATTGATGTGCTGTTGAACAAAAACCAAGCACTGCGCGCTGTGGGCGGCCTTACGAAGCTCAGGGAACACAAGTGGTTTTTCCAATTCGACTGGGTAATTGGGACGTAGGAAAAGGTGAATCTCAAGCAAATGAGGCCGCCGCTGGTCCCACAGACCCGCGACCTTTCGGAAGAGCTGGAAAAGGGCCTGGGACGCTGTGAGTCGCTGCAAGGACTGCTGGAGGACGAGGAGGCGACGGAGGAAAAGGGAAACCACGAGGAACACCCCGAGCCGTTGGAGTGGGATAAGGACTTCTAGCTGTAACGGCTTGTTAGTACAGGACATGTGGCTTGTGCTAAGGCCATATATACTAATTCTCCTATCTCACTCTTTGGTGGGAGATTTACAGGGAAAGCTGCTGAGTAGTAGGTCTGAGTGACTGCTATTGCTCAGTACTAGTGTAGGGACTCCCCTACCAATGGTGGAATTCCCACCTTTCTATCTGTAGGCGAGTTAAAAGGAGATCTGTGAACCTTACCTAAGTTGGTCTCTGCTGAAACGAATAAATCCTGCAGACTCACTGGGTCCATATTTAAATATAGAGGTTGGAAATGCTCATCATAAAGACAAATACTTCGAATTGTCCCTTTCACTCTATTACGAGGAAAAATGTAAAAACTCTTCAGTCTCGAAGGTTTTCCACAAGCAAATGACATTGCTCTAAAGCTAAATGCAGCTTCCTAAGCAGCTAGAGTGCAGCAAGCCACTGCACATTGAATCCAAGAGTATTGAAAATTTGGGATATCTGCTTGTTTATTTGGATGGGCTACAGTATTGGGAATAATACACTTATTTCGATATGATGTCTCCTTAGACTTGTCCACTATCACTACTTTGCAGGAGGAAAGGGAGATGGCGGATTTCTGCATTTCTGACTGTTAGCAGCTCCACTTGACATACAGTGTGAAAGTTCCGGAAAACGGCCTCATTAGACGTGGATAATAGGTAGAACTATTATTCTAGGTCTTTGAATAGAAACTCAGGCTTTTGCTGCTGAGGAAGCAAGCCCCAGCTGAGTTTCTGCTGGAAATACTGACATTTGCAGTCTTCCAAGGGTTGGAAATCGGGTACATCACTACTTCAGTGTCCTCCGCTCCCTTCCCAATTCCAGTGATTTGCACACTTCTGCCCTTTGCCACGCACTGGATATTGAGCTGATTCCAACTCTCGCACACTAGTTTACTGGCAACCGCTCCTTCATATTCAGCAGAAAAATCCACCTGAAACGCTATAAAATCACGAGGCAAAGTGAAGAAGTAGGAGGCCGGTGCTCCTGCCAAGCGAGGGGCCACATTGACCGCAGCCCCGAAGTCAGTGCAGTTTTCAGCATTCCAATTTGCTTGTTTTTCTCCCAGCTTTTCTGCGCCCCAGGATAGACTGGTGGAGTTAACCCGAGTCTCCTGCAAGGTGAGGACTAGGTGCAGGGTTTCCGAAGTAAACGGAGAGTCAGTTATGAGTGTCACAGAGGTACTATTCACTATGCAGGAAAGAGCAAATCGCTGTAGACATAAAGTGGCATTCCCCCAATTCCCTCGCAGTACTAATTCAGCACCAATTGGGATTTTGTATGGTGCGGAAATGGCGAGTGTCATAACACCAGTAAACCACGAGTTTGAGTTGAGTTGTGCTACGAGAGGAGAATCTGCTTGTTTCCACGCCGCTAGGTCAACAGAGTTGGAAGAACTGCTGCTGATTTCCTCGGA
>Ga0247837_1000259_pt1 | contig 108054 bp, 87 predicted proteins | sample LaCtaG_2_FD_187115 | JGI IMG/M metagenome (GOLD analysis project Ga0247837, IMG submission 187115) | Freshwater microbial communities from meromictic Lake La Cruz, Castile-La Mancha, Spain - LaCruzMarch2015_14.5m | ecosystem: Environmental > Aquatic > Freshwater > Lake | place: Spain... | reverse complement strand
TTCCTGCTGTCCTACCTCTACGCCTTCGACCTGCTGGGTCAATCGGCGCGGGTCGATGTCCATCTGCCCCAGCGGGAGACCCGCTGGCGGGGCCAGTTGGACGGCGAGTGGCGCAGTGTCGGGCGCAGCGGGCCGGGCGATCCCAGGGTACGTCTCTCGGTCAACCTGCTCGGCGGCCCGGCGCTCGGGGGTACCGCCTTCCGCGCCTATACGGCCGCACACCCAGTAAACACGGTCGTCGGTGCGGCGCTCGCCGTCACGCTGCCGGTGGGGGAATACCTGAAGGACAAACTGCTCAACCTCGGGGAGAACCGGTTCGTCATCCGTCCGGAACTCGGGATCGTGCACACCCGAGGTCCCTGGTCCTGGGAACTCACCGGCTCCGCCTACCTGTTCACGGACAATGACGCCTTCCGGGGCGATCACCAGCGCACGCAGGACCCGCTGTACGCGCTCCAGACGCATCTGGTGCGCACCTTCACCCCCGGATGGTGGATCTCACTCAGCGCCGACTACGCCGACGGCGGTGAGTCCAGAGTTGACGGCATCAGGAAGCACGACCGCCGCGGCGACCTGCTCTACGGTGTCAGCCTGGGCCTTCCAATCAATCGTCATTCCAGCGTGAAGATCGCCTATGTGGGCAGCCGCACCCAGGAAGTGATCGGTGCCGACACCGAGAATCTGGCGATCAGCTTTTCGTTTCGCTTCTAAACCGCGCCCAGCGCGGTATGCGATGTTTTTGGATGGGATAGGCCCCGGCAGACTCGACGATTGCTGGAGCGGCGCGGTTTAACAGCGGAAGAGGCCCCGGCAATCCGGTCAGCGGCGCTTCATCTTTAGCCTTCCAGGACCATTGGCGGAATTTGCCAACCAGTGTCACGCGTCATGTCATCCCACTACGGACCCACCATGCCCCCTCTCCGCGACCAGACCGACCGCATCCTGGCTGAGCTGCTCGCCGCGCTACGTCGCGAGGCACCCAACGCGGCCGACCCCGCGGGCGTGGTCCATGACCTGGAAGTCCATCAGATTGAACTGGAACTTCAGAACTCGGACATCACCGAGATCACGCAGGCGCGCGCCGCGCTCCTTGCTGAGCGGCATTTCCTCCAGTCGGTCGTCGACGGGGTCAGCGATCCCATCGTCGTCATCGGCACCGATTGCCGGCTTCTGCTGATGAATCAGGCGGCACGACAGGCAGCGAACATGCCGGCCGAGGGCCGCTGCGGGCTGATCCGCTACAGTGCCCGTAACGGCCGCGACGCTCCCTGCGACAGTGCGGAGCATTCCTGCCCGGTGCCGCAAGTGCTGGCCGGCGGGCTATCGGTGAAGGTGGTCCATCGCGACCTGCGGGCGGACGGACGGACCCATTGGATCGAGGTCATCGGCTCGCGGCTGCTCAGCCACACGGGCGAGGTCCTGGGCGTGATCGAGTGCTCGCGCGACATCACAGAGCACCTGGACCTGACTGCCCAGCTCCAAGCGCGTGAACGGCAACTGGCGCATCTCGCCGAGCACGACCCACTACCAATCCCAAGTCGAGCTCGCGACCGGCCGCCTCGTCGGCTGCGAAGCGCTGATCCGTTGGCAGCACCCGGTGGCCGGCCTGATCGAACCAGGGCGCTTCATCCCCTTGGCGGAGTCCATCGGGCTCATCGTCCCGCTCAGCGCCTGGGTGGTACGCACCGCCGCCGCGCAGATGAAGGCCTGGCAGGATCAGGGGTTGCTGACGGATGCCGCCGTCTGGGTCAACCTGTCGGGCCGTGACACCCAAAACTCAAACCTGGCCGCGACCATTGCGGGCATCTGTGGCGAGGTGGGTATGACCCCCGGCGGCCTGGCGGTGGAGATCACCGAAACCTGGATCATGACCAACCCGGACTTGGCAGCCGCAACGATTCAGTGCCTGCAAGCCGCGGGAATCGCGGTCGGCATCGACGATTTCGGCACTGGTTATGCGTCCTTGGCCACCCTCAACCGGTTGGCAGTGAGCGAGATCAAGATCGATCGCTCCTGCGTCGCCGGCCTGCCGGCGAACATTAACGACTGTGCTCTGACCCGCGCGGTGATCGCGCTCGGCCGGACACTGGGGTTGCGTGTGGTCGCTGAAGGGGTCGAGACCCAGGCCCAGGCGGACTTTCTTACGGCCGAGGGGTGCGGTATCGGCCAGGGTTACCTGTTCAGCCAGCCGCTACCGGCCGCGGCGTTTGCGGACTACGCGCATGGAGTGACCCCGGAGCCATTATGACAGCGCATCGTTATCGTTTAATTCTTCGCCCCACGGACTGACCACGGGCACTGCCAGTCCACTGAAATGCCGCAGATTGCGGGTGGCGATGGACGCCCGGCGGGCTAGCGCAATACCGGCGATCTGGGTGTCGCGGATGTCGACGATGATCCCTCCCCGCTGTCTGAGTGCGGCAAGCGTTGCGGCCTCGCTGGCCGCGACTGCATCAAAGCTCAGGATGCGACCGTCCAGATCCTCGGCCAAGAGCCCCTCGAACGCCTGTTCGAGTAGCCGCCGACGCCGACCGTCCGGCAATAGGGCGAGACCCAACCGAATCTCGAAGACGGTGATGCTGGTAATCCAGATCGAGGTTGCCGCTTGTCTGTCCAGCCAGGCCACGACACTGGCGTCTGGCGCGTCGCGCATCAGGGCGGACAGCACATTGGTGTCGAGGATGATCACGGCTCGAACGTGGCCGGTCGCGGCGCCTGTCCGCGCAGCTCGGGCAGGTCTTCCGTCAAACCCTGGCCGAGAAAGCGGGCAGCGATGCGCGAACCCAGCCCGGAGGTGGGTGCCTTGTCGTCGACCAGCGTCTGCCGCAGGATGGTGCGGATCTCCTCCTCCATGCTGTGTCCATGCCGACGGGCACGCTGCTGCAAATGCTCCTTCACGTCGTGATCGAGATTGCGAACCAGCACTTGGGCCATGGGTGATTTCCTCAAGATGAGAGATGCTATCACGATAGCAGTGGCCGGACACCCAGGCAAGTATAGCCTTCGTTGCTGATATCCGGACAGAGCCTTAGTAGGGGCGGGTTTGAAACCCGCCCCTACGTCCGGTTATCACGTCCGATGGCTATAGTCGGCAAGGGTCTGTGGCGGCAGCCAGCGCCCAGTGGTGCGCCAGCCTTGCGCCAAACGCATAGACAGGCCCCAAAGCAGTCGGCTAAGTTGGCTGCCACACTGGGCCGAAATCCACCGACCCTCAGTTGCCGGAGATGCGAAAGCGATGAAGATCCAGTCCCTTCTGCTAGCCGCCCTGTGCGGCCTCGTACCCCCTGCAACCCAGGCGGCAACCCCGAGCGCGACCCCCGACGACGGCTCGGTGCTGCCCTTCCCGCCGCCCCCCTCGGCCAGCATCGCCGCCCCGACCCCGCAGGAATCAAAGATGGTCCGCCGGGCGGCACCGAACCACCTGCCCGCCGATGCGCCCAACATCCTTATCATCCTGCTCGATGACGTGGGCTTTGGCCTGGCGGACACCTATGGCGGCCCCATCCATACGCCGACCCTCTCGCGTATCGCCAACGCCGGCATCAGTTACAACGCCTTTCACACTACCGCGATCTGCTCGCCGACACGGGCGGCACTGCTGACCGGGCGCAACCACCAGCGGGTGGGGTCCGGCACCATCGCCGAGCGGGCGGTCGACTGGGACGGTTACACCGGCGAGATCCCCCGGACCTCGGCCACACTCGCGAAGGTGTTGGGGGACTATGGCTATGCGACCGCCGCCTTCGGCAAATGGCACAATACGCCAGCCACCCAGACCACGGCCATGGGTCCATTCACCCTCTGGCCGACCGGCGAGGGCATCGGTTTCGACTATTTCTATGGTTTTCTGGCCGGCGAGACGTCCCAATGGGAGCCGCGTCTGGTCGAGAACTTCAATCCGATTGAACCGCCCCACGCTGCGCGCTACCACCTGAGCGAAGATCTGGCGGACCAGACGATCACCTGGCTGCGCAAGCACCGCGCCTTTGCCCCCGACAAGCCGTTCTTCGTGTATTGGGCTCCGGGCGCGGGACACGGCCCGCACCACATCTTCAAGGAGTGGGCGGATAAATATCAAGGTCAATTCGACAACGGCTGGGATCAACTGCGCGAGCGGACCTTCGCGCAACAGCAGGCGCTCGGTTGGATTCCCGCGGCGACGCAACTCACCCCGCGGGCAGCGAGTATGCCGGCCTGGGAGAGCATCCCTGAGTCCGAACGGCCATTCCAGCGGCGGCTGATGGAGGTCTTCGCCGGGTTTGTCGAGCACGTCGACACCCAGGCCGGCAGGGTCATTGACGAACTGGAGCGCCTGGGCGTGCGCGACAACACCATTATTTTCTACGTCTTCGGCGACAACGGATCGAGCGCCGAGGGGCAGCAAGGGAGCATCAGCGAACTGCTGGCGCAGAACCAGATCCCCAACACCATGGCGCAGCAACGCGCGGCGTTGGATCAACTCGGCGGCCTGGACGCACTCGGCGGCCCCAAGGTGGACAACATCTATCACGCCGGCTGGGCCTGGGCGGGCGACACGCCGTTTCAGCACACCAAGCTGATCGCCTCGCACTTCGGTGGGACGCGCAATCCGCTGGCCGTCTCCTGGCCGGCGCGCATCCAGCCCGATCGGACGCCGCGCCCCCAATTCCATCACGTCAACGACATCGCGCCGACCATCTATGACCTCCTGCATATCCAGCCGCCGCAGATCGTAGACGGCTTCGCCCAGGACCCGATCGACGGCACCAGCATGGCCTACACCTTCGCGGACGCCAAGGCACCCAGCCGCAAGCTCACCCAGTATTTCGACAACAACGGCAGCCGCGGCCTTTATCAGGACGGCTGGTACGCCTGCACCTTCGGCCCGCTGACACCCTGGCTCACCGTCAGTCCCGGGCTCGCGACCTGGGACGCGAATCAGGACCCCTGGGAGCTTTACAATCTCGCCGCCGATTTCTCACAGGCCGCAAACCTGGCCGCGCAGGAACCCGAGCGGCTTGAAGCGATGAAGGCGCTGTTCCTCGAACAAGCGCAGGAGAACCAGGTCTTCCCCATCGGTGCGGGGATCTGGCTGCGCCTCCACCCCGAGGACCGCATCAAGACACCCTATACGCGCTGGCAATTCGACTCGACCACGACCCGCATGCCGGAATTCACGGCGCCTGGCCTCGGCCGCGAAAGCAATCATGTCAGCATCGACGCCAGCCTTGGACCGGACGCATCCGGTGTGCTCTACGCCTTGGGCGGCGCCTCCGGGGGCCTCGCCCTGTACCTGGACCGGGGCGTCCTCGTCTACGAGTACAACATGATGATCATCGAGCGCACTACGGCACGCTCACCGGAAAAGCTCCCGGCCGGACCACACCGGATCGAAGTGGACACGACGATTGCCAAGCCCGGCGCCCCGGCGGAGGTGGTGCTCAGCGTCGACGGTCAGGAGGTCGCCCGGATCACGGTCAAGCGCACCGTCCCGGCCGCCTTCACGGCAAGCGAGACGCTCGATGTGGGTACCGACCTGGGCTCACCGGTTTCGCTCGACTATTTCGATCGACGACCCTTCGCCTTCGACGGAACCATCGACTCGGTCGAAGTCGTTCTGAAGTAATGAATCAAGAGACCGGCCAGCGCGTCAAGGGCGCGCGCTCGCCATTGTCCATGAATACCTGGACGCCTCCGCCGCTGCGCTGTCGTCCGCGGACCAGCGGACCAGCGGACCGACCCGACGTCGGAATGCCGACCAACCCATGAGGCACGACGCAGGGGTATGACGGCCATCACAACCCCATCATAGGACCGGGTTAAGATTAAACTCATCGTTATGGCACGTGCCAGAGCATCCAATGAACGACCCAATTGACAGCACTGAACGCACGCGCGCCGCCATGATTGAAGAGGCGCTGGCGCTGCTGCGCCTCATCGACTCGGAGCGGGGCGACGAAGACATCAACGAGAGTCCGCAAGCCCGTAGGGCCCGCTTACTGCTGCAGGCAAAGGCCCGGCAGTTGGTCGCTACGATGATCGCGGAATTGCAGGCGCCGACAGGGGAACAGACGCCGACGGCGCGCTTCGCGGCGGCGGCCTGAATCCTGAGGAGATGCGCCCATCGTGACCACAAAGAAAGAGGCATCGTCGCTCCGGCCGTAGCAGCGGCTTACAGCCGCTTCGAAGCACCGGCGGCTTGCCGATGGCCGGAACGATGATCAAGGGCCCGCGTCGAGCACCAGCACGATCAATTCCTTGGGTCCATGCACACCGTAGGTCAGGGTTTGCTCGATATCGGCGGACTTGGACGGGCCGGTGATCAGCAAGGCGTTGGTCGGCAGGCTTCGAGCCCAGCCCTGGGCGTCCAGCAATTCAGCAAAGGTGCTGAAAATCGTTCCGGCATCCAGCAGGACGATATGGATCGGCGGCACCAATGAGAGCAGCCGGGGCTCATGAACATCCGACCACAGCACCAGGGTTCCGGTCTCGGCAATCGCGCCGCGGCATCCGGTAAAGCCCGCCTGGACCTGATCGAACAGCTCACCCCGCCAGCGCTCGATCGGCTCCGCGTAAGGTTGCAGCCGGATGGCGGCCGACACGGGCCAGGCACCTTGCAACTCGGCCGCGACGGGTCCGCCGGCGCCGCACAGCAGGTTCGTCACCCCGCGCCGACGCAACAGGTCATGCAAGACCAGCGGCCAGTCTGCGCCGACCCGCTGCACCTGGCCGTGGACCGCCTCCAGCCGCTCCTGGAAACGTGCCAGCCGTTCGGCCGAGTCCCAATCGAAACGGCGAACCGCGAACGCGGCTGCCGCACTGACCGCGGGCGGCGGGGCCGCCCGCAGGCGCGTGAGAATTCCTGCCTTCGCATCGGTCATGATCACCATCCTCCGGATATTAAGGCGATTTCCGACAATTTGGGTACCGGTAAGTTAGGTGCGGCTTCAGTCGCACCTAGATCCGAGCCGATGGTGGGTGGTATCCGGTTCCGGCCATGGAAGGAACATCAGCCACCCCGGACAATGAATGGCCCCCGTGGAGCGGCGTCCCGCCGCGATGCAGTGCCGCGGTGATCTCGAACGCTGCGGTGTCACGCCCGACCCCATCGCGGCGGGACGCCGCTCCCACAGGGTCGACCTTGATCACGGTTCCGGCCACGGAACATCGCAGGGTGGACAAGCGCAGCGCAGTCCGCCAGCGGCGGCGCGGGATTCGGTGGACTGCGCCAGCGCTTGTCCACCCTCACCCTACGGCCGGAAGGATGATGAAGGCCACAAATTACATCGCTTCTCCGATTACGACAACGACAACGACAACGATGATGTTCGTGTTTAGGTGATTTCCGGGAAAGCATCTACCGCCGTGTAGGGGCGAATTCATTCGCCCCTACAACCCAAGAGGCTTTCTGCGCATGCGCAGTCGGGATGCCTATTCACGGAAATCGCTTTAGGGGCGACTAAAGTCGCCCCTACACGTTGGTACATCGTTTCCCGGAAATCACCTTAACTTGGTTCTTGTTTCGTTACCAGCGCGATTGCCGGAAATCGCCTAAGCCACCGCCAGTGGACGCGGCAGCTCCACGGATTCGGCATGGGGCGCCGGACGGCCGAGATAATAGCCCTGCGCACAGTCGACCCCAAGCTCGCTCAGGACGGCGTAGATTTCGGCGTTCTCCACATATTCCGCAATCACCCGCTTCCCCATGCCGTGAGCCATATCGGTGATCGCCTTGACGAAGATCCGGTCCTCCCGGTTGGTTGCGAGATCACGGACAAAGGCGCCGTCGATCTTGACGTCGTCGACCGGGAGCTTGCGCAAATAGGCGTAGGAGGCGTAACCGGTACCAAAATCATCCAGCGCGAAGCGGCAACCAAGTTGCCGGATGCCCTGCATCAGCTCGGTCGCCCTGGCGAGACTCCCCACCGCGGCGGTTTCAGTCACCTCGAAGGCCAGACGCGTCGGCATCACCCGGTGCCCCGCAAGCAAGCGCTCGACATCAGGCAGCAGCGAATCGTCGTCCATGGCGCTCCCCGACAGATTGATCGCCAGTCGCAGGCGCGGGTCCAGGCCGAGCAGCGTGACGGCGTGCGCCAGGACCCAATGATCGATGGCCCGAATCTGACCGGTTTTCTCCGCGACCGGGATGAAGCGATCCGGATAGACCAATTCGCCGCGCGGGTCGCGCAGACGCAGCAGCGCTTCCCAATGTTGCACGGTCCCGCTCGCGATATCGACGATCGGCTGAAAGTGCAGTTCGAAGCGGTCCTCGCGCAGGCCCTCGGCGATCTTGTCCCGCCAGGTGACGCGGGCGTCCGCCTGCTCGCGCGCGCGGTCGTCGGCGGAGAACAGGTGCCAGCGTCCGCGACCCTTCTCCTTCGCCTGGAACATGGCGAGATCCGCATTCGCCAGGAGTTCATGCGCCTCGTGGCCCTGATCGGGGAACAGGGCAATCCCGATACTGGCGGTGACCCGGTGGACGCGGACATGCTCACGCACAATGATGGAGCGCACCGCGGCCTGGATCCGTTCGGCATACTCCAGGGCGGTGTCGGCGTTGCATTCCGGAAGCACCAAGGCAAACTCGTCCCCACCCAGGCGGGCCAGGATATCGCTCGGATGCGCCAATTTGCCCAACTGATCACCGACGCGCTGCAACATTAGATCGCCGACCTGGTGCCCGCTCAGATCGTTGACATCCTTGAACTGGTCCAGATCGAGAAACAGCAGGGCACCGCGGTGACCGAAGCGCAATGCGGCATCCAGTACACGGCTGAAGTCATCGTTGAAACGCCGCCGGTTGAACAAGCGGGTCAAGGGATCGTGGTCGGCCAACCACACCAACCGCGCTTCCGCCTCTTCCCGATCGCGCTGCAGCAGCTCCATCCGATCGGTCAGCGCCTGGGCGGTCTCGCTGAGTTGATCCAGTTCGTCCTTCGGGGCCAGCCGGCCGCCAACCGGGGGCAACCGTGCCCGCAGCTCCCGATACCGATTATCGGCCAGGAGCGGCAAGGCGACCGCGATCCGCTGCAACCGTCCGACCGAGGATTGGGCGACCCAGAAGAGCAGTGAGCCCGACAAGATCAACCCACCCAAACCGAGCAGGATACTGATGCCGGTCGCCGCCTGGATCGCCTGGCGCTCGGCCGTCACGTCATTCACCAGGAGCGCGCTGATGCCGGGGGCCAAGGCATCGACGCGAAAGACCTCGAACCAGTGGCCGCCAAGCTCACCGAGCACGGGCTGGCCCCCACCCGCGACACCGCTCGGTGCGGCGGCGAGGTCGGCGGCGATGGCGTGAATGATCGGTTCGGTCCGGCTGGGATGGGTCATCGCCGGATAACGGACCGCGGTCCTCATGTCCGCGGAGTCCGTGGCCGCGCCGGTGAAGATGGCCACCTCGGCCCCGGTCAGGGCATTGAAGGCAAGCAAGGCATCGGCCAGTGAGCGCCCAAGCACCAATATCCCCCCGGTCTCGCCCTCCCAGAGAATCGGCGCGGCCAGGAACTGGAGGCACTCGGGCCGACACATGAACAGACGCGCGACGCCCTCATCGGCACCCCGCAGTCCGGCAAACAGCGCGGCGTCCGGTGCCTGGGCATCCGCCGGCCAGATCAGCACGGGCACGCCGGCCGGGTTGATCCAGAGCACCAAACGAATATCCCATTCCAATCCCAGCAAGGCCCCTTCGCTCTCGAGCCCGCGCGCCAAGCGCGCGCCGAAGTCCCGGCCGCCCGGGGTATCGGCCGGCGCATTCTGACCCAGGGTGCGCACCACGCTCACCAGGCGGGTCATCTCCTCGTAGTTGTTCTCCAACAATCCACGCAATTGGCGAACCTGGTTCGCCCGGACACCCGATTGCTGGAGCTCGAACTGAGCGAGCGATTGGTGGTAGGCCATGAGCGCGAGTGCGCCATTGACGAGCAAGAGGATCAGCGACAGTGCGATCAACGCCTGCCAGCGCAGGCTCAGAAACCCCGACCTCGCTCTGTCCCGCCGCGGGCTGCCCACGATTGCGGTCAGCGGGCAGCGGGTGGCGACTGACGCCGCCAATCCGTCACCGACCTGGACGGGGCATGCTCGCGGTTGCGCAGCGCAGCGATGCGCGGATGTCGTTCGTGGTCGGGTCTAGACATGACGTGTTGACCAATATCCCCGCGGACCCGTGGGTCCAACTGTTGACGAAGTCGTCGAACGCGGCGAGCGACCCGCCGCGGACCGGCAGAACACCGCCCACGGACTCTGGATGCTGCCCGCGGCAACCGGCAGGCGGCCCAAGTTTCCCCGCGCTTCCACGCCACACTGACGCACGGATGTTCAGGATAGCCGGGAATGGCTTTCGCGAATAGTGGATTCAGCGGATGCCGTGGATGACGGAACCATTGCAAGCGCCCCCGGAAGCAGCTAGGGTTGCGACGCCCAAAACGAAGACGCCTCGCACCGCGCCGAGGCCATGTTCTGACCACCGGAGGAAAAAACGATGGGTTACCAAGCTATCTATGACCGCTCCATCAACGACCCCAATGGCTTCTGGGCCGAAGCCGCCGGCCTGATCGACTGGATCCGGCCCTGGGACCGCGTGCTGGACGATTCCCGCCCACCCTTCTACCGCTGGTTCAGCGGAGCGGAACTCAACACCTGTTACAACGCCGTCGACCGCCACGTGGCGACCCGCGGCGACCAGCCGGCAATCATCCACGACAGCCCGGTGACCAACTCCAAGGAGATCATCACCTATCGTCAACTGCAGGACCGGGTGTCCCACTTCGCGGGAGCCCTGCGTGACCTCGGGGTCACCAAGGGTGATCGGGTCATCATCTACATGCCGATGGTCCCCGAGGCGGTGATCGCCATGCTCGGCTGCGCCCGCATCGGCGCCATCCACTCCGTGGTGTTCGGCGGTTTCTCCTCCCTGGAACTCGCCACCCGCATCAACGACGCCAAGCCGAAGGTCATGGTGGCCGGCTCCTGCGGCATCGAAACCACCCGGGTCATCCAGTACAAGCCGCTGCTCGACGAAGCGATCAACCTGGCGAGCCACAAGCCCGATCACTGCATCATCTACCAGCGCCCGCAAGGACCCGGAACCCTGGTCGAAGGCCGCGACATCGGCTGGGCCGAGGCGGTGGCGGCGGCGCAACCCGCCGACTGCGTCCCGGTGGCGGCGACCGACCCGCTCTATATCCTCTATACCTCAGGAACCACCGGGGTGCCCAAGGGGGTGGTGCGCGACAACGGCGGACATGCGGTGGCGCTGGCCTGGAGCATGGGCAACGTCTATGGCGTGAAACCCGGTGAGGTTTACTGGGCGGCGTCCGACGTGGGCTGGGTCGTGGGCCACTCCTACATCGTCTACGCGCCCTTGTTGATGGGCTGCACCACCATCGTCTACGAGGGCAAGCCGGTCGGCACCCCGGATGCCGGCGCCTTCTGGCGCGTTGTTCAGGAACACAAGGTTTCGGTGCTCTTCACGGCCCCGACGGCGTTTCGCGCCATCAAGCGCGACGACCCCAACGCGGAATACGTCAAGAAATACGACATCAGCAGCCTGCGGACGCTGTTCCTGGCCGGCGAGCGCTGCGATCCCGATACCCTGGGCTGGGCCGAGCGGATCCTAAAGGTTCCGGTCATCGACCACTGGTGGCAGACCGAGACCGGTTGGGCCATCGCCGCCAACTGCATGGGGATCGAGCAACTGCCGGTGAAGCCGGGCTCGCCCACCCGGGCCGTGCCCGGCTATGCCGTCGAGGTGCTGGATGAGAACGGCGAACCGGTCAAGCCCGGCGACATCGGCCGGATCATGATCAAACTGCCGCTGCCGCCCGCCTGCCTGCCCACCCTGTGGGGCAACGAGGAGCGCTACTTCCAGTCCTACCTCGCCGTCCAGCCGGGCTACTACCTGTCCGGTGACGCGGGCTATATCGACGAGGACGGCTACATCTTCGTGATGAGCCGCATCGACGACATCATCAATGTCGCCGGCCATCGCCTGTCCACCGGCGGCATGGAGGCTGTGCTGGCCGGGCATCAGGATGTCGCCGAGTGCGCGGTGATCGGTGCCGCGGATCAGCTCAAGGGCGAGTTGCCGCTCGGCCTGGTCGTGCTCAAGTCCGGAGTGACGCGGGATCACGCGGTCATCCAGAAGGAACTGGTGAGCAAGGTCCGTGACGAGATCGGCCCGGTGGCCGCCTTCAAGACCGTGGTCATCGTGCCGCGCCTGCCCAAGACCCGCTCCGGCAAGACCCTGCGCGGCACCATGAAGAGCATCGCCGACGGCAAGGAGTACAAGGCGCCGGCCACCATCGACGATCCGGCCATTCTGGATGAGATCGAGGCCGCACTCGCGGCCATCGGCTACGCCAAGCACGGCTGATCGGTCCCGCCTATATTGCCTTCATACCTGATATCCGGACAGACACTCGTGTGGGGGCGGGCTCAAAACCCGCCCCTATGTCAGGTTATCACGATCGAGGGCGATCATAGCTCACCGGCGGGATTTCCCCGCCGGTGACCCGCCTCAACCGCCCCGCCGCTAGCACAAACGCATGAGGCAAGACGCTGTTGCCCTTTGCGGTGGTCGCAGACGCGCATAGGATCGGCAGATCCAGCACGGTAGACCCGTAGGATGCGGTGAGGAACGAACCGCATCGCAGGTCGCGCGGGCGGTGCTGCAGTTTATTTCTCACCCCGTCTTACCCACCTCCGATCCCACCCGACGGGTCGGGAAGTGCGGGTTATGGGGTTTGGTGATGCGGTTCGAGTACTCACCGCATCCTACGCGCTGGCCGAGATCCCGCGCGGCCCCATCGCGGCCGACGGCCGCTCCCACGGGAGACGTTCCGCTCCGGCGATGATCCGCCATCATCAATTCTCTTTATTGTCGACAAACAGGCTTGACAGCCCGGATATTTCAGCTATCTTTGCATCGAATTACATAAAAGTGTCGACACTTTAAATGGAAGCTCAAGCGGACGTCCAACCTGACGAAGCGTCGACCATCGCCGACCGCGTCTTCGGGCAACTCCGTCAGGCGATCGTCGAGGGCAATATTCCGCCCGGCAGCAAAATCAGTGAACCGGAAATGGCCGCGCGCTACGGGATCAGCCGCGGGCCGCTGCGCGAAGCGATGCGGCGCCTGGAGTCCGCTAATCTGGTGGAGCGGCGCCCGAACCTGGGCGCGCGGGTCATCACACTGTCCAGCGAGCAATTGCTGGAAATCTATGTGATCCGCGAGGCACTGGAAGGTCTGGCCGCCCGCCTCGCCGCGGAACGGATGTCGGCGGCTGCCATCGCCGACCTCAAAGCCTTGCTGGAGCAGCACCGCGGGGAGATCGCCCGCGAATACTGGCAGGCCTATTTCCAGAAGGAAGGGGACATGGATTTCCATTACCGCATCGTTCAGGGCAGCGGCAACCAGCGCCTGATCGGCATCCTGTGCGACGACCTCTACCATCTGGCGCGGATGTACCGCTGCAAGTTCGGAATGGTCAGCAACCGGGCGCGCGATGCCTTGAAGGAGCATGAACTGATCGTCGATGCCATCGCCGAGCGGGACGGCGAACTGGCCGAACTCATGATGCGCCGACACATCCGCGCCTCGCGGCGCAACGTCGAGCACCGTCTTGCCATCGAGACCACCACCCAACAACGGATCGACCCATGACTCAAGCGAACACCCCCGGCGCCCGTCTGCGCCAGGCCGTCAAAGACGAGCAGCCACTCCAAGTCGTCGGCGCCATCAACGCCTACCACGCCATGATGGTGGAGCGTACCGGCTATCGCGCCGTCTACCTCTCCGGCGGCGGGGTCGCGGCGGGCTCCTTCGGGGTGCCGGATTTGGGGATCACCAGCCTCAACGACGTGCTGGAAGACGTGCGCCGCATCACCTTCGCCACGCAACTCCCGTTGCTGGTGGACGCGGACACCGGCTGGGGCGGCGCTTTCAACATCGCCCGCACCGTGCGTGAGATGGCGCGCGCCGGGGCGGCCGGCATCCATATCGAGGATCAGGTCGCGGCCAAGCGCTGCGGACACCGCCCGAACAAGGCCATTGTCTCCAAGGAGGAAATGGTCGACCGCATCAAGGCCGCCGTCGACGCCCGCACCGATGACCTGGTCATCATGGCGCGCACCGACGCCCTGGCCGTCGAGGGCATGGAGTCCGCCATCGAGCGCGGCATCGCCTGCGTCGAGGCCGGCGCCGACATGATCTTCCCCGAGGCCATCGTGGAACTGGAGCAGTACCGCCGCTTCGTCGCCGCCGTCGGCGTGCCGGTACTCGCCAACATCACCGAGTTCGGCGCCACGCCGCTGTTCACCACCCAGGAACTGGGCGAGGCCGGATGCTCGCTGGTCCTCTATCCCCTCTCCGCCTTCCGCGCCATGAACAAGGCCGCGCTCAACGTCTACCAGGCGATCCGCCGGGACGGCACCCAGGCCCAGGTGGTGGAGACCATGCAGACCCGCATGGAACTCTATGACTATCTGAATTATCACAGCTTCGAGCAGAAGCTCGACGCGCTGTTCGCGACGGACAAGGATTAGACAACTCCGGTGCGCCGGTGAACGCACTGTTGTTCACCGGCCGACCAGCCCCTCCTACATCACTGAACCAAGAGAGAGATCCGCATGGCCGAGCAAGAGAGCCTATTGCCGAAGGCGAAAAAGTCCGTCGCACTCTCCGGCACCGCCGCCGGCAACACTGCCGTCTGCACCGTCGGGCGCACCGGCAACGACCTGCACTATCGGGGCTACGACATCCTCGATTTCGCCGATCACGCCGACTTCGAGGAGATCGCCCACCTCCTGATTCACGGGCACCTGCCGAGCCGGGCGGAACTCGTCTCCTACAAGCACCGTCTGCGCACCATGCGCGGCCTGCCCGCCGCGATGAAGACCGCCCTGGAGCAACTCCCGCCCTCGTCCCATCCGATGGACGTGCTGCGCACCGGGACCTCGCTGCTCGGCACCCTGGAGCCCGAAAAGGAGTCGATGCCCTTCGCCGGCGCCCGCGCCATCGGTGACCGGCTGATCGCCTGTGCCGGCTCCATGCTGCTGTATTGGCACCACTATGCCCATCACGGCCGGCGCATCGAGGTGCAGACGGAAGACGACTCCATCGGCGGACACTTCCTGCACCTGCTGCACCAGCACACCCCGTCGACGGCCTGGGTGCGCGCCATGCACACCTCGCTCAACCTCTATGCCGAGCACGAGTTCAACGCCTCGACCTTCACCTCACGGGTCATCGCCGGCACCAACTCCGACATCTACTCCGCCATCACCGGCGCCATCGGCGCCCTGCGCGGCCCCAAGCACGGCGGCGCCAACGAGGTCGCCTGCGAAATCCAGCAGCGCTATACCGACCCGGACGATGCGGAAGCCGACATCAAGGCGCGCATGGAGCGCAAGGAAATCGTCATCGGCTTCGGCCACCCGGTCTATACGGTCGGCGACCCGCGCAACGAGGTCATCAAGGGTGTTGCCCGGCGTCTGTCCGAAGCCAACCAGGACACCCGCATGTTCGAGGTCGCGGAGCGGCTGGAAACCGTGATGTGGGACCTGAAAAAGATGTTCCCCAATCTGGACTGGTTCTCCGCCGTCGCCTACTCGCAGATGGGCATCCCCACCGCGATGTTCACACCCATCTTCGTGATGGCGCGCATCGCCGGCTGGACCGCCCACATCATCGAGCAGCGTCAGGACAACAAGATCATCCGGCCGAGCGCCAACTACGTTGGTCCGGAAAACCGCAAGTGGGTGCCGCTCGACCGGCGTTAAACCGCGCCCGGCGCGGTATGCGATGTTCTTGGATGGGATCGGCCCCGGCAGACTCGACGATTGCTGCAGCCAGCGCGGTTTAAGTGATTTCCGGGAAATGACCGACCGACATGTAGGGGCGACTTTAGTCGCCCCTAAAGCCGCCTTGGCGCCTGCTGACCAAGGCTGAAGGCTTGGACTCCAGCGGGCACCTGCCGACGCCGCCCTGCCCGGTCGCCGCGCGGTGTGATAGCGTTCGCACCTGATATCCAGACAGACCTTCGTGTAGGGGCGGGTTTGAAACCCGCCCCTACGTCCGGTTATCACGTCCGAAGGCTATATGCAAAGCGGGGCGCTCTGCCCCTTGAACGCCGACGACCGGAATCATGATCATGGCCGGCCGGCGGCCTCGCAATACCCACCGCATTCAATCATTCAGCCCCATCGCCAAGGGTCTGCAGCCGTTCCCGCAGCGAGCCCGCCCATTTGCTCTTCCTGTCGGACAGCCTCCCCACCGCTTCCAACCCCTCCAGAATCTTCAATCCGCGCTGCAGGTAGCCTCGGGCAACGTCCGGTGCGGCAAGCCCTGGACCGCTCAGATTCCAGAGCGAGGCGACCAAATCGAGCTGCCACTGCACATTGCTCGCGTCGCTCCCGGCCAGGCGCTCGCGGATCGCTTGGCTCTCGGTATACGCCGCCAGCGCCCCCGCCAGGTCGCCTTGCGCGGTCTTGAGGTCGCCGATCTTCTCCAGGCTCACCGACAAATCGCGCTGCCAGCCGGCGTTGCTCGGGTCGCTCCCGGCCAGGCGTTCGGCAATCGCTTGGCTCTCGCTATAAGCCGCCAGCGCCCCCGCCAGGTCGCCCTGCGCGGTCTTGACATCCCCGATCTTGTTCAGGCTCACCGACAGATCGCGCTGCCAGCCGGCGTTGCTCGGGTCGCTCCGGGCCAGACGCTCGCGGATCGTCAGGCTCTCGGTATAAGCCGCCAGCGCCCCCGCCAAGTCGCCCTGCGCGGTCTTGACGTTGCCGACATTCTCCAGGCTCACCGACCGATCGCGCTGCCAGCCGGCGTTGCTCGGGTCGCTCCCGGCCAGACGCTCGCGGATCGTCAGGCTCTCGGTATAAGCCGCCAGCGCCCCCGCCAGGTCGCCCTGCGCGGTCTTGAGGTCCCCGATCTTGTTCAGGCTCACCGACAGATCGCGCTGCCAGCCGGCGTTGCTCGGGTCGCTCCCGGCCAGACGCTCGGCAATCGCCAGGTCCTCCGTATAAGCCGCCAGCGCCCCCGCCAGGTCGCCCTGCGCGGTCTTGACGTCGCCGATCCTGTCCAGGCTCACCGACCGATCGCGCTGCCAGCCGGCGTTGCTCGGGTCGCTCCCGGCCAGGCGCTCGCGGATCGTCAGACTCTCGGTATGCGCCACCAGCGCCCCCGCCAGGTCGCCCTGCGCGGTCTTGAGGTCGCCGATGTTGTTCAGGCTCACCGATAGATCGCGCTGCCAGTCGGCGTTGCTCGGGTCGCTCCCCGCCAGGCGCTCGGCAATCGCTTGGCTCTCGGTATACGCCGCCAGCGCCCCCGCCAGGTCGCCTTGCGCGGTCTTGAGGTCGCCGATCTTGTTCAGGCTCACCGACAGATCGCGCTGCCAGCCGGCGTTGCTCGGGTCGCTCCGGGCCAGACGCTCGCGGATCGTCAGGCTCTCGGTATACGCCGCCAGCGCCCCCGCCAGGTCGCCCTGCGCGGTCTTGACGTCGCCGATATTCCCCAGGCTCACCGACCGATCGCGCTGCCAGCCGGCGTTGCTCGGGTCGCTTCCGGCCAGACGTTCGCGGATCGCCTGGCTCTCGGTATACGCCGCCAGCGCCCCCGTCAGGTCGCCCTGCGCGGTCCTGACGTCGCCGATATTCCCCAGGCTCACCGACCGGTCGCGCTGCCAGCCGGCGTTGCTCGGGTCGCTCCCGGCCAGACGTTCGCGGATCGCCTGGCTCTCGGTATACGCCGCCAGCGCCCCCGCCAGGTCGCCCTGCGCGGTCTTGACGTCGCCGATCTTGTCCAGGCTCACCGACCGGTCGCGCTGCCAGCCGGCGTTGCTCGGGTCGCTCCCGGCCAGGCGCTCGGCAATCGCTTGGCTCTCGCTATAAGCCGCCAGCGCCCCCGCCAGGTCGCCCTGCGCGGTCTTGACGTCGCCGATCTTGTCCAGGCTCACCGACCGGTCGCGCTGCCAGCCGGCGTTGCTCGGGTCGCTCCCGGTCAGGCGCTCGGCAATCGCTTGGCTCTCGGTATACGCCGCCAGCGCCCCCGCCAGATCGCCCTGCGCGGTCTTGAGGTCGCCGATCCTCTCCAGGCTCACCGACAGACCGCGCTGCCAGCCGGCGTTGCTCGGGTCGCTCCCCGCCAGGCGCTCGGCAATCGCCAGGTCCTCCGTATACGCCGCCAGCGCCCCCGCCAGGTCGCCCTGCGCGGTCTTGAGGTCGCCGATCTTGCTCAGGCTCACCGACCGGTCACGCTGCCAGTCGGCGTTGCTCGGGTCGCTCCGGGCCAGGCGATCGAGGATCACTTGGCTCTCGGTGTAGGCCGCCAGCGCCCCCGCCAGGTCGCCCTGCGTGGTCCTGAGGTCGCCGATCCTGTCCAGGCTCGCCGACCGATCGCGCTGCCAGCCGGCGTTGCTCGGGTCGCTCCGGGCCAGACGCTCGCGGATCGTCAGGCTCTCGGTATGCGCCGCCAGCGCCCCCGCCAGGTCGCCCTGCGCGGTCTTGACGTTGCCGATCCTGCCCAGACTCACCGACAGATCGCGCTGCCAGCCGGCGTTGCTCGGGTCGCTCCCGGTCAGGCGCTCGGCAATCGCTTGGCTCTCGGTATACGCCGCCAGCGCCCCCGCCAGATCGCCCTGCGCGGTCTTGAGGTCGCCGATCTTCCTCAGGCAAACCGATAGATTGCGCTGCCAATCGGCGTTACGCGGGTCGCTCCCGGCCAAACGCTCGGCAATCGCCAGGCTCGCCGTGTAGGCCGCCCGCGCCCCCGCCAGGTCGCCCTGCCAGGTCTTAACATCCCCAATCTTGCTTAGACTGACCGACAGATCGCGCTGCCAGCCGCCGTTGCTCGGATCGCTCCCGGCCAGGCGCTCGGCAATCGCTTGGCTCTCGCTATAAGCCGCCAGCGCCCCCGCCAGGTCGCCCTGCGCGGTCTTGACGTCGCCGATCTTGTCCAGGCTCACCGACCGATCGCGCTGCCAGCCGGCGTTGCTCGGGTCGCTCCCGGCCAGACGCTCGCGGATCGTCAGGCTCTCGGTATGCACCGTCAGCGCCCCCGCCAGGTCGCCTCGCTTGGTCTTAACGTTGCCGACCTTCTCCAGGCTCGCCGATAGATCGCTCTGCCAGCCGGCGTTGCTCGGGTCGCTCCCGGCCAGACGCTCGCGGATCGTCAGGCTCTCGGTATAAGCCGCCAGCGCCCCCGCCAGGTCGCCCTGCGCGGTCTTGACGTCGCCGATCCTGTCCAGGCTCACCGACCGATCGCGCTGCCAGCCGGCGTTGCTCGGGTCGCTCCCGGCCAGACGCTCGCGGATCGTCAGGCTCTCGGTATAAGCCGCCAGCGCCCCCGCCAAGTCGCCCTGCGCGGTCTTGAGGTCGCCGATCTTGTTCAGGCTGCACGACAGACCGCTCTGCCAGCAGACGTTGCTCGGGTCGCGCCTGCCCAGGCGCTCGGCAATCGCTTGGCTCTCGGTATAAGCGGCCAGCGCCCCCGCCAGGTCGCCCTGCGCGGTTTTGACGTCGCCGATATTCCCCAGGCTCTCCGACAGATCGCGCTGCCAGCCGGCGTTGCTCGGATCGCTCCCCGCCAGGCGCTCGGCAATCGCCTGGCTCTCGGTGTAGGCCGTCCGCGCCCCCGGCAGGTCGCCCTGCGCAGTCTTGAGGTAGCCGATCTTCCTCAGGCAAACCGATAGATTGCGCTGCCAATCGGCGTTACGCGGGTCGCTCCCGGCCAAACGCTCGGCAATCGCCAGGCTCGCCGTGTAGGCCGCCCGCGCCCCCGCCAGGTCGCCCTGCCAGGTCTTAACATCCCCAATCTTGCTTAGACTGACCGACAGATCGCGCTGCCAGCCGCCGTTGCTCGGATCGCTCCCGGCCAGGCGCTCGCGAATCGCTTTGCTCTCGGTATAAGCCGCCAGCGCCTCCGCCAGGTCACCCTGCGCGGTCTTGAGGTCGCCCATCTCCTCCAGACTCACCGACCGATCGCGCTGACAGCCGGCGCTGCTCGGGTCGCTCCCGGCCAGGCGCTCGCTGATCGCTTGGCTGTCGGTATCAGCCGCCGACGCCCCCGCCGGATCGGCCTGCGCGGCCTTGACATCGCCGATCTTGTTCGGGCTCGCCGCCAGATCGCGCTGCCACCCGGCAACACCCGCGACGACAGCCAGACCGACGATCACGGCGACCGCCGCCCGCCCGCCTCGGGCGTTCTCGCCGCGACCGGTGCCGGGGCGGCGGACGCCATCGCGCTGGGTGACCAGGCGTCCGCGGCCGACGGTCAGCCCTGACCCGCGGGCCGGACCGATGCAAACCAACGAGTCGTGCAGGCTGGACATGCGTTTTGATCCACTTTTCCCAAGAACAATGATCAAGTCTCGCGCCAAGACGTTACGATTTTTCGTGTGTTATCCGCGTTGGGTGCCTCACCCGATGGGTAACCTGAACATTCCGCACATCGGTCGATTCTTCACCCGCGATGCATGCAGACATCGGTCTGCACCTGTCGGGAACTATGCCAACAATCGCGCGGGCGGTCCACCGGGCGATGCCAGTCGGAACCTAGAATGCGGTGAGGCACGAACCGCATCGTTCGCGATTCGGCAGCCGACGATTGTGTCGATTATCATGACAAACGCCATGGCGCGGGTCGATGGTGCGCGGACCAATAGCGCCTTGGTCAGGCTTCCGGCCACGGGCACCCTCCGGCCGGAACGATGACCAAGACCGCGCCGCCGACCGCTAAGGAGCGTTATCCGTCGCGCCGAAGGCTGGCCCCGTTGGTGGCAATGACCTGCGCGTACCAGTGGAAAGACTTCTTCTTATAGCGTTCGAGGGTGCCGGTGCCGTCGTCGTTACGGTCGACATAGATGAAGCCGTAGCGCTTGCTCATCTGCGCGGTGGTGAAGCTGACCAGGTCGATGCAGCCCCAGGCCGTGTAGCCGAGCACCTGGACGCCATCGGTGATCGCCTCGCCGAGCGCGACCAGGTGGTCGTTCAGGTACGCGATCCGCGCGTCGTCGAGCACGGTTCTGACGCCGTCGAACTCAACCAACTGATCCTTGGCGCCCAGGCCGTTCTCCACGACGAACAGGGGTTTTCCCCAGCGGTCCCAGAACTGGTTGCAGACGATCCGCAGGCCGGCCGGGTCGATCTGCCAGCCCCACTCACTGGCCTTCAGGGTGGGGTTGTTTTTTCCGCCGAGGATATTGGTCTCGGCCGTGCGCTGCGACGCCGGGTCGGCGGTCTCGCAGACGCTCATGTAATAGCTGAACGACACGAAGTCGACGGTGTTGGTCAGGCATTCGCGGTCCTCGTCGGTGATGTCGAGTGCGATGCCGTGCTCGCGAAAATAGCGCAAGGCATAGCCGGGGTAGCAGCCGCGCGCGTGCACATCGCCGAACATCAGGTTCAAGTGGTCGGCCTGCATCGCGGCCAGCACATCCGCCGGATGCGGTGTGAGGGGATAGATGGGCATCGCCAGGATCATGCAGCCGATCTTGGCGTCGGGGATCATCTCGTGCGCGATCCGGGTGGCCAATGCGCTGGCCACCAGTTCGTGGTGGACGGCCTGATACAGGTCGGACTGCGACAGTTGATCCTTGGGGGTGCTGATCGCCCCACTCAGGAAGGGCGCGTGCAGCACCGAGTTGATCTCGTTGAACGTCAGCCAATACTTCACCTTGGACCCATAGCGGTCGAACAGGACCCGGACATAGCGTTCATAGAAGCCGATCAGGTCGCGGCTGACCCAGCCGTTGTACTGCTCGGCCAGGTGCAGCGGGGTCTCGTAATGCGAGAGCGTCACCAGCGGCGCGATGCCGTGCCGGGCACAGGTGTCGAACACCCGGTCGTAGAAAGCCAGGCCCGCCTCATTGGGGGTCGCGTCGTCCCCGTGCGGGAAGATCCGGCTCCACGCGATCGACAGGCGCAGAACCTTGAAACCCATCTCGGCGAACAGGGCGATGTCTTGTTCGTAGCGGTGGTAGAAGTCGATGCCGACCAGCTTGAGGTTGTCCGGTGTCGGCCCCCGCGTGCGCGGACCTTTGATGCCTTGGGGTGCCACGTCCTGGATCGACAGACCCTTGCCGTCCGCGTTGTAGGCGCCCTCCAGTTGGTTGGCGGCCGTGGCGCCGCCCCAGAGGAAGCCGGCCGGGAAGAGGGTCATGGTTGAAGCGGTCATGGGGCTGGTCCTCGCTGGGCTGGATAGCCGTGCTCGATGGGCATCAGCTGATCTGCGCTGGCGTTCTCGACAACGGGGTCGCAAACAGGTACCGGTCAGGCGGCCGATGGTCAGTCAAGCGATGGCGGGAGTATCGACAAGATGAACTACACCAAGAGGCACTGACGCCGAGGTTACATCAGATAGCTGACCCAAACCCAGGCGATCAGCAGGGTACTCAGGGCGACCGGAATTCCCACCTTGGCGAACTCCCAGAACGAGATCGTGAGGCCCCTCGCATTGGCCGCATCGACCACTATGATGTTCGCCAGGCTGCCGATGATGATCAGGTTGCCGGAGAGACCGCCGGCCGGCGCCATCAGGGGGCCGGCCTCGGGGTCGCCGGCATCGGGCAGGAGCAGCATCACGGTCGGGACGTTCGAGGTGATGTCGCTCGAAACGGCGCTCAGCGCAAAGAGGACGTCGCTGTGCTGGAGGTTGAACCCAGCCGCCTTCAGATCGCCGACCAACTGCTGCGGAATCCCGATATTCTGGAAGGCGCCGTTGACGATGAAGAGACCGATGAACAGGATCAGCAGTCCCCAATCCATGCGATGCAGCATGCTGCGGGACATGAAGCGGGCGTTGAACAAGCACGACCTGGGAACAGAACAGACAAGGGTCCGATGAGCAGGATCGCGCCAAGCCGGCGATTGGCGGCTACACTGGGGCAGTGGCGTCCATCATCCAGGGTACAGACCGTGATCGACCAGCTTGATCTTGCGAAACGGGTGCGATCGGCTTGCGTGCAGGCCGCGTTAGATGGCTATGAGTGGGCGGGAGAAAGCGGTTTATGCGGCGAGGGCCGCTGGGAGATCGCGCTGCAAGCGCTACGGAATCTCGATCTGGTGCAGGTGCTTGCCGCGGATACCGAATCCAAGCGTCATCCGTCGGCACCTGCCGATGAGCGGAAACCATGACGTGAAGCCATTGGTTCGAACACATGCGTACCCGTGGCGTCCGCCTGACCCCGGTCTGCGGAGGGCATATTGATGCAGCGGTGCGCGGCACTCAAACGGCTGTCGAGCGACCATCACAGCGGCCTGGTCATCGCCCGCCGGGCACGGATCGCGGCCACGGCACCGGAGGCCGCCTGGGCCGAGTTGAGACAACGTTTCGCCGATGAACTGGAGCCCCATTTTCAACTTGAGGAGCGCGGCCTCTTGCCGGCGCTGCAAGCGGCGGGTGAGCAGGCGCTGGTCGAGCGCACCCTGGCCGAGCATCGTGCCCTGCGCGACCTGATCGACGGCGGCGGTCCCGCGGACCTCGACGCCTTCGCCCAATTGCTGACCGAGCATATCCGGTTCGAGGAAAACACGCTCTTCGCGATGGCCCAACGCGTGCTCGGGTCGGACGCCTTGGCGGCCATTCAAGAACTTCATGAGCGCGAGGCTGGGCCATCGTGCCTAACGGGCGAGAGAGGTCGGTAGCTGGTGAGTAGATGGAACTCGCATATCGTACGTCCAAAAAATCGTACGTTGAAAATTCCGTATAACTTGGCCTCCGAGACTGCTATTTGATAAAAAACAGAGTTTTATCGACGAGTTGCCAGGGTTCCGGCCAGAGACTGAGCCTCGCGCACTGGAGGTCGAGGCTTTAGCCGGACCAGGGCCACGCGAACGCGAGGTCGACCGGCTAAAGCCTCGACCTCCGGTTGTCTGGTGGCCGGAACGATGATCAAGGCCGCGTTGGCGGCAGGGTTCGGCATCTGTGCATCCGGTACAATATCGGCCGGTGCCGGCCGCTCTATGTGGCTGGCCGAGCCCGCCAAGCGCAGGATCTACCCTATGAGCGCCCCAGTCTTTCTCACCCGAGTCGTCCTGCGCAATTACAAGAGCATCGGCGACTGCGATTGCAGGCTGCAACCGCTCACCTACCTAGTGGGTGCCAACGGCTCGGGCAAGAGTAATTTTCTGGACGCGCTGCATCTGGTGCGCGATGCGGTCGCCGGATCGCTCGAAAATGCACTAAACGAGCGCGCCGGACTGTCCGAGGTGCGGCGACGCTCCAGCGGAGCGGATGGAAACGATCCAGGGTTATCTGCATAGCGTCGTGCCCATGGTGCATGGCTTAGAGCGCAAGCAGATCGGTCCGATGGAGACCCTGGAGTTTCGGCAGGAGATGGCCGCGGCCAAGCATCCCTGGCGTTTTCTGGCGCAGAATATGTCTGACGGCACCCTGCGTGCGCTCGGGGTATTGACCGCGCTGTTCCAAGGTAACCGCGACTATGCGCCGTCTCTGGTCGGTATCGAAGAACCCGAGACGGCTTTGCATCCGGCCGCGAGCGCCGCGTTGCGCGAAGCGCTGACCCGTGCCTCGACGCATACCCAAGTCATTGTGACGAGCCATAGCCCGGATCTGCTTGACGACCCCGATCTGAGCGCGGATTCGTTGCTGGCCGTGATCTCGGCGGGAGGCGAGACGCGTATCGCACCCTTGGACGAGGCGTCGCGATCGATGATGCGCGAGCATCTGTTTTCGGCCGGCGAGTTGCTTCGGCTGAATCAACTGGCGCCCGATGCGACTGTGCTGGCGCTACAGTCACAGAGTCAGGGTGATCTGTTCGGCGAGTCCAAATCATGAGCGCGGTCGCGGCCATCGTCGAGCGGGAATACGAGGCTTGGTTTATCGCAGCCGCGCGCTCGCTTCACGGAAAGCGCGGATTTGCGCTTGACGGAGCGGAGTCGATCGACGCCGAAACCCCGCGTAATGCCAAGGGATGGATGGGCGAGCACATGGCGGGCAGGACGTATCGCGAGACGAGCGACCAACTGGCCTTCTCGGCACTCATGGATCTGGAGCAGGCGTTCGCGGGCAGTCGCTCGTTCCATAAGCTGTGCAGCGAATGGCTGAAGCAAACGAGGCCACAACTGCCGGCCGAATGACGTGACGCGGCCGGACTCGATGGTGCCAAGTCAGCTCTCCAGTATCTCAGCAGGCTACAATACGGCTTTGATCACGATTCCAGCCAGTGCACGGGCCTCCCGCACTGGAGGTCGAGGCTTTAGCCGGACTAGGGCCGCGCAAACGCGAGGTCGACCGGCTAAAGCCTCGACCTCCGGTTTTCTTGCGGCCGGCACCATGATCAAGGCCACCGCCGACGCCATCCATCCCATCACCAGCCGCCACCGGAGAGAACCATGAAATCCAAAGCCGCCGTTGCCTGGGCACCCGCGCAGCCCCTGTCCATCGAAGAGATCGATGTCGAGGGTCCGAAAGCAGGCGAGGTCCTGCTGAAGGTGGTGGCCTCCGGGGTCTGCCATACCGATGCCTTCACCCTGTCCGGGGCCGACCCGGAGGGCGCCTTTCCCTGCGTGCTGGGCCACGAGGGCGGCTGCGAGGTCGTCGAATGCGGACCCGGCGTGAAGGGGCTTAAGGCCGGCGACCATGTCATCCCGCTCTACATCCCGGAATGCGGCGAGTGCGCTTATTGCCGCTCCACCAAGACCAACCTGTGCCAGTCGATCGCGTCCACCGTCTGGACGGGCTATATGCCGGACGGCACCCGTCGCTTTTCCCAACACGGCAAGCCGATCTTTCATTATATGGGCTGCTCGACCTTCTCCGAATACACCGTGGTGCCGGAAATCGCCTTGGCCAAGATCAACCCGGCGGCGCCGCTGGACAAGGTGTGCCTGCTCGGCTGCGGCATCACCACCGGCATCGGTGCTGTGTTGAATACCGCCAAGGTCGAGGCCGGCTCAACGGTCGCCGTGTTCGGGCTCGGCGGCATCGGCCTGTCCGTGGTGCAGGGCGCGGTGATGGCCAAGGCGGCGCGGATCATCGCCATTGACATGAATCCCGGCAAGTTCGAGATGGCGCGCCAACTCGGTGCGACCGATACACTCAACCCCGCGGACCTCACCGGCAGCGTCACCGAGGCCATCGTCGAGATGACCAACGGCGGCGTGGACTATTCGTTCGAGTGCATCGGCAACGTGAATGTGATGCGCGAGGCCCTGGAGTGTTGCCACATGGGCTGGGGGGTGTCGACCATCATCGGGGTGGCCGGCGCCGGGCAGGAGATTCGCACGCGGCCATTCCAATTGGTAACCGGCCGCACCTGGAAGGGCACGGCCTTCGGCGGCGTGAAAGGCCGCAGCCAACTGCCGGGCTATGTCGAGCAGTACCTGGCCGGCGCGATCGAGGTCGACCGCATGGTGACTCACACCATGCCGCTCGCGGATATCAACCGCGCCTTTGAACTGATGCACAGCGGCGAGAGCATCCGCTCCGTCATCCTCTTTTAGGACGCGCGCCATGGAACAGATCGAACACATCCGCGAATTCGGCGGCTGGCTGAACCGCTACATCCACGACTCCGCGAGTTGTCATTGCCGGATGACCTTCTCGGTCTATCTGCCGCCGCGGGCACACACCGGCCCGGTACCCGCCGTGTATTTCCTCTCCGGATTGACCTGTACCGACGACAACGTGCGGGTCAAGGCCGGCGCCCAGCGCTATGCGGCGGAATTGGGCCTCGCGCTGGTGATGCCGGACACGAGCCCGCGCGGGGCTGACGTGGCCGATGACCCGGACCGTTACGATCTGGGTCAGGGCGCCGGGTTCTACGTCAATGCAAGCCAGGCGCCCTGGGCCGCGCACTATCGGATGTTCGACTATGTGAACCGGGAACTGCCGGCCCTGCTGGAGCGCGAATTGCCGCTGGTACCGGGGCGGCGGTCCATCATGGGACATTCCATGGGCGGCCATGGCGCCTTGATCAGCGCCCTCAAGCATCCGGGCCTCTATCGTTCGGTATCGGCCTTTGCGCCGATCTGCCACCCGATGGACTGCGACTGGGGCCGGGGCTGCTTCAGTGCTTATCTGGGCGATGATCAGGCACTCTGGCGAACCTGGGATGCGACCGCATTGATCAGTGCGGGCGCGGCGCCGATCCCGCTGCTGATCGACCAAGGCACCGCGGATGAGTTTCTCGCCGCCGGACAGCTCAAACCCGAGGCGCTGGCGCGCGCCTGCGAGGAACAGGGCTTTCCTCTGACCTTGCGGATGCAGCCCGACTATGATCACAGCTATCACTTCATCGCGACCTTCATCGGCGAGCATCTGGCTTACCATGCGCGGGCATTGGCGTGAGTTTGCCGGGTATGCGCAGCGGAGCCCAAGGCTTCAGCCTTTGATCGGCAGCCGTTTCGCTCCACCCGTTGTTGGCTGCCTACCGTCGCAACCTCAGGAACAGACCAGTTTGTCGGCAAAACGTGGTGGGGCAACTGGTCAGCATTCGGCCCTGTGGAGCATGTATAGCCTTCCGACCTGATATCCGGACAGACCTTTGGTGTAGGGGCGGGTTTGAAACCCGCCCCTACGTCCGGTTATCGCGTCCGATGGCTATGCCAACATGAAGTCACCGCCGAAGTCTGGCTGAATCGGGATGCCTCCTATGCCGTCCTACCCCACCACAGTCTCGCCGAACGTCTATTGACATGCTGATCGCCATCAATGGCGCGTTGATGGTCGGCCTTGGATCGACTTCCCCTTGCCGGCAAAGTTTGCAAGCACACCGACACTTGCCAAGGCATTGTGCTTTTGTGAAATAAGGCTTAGCGGTATCCGGATTCTTTGCGATGGCGGCGTCACAACTGCGCACTGCCTCGTCGTGGCGCCCAAGCCGGCCGAGGATCAAGCCTCGCAGGCCCCAAATCTCGGCGGCGTTCGGGTCCAATCCGATGGCATGGTCCGCGCTTTCAAGCGCGTCCGGGAAACTCCCCATTGCATAGAGTACGCCGGCCCGTCCGGACCACGCCAGGGGGCCGTCGGGTCGTAGCGTCCTGGCTTTGTCGAAGCTCGCCAAGGCTTCGCTCGGATAATTATAGGCGCTCAGAAATGATCCCTGTTCAATCCATGCATGATATTTATCCGGATTGAAGCGCACGGCCTTTTCGAAGTGCACCTTAGCTTTTCCATATTCCCCGGCGAGCAGATCAATTAGCGCCAACGCTCGCCAGGCGTCGTGATTACGCGGCTCCAGCTTGATTGCCTTGCGATAAATGGCTCGTGCCTCTGCATATCGCCCCAGGTCCGCAAGTGCCGCCGCCTAATCGAGCCAGAGGCTACTGTCTGCTGGGCGTCGCTCGATCGCTTCTTGAAAACTGCTGGTAGCCTCTTCGTCGCGCTTTGCGCCGTGCAACGCTCTGGCTCGTTGTAACCAGGCGTACCAACTCGAAGTGGACAAGCGATAGCGCAGTCCACCAAATCCCGCGCCGTTGCTGGTGGACTGCGCTGCGCTTGTCCACCCTACGATGTCAGGTGGCCGGAACCGTGACCAAGGCCCACGGACGCTTCATCGTATCGCCCTAAGGCAAGCAGTGCCTCGCTTCGTTCTCGCCATGCTTCAATTCGTGACGGCTCGACCTGAATGGCTTTATCGAGACTCGCCACCGCATCCTCGAAGAGTTCTATTCGGGAGAGCGCCACACCGCGATAAAACCAAAGTTCACCAATACTCAGGCCGAGACGTAAGGCCTCGTCAAAGCCCGTCACTGCTTCCACAAAACGATCAAGATTAAAACACGCCCCCGCCCGATGGAACCAGGCTTGGGGTGTCGCGGGCGCGATTTCGATAACCTTATCGTAGCTTCGCACGGCCTGTTCGTAGCGCCGACAAAGTAAGAGCGCGTCGCCCCGCATCCCCCAAATTTCCGGCCTTGTCGGTTCAAGCTTGGTTGCTTTATTCAGACTTGTCACAGCTCTATCATAATGACCTAGGGTCATCAGGATTTCTCCCCGATAAAAGCGGAGAATGGCGATACTGGGTGCTAGACCAATCGCTTTGTCGATGCTTTCCAGCGCATCCTCTTTGCGTTTTGTGGCTAACAGGGCCAAGGATCTCAACCACCAGATCGGGAATTGTTTAGGATCAAGCGCGGCCGCACGATCCAAGTCAATCAGCGTCTCTTCATAGCGACCAAGGTTGAGCAGGGCGCAGGCTCTGAAGATCCATGGCACCACGTGGTCAGAGTCGAGTACACACATTCGATTGAAGCTGGCGATGGCCTCCTCGAACTGACCGAGGATCATCAGCAAATTACCATGGCGGCCAAAAAGTTTGCGCTTGTATACTGCGGATTGTTGAGGTTCATCGATCAGTGCTTGGATCTGAAGCAGTTTTTCATTGCGTTGGACCGCGTCAAGTCGGCCAGACTCAACAAGATCATCCATGCCGCGATATTGCGCCAATAGGTGCTGTGACCCCTCTCGCAATGCCTCAGTCTCGGTTGAAAACGCGAAGGTTCCAGAGCGCCAGTCAAAGAAATCCGGCGCCCGCAGCATGAAATAGCGCAGGGCAAATTTCGGCACCAGAAAAACAAAACGGATCCCGGCGAAGCAATCGCGAAACCGCTCCCGCTGGAGGTTCAGATGGCCGAGTACCCGGGGTACGCTATCCTCCTTGTAGTAATCGCCGCGACCGCCGAATCCGGGTTTGATGTATTCCACCAGTGAACGTTCCAGACCCTCGACAAAAAGAATGTCCGGATGCTCTGATACAGCGATAGCCGTCACCCGATCGAACAGGCCGTCGACCGGACCAGGCAGCAGCAGGTGGGCCGCGATCTTACGGGGCTGGTCGTCACGAATACGCTCGATAAGACGTTCAGCCTGGATCGGGCTGCATTCGACGAAGAAGATGCCGAAGCCATCGATCCGGTCCAGCGCGCGGATCAGCGCCGCGTACTCGCTTTCTTCCAGGAGCGGGTCAAAAGGTAGTGCTGCCGGCTCCAGGTCAATGGCCTGGGGGGCGTTCAAGGCATTTCCTCGAGGGCGCGGCGGAACTGCGGGATATCCTCGATCACCGGGTGAATATCGTACCAGGTCACGACATTTTGTTGGTCGTCCATCTCCCGGTATTCGAGGATGCAGCGATTGAATAAGAGTTTGCGGCATCCATCCGTGTTGGTGATCGTCTGCCTAGAATAGACCTCCGCCAGCTTGACCCATTCGTCGTCCGCGATGGTGCGGTTGTAGGTCTCGCGCAGTTCGGAAATGGCACGCAGCATGGCGAGCCGGGGGACCGGCAGGTGCGGCGCGCGCTCGACTGAGGTGCGCAACAGCAGGATCAGGTTGCGCAGATGGCCGCCGCTCATCAGGCACAGATGGTCCAGGGTGTCCAAATCCTCGAACACCTGGTCCAGGCCAATGTCCGGACGGACCTTCCCGATACGCCGCTGGATGAGTTCGCGCAGACCCGCGATCCCCGGCTCATGGGGCCTGCCCTCGCCGGGAACCCGCTTGCCCTGCGCGCGCTTGCGCACGGTCACCATGGGCAATACGCGCACGGGTCCGTAACTGTCGACCAAATGGGTGCCGCTGCTTGAATAGACCATCGAAATCGGAACCGTATAGACGACGTGACAGTGCAGCGCCTTGAGCTGTTCGCTGCGGTCGAGAAAGATCTCGTCATGGTTGGTGCGTCCGCTGTCCGTGTCGGTGATCGGCACGATCCGGTCGAGGTTGTCGGCGATGAGGACGATGTCTGACTGGGAGGCGCCGGCTTGCGTCGCATTGGCTTCGTCGATCAACTCGTTGAGGGCCTGGAGCAGGGTCACCGTGTGGGGGTCGACGAGTTTGCGCACTTGGTGACGAATGCTGGGAACCGCACGCAGATTGGCGGTAATAGTCGAGAAGACCTCAATGGTGAGGTCGTCCAGCGCCACTTCACTGGTGGTGAGCCCCTTGAGCGATTGCCAGCGGTCCTTGAGCCAGCGCATCACGGGGTTGTCATCGTCCGGACTGAGTTCTTGGAGCAGGCGGCTGGTGCAGGCCAGCAGGATATCGGTATAGCGGGCATCCTCGGGGTCGATATCCTCCGCATCGGCCGGAAAATAGACGACCTGGAAGCCGTTGTCTTCCAGATGCGGGATGAGCCGGAGTAATTCGGTGGACTTGCCGGCACCGCGATGTCCGGCGTAGAGGCTGCAGGTGGGAGAGTCCGACAAGATGATGCCCTGGCCGACCTCCAACAGGATGTTGCGGTCTCCCCGCACATCCTGATAATCCACATAGGCCTCATCGTCCGCCGCCAATGGCCGAGTCGGATCGAAAGCGTTGTAGAACCGTTTGAGCAGTTCAGCGTTCGTCATTTGATCGCCTTCGACACGCTGAACGCTGTGCTCCACGCCAGACGCCGGGTCCGCAGCTCGGGCGGCCTGTCGTCCAATGTCGACGAGGCTGCCTTCAGAACTGCGGCGAGTCCCTGCTCCTGGGGGTGCTGAATGGGTCGCGCGGCTTGGTCCGCCTGTTGTACCAGAGCGTCCGGCAAATCCAGTGAAATTGCTGTCATCGGGGAGCCTTTGGGTCGCTGAGTCGTAACGGATCATTCTGTTCGGTTTGCCGATAGATTACTCCATCTGGCCTTGCTCATCATCCTGCACCCCGGTGCGGCGCGATCGCGCACCCCCGTCAGGTCAAAAACTGGATCGCCTAAGTCGGCACCTGGGCCTTGATCATCATAACGGTCGACACGCGTCCAATCCGGCGCTGTTGGGGCCGGCGGCACAGCCGGGAATAGAGTCCGGCGACGGTCAATCCAATCAAAGCCAAGGCGGAGACCAGATTGAGCACGCCGGACCAGGCGTCGGCCCAGGTGCCTTCGTGCACCGCGTTCACCCGACCCGGCGTCCCGGTGAGGGCGACCTGGCCGTTGAACTGGACCACATGGACCCGCTCGCCCGCGGATGAAATCGCGTACTGCGCCGCATCCGAGCCCAGGACAGCCGCCTCCCGGTGCGAATGCTCACGACCAGAGGCGACGACGTGGACCGCAGCGTCGGCCTCGAACTGGGCGCGGACGACTAGGTGCCCAAACCCTGTAACCCGCGTGAACTGGTCGCGCGCATCCGGGCCATTTTGCCGCGCACCCAGAGGCCGGAACCGGCCGGTCCGTCGTCCGGACCCTTGACGGCCGGGGCACTGACGCGATGGCCGGAACGGCGGGCCTTGGGCGTGAGCATTCGGAAAACATCAGGCCTCCGACGCGGGGCCTTCAGACCACGGCGGACACTCCCGATCAGGTGATTCCTGCTGCCGAACGGCGGGATTGTAGCGCAGGCAATTGGGCGTGCAGGCGCACTCGAAGGCGATTTTCATCGGGGCGATCTTCCCCTCGTTCTTGAGCTGGAACAACCGCGGCACCACCCGGTCACGCAGCGCCTCGGGATCGATGGTATTGACGTAGATGCGCGTGCCGCCTTCAAATCCCGCCGGGGTCGAGACGCGCCATTTGATCAGGATGCGCCAGGGCATCGGCACATCCACATCGGGCGGCTTGTAGTACCATTCCTCATTACAGGGAATATCCGGCCCGGCGGCGGCATGACAGCCGTGCACCAGATCGGACATGCCGCGCAGCTCTTCAGCCGAGTGGCTCCACGGCTGGCTGCGCTCGCTCTTGGAAAAGATCTCCAGCGTCGGAAAGCGATGACCAAAGCCGGCGAAGGCCACGGCATGATCGTTCTCGGCCACCACCAGATTGCGGTAGGCGGCGAAATTGACCGCCGCTTCATTATAGATATTCGGATTGTCCCGCACCCGCCGCAGGGCCAGATCGTTCTGCACGCCGCGCTTGTCGATCGCCACCAACTGTTTGTGCAAATGATCGAATGACGCGCCGGCCTGCTTCAGCCAGTTCTGGAACACCGCGATAAAACGGATATAGCGGTTATTGGCATACATCTCACGCAGGGCATCGACGGTGAAGCACAGATACTGATCATGCTCGTCCGGGGTCAGGCTGCCCGAGGACGCCAGTTGATGGTCATGGGTGGCGCCATCGACATAATGGCGCCGGGCGACGATCATTTCATGACCGCCGCCGAAGAAAGCATTAGCCGTTTGCAGACGCTCGTCGAGCGACAGCCGGTTGCGCTCGGCCTCGTCGAGCCCGGAGGCCCGCAGCCGCTGATCCACCACGCGCAGGACATGCTGACGGCCCATCTCCGAGGCCAGATAATTGCGCCGGTGCGCTTCGAGGTGCTCCGGCATCCGGTAGTCAAAGTTTTGTTGCCAATAGTCGAAGGACACGATTTCGAACAGGTTGGGAATACGGCGAAACTCGGCCACCGAGTCGAACAGGTGCTCGGCCGGCAGATAGCGCAGCATCTTGCTGCCATCGCTGGTTTTGATCAGCCGCGCTTTCTCGGGAGGCGTCTCCAGATAGCGGCGGGCGCAGAATGCGCAGTGGGCGTCATGCTCGGCGGGATTCAGCGGCAACGGGTTGGGCGAACTTACCCCCAATGGCCGATTACCCCGGCCAGGCACGGTCCAAACCTCGGTGTGCGTGAAGGGATTGACCTGCTTGATGGTCCCATCCGCCATGCGCATGAGATAATCGGCTTCGGGAATGACCTGGGACATGGCTGCCGTACCTCCTCGAAAAACTAAGAGAGCGCCTACCAGGTGCGACTTAAGTCGCACCGACATCCAACCCGACGGCGGTTGGTACCAGGTTTTCCTTAAAACGCATCACCAGGTACGCGCACCCAGCCTTCCATCAATACCCTGGCGCTGCGGCTCATGATGGCCTTGGTTACCGTCCATTCGCCATTGACCTGAGTCGCTTCAGCGCCGACCCGCAAGGTGCCGGAGGGATGACCGAAGCGCACCGCGGTGCGCGCACCGCCGCCGGCGGCGAGGTTCACCAGGGTGCCGGGGACGGCCGCGGCGGTGCCGATGGCCACCGCGGCGGTGCCCATCATGGCGTGGTGCAGTTTGCCCATGGAGAGTGCGCGCACCAGCAGATCAATGTCGCCGGCGGCGACCGGCTTGCCGCTGGATGAGACGTAATCGGCCGGCGTGGCCACAAAGGCGACCTTGGGGGTGTGCTGGCGTTTGGCCGCCTCGTCGATGTGCTTGATGAGGCCCATGCGCAGCGCGCCATAGGCACGAATGGTCTCGAACATGGCCAATGCCTTGGGATCGCTGTTGATGGCGTCCTGCAATTCGCTGCCCGTGTAGCCGATGGCCTGCGCATTCACGAAGATGGTCGGGATACCGGCATTAATCATGGTGGCCTTGAGCGTGCCGACACCGGGAACGTCAAGATCATCGACCAGGTTGCCGGTGGGGAACATCGAGCCGCCGCCCTCGCCCTCACCCTCGTCAGCCGGGTCGAGGAACTCCAACTGCACCTCGGCGGCCGGGAAGGTCACGCCGTCGAGTTCGAAGTCACCCGTTTCCTGCACGGCGCCATTGGTCATGGGCACGTGAGCGATGATGGTCTTGCCGATGTTGGCTTGCCAGACGCGCACGGTCGCCATGCCGTCGCGCGGCAGTCGGCCGGCATCGATCAGGCCGCTGCTGATGGCGAAGGATCCGACCGCGGCTGAGAGGTTGCCGCAGTTGCCGCTCCAGTCGACGAAGGCCGTGTCGATGGAGACCTGGCCGAACAGGTAGTCGACGTCGTGATCGGGTTTGCTGCTCTTGGATAGGATGACCGTTTTGCTGGTGCTGGAGGTCGCCCCGCCCATGCCGTCGATCTGTTTGCCGTACGGGTCCGGACTGCCGATGACACGCAGCAACAGCGCATCACGCGCCGCACCCGGCACCCGCGCGCTTGCGGGTAAGTCCTGCAGGCGGAAGAATACGCCTTTGCTGGTACCGCCACGCATATAGGTGGCGGGGATCTTGATCTGAGGTACGTGAGCCATAAAACGATTGTCCAAGAGAGGTTAAATCGCATCCAGGGTGAGAGGCGCCGTTGCGCATGATTCCGGGCTCCCAGTCACCACCAATGATCGGGATACGGCGCGATGACCTTGATCATGGTTCCGGCCGCGACGTCTCTTGTAGGGTGCGGTGAGGAACGAACCGCACCGCGGCACCGCGGACAAGTCGATGCGGTTCGTGCCTCACCGCATCCTACGCTCGGCCCATCCGGTTGGCCGGAGCGATGACCGAAACCGATACGTTTCAAGCTGCCTTGCGCGATTCTAGGAAGTCCTTGGCAAAGCGCTGCAGCACGCCCCCGGCCTCATAAATGGCCACTTCTTCCGCGGTATCCAGGCGGCAGGTCACCGGCACCTCGACCCGCTCACCGTTCTTGCGATTGATGACCAGTGTCAGCGTAGTGCGCGGTGTACGCTCGCCGATGACGTCATAGGTTTCGGTTCCGTCGATCCCCAGTGTCTTGCGGTTGACGCCCGGCTTGAACTCCAGCGGCAGCACGCCCATGCCGACCAGGTTGGTCCGGTGAATACGCTCGAACCCCTCGGCGGCGATGGCCTCCACACCGGCGAGACGCACGCCTTTGGCCGCCCAGTCCCGCGATGAACCCTGACCATAATCGGCACCGGCAATGATGATCAGCGGCTGCTTGCGCTCCATATAGGTTTCGATGGCCTCCCACATCCGGGTCACCTTGCCGTCCGGCTCGATGCGGGTCAGCGAGCCTTTCTTGACCTGCCCGTCGACCACGGCCATTTCGTTCACCAACTGCGGGTTGGCGAAGGTGGCACGCTGCGCGGTCAAATGGTCACCGCGGTGGGTGGCGTAGGAATTGAAGTCCTCCTCCGGCAAGCCCATTTTGGCGAGATACTCACCGGCCGCGCTGTTCGCCATGATCGCGTTCGACGGCGACAGATGATCCGTGGTGATATTGTCCGGCAGCACCGCCAGCGGACGCATCCCTTTCAGGGTGCGCTCACCGGCCAACGCGCCTTCCCAATACGGCGGACGGCGGATGTAGGTGGTCATCGGGCGCCAATCGTAGAGCGGGCTTACCTTCACGCCATCGTCTTGCTGGACTGCGAACATCGGGATGTACACCGAGCGGAATTGTTCCGGCTTCACGCTGGCGGCGACGATGGCGTCGATTTCTTCATCGGACGGCCAGATGTCTTTCAAGGTCACCGGCTTGCCATGGGTGTCCAGCCCCAGCACGTCTTTCTCGATATCGAAGCGGATGGTACCGGCAATGGCGTAGGCGACAACCAATGGCGGCGAGGCCAGGAAGGCCTGCTTGGCATACGGATGAATGCGGCCGTCGAAGTTGCGGTTGCCGGACAGCACGGCGGTGGCGTACAGGTCGCGGTCGATGATTTCCTGCTGGATCTTCGGGTCCAGTGCGCCCGACATGCCATTGCAGGTGGTGCAGGCATAGCCGACGATGCCGAAGCCCAACTGCTCCAGTTCGGGCAACAGACCGGACGCCTCCAGATACAGCTTGGCCACCTTGGAGCCCGGCGCGAAGGAGGACTTGACCCAGGGCTTGCGCACCAGACCGAGCGCGTTGGCCTTGCGGGCCAGCAGGCCGGCAGCCACCACGTTGCGCGGGTTGCTGGTGTTGGTGCAGCTCGTGATGGCGGCGATGATCACGGCGCCATCCGGCATTTCGCCTGCTTTCTCTTCCCAAACACCGGCGATGCCGCGCGCCGCCAGTTCGGACGTCGGCAGACGACGGTGCGGGTTGGAGGGGCCGGCCATGTTGCGCACCACGGACGACAGATCGAACTCCAGCACGCGCCCGTATTCTGCACCGACCAGGCTGTCGGCCCACAGGCCGGTGGTCTTGGCGTAAGTCTCGACCAGCGCGACCTGCTCCGGCTCGCGGCCGGTCAGCTTGAGATAGTCGATGGTCTGCTGGTCGATATAGAAGAGGCCGGCCGTGGCGCCGAACTCCGGCGTCATGTTGGAAATGGTGGCACGATCACCGATGGTCAGATTGGCGGCACCTTCACCGAAGAACTCCACGTAGGCACCCACCACCCGCTCCTTGCGCAGGAACTCGGTCAATGCCAGCACGATATCGGTAGCGGTGATGCCCGGCTGGCGTTTGCCGGTCAGCTTCACACCGATGATGTCGGGCAGGCGCATCATGGACGCGCGGCCCAGCATCACGGTTTCCGCCTCCAGACCGCCGACGCCGATGGCGATCACACCCAGCGCATCGACATGCGGCGTGTGGCTGTCGGTGCCGACACAGGTATCCGGGAAGGCCACGCCGTCACGGACCTGAATGACCGGCGACATCTTCTCCAGATTGATCTGGTGCATGATGCCATTACCAGCCGGGATCACGTCGACGTTCTTGAACGCCTTCTTGGTCCAGTTGATGAAGTCGAAACGGTCTTCATTGCGCCGGTCTTCGATGGCGCGGTTCTTGGCGAAGGCGTCCGGATCGAAGCCGCCGCATTCCACGGCCAGCGAGTGGTCGACGATCAATTGCGTCGGCACGACCGGATTGACCTGGGCGGGATCACCGCCCTGCTCGGCGATGGCGTCGCGCAGGCCGGCGAGGTCGACCAGTGCGGTCTGGCCGAGAATGTCATGACAGACCACGCGCGCCGGGAACCACGGAAAATCCAGATCCTGCTTGCGCTCGATGAGCTGCTTCAGCGACTCGGTCAGCATGGCCGGGTCGCAGCGGCGGACCAGGTTCTCGGCAAACACGCGCGACGTGTACGGCAGTTTGGCATAGGCGCCGGGCGTGATCGCATCGACCGCGGCACGCGCGTCGAAGTAACTCAGGTCGGTACCGGGCAGGGGTTTACGGTTGGTGGTATTCATGAGTAGTCTTATTTTCGGAAGTTGGATATGTCGCGATGGACGGCGAGAGGCGATTCGTTGCAGCTTCAGCGCGCAATAAAATCCGGGCTCGCGGGTGGAATCGTTGATTCCCCGCGGCCGAGCGGTCGCAAATGTGACAGTGCCGGGATCCATTCAGCGCGCTCGGCGAGCAGCGCATTGCAGTCCCTATCGCGAACAGGCACGGTGCAGGCAGCGTCATCCAGATCCGCGTTGACCCGCCGTCGCCGGGCTTCGGGGATGTCGATTCATTGTGTCAGCGTCACGTTGCAGGTCTCGGTCACGGCAGGATCGGAAAACGGCCCACCCGAGACCGGATATGGCCCCGATGTTAGCCGCACGCGGAGCGCCGGGCAAGTGGGCGATGGCCCCTGTCGGCAGTCCGGGGATGACCGGAGACAGTGGGCGAAAAAGCCGGGCGGCGGGCGGCCGCATCCGCACCGCTGACCGCTGTTTCCAGGATCAATCCGCGCCGGCGAGGCGCTTTTTGACCCGTCGCAGCCCGAGCCAGGCGAAGCCGACTACCAGGGGCAGCGCGATGCCCATGCCGAGCGAGGCGTCGATGGGGAAACCGGCTCTTTCCATGGCCTTGAGCGCATAACCGACGAGCCCGACCCCGTAATAGCCGATCGCAATGACGGACAATCCTTCGACCGTCTCTTGCAGGCGCAGTTGTAACTGCGCGCGGCGATCCATGGACTCCAGCACCCGACGATTCTGTTCCTGCAATGAGACCTCCACCCGGGCACGCAGGAGGCTGGTCAAGCGGGCGGCGCGCTCGGCCAGATCAGTCTGGCGATGTTGGGTCGACTCGCAGGTGGCGATGGCGGGCGCCAGGCGGCTGTCGAGAAATTCGGTAAAGGTCTGCAGGCCCTCGATGCGTTGTTGACGCAGTTGCTCCAGCCGCTGCAGCACCATCCCGTAGTAGGCACGCGACGCGTCGAAGCGATAGGTCGTGCGCGCCGAGATCGCCTCGATCTCGGCGGCGAGACTGGTCAACTCGGCCAGCAGATCGCTCTCGAAGGTCGGCGCGTCCGGGGTGCGACCGGTGGTCATGCGTGACGCCACCAAGGCCAGACGACGATCGGCGTCGGTGAGCACCGGGGAGACTTCGCGGGCCAACGGAAACCCGAGCAAGGCCAGCGCGCGATAGGCGTTGATATCCAGGAACCGTTTGGCGAGCCGCCCGGCCTGGTTCTCGGACATGCTGCAATCGCGGATCAGAACCCGGAAGAACCCGTCGGCATCGATTCGCAGATCCGACCAGGCGCGGGCCGCACCGCCCACGACCTCGGAGCCGATGACGGTATTGCCGTCGAAGAGCGCGGTCAACTGCTCATAGTCGCGCTCCGGCGCCGCGCAGTCTTCGACGGCCAGCGAGACCGCGCCGATCACGTCGCCGGGAAGATCGCGCAGCCAATCCGCGGGGAGTTGGTGGAGCACGGGCGCGGCAAACGGATGATCGAAGGCGCCCTGTTGACTGAAGGTGTAAGTGACGAATTCGGTATGACGCTCCCAGCGCATCCGCATCGGCCCCAGGTTGGCCGCATAGTGCTGATCGACCGTTTCCGGGATGGGCCGCGCATAGTGCGTCAGCAGCCGCTTGAGATGCTCCAGGTCGCGGCCGTTGCCCGGCCCGTCGCTCATCACCGCAAGATGTGAGACCCGTTCGGGAGCGCGCAGCGGCTCGTAGATACGGGCGTGCAGCTCGGCCGCGACGGTGCGACGCAGCGGATGCTCTCGGAAGATAGGGATCATGACGCGAATCATCCGGGGAAAAACACGATTGTAACCGGGCGGGAAGGCTGGTTGGTAACGACCGCGGCGGTGCCGCCGGGTACCCGAATTCGCGCGCTGGGTTGCGCGTGTATGATCCGGCCGCCGGGAGACTCCGGACATCACCCCGAGGCTGACCGATATCCGACGAGCCGCCGCGAGATATCGCGCCCCAGCCGATCACTGTCGGCGGTCGGCACGCCGTAATCAGTGAACCGCGCCGGCCAGCCGACGACCGCGGCCAAGACCTCCGCGATGATCCGCCGCGTCCGTTGGCGCGAGAGTCCAAAGGCCCCGCCGAGCGCGCCCACGGCATCCGCGCTGGGACGCGGACCGACGAGACCGAAGTGCAGACAATGTTCGCCGCGCTGCAGTACATCGGGCAGCAGGTCGTAGGCCGGCGTCAGACACCAGCCGACGGGCTCGCGACGCATCGCGAAATTCTTCAGGTGATCGTCCGTATTGCCGATGAGCGCGTTGAAAACCATCTGACGGTAGAGCGTCGGAAGGTCAATCTCGGGCCGTGCGCTCACGCGGCGCAGACAGTCGGCCAGATCCGCGTAGCCGAGATGGTAGTAGCCCTCAGCCCCGATCAAGGTTTGAAGGCTCAGGACGTGGTAACGCCCGCCCGCCGGGGTTTGATCGAAACGTCGCACCAAGAGGGCGGCGCGCTGCCCGAAAGACTCGACACGAAACTGCGCAACAGCTAGCCCGGCGTCCTGCGCCAGCGCCAGGCAAGCGGCCTCCACGCGGACCATATCCACGGTGTCGCGCGCCGCGGCGAGCTTGGCGATATGGCCCTGCCCTGCCGCCTCGATCAGCACCTTGGGGCGCGCGCCGCCGAGTGAGCTGGCGGCGCGAAACAAGAGGCCGAGATCATTGTCACCAAGCGCGCCAGGGTCCTGGTCGTAGCGCTCAGCCGCCTCGATCAGTGACTCCAGGTCCGGCATCGGCGCGGCGGCGGCCGGCGCCGGGGCAGCGGAACCCCTGGTAAAGGCCAAGGCACCTAACCCGGCGGCACCGAGTGCGGCCAATAAATGAGGCGCGGTCTGCTGCGAACGGGGGAGTGCGCAGCGACGGATCAGGAGACCACGTCCCCAAGCGTCCGGCAGGGAATCCTCGAAACACGCGTGGACACCGGCCTGGGGGCGTTCGGCATCGAAGACCGTCGGCACCAACGGGAGTCGAAGGGGGTCGAGGGCGAACGCGTCCGGATGATCCAGGAAACCCGCATGGTAACGGAACTCGCCGCGCAGCAGCCCGCCGCGGCGGGGGTCCGGGTCTGCAACCCGGATCTCCCCCGCCGCCAGCAGAGTCCCGGCGGCAGTGCGCAGCCAGACCTGGAGTGCGATCATGCGCCGCCCCGCGGTGCCCGCTGACGCGTGGCTGTCGCGTCGAACAGTGATTCGGGAAACAGCAGGGCCAGGTCGTCGAGAGTACTGTAGAGACGCAAGGCGCGCACCCACACACTGATCTGGCCGCTCGGGTCGCCTTGCTCCAGCTTGCGGTACGTGGGCAGCGACACGCCGATCCGTCCGGCCGCGCGGGACTGGGGCTCACCGGCCTGGAGACGCCGCCGCCGCAGACGCGCACCCAGCGCGCGAAGCGCCTCCGACTCATCCAGCGTAACAACAAACATCGTTTCTCTTATATCGAGATTTCCTGCTTAAGTATAACGATTTTTTCTATCAGCTTGTCGAGAGAACGCGCGCATCCAGGCGAAATAGCACGCGATCCCCCGTTCGTCATTACACGGAATTCATGTGCGGTCGCTATCAGCAGGCAGCCAATCGGCCTATGCTGAATCCAAGGCCCCACACGCTGGGACCATCGCGTTTTGAGATTTGGAGCGTACTCGATGAAACTCACCACCATCACGTTACTGGCCGCGGCCAGCCTTGCCGTCCTGTCCGGCTGCGGCACCACCACCGCCTCGCGCGCCGGCAGTTCGACCGCGGTCGGTGCCGCCGCCGGGGCCGCGATCGGCTCACTGAGCGGCGACGCCGGCAAGGGCGCGCTGATCGGCGCCGGCGCCGGCGCGGTCGGCGGTCTGCTCTATGACCACGACCAAAAAACCCGGATAGATAATCAGAATCAGCGCTACCAGGACACCCGGTACCGGAATAACCAGTACCAATACAACCAATCGCGGAACAACGCCTACGAAGGGTGGTAGCCGCTGCGTCGGACACGAACGGCTTAATCACCAAGGGAACCAAACAATGCTTTGGGGTTGTCAGCGAAATTGAGCGAACCCCAGACGCCGTTGTACCTTATGCGCAAGTCCGACCTCTTCCTCTGCGCGGTCGCCGCGGCCTCGGCCCTGCTGCTGCTCAGTGCACTGGACGCGGGTCTGCGCGCCCGCGCCGCGGCCCCGGTGATCGCCCAGCGGTCCGCGTTGGTCGCGGCCCTGGACCTGACCGATCTCGCCCTCTTCACCGAGGCACGCTACACCCGACACCCGAGCCAAGCCGATCTGCACAGCGCCTTCCAGGACCACCCCATGGCCCTTGAACATTTCCCCACCGGCGCACTGGTGCCGGCACCGATCCCAGGGCGGTCGTTGCCATGAGGCAGTTCCTGCGCCACCAGCGGTATCTGATCGACTACAGCCTCGCGGCCCTGGCCCGGCGGCCGGGGAAACACCTGGCGCTGCTCCTCGTTTACACCCTGGTCGTCTTCCTACTCGCCTCGGTGATGCTCTTCACCCAGTCGCTACGCCGGGAGGCCGCGCTAGTGCTGGCACAGTCCCCCGAGATCATCCTCCAGCGCCAGCTCGCCGGCCGCCATGACCTGATGCCCGCCGAGTACCTGGACCGGATCGGACGCATCCGGGGTGTGAGTGCGAAATACGGCCGACTCTGGGGCTATTTCTACGATCCGGCGGTGCGGGCCAACTACACGCTGATGGTTCCGCCCCCCGGGTCCCCCGAGCACGGTGAACCGGCGCCGGGGGAGATCGTGATTGGTGCCGGCATCGCCCGCACCCGCGGCCTGGAGGTGGGCGACTATCTGAGCCTGCGCTCGGCCCGGGGGGAACCCTTCACGTTCCGCGTCGCCGCCCTCCTTCCGCACAGCACCGAACTCGTCAGCACCGACCTGATGCTGCTCGGCGCGGATGATTTCCGCCGCTTCTTCGCCTTCCCCGTCGACCGCTTCACCGACATCGTGCTGCAGGTGCGCAATCCGCGGGAAGTGCGCAAGGTGGCCGAGAAGCTCAGCCTGGCCCTGCCCGACACCCGTCCGATCCTGCGCGAGGAGATCCTGCGCACCTATGACGCGGTCTTCGGCTGGCGCCAGGGACTGGTCTTCGTGCTCATGGGGGGCATGGTATTGGCGTTCGTCATCTTCGCCTGGGACCGGGCCGCGGGGCTCAGTGGCGAGGAACGCCGCGAGATCGGTATCCTGAAATCCATCGGCTGGGAGACCGGCGACGTGCTGCGGATGAAGTTCTGGGAGGGGGCGATCCTGTCGCTGACCGCGTTCTTCCTCGGCTATCTGCTGGCCTATGCGCATGTATTCTACCTCTCGGCCGCCCTGTTCGAGCCCGTACTCAAAGGCTGGGCGGTGCTCTACCCGGACTTCCGCCCCGTCCCATTCGTCGACGGGATTCAGGTCGCGACCCTCTTTTTTTTCACCGTCTTTCCCTATACGGTGGCAACTGTCGTACCCATCTGGCGGGCGGCGGTGACCGACCCGGATGCGGTGATGCGTTAAGGATGCCATCGTGATCGAACTGCGCGACGTCAAGAAGGTCTTCAACCAGGGGCGCGGCAGCGAACTCTGGGCGGTACGCGGCGTCACCTTGGATTTGGAGCCGCGGCAGGTGACGGTGTTCACAGGCCCGAGCGGGTCGGGGAAGACCACCCTGCTGTCGATGATCGGCGCACTGGCCCGGCCCACGTCCGGACGTATCTCACTCGACGGCAAGCTGCTGTCGAACCTGCCGGAACGTTTCATGACGCAGGTGCGGCGCCGCACCTTCGGCTTCGTGTTCCAGCGCTTCAACCTGATCCGCGGCCTGACCGTGCTGGAGAACGTGATGTTGCCGGCCTACCCGCTGGCGCCGGACTACGGTGACCTGCGGCACCGCGCCCGCGCGCTCCTCACCCAATTCGGCATGGACGCCAAGGCGGACGACAAGGTGGAGTGGCTGTCCGGCGGCGAGGCGCAACGCGCGGCCATCTGCCGGGCGCTGATCAACGCACCGCGTATCCTGATCGCCGACGAACCCACGGCCAACCTCGACAGCGCCCGGTCACGCGAGCTGATCGGCCTGCTCGGTGAGCTGCAGGACTTGGGCAAAACGGTGCTGGTGGCCTCCCACGACCCGCTGGTGTTCGAGTCCGCCCGGGTCTCACGGGTGGTGGAGATGCGCGACGGCCTGCTCGCGGAGGGCGCCTGATGCTGCTCAGTCCCGCGGTGCTGGCACTCAACGGGGTCTCCTTCACGGTGACCCTGATGCTCATCCTGGCCGCCGGTTTCGCGCTCCAGGTGATCCGGCATTGGGACCTCAGCAGCGGCAGTGAACGCCAGCTCGAACTGGAGCGGCGGACCTACCTCATCGCGACCCTGGTGACCTGGAGCTTCGCCGCGGCGGTCGTCTCGCTGCTGCTCTTCGTCTACAACGCCGAACAGCTGGCGACCCAGTTCGTCGGTGCCATGTGCGCCACCGGCGTGCTCAACGCCCATCCGCTGGGCTGGCCGACGCTGTTTCTCAAAATCCTGATCTTCTTTCCCGGCGCCGCCTGGCTGATGCTCAACCGGCTGGACAATCAGGCCCCGGACTATCCCCTGGTGCGGGTGAAATATTGGCTGCTGCTTGGGTTCCTGCCGCTGGCGGCACTGGAAGCCGGGGTGCAGCTCGGCTATTTCCTGGGGCTCGATCCGGACGTCATCACCTCCTGCTGCGGGTCACTGTTCACCGCTGACGGCGACGGGGTCGCCGCGACCGTCGCGGCCCTAGATCCCGGTTGGTCCCTGACGGCCATGTATGGGCTCGGGCTCAGCGTGCTCGGCCTGGGCGCGGTGCACGGGTGGCGCGCCCGCCGCGGCGCGAGCGGCGTCGGCTTCGCCCTGGCCGGCGCCCTGGCGTTCGCGGCGGCGCTCGCGGCCATCGTCTCCTGCGTCGCACTCTATGTCTATGAGCACCCCCATCACCATTGTCCCTTCTGTATTCTCAAGGGCGGACACGGATTCATTGGCTATTGGCTCTATCTGCCCTTGTTCACGGCGACCGCCCTGTCCTTGGGGGTCGGGCTCATCTCCGGATGGGGCCACATCCCCAGCCTGACGGCGGCGGTGCAGGCGGATGGGCAGCGCTTCACCGCCGCGGCATTGGCTCTGTTCGCGCTTTTCTACGGGGTGGCAACCTACGCCATCCTGACTTCGAATCTGACCATGACCGGAGTATGGTGGTGAGCGATCCCAGCGGCGGATGGCGCATGGCGGATGGCCGGCCGACCGGACTTGGCGCTTGGGCCTGCGTGCTCCTGCTGCTCGCGGCGGGCGCGCTGCCCGGCGGCTGCGGCGACGCGGCGCCCAGGCTCGCCAAGGGTGAGCCGACCCCCGCCTTCACGCTCGATGCGCTGACGGGCGCGCCCGTCGCCTTCCCCGCGGATCTGGCCGGACAGGTGGTCGCGGTGCGCTTCTGGGCGGATTGGTGTCCCTTCTGCGAGGGCGAGATGCGCACCCTCGAACCCGTCTACCGGGTCTATCGGGACCAGGGCTTGCGCCTGCTGGCCATCAACGTGCGGCAGGACCGCAAGTCCGCCGCGGCCTTCATCGCGCCGCTGGGGATCAGCTACGAGGTGCTGCTCGACACCGACGGCGCCGTGGCCCGTGCCTATGGTGTCAGCGGCCTGCCGACCACTTTTTTCCTGGACCGGCAGGGCCGGCTGGCCGCGCGCATCCTGGGCGAGTCGACCCCGGAGGTCTTCGAGCGGGTGATCAAGGACCTATTGTGAATCCCGAGCTGACCCTGCCGCTCGCCTTCCTCACCGGGGTGCTGGGCGCCTTCCATTGTCTGGGGATGTGTAGTGGCCTCGCCGGGGGTTACTTCGTGTGCCGTGGCAGCGGGGTCGGCGCCGTGCTGAGTTATCACGGCGCGCGCATTCTGGTCTACGGGGTTCTGGGCTCGGCCGGCGCCCTCGTGGGCCGGGTCCTGGTCCAGCAGGGATTACTCGGCAAGGGACAGGGGCTGCTGATGATGCTCGCGGGCCTGGTCATCGTCCTGCTCGGCCTGAGCCGACTGCGGCCGCTTGCGGGCTGGAACAGCCTGCGCGCCGGGCCGGCGCCACGCCGGGAGCTGGCCTGCGGCGCCGTACCGCCGCGCCCCGGACCCTGGCTCGCGGCGCTGGCCGGGGCCGGCAACGGCCTGGTTCCCTGCGGCCTGACCGTCTCCATCGCCATCGCGGCAGCCGCCACCGCGGACCCGGTACGCGCCGGCCTGCTGATGCTGGTGTTCGGTCTGGGCACCCTGCCGACCATGGCCCTGGTCAGCCTGCTCGGGACAGCCATCGGCCGGTACACCCAGGGCTGGTTCGCCACCCTGGCCAGCATCACCGTCGTCGTCCTTGGCCTCTGGACCCTGTACCAGGGCTGGATCTTTTTCGACATCATCCGCGGTCTCAGCAACTGAAGACCGCTTTTCAAACGTCACTGAAGGAGTCTCGATCCATGTGCGACCATCCTGATCACGACCAGAGCCGCCGCGACCTGCTCAAGCTGGCCGGCGCCCTGGGCATCGCCGGCCTGGCCGGGCCTGTCCTGGCGACGAGCGACAAACCGATCGGGGCCATGGTGCCCGGCAAAGGCTGGGTCCCGGTCGGCGCTACGGCCTGTCCTGGCGACGGCACCCCACTGCAATTCATCCCCCGCACGGCCCCGGACCCGGACCCATTGACCGATGAGCTGAAAAAGTACCCCAAGTGTCCCTACTGCGGCATGGACCGTACCGAGTATCAGCACAGCCGCCATCTGGTCCAGTACGACGACGATCTGGTGGATGGCCTGTGCTCCATCCACTGCCTGGCCATCAGTCTCGCACTGAACCTAGACCGGGGTCCGAAGGCCATTTATGCCGCCGACTACGGCTCCGCGGCACCCATCAAGCCCCTGGTCCCCGTGGATGCCGCCACCTACCTGATCGGCAGCAAGATCAAGGGCACCATGACCGCCGTGAGCAAGATCGCCTTCGCGGACCAGGCCGCGGCGCAAGCGGCCAAGTCCGAACAGGGCGGCGACTTGGGCGGCTTCGACGCGGCCCTGACCCAGGCCTATCTCAGCATGGCGAAGGATACGCTGATGATCCGTAAGAACCGGGCCGAGAAGCTCCGCAAGATGATGGAAAAGAAGGGGACCTGAACCGATCCGCGCCCTGGAGTCCAAGGCTAACGACCATGGAAGGAACATCAGCGACCGCGGAAGATGAAGTCCCTCGTGGGAGCGGCCTCCGGCCGCGATGCGAGGCCGCGGTCAGCCGCGACGCTGCGGTTTGCGAGGTTTCGTCGCGGCCGGAGGCCGCTCCCACAAGATCCCGGCCGAACTGAACCTTGTTTTTCTTCGATGGATCAAATGAACACATCCGAGCAACCCGTCATTCTTGCCGTCCTGCTGTTGCTGTCCGCACTCAGCCACGCCGGCGGCGCCGCGCCGGTCGACACCCCGAGCCCGGCGCCGACGGATACCTGCCCCGTATGCGGCATGTTCGTCGCCAAATATCCGGACTGGATCGCCACCGTGCTCTACCAGGACGGCCACGCCCACCACTTCGACGGCGCCAAGGACCTGTTCAAATACCTGCTGGATCTCCCCAAATGGGCGCCGGGGCACCAGGCCGGGCAGATCGCGCGCATCGCCGTCACCGACTACTACAGCGTCACCCGCATCGACGCCCGCCAGGCCTGGTACGTGATCGGCTCGGATGTGCTCGGTCCCATGGGGCATGAACTGGTGCCGTTCGCGACCCGGGAGGATGCGGATGCCTTCGTGCATGATCACGCGGCCAAGCGCATCCTGCGGTTCGATGACGTGACCCTGAAGCTGCTTGGCGACCTGGATGCCGGACGCTTTTGATTCAGGTCAAAGCCTGTTGGGCGTCAGCATCGTCGAGGCCCGCTCGACCTACCGCATCGGGCCTACCATGGCACGATGTAAGCCTTCTGGAGTCACCGGTTTGGTGATGGAAAGCCCCGCCTCGGCGGGGCTTCTTGCAGCAATAGAACGAAAAAACGACAGACTTCGCCCGGGGCGGCGCGCCTCTGGTTCCCGTCATTCCCCGGGCCAGGCGGCAATCTGCTGCTTGAGCAACGCGATTTCCGGGCATCGCTTGAGCAATCCCGGCCAGTTGCTTCCGGTCAATGACCGCATGGCCTTCTTGCGTCCACCCCCTGGACCATCGCGGCCGAGTGCGTCCAGCATGGGATCGCAATATCGTTCCTTCGGGTCACAGTCCTCCCGTATTGACTTCCATGGCACCCGTATGCGTTTCGGATGCACCGCCAGCATCCAGACCTCAACTTCCTCGAACGCAAGGCAGGCAATCAGCCGATCCGGATGCTCTCGCTCGCGATCGCGTGCGCGCTCTTCATTGCGACAGCGGTTGCAATCCCTGTCCACCACGATCAGAAAGAGATTGATCATCTTGTTATCATTGATAATCTCCCGAACCATTTCACGACTCAAGGTCTGATCGACACCGCGCAGGTGTGGATCGGACAACACCTCGACACGCGCAGTCCGCGCCAGATCCTTGAAGATACGTTCCACGATCGGTTTCAGAATGTACTGATCGTGCGTCGGGTCCTCCGGGACGATCAAGACCTTCATAACGCGCGTTCCAACCAGCCGGTCGCGAATAAGCGATCGACACCACGGCGCGCGGCGACCTCATCGAAGTTCCTGAGATCCCTCAGACGGCGGGCCACGGTGCCCGGTTCGTCGGGAATTCGCCCGAAAACAACCGCGTTACCCATTGCCTCGTGAGACAAATGCTGTAGCAGCAGGGGCGAATGGGTCGTAGCGATCACCTGCACACGTCCGCTCTTGGTGACCTGCTCCAGCAATTCGACGAGCAGATGCAGTCGCGTCGGATGCAGCCCATTCTCGATCTCCTCGATCAGCAGAAGGGGCATCGCCGCGGTCTCTTGCCCCACCGTCAGCAACGTAGCGATCAATCCAAGGAATCTTAGCGTGCCATCCGAGAGGCTGCGCGCACTTACTACGGCCCCGTCCGCCTCGACGAGTTCGAAGCGGATCTCCCCTTGCCGCGTTTCGTCGAAACGAATATCGACTATCCGAGGGGCACATAGCTCCGAGAGCCAGTCGATTAGATCGGCCTTGCGCTCTGGCTGCCGACAGAACCGCCATAACACCGGCGAAATATCTTCGCCTTCGTCGCCAAGACCCAACACCTCGGAAATGGATCGATAATCGCGCATGACAGATGGCGTGATGTTGACGAGTACCGAGTTAATCATTTTCCCTAACAGGATCTCAACGCGGTCACTCACTGCTCTGTGGAGATCCGCGGGCGGACCCAAGGCGATCCGGCCCAAAAGGCTCCTCTGAGCCTCATAACCAGGCGCTTGGTTTCGGCCCGGGGTGCCGTGGCCATTGGTCATCCACGTCATGCCCTTCGTCATGCCGGTGTTGCCCCAGAGATCCAGGTTTTCCGTATCGAAGAGGACAGTGCCAAGGTCCGGGAAGCTAAGGCGCTCTCTCGTGACCCGTGCAGATCCGCTTATCCGGCATTCCATGTCGTGCTCGGCGATTATGCCCAGCGGCTCGCCTGCCCATTGGTTCAACTCAAGATCGCGCGTCAAGTCCCATACCGACTGTAGCGCGAATCCGTCACACCCGAATCGCGCGGCTTCCGCGACACCTCCACGCAGGCCGGGCCAGATCGTGCGCCCTCCTTCCCGATGTCCGAGGAGGATGGCAGAGATTGAGTAGTTGAGCCCGACGCCCTGCAAGAAACGCACGGCATCGAAAAAATTGCTCTTACCCGATGCGTTGGCGCCCACCAGAACGGTCAGCGGGGCCAACGGGACAGTCTGGTCCCGAAAACTTTTGAAATCGGTCAGCCGCAGTGACGTAAGCATGTTTTGATCGCTGGCTCAGGAAAATCAAAGGCTCCAGGCGTTGGCTGATACCGAGTCGCGGGGCCGGAATAACTCACACCTGCTCCTGCCCGGGGTAGTTGGCACGGTAATCCGCAATTGGAGCCGTCGAGACGACTGGCGTCTGGTCAGGAGGAATGAAGTCGCCAAGGTTTAGCAGGTCATGGGCCAGTCCGTAGGCAACCGCGAGGCGGTGGAAACCAGCCTCGGGCATTCCAGGCATTTGTAGCCGATCGGGCTTAGGGAGCGACCTGATTTCGAGACCCGCCCAACCGTAAAGTTTCCGATGAATATGCACCAAACGCAGCCGGTCGTGATAAGCATCATCCGTAGAGCCGCCACCAGCGAGAAATGCTGGCAAGCGATCTTGTCGCCACCGATGAACCTTATTTCCATATTCTTTCCGAACTTGGTTAACCGCATCCCAGATCGCGGTTCCAACTTCGTTAAGAAAGACTCCATCTATGTCTTCGATGTCATCTTCTGAAACCTGAAGATCCTTAGCCAGTTCGCGTCGCCCCGGTATAGCTGCGTACTCGGTAAAACGACTAACCATCGGACGATCCCGCAACAGACCCCTGGCCTCAAGTTGGGTCACCCGATGCTTTGCGAGATACGCCGAGCCGAGGTGAAATACCCGAGCACAATGAGAGACGTAGCGGTCCTCGTCGGCGTTTGCAATCAAGGCAAAGACGTTCACGTCCAGCGTGCCCGCTCCAACATCGACCAGCAGGTGCAAACCGTTATTCCGCAGGCTGGATGTGGCGTAGCAGATCGTTTCGGCTTGTACCTCTGGTAACACGCCGATGTTGTCGTGGTGAATAAATCTCTCCTCAGCTGCCGCTAACCGCCGATCATCCAAGGGGTCGGGGGCGCGCACGGCCCGTCTTGCGATATCGAACATACACTCGGCTACCGTTCCATCGAGCACACTCAACATCCACGCTATTTCAGCTACCTTGCGGAAGGCATCCCTTAACCGCAGGTTGTTGAAGCTCTCCGCCGGAAGGCCAATGTTGAGGTGCCAGTCCAAACGACTGTTGCGGAAGATGTCACGATGGTCTGCCATGAATTGCACTCGGGCCTGTTGTAGCACAAGCCCCAAGAAAACAGCAGCGTTCGCCATTGCCAAGTGGTTCGGGTTCTCTGGGCGTTGCATCAAGACCAATTTCAGATTCTGAACCGAACGCCCGTCATCCGGCGCATTCAACAGTCGGTGCCTTCCGTCCGCGTCTTGGGCGAATAACCCCGGCTGCAAATAACCATCAATGCCGTCAAGCGCTGGGCGCAGCTTTACTGCAAAGCTATCCGACGAACGGGCGATAACGACCTTGGTAAAGGCCGTACCGAAATCCAGCCCGACAAAAAGACGCTGAATTTGGACGCCATTTGAGCCGGGATATTGGGTGTGACACGCTTCCAACATCTTTAGTCCTCCTTTAGCTTGACTCATGAAACCAACAGGATACCTACACAAACCTCATCGTGATGAATGTTGAGTTTCGCCTTCTGCCTCAACTCTTCCTCGCGGATACGAAAACGCTCGGTAAGCTTGCCAATCCGACCCTGGGTTGCCGCCACCAGTGCGTGGCGGCCATGGCCACGATGATTCTCAAGGGTTTGTTGCAACACCCCTAGATGGCGTTCAAACTGGCGCTGCGCCGAAGCAAGTTGGAATCTCACGCGATCATCATTTTCGCCCCGAGAGATTCGTTCATGACTGCAATAGTCGTTGTGGAGCAACTCCTGACACCGCTCGATGCCTACCTGCGACATAGCGGAATCCAAGGCATTCGATGCCTCCAGCCAGTCCAATCCCTCCGCGGTGCAACGCAAAGTCAGTTGCTCTGAGGCATTGGGAGAAAGAGGCGCCCCAGCGGCGCCGATTGGACAGGCGCGATAGGCGAGCCGTTCCTGAACGCCGCGCACACCCTTTGATATCCAACGGTCGATCGCAAAGGCATAGGCCCCGGCCTCGACCTTGTCAAAGCCGTGTCGGGGGATCTGCATCGCGATTCGACGGTAGAAGGGATCGTCCCGAGTCTTCAGATCATCGCTGATAAAGCGGACAAGCGGGTGGAACTGATTGATCCGCTCGATCCGCTGTCGCCCCCAAGACTCGACCTTGGTATCGATCTCGCACTTGACCAAGGAGCCCGTGACTAGATCGCTTGCCCCCCTGAGTCGCTTGCTACGGATGTACTCCCCCAAGCCTGATGCGGCGGCGGGCGAAAGTCTGATCTCAAAAAGCCACCCGTCCGCTTCGGTTTGCCGCACTTCTGAGCCTTGATAATAGCGGCTGAGATGGTCACGAATGAAGCCTGCCAAATCACGGGCCGTGTTACGACGGCTAAAGTCCTTCGCCGCCCTGACCTGCTCAAGAATATAACCCCCATGGGCGATCAGAGACGATGCCTGTTCCTCCAACTGTTCAGTCATTTGGCGGTTCGTGGTAATAGCCATTTCCGTGGCGATGATCCGCTGTTCTTCCTGTGCCTTAGTGAGCCGCTGGGTCAACAGATCGGAGGTTAGCCGCTGGATCTCGTCGCCGAGAATCGCCTCCAGCCCGCCGAGTGCCTGTTCAAAAATTCCCAGACGATTGTGTAGCCGCAGGACGATACGTTCGTCGATGCTGTCTCGGTGGCCCAGATTCCAGATCTGGATAGTCGGCGACGCCTGTCCCAGACGGTCAATCCGGCCGATGCGTTGTTCGACCTTCATCGGGTTCCAGGGCAGATCGTAGTTAATCAGTACCCAGCAAAACTGCAGATCGACGCCCTCGGCCGCGACCTCGGACGAGAGCAAGACTCGCTCGTGCGTTGCTTTGTGGAAGCCCTCAATCAATTCCTGCTTGTCCCCCTGCATCCCCCCCATCAGTAACCGAGTGGGGATACCGTCGGCTCCAAGGCGCTCCTGCAGGTAAAACAGGGTTGCCCGGAAATACGAGAACAGCACGACCTTCGCGTCTGCGTAGTGTTTGAAGAAATCGCCGAGTACATTGCGCAACTGCTCGTACTTGGAGTCCTGAGCGCGTAAGGCGGCGATATTGATCTGTGGCAACACAGTCGCGGCGATGTGTTGGATCAACTCGCCCGCATCACAGCCCTCGGCGTCGCCTAGGTCTTCGTTGATCTGAGAGTCGTCCCACGCAGTGCGTGCCCGCCATGATTCCGCCGCCGCCGCCATACAACTTGATACTTGCCGTTGGGGTGACGCCAGCAGGAAACCTTCGTGGATATCCCGTTTGATTGCGTAATCACGGACAGATTCGGTAACGAGTTGGTAGAAGAATGCCTCGTCCGGAGCCATGTCCACAAACTGGAACCTCGGCTGACGCATGACGACCCATTCTTGGACTTCACGCTTGCGCGTTCGTGACAACACATTGTTGAGCAGGTTAATCCGTTCCAATCGATCCGCAAGGCCCGTGCGATACCCTTTGTCCGTGAGGTCTTCAGTCGTTGGTGGTGTGTTCAATAGCTCTTGCAATTGTTGGCTGGCGGCAAGCAGCGGGTGCGATTCGGCCTCATGAAGCAGCGCTACGATGTCCTGCGGTGTAGCGGTCTGATTCAGGGCCGCGGCGCGCGCCTTGATCAGGGGTGCATTGGCCTTCAGTACATCGGGGAAGACATGCTCCGAGTGAAAGGAATCCGGATCGAGTAGATTGAGCAGGACAAAAAGATTGCCACTGTGTAGGGAGATAGGGGTAGCGGACAGCAGGACCACGTGCTCTGAGGCTTCCCGCAGCAGCTTGCCGAGCTGATAGGTCTGGGTGCTCGGGTTGCGCAGATAGGCGGCCTCGTCGATGACCAGGAGGTCGATCAGCGGCTCGGCGCCCGCCCGGTCGGATAGGAGTCGCGCGAGCTGTGCCGCAGTAGCGTTTTTTCCAGTGTAGGCCGCGCTGCCCCACCCATCCGGTGGGCGCAGCCCCTGCATGGTGCAGATGATTCCCCGGCCTTCAAGCAGCGTATGGCGTTCGTTGCGCAGATCCGACAGGAGTTCCCGCGGGCCCATGAGTTGCGCATCAATGCCGAAACGATTCCGCAGTTCGTCGCGCCACTTGTCCCGGAGTATGGCCGGGCACAGAACCAGCAGCCGCCGCGCATCGTAACGGCTGCGCAGTTCGGTCCAGATCAGTCCGGCCTCAATGGTCTTGCCGAGACCCACTTCGTCGGCGATCAGCAGTCCGTTGCTCGGCGAATCCAGGAACCGGAGCACCGGCTTAAACTGGTGCGGATAGAACTGAGTATTGGTCGTATCCATGCTATAGACCAGATCGGCCAGCTGCCCACTCAGTCGGATCTGAGTCAAGTTTCGGCGCAGGTCGGCAACGCGACCGTACGGACCTGCAGATGGATCATCGTCCGCGATGACCATCAGTTCGGACTCTGGGTAAAAGCCTCTGGTACCATCTGCAAAGGCGATGCGATATAGCCTGGTGTCGGCGCGGTCCACAAACTTGCCCGTGGACACCCCGGTCCGGTTTGGGTCGCTCCTCATGCGAACGAATGTTCCTGGCTCCATGACCGGATTTCTCACGAATATTACAGTCGAAGCATGTGGTCTTCCTCACGACTGCGGGGGCGAGATGGTGACGGGCTTGAGGCGCCGGTTGAGATTTTTCGGTTGGACTGCCGCGTCACCTTGGAGTTGAAGTTTGCCCTCTGCTTGTTGGCAGTGCAAGCGGCAAGGTGCCCGTGCCCGTATGATGGATGATCGGTATGCACTTCAGCCGTTCCCCATACACATTTGCACTGGAAGACCGCGACTACCCGGAATGGCGGCGTGGCCGCGAGCGCTATGCCATCTGGATGGTGGACGCCGACACGGCGCCGCTGCGCGAGCGCGTCGGTCGGGTGCGCGGGGAACTCGCCGGGCTCTTCGCCCCGCACCAGCGGAGCCCGCACATCACGCTGCATGTCTGCGGCTTCATCAGCGAACCGGCGATCCTCGACGACGACTTCGACGGCGCCATGCTGGCGCGCCAACGCGCGGCGCTCGCCGCCGCCCGCCGCCGACCTGCACGCTCGACATCGGCGGTATCGACAACTTCGATTCGGCGGCCTTCCTCAAAGTGCGCGACCCCGCTCGCGATGCGGGAACCCCGCAAGCGCCTGGAGTCCAAGGCTTCAGCCTTTGACTCCAGGCAGAGGCAATGCGGGTTCAATGCCGGGCGATGAAGTCCACCACCAGCTCGGTCGGATAGTTGTGCGGTTCATTCGGGTTGATCGCCACCACCTCGGCATAGTGTCCGGTAAAGAGGAAGTCCTCCTGGAGGCCCTCTGACCCGGGGGCGCAGTCGCCGTCCTCGGTGAGTTCACCGCCCGCGGCGAGACAGAAGGCGCTGCGCCAGACCTCCGGCGTGTAGTCCAGACGCTCCAGGCGGCGCAGGCGCACCCCGGGGTCGGCGGCCGTCGGCCGGGCCTCGCGGAGCATGGCGTCGACCGCAACCGCGAAGTCGTGGGCCTGGCCCGCGAACCCGGGCATGTCGTCGAATGAATAGAGGACCAGGAAGGGTGGCTGCCCGGGGTTGATGTGCAGGAGCGGCGAGGCCTGGCGCCAGGTCTCGGGGACCCTACCGAAGGCCGTCTTCACGATCTCCGCGTACTTGGCCTCCAGGGCGGCCGCCTGGACGCCATCAAGGCCCACCTCGTTCGGCAGGTCGACCATCTGCGGCAGGTTATAGACGCCGCTCATGGAGATGACCGCGCGGATGTCCGAGGGTTTGCAGGGGGTCTGGGACCGGTTCGCGCAGGCGTACTGGGCGAGATACTGGGGGTCCGTGGCCATCAAGCTCACCAGGTGGGCACCGGCCGACTGCCCGAAAGCATAGACCCGCGCCGGGTCGCCGTAGCCCGCGATGTTGCGCTTCACCCAAGAGAAGGCGGCAGCCACGTCGTCGACATGGTCGGGGTGCTTGACCGGCCTGCCGATGCCGTCGGACAACCGATAGTTGACCACCACCGTGGTGAGGTCGTGCAGCCCCGTGAGGCTCTCGGCCAGGTCGCGATAGTCGGCCTTGTCCCCGCCGGACCAGGCCCCGCCGGGGACCACCACGAGGACGCGGGCGTCGCGATTGTCGGGGCGGTAGTAGACGTCGAGCTGTTGGCGCCCGTTGATGTTGGTGGTCGCATAACCGCTGGTGAAGCGACAGACGGGCTCTGCGGCCCCGTTCACCTCGCGGCAGTCCAAGGCCAGGGCAGGCAGCGAGACGATCCCGGTCAGGGTGGTCAGCAGGACGGATGTCAGGGTCTTCATGGTTGGCTCCGGTGACAGTCAATGTGGATCGGACGGCGGCGGTCCCAGGCGGGAACCGGCGCCCCAGGGGCGCGGATCAATGACCCGGCGCCCACGGTTCAAAGCCTAGGCGACGCGCCCGCGGCGGGTGTTAGCCGGGGCTTGCAGTCTGTTAACGGATGTTTCCGGATGGCGCCCTGGACACCTTTGTTCACGCCCGGCGCACAAGGGCCGCCACCGCACCCTTGCGGGGGCCCCCGCGCTCACCGATAGTGAATGCAGTGTTCCAACCGGGGAGAGAGACCGTGAACGAGGGTAAGATCCTGGTCGTGGACGACGACCTGCGGCTGCGCACCCTGCTCCTGCGCTATCTGACCGAGCAGGGGTTCGTGACCCAGGCGGTGGGCGACGCGCCCCAGATGGATCGGCTGCTGCGCCGGGAGGTCTTTGATCTCCTGGTGCTCGACCTGATGCTGCCCGGGGAGGACGGGTTGTCGATCTGCCGACGGCTGCGCGGCCAGGGCAGCACCGTGGCGATTCTGATGCTCACGGCCCGCGGGGACGAGGTCGACCGCATCGTGGGCCTGGAGATCGGCGCCGATGACTATCTGCCCAAGCCCTTCAACCCACGGGAACTCCTGGCCCGCATCCGGGCCGTGCTGCGGCGCCGCACCCCGGTGCTGCCAGGCGCGCCGGGCGGTGAGGGCGAGCCTGTCCACTTCGGTCCCAACCACTTCGATCCCCGCACCCGCGAGCTGACCCACGCCGGTGAACGCCGCCCCCTGACCAGCGGTGAGTTCGCCGTCCTGCGCGCCCTGGTCAGCCACCCGCGGGTGCCGTTGGCGCGCGAGAAGCTGATGGCGCTCGCCCGCGGACGTGAACCCGGGGCGGGCGAGCGCAGCATCGACGTGCACATCTCGCGGATTCGCAAGCTGGTGGAGACCGACCCGCTGCAGCCGCGATATGTGCAGACGGTGTGGGGGGTGGGCTATTGCTTCGTGCCGGACAGCGATCAGGCGGGCGACCAGCCAGGCGAGGCGGCGGGAGGCGGGGCGTGAGACTCCTGCCGGACAGCGCGCTCGGGCGTAGCGCCTTGCTGATCGGGCTCGCGCTGCTCCTGAGCCAGCTCGCCATGTCGCTCTTGATGCGCGAGCTGATCGTCGGACCGGCGGCCGAGCAGTTGGCGACCATGCTGGCGGACCAGGCGGCCCTGGTGGAGACTCTGCTCGACGTCACGGCGCCGGCCGAGCGCCCTGCCCTCTTGGAGCGGCTGGCCCAGCACCGGGACCTGCACCTCGACCGCTCCGCGGCCGGTCCCGCCGGGACGGCGCCGCGGCTCTTCTACCAGCGCACCATCGCCCGCGCGCTCGCGGCCCGCCTGGGCGCCGGGGTCGAGGTCCGGGTCCAGTGGGGGGCCGAGACCCTGCTGTGGGTGCATACGCGGCCGGACGCCCCCTATTGGCTCGGGATGACGGCGCGCCGCCTGGAACAGGGGATCCCGGGCGTGTTTGCCCTGTGGGCGGTCCTCCTGGTCGGCATCGCCGCGGGCGGCGGCTTCGTCCTGGCCCATTATCTCAACCGGGAACTACGGCGCCTGGCGGACCAGGCGGTGCTGATGGGGCGCGGGGAGGCGCCCGGCGGCCTCGCCCCCGGGGGCACCAAGGAACTGCGCGTCCTGGGCGGCGCCCTGGAGCGCATGGCCCGCGACCTGCGCCAACACGCCGCCGACCGCGCCCTGTTGCTGGCCGGTATCTCCCACGATCTGCGCACCCCGCTCGCGCGCATCCGTCTCTCGCTGGAGCTGCTGCAGCCGGTCGACCCGGAGTTGCGCGACGGCATCGCCCAGGACGTGGAGGAGATGGACGCCATCATCGGGCAGTTCATCGCGACGGTGCGCGACGGCCACGACGAGACGCCGGTGCCCGGTGACCTCAACGCCATCGTGCGCGCGGTCTGCGCGCGGGTCGCCCGGGTGCGCCCGCCACCCAGCCTGCACCTGGCGCCGCTCCCACCTTTGGCCCTGCGCCCCACGGCCATGGGGCGGCTCCTGATGAACCTGCTGGAGAACGCCCACCGCCACGGCGCCCCGCCGGTGGAACTGCACACCGAGGCCGCCCCCGGTCGCCTGCTGCTGCGGGTGCTCGACCGCGGTCCCGGGGTGCCGGCGGCCGAGATCGAGGGCCTGTTCCAGCCCTTCACCCGCGGGCGCACCCGCGGCGGCGGCAGCGGACTTGGCCTCGTCATCGCCCGGCGGATCGCGGGTCTGCACGGCGGTGAACTGCACCTTTACAACCGCCCGGACGGGGGCTTGGAGGCGCGGCTGGAATTACCGATCGGCGCCGGGTAGGTCCATAAGCGAGCGAGCGTGGCGCCGATCGCGTTGACCAGATGGGACGATGCGGTGAGTTGGGACGGGCCGCTGGAGCGGCCCGACGACACTCCCACGCCGGAGCGTGGGAGCGAGAAACGACGTGACGCTGAAGCTGCTTGGCGACCTGGATGCCGGACGCTTTTGATTACCACCGTCCAGCGCACTTAGGTCCGCCCCTTCACTGCCTGGCGCTTCCGCACTGCGCGCAGGGCAAGAAAGTGGCGGTAATCGTTGGCCCACTCGATGCTGCGAATCGCGTCGCCAAGATTTCCCTATGATGTAGCGGGCGAAAAAGTCTGCTGAATCCATCCTGGCCTCGGCCTCGTAGCGGCTCAAGCGCTGAACTTCAGCCACCAGGGCATCGAGGGGGGAGTCGAACTGGAGCATAGGAGCGAGAAAGGAACCGGTCCTGGTGCCCTATGGGCTGCTCGGCACCAGAAAAGGCAGTACGTGACCATCAAGCGACGATGGCGCCTGGATCATCAATCGCCTCGGCGAGATCGCGGTTAGAGGCACCGAGGGCGAAGAGCGAGCGAATCAGGAGATCCAGCGAAATGGACGCATCGCCGGCCTCCATCTTGGCGACGCGCGACTGACTGGACTGGATGCGCCGGGCCAGCTCGACCTGGGTCAGGTGCTGCTGCCGGCGCCTCGTTCGCAACGCATCGCCCAATCTGAGCCGCAGAGCCACATAGGCCGATTCCTCCGCCGACAGCCCAAGAAACTCATCGGCGCTGCCGACCCGCCAGCCCTGGCCTTCAAGGCGCCGTTGCTTTGCTTCATCGATCATAGGCTTCAAACCGTCGCTTGCAGGTGGCGATCACTGGATCGGGTGTGGTTGACGTCTTCTTGCGGAAGACCTCGCCGATAATCACGGCGTCCTGATCCAGCCGATAGATAATGCGCCAAGTCCCGTCCGTGTCGTTGATACGCAACTCATGACAGCGCGGCCCGATCACCGGCATCGGCCGCGAGTGGGGCATTGGCAGCGTCTCCCCGCGTTGAAGTCGGCGCAGCAACACCCCGGCCTCGATCCGGGCGGCGGCAGAGAACGGCGGGGTCTTGACCTCGCCGTGAAGCCAGATGAGCGGCCGGTCGCGGGGGTTCATACAACCGAAGCCTATGTCAAAGTCGACATATCGTCAATCCTGGGTACCGGTCGGGTTGATCGGGCCTGCTCAGGGCTTCAGCCGGGGCTCCTGCTCGGCCAACCAGTCGAGGAACTGGCCCAGTCTGTCCTTGTCCGGCAGTGGCGGGGGCGGAAGCCTTCCTGCAGGATCACGTGGCCAAGCGTATCGGGTGGCCGCCCAGGAAGCGGCCCTGCATCGGGCCGAGTCCGGGGTGACGGCGGCTCAGGCCCAGGTGCGGGACGCCCAAGCCCGGCGCGATTTCGCGAGTACCCAGGTCCACCGCTACGAGCAGCTCCTGTCGGCCCAGATCACGAGCGAGGATCTGGTGGGCGCCAAGCGGCAAGAGGCTCAGGTGACGGCGGCCGGTCTGGCGGCGGCACAGGCGAACCTGGAGTCCGCTGAACAGGAGTTGGTGCGGGTGCGCGCCGAGCGGCGGCGCTGATGCGCGCGCTCAATACCATCAGGAACCTCAAGGGCGCCGACCACGACCAGGACGTCGGCATCGCCAGCATCCAGACCTCAACTTCCTCGATACGTTCCACGATCGGTTTCAGGATGTACTGATCGTGCGTCGGGTCTTCCGGGACGATCAAGACTTTCATAGGCGGTGATCATAACCTCGCCCAAGATCGCGCGCAGCGCTGGGCGATCGGCCTCAAGGAGGTTGGCAGGTTCCTCGAACTTTCATACCCTTGGAGGTGCAAACTCACCGAGGGTTGGAAAACATGTCCGAAAAACCTGCCGCGATGGAATTTAGCCCAGACACCCGACTACTCAGCGTTACCCGCATCGACGCCCGCCAGGCGTGGTATGTGATCGGCTCAGATGTGCTCGGTCCCATGGGGCATGAACTGGTGCCGTTCGCGACCCTGGAGGATGCGGATGCCTTCCTGCATGACCACGCGGCCAAGCGCATCCTGCCCTTCGGGGACGTGACCCAGGAACTGCTGCTCGACCTGGATGCGGGACGCTTTTGATTCAGGTCAAAGCCCGCCGCTTAACCGCCGTCTACACTTCATCCTTCTCCGGTTGGCCCCGCCAACCCCCTCCCAATCCATCGGCAACCGACGACCAAGGTCCGAGCGCCTTCCCCGAGATCACCACCGATCGCCCGGCGGCGGACCGGACCCGGGCCGCCCTGATCGAGTCGTACTCATGACCCTGCCCAAGATTCAAGGCCGTACCCTGGCGCTGTTCGGTTTGCTGATCCCGTTGCTCGGAGTCTTCCTCTGGCTGACCCTGACGTCCGGACCCCTGGCCCCGATCCCGGTCACAGTCATCAGCGTCACCGAACACAGGATCGCACCGTCGCTGTTCGGCGTCGGCATCGTCGAGGCCCGCTCGACCTATCGCATCGGGCCCACCATGGCTGGACGCGTGCGGCGGGTCGAGGTCGAGGTGGGCGATCAGGTGCAGCCCGGTCAATTGCTCGGTGAAATGGACCCGGTGGACCTGGATGATCGGGTGGCCGCCCAGGAGGCGGCTCTGCACCGGGCCGAGTCCGGGGTGACGGCGGCCCAGGCCCAGGTGCGCGATGCCCAAGCCCGGCGCGACTTCGCGAGTGCCCAGGTCCACCGCTACGAGCAGCTCCTGTCGGCGCAGACCACGAGCGAGGATCTGGTGGGCGCCAAACGGCAAGAGGCCCAGGTGACCGCAGCCGGGCTGGCGGCGGCGCAGGCGAACCTGGAGTCCGCGGAACAGGAGTTGGTGCGGGTGCGCGCCGAGCGGGCGGCGCTGATGCGCCAGCGCTCCAGTCTGCGGCTGCTCGCCCCGGTCGCCGGACTGGTGGTGTCGCGCGACGCGGAACCCGGCAGCACCCTGGTGGCCGGGCAGTCGGTGGTGGAGGTGATCGATCCGACCAGCCTGTGGATCGATGCCCGCTTCGATCAACTCGGTGCCGCCGAGCTGCGTCCGGAGCTGTCCGTTGCGATCAGCCTGCGCTCGGCGTCCGCCGGCAGCCTGACAGGGCAGGTCCTGCGGATCGAGCCGCGGGCCGACGCGATCACCGAGGAACTGCTGGCGAAGGTGTCGTTCGCGACTCTGCCCGACCCCCTGCCCCGGCTCGGGGAACTGGCGGAGGTCAGGGTGATCCTGACACCCCTGCCACCCGGACCGGCACTGCCCAATGCGGCCCTGCACCGCCGCGACGGCGCGCTCGGGGTCTGGTTCCCGGGCGGCGACTGGCCGCGCTTCGTGCCGGTCGAGACCGGTGCCGCGGACCTCGACGGCTGGGTGCAGATCCGCTCCGGCCTGGCGCTCGGCGACCAGGTGGTCCTGTACAGCCAGGCACCCTTGAGCCCGCGGCGGCGCATCCGGGTCGTCGACGCGATTCCAGGGGTGCCGCAGTGATCAGCCTGGCCGGGCGCGACATTCTCCATGCCTCGGGCAAGTTCATCTTCACCGGCGTGGGCCTGGGGCTGCTGATCGGGGTCACCCTGTCCATGGCCGGTATCTACCGGGGCATGGTGGACGACGCCGACACCTTGCTGGACAACAGCGGGGCCGACCTGTGGGTGGTGCAACAAGACACCCTGGGGCCTTACGCCGAGTCATCCAGCCTCTATGACGACCTCTACCGCGGCATCCTCACCGTGCCGGGGGTGGCCCAGGCCGCCAACGTGACCTATCTCACCATGCAGGTCGGCGAAGGCGCGCGGGAGCGCCGCGCCATGGTGGTGGGCGTCGTCCCCGGCGGCCCCGACGCGCCCGGGCAACCGCAGTATCTGGTCGCCGGACGCCACCTCACCCGCGGTCACTACGAGGCCGTGGCGGACCTGATGACGGGGCTGCGCCTCGGCGAGCAGGTCCGCATCCGCCGCAACCGCTATACGGTAGTGGGGCTGACGCGGCGCACCGTCTCCTCGGGCGGCGACCCCATGGTCTTCATCCCGCTGAAGGACGCCCAGGAAGCCCAGTTTCTCAAGGACAACGATGCCATCATCCATCAGCGTCGCCGCACCGCGGCCAATCCGGCCCTCAACCGCCCCGGCCAACCCGGGACCCTGGAGGCAGTGCTCGCCTCCCAGACGGTGAACCCCTCGGTCAACGCGGTGTTGGTCCGCCTGAACCCGCACGCCGATCTGGTCGCCATCCGCGCCGCACTCCGGGTCGACCCGGCGGAGGCCATCGGTGGCTGAACCGGGCTTGGGGATTCGGATTCAGGGACTGCACAAACGTTACGGGACCGGTGACACGGCCGTGGAGGCGCTCAAAGGCGTCGACCTGGCGGTGGCTCCGGGCGAGGTGGTGGGGCTGATCGGTCCGTCGGGCTCCGGCAAGAGCACGCTGCTCAAATGCCTTGGCGCGGTGGTCGAGCCCACCGGCGGGCGCATGACTCTGGGGAACGACCTGATCTATCACGACGGTTGGCGCATCCCGGACTTGCGGGCGCTGCGCCGGGATAAGATCGGCTTTGTCTTCCAGGCGCCCTATCTCATCCCCTTCCTCAACGTGACCGACAACGTGGCCCTGCTGCCCATGCTGGCCGGCCGGCCCAATCGGGAGGCGCGGGCCGCGGCGCGCGAACTCCTGGCCGCCCTCGACGTGGCCCACCGGGCCGCGGCCATGCGCTCGCAGCTCTCGGGCGGCGAACAGCAGCTGGTCGCCATCGCCCGCGCCCTGATCAACCGCCCGCCGGTGATCCTGGCCGACGAGCCCACGGCACCCTTGGACAGCGCGCGAGCCCTGGCGGTGATCCGCATCCTGAACCGCATGGCCCGCCAGTACACCACCGCGGTGATCGTGGTCACCCACGACGAGAAGATCATCCCCACCTTCCAGCGCATCTATCAGATCCGCGACGGCCGTACCCATGAGGAGGCGGGCTTGGGGCGGACACTGGAGTGACGGTTGCCACCTGCTGTGCAATCGGTCGGTGGGACGACCGCTGGTTGCCGGCCATTTTCTCCAGGATGCCCCGGATGCACTTCAGCAGCTCCCCATACACACTTGCACTGGAAGACCGCGACTATCCGGAGTGGCGGCGTGGCCGCGCGCGTTATGTCATCTGGATGGTGGACGCCGACACGGCGCCGCTGCGCGAGCGCGTCGGCCGGGTGCGCGCGGAACTCGCCGGACTCTTCGCCCCACACCAGCGCGGCCCGCACATCACGCTGCAGGTCTGCGGCTTCATCAGCGAACCGGCGATCCTCGACGACGACTTCGACGGCGCCATGCTGGCGCGCCAACGCGCGGCGCTCGCCGCCGCCCGACTGCCGGCGTTCACGCTCGACATCGGCGGTATCGACAGCTTCGATTCGGCGGCCTTCCTCCGGGTGCGCGACCCCGCTCGCGGACTGACCGCGATCCGCGCGGCACTGGCCGCGGGACACCCCGGGGTCTGTCCCGGTCGCTACACACCGCATGTGACGATCGGCCTGTATCGCGACCGCTTCGCCAAGCGGGCGGCGCGCCGCCGGTTGGCGGCGCCGGCGGCCTTGCCGCCGCTGCGTCTCGCCGTGCGCGACATCGTGCTTGCCGGCTACGCGGCGCGTGAACTCGACGGTCCGCTGGAAACGCTCGAACGGGTGGCGCTGGGGCAGCCGTGAGGTAAGCAGTCTCCGGAATGGCGAATTGCCGTTGCCTTGTCCCCAATTTTTCTGCCCCCGATGTCCCCGTCGGAAAACGAGGACGATCAAAGGCCGGCAATCACCTCGGGGGCCAGGCCGGTGGACTGGGCGATGAGACTCGACGCGACGCCGTTGACCTTCATCGCGCGGGCGATCTCCAGCGTGCGCTGCTCGCGTCCCTCCTCGCGCCCTTCCTCACGCCCTTCCTCACGCCCCTCGATCTTACCGAGCCCATAGTTCGACGCGACCAGGCTCGCCTGCAGGTGCAGGTCGTCCTGCCAGCGCTCGTAGGCGGCACGCTCCGCGGGTGCGAGCTTCAGCACATCGAGCTTCTCCTTGGCCTCGCCGAGGCCCTTGGCCGAGAACCCGTCCTGAATCGTCTCGTGCTTGAGGAAATAGACCCATTCGTCGAGGGGGTCGCGGGCGATGTCGTCGAACCGTTCGACCTTGATCAGGAAATACTCGGGGAACAGCTCATGGGTCCGCTCGCGCCCCGGAAACAGTTGGCGCTGGGCGAGGCTCAAGTGCAACTCGTCGTGCTTGTGCAGACCGTGGAAGCGCGTCGTGCCGTGGTAGATATAGTCCTCGCCGTGGCCTAAGTCGAAATAGAGGATGTTGACCGAGACGACCTTGACCAGGTCCGCGTAGGGCTGGCCGGCATCCAGGTGCTCGACTAAGGTCCTGGCGCTGCCGTAAAGCATCCGCAACAGATAATCGTGCTGGCGCTCGTATTGGACTTCGATCAGCACCAGCTCGCCACGGCGGTTGCGTACCTTCAGATCCAGGCGGTTGGAGCGATCGACCGCGGTGTCGCGGTTCGACTCCGATTCCAGGATCTCGATGATCTGCACGTCTTCATGCAGCAACTCGCTCAAGAAGCCCTCGAGGATGCCGAAGTTGGCCTTGCTGCGCAGCAGCCGCTTCATGGCCCAATCGAAGCTGATGAGTTTACGCGTTGGCATGGTCGTTGACTCCGCGCAAGATGCAGGCATCAATGAACAACCGCTCGCGCGCCGCTTCCAGCACGGCCCCGGCCGCCGCGCGACTGATGGAAGGGAAATCGTGCAGGAACTCGTCCAAGGGCGAAGGTCCTTCCAGGTCATCGAACAGGTCCTGCACCGGTACCCGGGTTCCGGTGAACCACCGGGCGCCGCTCATCACCTCGGGGTCGCGGCTGACGGTTGGCAAAGGCATGAAAACCTCCCGGTTGCGCTCGAACTTCGGTGGTGCGGGGCGGGGTGCCGACGCTCGCCAGTGGGCCTTGATCATCACTCCGCCCGCAGGGCGGACAAGCGCGAGCCGCAGTCCACCGAATCCCGCGCCGCTGCTGGTGGACTGCGCTGCGCTTGTCCGCCCTACGATGTCCCGTGGTCGAAATGATGACAAGGCTCGCCAGTGTGCGCCCCTGATCGGCTCCCCGATCCTGGCCCCCAACCTGGAAGCCTAAGCATACCGGCAAGCGGGTGCAAGCCGGGCTCGCGCGGGCGGGGTGCGCAAAGGCGGTCCGCAGCCAGGCGGCTTCACGGGCAGTGATGCCCAGCGCGGCGGCGAAGCCCCCGGGCCTTGTGCCGGCCGCGGGGGTGGGCCGGGTTCAGGCAGCCGGGTAGGGTCCGCTGCGCGGACCTTCGCCGGTCGGGTTCGCGCGGGACTCGGTCCGCACAGCGGACCCTACCGGGCTATTCGTGGTCTGTCCCTGATTGCCCCTGTTCGACCCGTTGTTGCAGCATGATATGCACCTCTTGAAAGTCATTGATGTCCGGAAGGCGGATGCCGGGGCGCTTCTTGCGGATGAAGCTACGGTAGATCCAACGGCCGAAGGCGCGTTTGAGGCTGTCCAGGGCGCCGCGGCCCAAGAGTGCGTAGGATGCGGTGAGTACTCGAACCGCATCACCCCGCCCCATCACCCCGCCCCATTACCCCGCCACATCACACCCAAACCGCCCCCGCCCATCAGGAGTGTGCCAGCCCGCCCGGCGCCGGGTCGATCAGCGCGGACAGCTCGGTCGGCGCCGTCCAGCGCAACTCGCCGTTGTAGAGGACCACCGGCAGGACCGGCGGGAGAGTCCCGGCCGCGGTCAGGGCCTTTTGCGCGATCAGGTCCTGGTATAGGAGCGAAACATAGCACGCGATCCGCACCGCCATGAAGGGGTCCACGGTGCTCTGGAACTCGATCAGGATATAAACATACCACCAGTCGTCGGCCCAGCGGACGCGCCAGATGATATCGTCTTCGCGGTCGCGGTAATCATCGGTGACATAGCTCCCCTTGACCGTCTCCAGCGAGGCCAGGTCCAGGGACGCTACCCAGTCCTCGCGCACGAAGCCGGTCAGCAGGTCGCGGACCATCTCGGCGTGGGAGAAGAGTTGCTTATCGCTGTGGTCATGGTGGCGTCCGGCGGCCGGGGCGCGCCGTTTGCGGGGACCGCGGGGGTGGCGGGATCGGGTCATGGCTGGCGTCGGTGGGTCAAAGTGGGTGGCTGGCGCGGCCTTGATCATCGTTGTGCGACACGAAGTCGCGTAAGTGAATGTTCTACAAGAAGTCGCTAGGAGGCGGCCTGAGAGAACCGACGGTTTCTCCCGTCGTAGCCTAGGAACACATGCGGGACTGGTAACGGTCCGGTGTGAAGCTGCTCTGACAATGTACTCCGCCCGAAAGGGTAAGACGAGCCCGTGAGGGCGACCAACACTGCAAGCATCATGCGGTAGGAGGCTAGGCTGGGAGGTAGGGTGAACACAGGAAAACCGGGGACAGACCCTGAAGTATCCCCACGAATTTCGCCTCCTCTCGTCAGTCTGTCAATAGCGCCTGGTGGCATTGAGGCGGAGTTCCGGGGACAGTTTGCTCAACTCGGTATCCGTGACGATTGGAGAGATAAGTAAACTGTCCCCGGAACTGACCCGGAACTGAATAATCGCCGCCGGGCAGGACGGCGGACGCGGCCCCACCGGCGACCACCGGTGCCGGGAACCCTTGGCCTGGCGACCGTGACGCCGGCGCGAGGACGGGTTCGACCACCCTTCCGGCATCCGCCAGGGCGTCCCGTTGCCTTCCAGGTTAGGTCAAACCCATGCCGCAACGGCCAACGCCAGCGCCCACCGGCGCCGACGATGCCCGATGTCAGCTGGCGGTAGGGTTATGCTTCAGGGCTGTATTTCGCGCGCGGACCTTTGTTTCCTGGACCTCCTACCAATACCATAGACGATTGCCCAACGATCAGGGCACTTTCCTCCACCCTGCCGGGAGCTCCCGTGACCTCTCTTGATTCCAGCGCGGCCCCCACCCGCCCGCCCCGCATCGGCTTCATCAGCCTGGGATGTCCCAAGGCGACCGTGGACTCCGAACACATCCTCACCCAACTGCGCGCCGAGGGCTACGGCATCACGCCGAGCTACGACGGGGCCGATCTGGTGATCATCAATACCTGCGGCTTCATCGACGCCGCGGTGGAGGAGTCACTGGAAGCGATCGGCGAAGCCCTCAGCGAGCACGGCCAGGTGATCGTCACCGGCTGTCTGGGCGCCCGCGCCGAGCTGATCCGCGACGCCTATCCGCAGGTGCTCGCCATCACCGGACCGCATGATCCGGTCGCCGTCATGACCGCGGTCCATCGCGAACTACCGGCCCCGCATGACCCTTTCCAGAGCCTGGTCCCACCCCAGGGGGTGCGGCTCACCCCGCGCCACTACGCCTATCTCAAGATCTCCGAGGGCTGCAACCACCGCTGCACCTTCTGCATCATCCCCAGCCTGCGCGGTGACTTGGTCAGTCGTCCCATCGGCGCCATCCTGACCGAGGCCGAGCGGCTGGTGGAGGCCGGCGTACGGGAACTGCTGGTGATCGCCCAGGACACCAGCGCCTATGGGCTGGACCTGCGCTATCGGCCGGACTTCTGGAAGGGGCGGCCGCTAACCACCAACCTGGTCACCCTGGCGCGCACCCTGGGCGAACTGCCCGCCTGGGTGCGGATGCACTATGTCTACCCCTATCCTCATGTGGACGATCTGATTCCGCTGATGGCGGACGGCGTGATCCTGCCCTATCTGGACATGCCGCTGCAGCACGGGTCCGAACGGGTGCTCAAGGCGATGCGCCGGCCGGCCGCCGCCGAGCGCGTCCTGGAACGTCTCGCCCGCTGGCGCGCCCAGTGCCCGGACCTGGTCCTGCGCAGCACCTTCATCGTCGGCTTCCCCGGCGAGACCGCGGCCGCATTTGAAACCCTGCTCGACTTCATCCGCGCGGCGCGGCTCGACCGGGTCGGCTGCTTCCCCTATTCGGCGGTCGCCGGCGCGGCGGCCAACGCCCTGGCCGACCCGGTGCCCGAGGAAGTCAAACAGGAGCGTCTGGCCCGGTTCATGGACGTCCAGGCCGAGATCAGCCGCGACAAACTCGCCGCGCGGATCGGCCGACGGCTCACGGTGCTGGTAGATACGGTGGACGGTGAGGAAGTGATCGCCCGCGGCCCCGGCGACGCCCCCGAGATCGACGGCGTGGTCATCATCCCCGGCGCCTGGGAACTGGACCCGGGTGACTTCATCGAAGTCATCGTCACCGACTCCGGGGACCATGATTTGTGGGCTGAGCCGGTGGAGGATTGACATCATGAGCCGACTGAAGTTCCGCCTCACACCCACCCTGAGCATCCTCCTGATCATCGCCCTGGTCAGCGGCTGTGCCAGCCTGACCAAATCCTGGATCGCGCCCGAGGTCGCGCTGACCGGACTGCGGATCAAGGAGCTGACTCTCCTGCGCCAGGTGTTCATCGTGACCCTGGCGGTCCGAAATCCCAACGACCGGACCCTGCCGATCAAGGCCCTGACCTACCGAATCAAACTGGAAGGGAACGAACTGGCGCAGGGATCGAGCCAACTCGATCGGCAGATCCCGCCGCTGGGCACCGCGCTGGCCGACGTGGAGGTCGTCGGCAACCTGCTGGGCATCACCCAACAACTCCCGGCCCTGGCCCTGAAGGATCGCCCGCTCGACTGGACCGTCTCCGGCACGGCCAGCCTGGCCAACGGGCTATTGCCGCTACCTTATCGCTGGTCCGGTCAAATTGACCCGAAGGCGTTGCTGAGGATCGCCGTCGAACGTGATAAGCGGTTGTAGGGGCGGGTTTAGAACCCGTCCCTACACCAAGGGCCTGCCTGGTGATGAGCGGCAGGCGCATCCGTGATCAGGAGTCCAAGGCTTCAGCCTTGGGGCCCCCTGACCAAGACTGAAGCCTTGGACTCCAGTGACCTCAAGCCGCCAACCCCTTCCCCTGCAATTCCTTGATCTTGTCCCGCACCGCCGCCGCCTTCTCGAACTCCAGATCCTTGGCATAGGCGTACATTTCCTTCTCCAGCGCCTTGACCTTTTTCGCCATCTGCTGGGGCGTGAGATTGGCGTACTCGACAATCTCTTCCGCCACCCGGGCATAGGCGCGCGCCTTCATGGGGGCGCCGGGCATGGCCGACTCCAGGATATCCGCCACCGCCTTACGGATGGTCTGGGGGGTGATGCCATGGGCAGCGTTGAAGGCGACCTGTTTGGCCCGACGCCGCTCGGTCTCGCCGATGGCCCGCTCCATGGACCCGGTGATCCGGTCGGCATAGAGGATGGCCTTGCCGTTGGCGTTGCGGGCGGCCCGGCCGATGGTCTGGATCAGCGAGCCCTCGGAGCGCAGGAAGCCTTCCTTGTCCGCATCGAGGATGGCCACCAGCGAGACCTCGGGCATGTCCAGCCCCTCGCGCAGCAGGTTGATGCCCACCAGCACATCGAACTCACCCAGCCGCAGATCGCGGATGATCTCCACCCGCTCCACGGTGTCGATGTCCGAATGCAGATAGCGGACCTTGACCCCGTGCTCGTTCAGATACTCCGTCAGATCCTCGGCCATGCGCTTGGTCAGGGTGGTCGCCAGCACCCGCTCGCCGACGGCGACCCGCAGGCTGATCTCGGACAGCAGGTCGTCCACCTGACTCAGCGCCGGGCGCACTTCCAGGTCCGGGTCGACCAGGCCGGTGGGGCGCACCACCTGCTCGACGATGGCGCCGGAACAGCCCAGTTCATAGGCGCGCGGGGTGGCCGACACATAGATGGTCTGCGGCTGGCGGGCCTGAAACTCCTCGAAGCGCATCGGGCGGTTGTCGAGCGCGGAGGGCAGCCGGAACCCGTAGTCGACCAGGTTCTCCTTGCGTGAACGGTCGCCGCGATACATGCCGCCCAGTTGCGGTACCGTGACATGGCTCTCGTCGATCACCACCAGGGCGTTGCCCGGCAGATAGTCGTAGAGGGTGGGCGGCGGCTCGCCGGGGCCGCGCCCGGAAAGATAGCGGCTGTAGTTCTCGATCCCGGAGCAGTAGCCGACCTCCATCATCATTTCCATGTCGAAGAGGGTCCGCTGCTCCAGGCGCTGCGCCTCGACCAGTTTGTTGTTGTCGCGCAGCCAGGTCAGCCGATCCTTGAGCTCCAGCTTGATCTGATCCACGGCGTTGAGCACCGTCTCCCGCGGGGTGGCGTAGTGCGTCTTGGGGAACACGGTGTAGCGCGGCACCTTGCGCAGCACCTCGCCGGTGAGCGGATCGAAAATGGACAGGGCCTCGATCTCGTCGTCGAACAGCTCGATGCGCACCGCCTCGTCATCGGACTCCGCCGGATGGATGTCGATCACGTCGCCGCGCACCCGGTAGGTGCCGCGAGCCAGCTCGATCTCGTTGCGCCGGTATTGCAGGTCCGCCAGCCGACGCAGGATGGCCCGCTGATCGATCAGGTCGCCGCGGCTCAGATGCAGGACCATCTTCAGATAGGCGTCCGGGTCACCCAGGCCGTAGATACTGGAAACACTCGCCACGATGATGACATCCGGACGCTCCAGCAGCGACTTGGTCGCCGACAGACGCATCTGCTCGATGTGCTCGTTGATCGAGGAGTCCTTCTCGATGTAGGTATCGCTGGCCGGGATATAGGCCTCCGGCTGGTAGTAGTCGTAGTAGGAAACGAAATACTCCACCGCGTTGTGCGGAAAAAACTCCCGCATCTCGCCGTAGAGTTGGGCTGCCAGGGTCTTGTTGGGCGCCAGGATCAGCGCCGGCCGCTGCACCGCGGCGATCACGTTGGCGATGGTGAAGGTCTTGCCGGAGCCGGTGACGCCGAGCAATGTCTGGCCAGCCTCGCCGTTGTTGAGTCCTTCGACCAACCGACGGATGGCCTCCGGCTGATCACCGGCGGGGGCAAATTTGGCGACCAATTCGAACGGTCGGGACATTGAAGGACCTCGTGGTTGGATCGTCGATCCGCCGACTGACTGTGCCTACCCGCGGGAGTGCAACAGGTTCATTGATAAAAACGATAAAAACGATAAAAACGTGTTCGCATTGCTGGACTCACGGCGCCGGTTTGCTATCTTAACGTGATGCGACCGCGAACCGGGACCGCGGGAAAAAACCGGGGCGCGGCCCGCGCGGGATGCTCCCGCGCCCTCGATAGGGTAGTATGTGGGATTGACCTCAACTCCAACCGAATCAGGCACGCAGAGACCTCCGTAGATGACCATCAAGCTCGCCGCCCGCGTCCAGGCCATCAAGCCCTCCGCCACCCTCGCTGTCGATGCCCGCGCCAAGGCACTGAAAGCCGCGGGCAAGGACGTCATCGGTCTCGGCGCCGGTGAACCCGATTTCGATACCCCGGACCATATCAAGGCCGCGGCGATCGAGGCCATCCACCAAGGATTTACCAAGTACACCGCGGTCGACGGGATGCCCAGCCTGAAGGCGGCCGTAGCCGCCAAATTCAAGCGCGAAAACAACCTGGACTTCGCGGTCGACCAGATCCTGGTCTCGTGCGGCGGCAAGCAGAGCTTCTTCAATCTGGCACTCGCGGTCATCGATCCGGGCGACGAGGTGGTGATTCCGGCGCCGTACTGGGTGTCGTACCCAGACATCGTGCTGCTGGCTGGCGGCGCCCCGGTGCTGGTCCATGCCGGGGCCGAGCAACACTTCAAGATCAGCCCGGCGCAACTGAAGGCGTCGCTGAACGAAAAGACCAAACTCGTCGTCATCAACAGCCCGTCCAACCCCACCGGCATGGCCTACAGCGCGGCGGAACTCAAGGCACTGGGTACCGTCCTGCGGGACTTCCCACGCGCCCTGATCGCCACCGACGACATGTATGAGCACATCCGCTGGGATAGCGCGCCCTTCGTCAACATCGTCAACTGCTGCCCGGAGCTCGCCCCGCGCACCCTGGTCCTGAACGGCGTGTCCAAGGCTTACTCCATGACCGGCTGGCGCATCGGCTACGCCGGCGGCCCCGCGGAGGTCATCAAGGCGATGACCAAGGTGCAGTCGCAAAGCACCTCCAACCCCACCTCCATCGCCCAGGTGGCGGCGCAGGCGGCATTGGAAGGCCCCCAGGACTGCATCGGCATAATGGTTCGGGCCTTCAAAGAGCGGCACGACCATGTGCTGGAGCGCCTGAACGCCATCCCGGGAATCGAGTGCCTGCCCACCGACGGAACCTTCTACCTCTTTCCGCGCGTGCAACAGGCGATCGATCGGCTGACCGGGGTCCACAACGACCTGGAGTTTGCCGAACACCTGCTGGAGAAGGTCGGGGTCGCGCTCGTGCCCGGCTCGGCCTTCGGGCTCGCCGGCCATGTGCGCATCTCCATCGCAACCAGCCCGAGCAACCTGGATCAGGCAGTCGACCGCATCGCGTCCGCGGTCGGGTAGGGAGTCGGAACGCGCGGCCGGGGAACAGCACCTACGCAGCAGAGCGCAAGACTGATCGCGGTCCCGGCCCCTAGGCCGGGGGTGAGAGGCGGACTAAACTCACGTCAACACCTAAGGGAGATGTGCCTCCATGAAAGCGGATCGAGCGTCCCGGCAAACCGGGTTTTCCCTGATCGAGCTGATGTTCACGGTGGCGCTGCTCTCCATCGTGCTGGCCTTCGGTGTTCCGGCCTTTACCGAGCTCACCGACAGCACGAAGCTGACCAGCGCCACCAACACCCTGATCGGCCATCTGCAGTACGCGCGTGCCGAGGCGATCAAGCGAGGCCGCGGGGTCGTGGGTGTGGGACCCTACGCGAGCGATACCGAATGGCTTGACGACGACTCTTGGGAGGGTGGCTACATGGTTGCGGCACCAGACAACGCCTCCCCGCCCACCCTGCGAGTCTTACGGCGGGTGGACCAGGCTGCCCTAGCGTCACTCACGATCACATCGAGCGGAAACGTTGTCTATTTCGAGCGCGATGGGACCGTCCGTGGTGTCGTCAACACCACGCTGCGAATCTGCCGCAAGAATGACCCAACCAAGAAACGTCAAGTCGTGATAAGTTCGATGGGGCGCGTCCGCGCATCCGACCAAGACTTCACGTGTCCGTAACGGGCGCGGTGATGTGACCTCTGAATTTTTCAGAAACTGATTGACTACGGGTTCTGAATCGACTATATTTTTTGGCTCGCGATATTCCCCGGTAGCTCAGTCGGTAGAGCGGATGACTGTTAATCATTAGGTCGGCGGTTCGAGCCCGTCCCGGGGAGCCAGATTTTTGACCTTGACTGAACGGCTTTCTCCAGATGTGATGCCCTGCTCGCAGGCCAGTTTACTGCGACGCAGGCACTAGAAAGAACAAGCGGTCCAGAACCGCCCAGTTGCATTGCCCAGGTAGCTCAGTTGGTAGAGCAGGGGACTGAAAATCCCCGTGTCGGTGGTTCGATTCCGCCCCTGGGCACCATCGCAGTAAACAAAGACGCCAACCCGCAAGGTTGGCGTTTTTTGTTTCCGGGGCTTGAGTGCGGATCACCCCAAGGCCGGCACCTCCCCGAACGGCCGCCATTTGAGCCCGTCGAGCTGCTCCAGGATGTGGCTCCGGCGCTCCTGGTCGGCCGCCCGGTATTCCTTCCAGACCTCGAGCGTCGCGTCCTTGAGGATGCCGATCAGCTCCACCGCGCTCCCCACCAGCGCACCGCCGCCCATGAATGCGGCCAGCGAGCGGGTCCCGGGCGGACCGGCCTTGGGCAGCACCCGCTGGTCAACGAACTCCGTGAAGGCGACCCGTTTGTCGGAGGCCGAAACCAGGCTCCGCGTCAGATCCGGGGCGTCCGGCAACCGCGCATCGGCGATCAGCCCCGCCTTCAGTCGCTCGATCAACGCATTGAAGTCCGCCTGGGCCGCGGCATAAAGTTGGATGCCCTGGGCGAAGGTGGCCACATCGCCCTTGCCGAAAGTCTTGAGCAGTCCGGCCCCGGACTCGCCCGCGGTCTGCTCGCATTTCATGATCCCGACCGCCCGCGGGTAGTCCAGCGGCTCGGCCGCGCCGGCGAGGAACGCTGTGACCAATAACAGCAGTGCGGCCAGTCGGGTGGCCAGGGCGGCGCGGCGCGGGGGGTGGCGGTCGGTCATGCGGGGTGTCTCCTGTGTGCTGTGTATAAGAAGCCATGTAAGACTTCTCTATCTTTGTGTCTTTGTGTCTTTGTGAGAGGATTTCTTCTCTTCCTTCCGTGTCTTCGTGAAAAACCCTTGATCGGGCTCCGAGGCTCAAGCGCGTAGGATGCGGTGAGCGCAGCGAACCGCATCACTCGGGACTGGCCACTCATTGTGCCACCTTGAGCAGCCGATAATTCTCCACCGCCTGCGGCTTGGTGGAGACCGGCCGCTGCTCGCCCCCGGTCAGCGCACTCACGCGCTCGGAGAGCCAGGTGTCGAGCTCCGAGATATAGAGAAACCAGTCGCGCGTATAATCGGCCTGACCACCCAGGCCCTCCAGCAGGGCCTTGGTGAATGCACCGTGGCGCCATTCGTCGCGCTCCTGGCTCAGTTGTTTGCCGGTGCTGGAAGCGAAGACCACCACCCCCGACTGCGCATCGGCCAGCTCGTTGGCGAAGCGGGTGGCATCGGCGCGTGGGTCGGCGCGGCTCTGCCCAGGCACGGCGTTGAGTCCGCCCGAATAGCAGGTGTCGAGAAACAGCACCTTCTTGCCCGCGACCCGGCTCAAGAAGCGCCGGAAATCGTCGCCGTTCACCGCACTGCGCAGGAGCCGGTCCGGGGTGCCGTCGTAGGGCAGAAAATAATACTCGCCGACCGCATCGGTGAACCCGTGCCCGGCGAGAAAGACCATGGCCACGTCGCGCGCGTCGGTGTTGCGCTCGATCCAGTCGAGCCCGTCGAGCACCGCCTCACGGGTCGCCTCCCCGTCCGGCAGCAGCCGGATATGGACCTTTTTGTAGAGCCCCTGATCGCCCTCCTGGGTGCGCAGTCGCTCGACGAAGCCCCGCGCATCGTCGGCCGCCCATTTGAGCCGGGCGGAGGCGACCGGATGCGCGCTGATCCCGACCGCGAGCACCCAGAGCTCCGGCTTGCGCCAATCCTCGGCACCCGACCAGTTGAGCACCACGGCGGCGGGCACCGAGGCGCCGTTGGCGTTATAGGCGATCAGCTCCAGGGTCAGGTTGACCGGCGGGACCTCCAGGGTCAGATGGCCGGCCAGTTCCCGCCCGTCCGCGCTCGCCAGATCCCGGATGTCTTCGAGCACCTTGACCGGCCCGCCGTCCACCCTGGCCTCCACCCTGGTCACCGCGCCCTGGGGCGAGCTGGCCTTGTAGAAGACCTTGATCCGGCCGGAATCGATGGAACTGCCGTCGGCCGGGTCCAGGATCGCGACGGTGGGCGGCAGCAGGTCGGCGATAGCGCGGGTGCCGGGGCCTACCCCGCGCGCCTGGTCGGCCAGCCGCAGCGCCTCCGTCGGGTCGGCCGTCCAGCACCCGGGCGATCATGTCCGGCCGATAGAACTGCTCGCGAAAGCGCGAGGCCGGGTAGAAGTCCGGCGCCCGGTCCGGCCCCCGGTTGACCTGCCAGCCGATCAGATCCTCGCCGCCGGGTGAGGCGGTGTAATGGCCGTCCGGGGTCCAGAGCACCCAGCGGCGGCCGTCGGTCTTGCCGTTCGGGTCCGGCTCGGCATAGAGGGCCAGGACCGCGGCGCCGTCGGACATCCGGTGCCAGCGGAGGGTCCCGTCGCCGTAGCCCGCCACGGCGTAGCGTCCGTCGCCAGTGAGGTTCAGCGCCCAGACGACGCCCGGGACCGGCTGGGGCGGCCAGAGTGCACGGCCTGTCGCGTCATAGGCGCGCAGCGACTGATCGGTACCGAGGACAAAACGCTGGCGCTCCGGGTCCAGTGCGAGGCTGGACGATTCCTCGAATGCTTTCAAGGCCAGTGGCTTGCCTGCGAGCTTGGGGTGGTCATCGCGGTTCTCCCAGTCGGTGACCGACAGACCCTCACGGGGTCCCTGGTCCGACAGTGCGAGCCCGCTCCGTTGAGCCTCATCCGGTGCGGGTTTCAGGGTCAGATCCGGGAGCGAGAAGAGGGCCGGGCGCTTGCCCCATAGGGCGAATCCGAAGGCGATCCGGTCCCCGGTGTGTGAGACCCGGATGCCCTTCTCGTGCAGTTGACCGCGCAGGTCCGCCGCGGCCAGCGGTCGGGACCAGAGTGTCTTGCCGGCCGGGTCCAGCAGCAGGACGGCATCCGCCGCACCAACCGCGAGCCGGCCGTTGCGCAGCGGGCGGATAGACATGATCGTGCTGGTCGCGGAGCCGATCTCGGTGAATGGACCCGTGCCCTTGCCCTGGATACGCCAGCGTCGGATCGGGAACCGGTCGCCGTCGGCATAGCGCCCGCCGGCCAGCAGTGTCTTGCCGTCGGCGGACCAGGCGACCATGAACAGATCGCCGTTGTCCACACCCTTGGTGTCCGCGGCATAGAGCGGTGCCAGGGTCTGTCCGTCGAGCACCTCGACCGCCGTGCTGTCGTCATAGCCCACCGTGAGCCGCCGGCCGTCGGGTGAGAAGGCGAGTCCGAAGGGGCGTTTGCCGCCCCGGGTCTCGGTGTCGGCCAATCGCTCGAATTTGGGGCCATAAAGCCGCACCCGGCCGTCAAAGCTGATGGTCGCCAGGCGTCCGTCCTGGGCAAAGGCCGCCCAATAACTGTCCTTGCCATAGCCCGGATCGGTGAAGACCTCGGGCCAGGGACCGTCCCGGTCGGTGGGGACGCCATAGACCCGCAGACCGTTGGCTCCGAACAGCGTGGCGGCCAGCGAGCGGCCGTCCGGGCTGAATGTCAGATGCACGACGGCGCTCGGCAGGCCCGGGATACGGTGGCGTAGCCGGCCGTCGGCTCGGTCGAAGAGGTAGATGTCTCCATTGAGTCCGTCCTGGGATCCGGTCCAACCCCCGGCCGCGACCAGCCCACCGTCCGGCGAGATGGCCACCGCAAAGACCTTGCCCAGATTGCCCGAGCCCGCCGGCACCCGCAGGGTGCGCTCCAAGCGCCCGTCCGCCAGCCGCCAGATCCGGACCGTCTTGTCGTCCGAGCCCGAGACCACCCAGCGCTCGCCCGCATCCACGTCGATCCGCCGGATCGCAGCCGTATGGCCCCCAGGGTCCAGCCGCAGGATGGGCTCGGCGGAGAAGGGGTCCGGATTCGCGTCCGCTGCCGCCAGGGCCAGACCCGACAGCGCCGGCATGGCGAGCGCCAACAGCAGCGCGGGCAGCGCCCACCGGCCGCGCCGGGCGAAAACGGACAGGCATGAATCCATCTGACGTGCCCCGTAAAATGAAGACGACGCGGCGATTGTAACCCGCGCGGGCCGCCCCTGACCGGAGCAAAACGCCAATCGGGGCCTTCGGCGATTCTCGGGAATCAAGACCCCGACTGCGCATGTCGGCAAGATCCGCAGGGGCTGCAGGGGCTCTAGGGGCGACTGAAGTCGCCCCTACAGGACCCCGATTTCTGGCTCCCACGCTCCTGCGTGGGAGCACGTGCGGGCGCTCCGCGTCCGGCGCCAAGACCGGACGCGGAGCGCCCGCCCGGCATTCCCACGCGGAGCGTGGGAACGAGAAGCGATCCTCAGGGGCTGTAAGGGCTGTAGGGGCGACTTTTCTGGCTCCCACGCTCCAGCGTGGGAGCAAGTCGGGACGCTCCAGCGTCCCGTGGTACCGAGACAGGGTTCCTGCCGGAATGACGGGACGATCCCGCGCGGCCCCATCGCGGCCGCAGACCGCTCCCACGGGGAACCGCGGGATGGACATCAGCGAATCTCAACCGGTTGCAGCCCGTCGTCGTGCTCGCGCAGCGCCTCCCAAAGCTGCCCTGGTCCCAGCAGAATGTCCTGGAGACCGCGGCGTACCCGCTCGGAGTCGAGCGCTTGCTTGCTCATGGCGCCATGGGCGGCGCAGGCGTCGATGATCGCATTCATCAGCGCGTTGGCGAGATCCGGCGAGGTCGCGAACTGCTCTTTGGTGTTGCTCCGGGCCTGCTGAACCAGGGTCTCGGACTCCAGCAGCTTGCCCTTGAGCACGTTGTTCACATAGACCAGCTTGTCGTCGTCGGTCAGGGTACCCTCGAAGAGATCGTTGACCGCCGCGATGATCTCGGCGAAACGCGCCCGCGCCTGCTCACGCACTTCCCCGCTGCCGGCCTGCGTCATCGGCGCAAGCCGCTCACCGCCGGTGAGCGGCAGGTTGCGTTTGCCCTGGTCCGCAAGCCCATGGTGGGTGAGCCGCAGCTTCGACAGATCCACCCCTTCGCCCGCGCGTCCGAAATCCAGCAGCGGCAGCAGGCGCTTGTAGAACAGTGCCCGCTGCTCGATGGCGGTATTGCCGTAGTCGAAGATCTGCGAGAGGAAGGCGTAGACGCGTAGAAACGCCCCCAGGTTGCGCTTGAACAGGAGCAGCGCGTTCATCGCGTCCTGGGCGGTTTGCGCCGCCGCGGCATCAGCCCTGCCCTTGGCGGCATCCAGCGCCTCACGTTCCGCCCTGAAGCGCCTCAGCAGCCGATCCGCCACCGGCTCCAATGCCGCGATCAGTTGCCGCTGGGTCGCCGCGGGGTCCAGCTCCACGGCCACCACGCGCGCGATCTCGAAGTCATCATAGTAGCCGGCGGCATCCAGCCGGGCGCGCAGGTCGTAGACCAGGTTCGGGTCGGTGACCCCGGCCAGCGCCGCGGTCTCGTAATAGGGCTTGAAGGCGGCGAGGATGTCGTCCGGCTCATTGACGAAATCCAGAATGTAGGTCGTGTCCTTGCCGGGATGGGCGCGGTTCAGCCGCGAGAGGGTCTGTACCGCCTGGATGCCGGCCAGGCGTTTGTCCACGTACATGCCGCACAGCAGCGGCTGATCGAAGCCGGTCTGGAACTTGTTGGCCACCAGCAGCAGGTGATAGGCATCGGTGGCGAAGGCCTCGCGCAGGTCGCGCCCGCGCAGGGCGGGGTTCAAGGCCGCGCTGCGCTCGGTGAAGGGGTCCGGTCCGGACTCCGGGTCCGACACCTCGCCGGAGAAAGCGACCAGTGCGCCGATCGCATAGCCCTGATCGCGGATGTATCGGGTCATCGCCAGTTGCCAGCGCACCGCCTCCACCCGACTGCCGACCACCACCATCGCCTTGGCCTGGCCGTCCAGGAGCGGGGCGATGGTCTCCCGGAAGTGTTCCACCACCACCTGCACCTTCTGCGCAATGTTGTACGGATGCAGCCGGACCCAGCGCAGAACGCCTTTCAGCGCCTCGTCGCGGATCACATTCCGCTCGTCCAGTTCGCGGCCGAACGCCGCGAGCCGGAAGGCGAGCCTGTAGGGGGTGTAGTTGCGCAGCACGTCGCGAATAAAGCCCTCCTTGATCGCCTGGCGCATGGAATAGACATGAAAGGCGGCCGGCAGATTATCGGGGCCGGGCGGCCGGGCCGGATCGGGCCGTCGGCCGAATAGCTCCAGCGTCTTGGCCTTGGGGGTCGCGGTGAAGGCGATGTAGGTGATACCGGCCGCCGTGGCACCAGCACCCGCTCGGGCCGTCATCTGGGCCGTCAGCAGATCCTCGGTGCCCAACTCCCCGCCGTCCGCCAGTTCAGCCAACTCCTGCGCGGACAGCACCTCCCTGAGTTTGGCCGCCGCCTCCCCGGTCTGCGAGCTGTGCGCTTCGTCGACGATCACGGCGAAGCGCTTGCCCTGGGTCGCCGCCAGCTCCCGCACCGCCGCGATGGCGAAGGGGAAGGTCTGAACAGAAAGAGCGTGAGATCCAGGCTGTTCTCATGGTGCAGCGAGTAATGAACCTGACGCACCACGCGCAGTCGGTTGGCCTGGTAACGGGCCTCAAGGGCCGGATTCATGGCGAGCGCCGGCTTGAATTGCGCCAGTTGCAGCGGCTTGCGCAGACCCAGCAGTTCCCCCCCGTGGCGCAGCAGGTCCAGGGTGCCGCGGTCGTCGAGCTGCGTGCGGATGCGGTCCAGGAGAACGGTTTCCGTAGCCGCGCCATGAGTCTTGGTCAGCGTCTCCCAGGCGCTTGGCTGAGTCTCCTGGACCCACGCGATCAGGTCCGGCGGGAACAGGGCGCGGGCGCGGTCATAACGCTGCGCGTCGCCGGGTTCATAGAGCCAACCGTGGGCGGCCAGGTGGGCGCAGATGTCGTCCTCGAAGGCGATTTCCTGATGCAGACGCATTGCCTATTGCTCTCGGTCAACTGTGCAGGTACGACCATGAGGCACTGCCAGATCCAGAATAGGGTAGCAGTCTCGGTCCATTGCACCAACTCCAATGATGGCAGCTATTCTCGATGACGGGACGCTGGAGCGTCAATGCCACTAAGTTAAGCCATTCTGGCTCCCACGCTCCTGCGTGGGAGCACGTGCGGGCGCTCCGCGTCCGGCGCCAAAACCGGACGCGGAGCGCCCGCCCGGCATTCCCACGCGGAGCGTGGGAACGAGAAGCCGCGCCGTCGGCGCTTCACTTAATGGCATTGACGCTGGAGCGTGGGAGCCGGAACGGAAAGCTAACGACCGGTGCCCTGGTCATCGCAGCAGCATCATTTCAGCACGGCCTGGACGACGATCGGAGAGAGCAAGCGCTGAAGGTCCTGCGGATCGATGCCCACCAGATAGCCGCGACGACCGCCGTTGATATAGATCAGCGGCAAATCCAGGATGGTCCTTTCAATATAGATCGCCATGGCTTTTTTCGTTCCGAAGGGGCTGGTTCCGCCCACCAGGAAGCCGGTATGGCGGTTCGCCACCTCCGGCTTGCACGGCTCCACCTTCTTGCAGCCGATCTGCCGCGCCAGTTCCTTGGTCGACACCTTGCAATCGCCGTGCATCAGCACGATCAACGGCTTCTCCGACTCGTCCTCCATGACCAGCGTTTTCACCACCTGATGTTCGTCGACATCGAGTGCGCGCGCCGACACCTTGGTGCCACCGTGCTCTTCGTAAGCGTAGAGATGGCTGGAATAGGCCACCTGGTGCTTGCGCAGGAACTTGGTCGCTGGTGTTTCTGGACCGGTATTCGTTTTCATCGGGTGCTCCGCCGCCTACTGGGCTAATCCGCGTACGTCGATCTTGCCGGTGACGGCGTCTGTCAAATCGCCTAACCTGTAGCAACCTTACTACTCAAATGGCCTCGCGCCAACAGCGTACCCTGTCGCGCTTGGAGGTCATGAGGTCCGGAGTGCTTGCGTCATCGGCGTCTGCGATCAAAGATCCTGCTCGAGCAGTTGCCCGTTCTCCTTGAGCCATTCCTTTGCCTTGTCCATCTGGGCTACCGCGGTCCGCACGATATTCCAGAATCGCGGGGAATGGTTGGGCTCGATCAGATGGGCCAGTTCATGGGCGATGACGTAATCGATCACGAAGAGCGGCGCCTTGATCAGCCGCCAGTTGAAGTTGAGATTGCCGTCCGGGGTACATGATCCCCAACGGCAATGTCCGTCGGTGATCTTGGCCTCCTCATAGGTGACGCCCAAGGTCTGCGCCTGCTTGTGCACCCGCGGGAGGATGCGCTCGCGGGCGCGTGCTTTGAGCCACTCCCGAAAGACCTCGCCGCGGCTCTCGGCACGCGCCCGCGGGATGATGAAGCGGTTACGGAACTCAATGGCGAAACCCGCCCGGTCGACGATCTCGATCAGGTAGTGACGCCCGAGATAAAGGATGGACTCGCCGGAGACCAACTCCTTGCCGGGTGGATGGGGTGGCTTCCGGTCCTTCTGCGGGTGGAGGGTCTTGGCGTAGAGCCATTGCTTCTTTGCCTCCACGGTACGCTTTATCAATTCCGGGTCGGTACCAACCGGCGCATGCACGACCACGGAACAATCCCGCTCGACGGTAATGCCGAGCGTCTTGCGCTTCGTGAAGACAACGCGATAGGCCAGGTCCATCTCAAGCCGCGTAGAGAATCGCGTCGTTGTTGCGTTCCGCGATCTCCAGTGCCCGACTGATGAGCGCGTCCCGCTTGGCGACGATGCCGGGAAGGTCCTTGAAACGCGATGAGACGAAGAGCATCAACAATTCGGCGCGCAGCTTATTGCGCGCGGGCAAGCTCTCCCAGAACCCGGTCAGTTTAAGCTCACGCTCGACCGCGTTGAAAACCTGCTGCGTGAGATCCACAAGATCGGCAATCTGATCGTCGTTCAGTGTCGCACCCGTTGACCATTCGCCGTGCGCCTCGCGCACCCCGGCCGGGACATCCGCAGGCCCCGGTGTGCCGAAAAGTTCACCGCGTAACATGCGGAAGAATGGCATCTGTTTCTTCTTGTTGAGGCCATAGGTTTCCTCGCGCTCCGCCGCGCGCATCCCCTGACGCAGTTTCTCCAGTGCCTCGTGGATTTTTTTCCAATTGTCTTTGAATTCGGCAAAGATTGCCGCAAGCGCCGCGGCAAACGAGGCCTGTAGCTCGGGGTCATCGTTCAACTCGACCTCGATATGATGACGGATGGCGTGCTCCACCTCGGCCGCCTTGGTCTTGGTGCGCTTGTGCTTGCCGACCTCCGCCTCGAAACCCTCATCGAGGATCGAGATCGGCGCGACCTGCTGATCGATCCCCTGTGCCTTGAGGTGCGCATCGGTGAGCGCACGCAGCTTCTGTGGAATGCCGCGCATACTCAGGCGTTCATCGCGCAGATGTTTGGCGGCCAGCGCGTTGATCTCCGCGAGCGCTTGATAGCGCTTCATGTAGTGAAGCGCCTGGCGCGCCGGAAAGACCAGGTTCAGACAGCGGGTCAGTTCCCGGAAGCGCAGCAGATACTCGAACCGGCAGTCCTCGTCATAAAAGAGGTCACTGAATGCATCGTAATCCGTCAGGTCGGTCAGCCCGTATTTATCGAAGAACGCCATGACGGCACGATCGGCGGCGTCCAACTGACGCAGTTCCTCCTCCGGGAAGCTCAGGTTCTCCAGCACCTCCTGGCGTTCCCGCGCATCATAGTTGTCGATGGCCGCCTGCAAGTGGTGGCCGATACCGACATAGTCCACCACGAAGCCCTTACCCTTGGAGCCCCCCGCGACCCGGTTCACGCGGGCGATGGCCTGCAACAGGTTCTGCGCGCGGATCACCTGATCCAGATACAGGACCTGCTCGATCGGTGCGTCGAACCCGGTCAAAAGCATGTTATTGACCACCAGGATGCCAACATCGCCCCGCATCCGCTCACCCTTGCTGTCGGGCGGGCCTTCGGCCACGGCATCGAACGGCAGCTTGAAGCTTGCGATCAATCGTTTATGTTCGGACGGGTTCGCGTACAACTCCAGGTGCGGCTTCTTGTCGTTGAGCTGCCCGCCGGAGATCACCACACCGACACGCATCCGCCGCAGCCGCTCCAGGTCCAGACTGGTCGGGTTCGACTGCTCCAACCGCGCGATGGCCGCGGCCAGCGCCGCGCACAGGCCGGCTCGATAACGTACGGCCGCCTCGCGGGAGCTTGCCACCACTTGGGCCTTATAGCCGTTGGGGAAGACCTGGGTGAGATAATGATCCATCATGTCGGCCGCCTTGGCGGCGATGATCGGCTCCGCCTCAAGATAGGCAAGCCTAGAGCCATAGCCCAGGACCTGGAGCCGTTGGGCGATGTTGTAATCGCTGAACAGGTCCGCGAACGCCGCATCCATGGCCTGCTGGTCAGCGACCTCCGCGTTGCCGGATCGCCCCTCGTAGACGATCTCCAGTGTCACGCCATCCTCGATGGCCTGGCGCATACTGTATTTGTCGATGTAATCGCCGAATACACGGGTGGTCTTATCGATGGGGGTGCCGGTGTAGCCGATGCGTGCGGCATTGGGGATGGCGCGGTCCAGATTGGCGCCGAGCAGGCTGTATTGGGAGCGGTGGGCCTCGTCGGTCATCACCAGGATGTGCGGGCTAGCGTTCAGTTCAGGGAAGGTCTCCTGCAACTCCTCATCCCGGAACTTGTGGATCATGGCCATCACCAGGTCCGACGAGTCGGTGCGCAACAGATCCTTCAGCCGGCTGATGCTGTCCGCCACTTTGACGGTGAAGCCAAGGCCCTGACTGGTCGCGGTGAGCTGTTCCTCCAACTGGGTGCGGTCGGTGACGAAGACGATCTTCCACTGCAGCAGGGCGGGATGCCGGTGCATCTCACGCACCATGAACATCATGGTCAGCGACTTGCCCGAGCCTTGCGTGTGCCAGATCACCCCGCTACGCTGACGCGGTGTCAGGCCGGCCAAGAGCCGCTTGACCGCCAGCTTCACCGCCCGGAACTGCTGATAGCGGCCGACGATCTTGATCGTTTTGCCGTCGGCGGTCGTGGAGAACAGGGTAAAGGTCCGGATCAGGTCCAACAGGTTGCGGTGATCCAGCATGCCGGCGACCAGACGCTGCTGATCATTGGGCGAACCGGCACCATGGGCCAGCTCATCCAGGGTGCGCGGATAGGCGTCCGCCCAGCGGTAGAAGTGTTTCACACTGTGGGTAGTGATGGTGCCGAACTTGGCCTGGTCGCGACAGGTCACCACCGTGAATTGATTTAAATAGAAGAGCGGCGCACTGCCCTCGCCCTGGTTGCCGCGCTGCTCGCTATAGCGGAGCAACTGCTCGATCGCCTCCGGAATCGGCTCCTTGACCTTGGGCGACTTGCACTCGATCACCACCACCGGCAGACCGTTGATGAACAGCACGATGTCGGGGATGATATGAACCTCGGTACCGAGGATTCGCACCTTGAATTGGCAAACCGCGATGAAGCGGTTGTTCGACTTGGGGTCCGGGTCATCGAAGTCGATGAAGCGCACCGTCGGGCTCTTCTCCCCGGTCTGACGGTTCTCGCTGACGGTGGTGTTGCCCAACAGCAGATCATGGACGTGCCGATTGTTCTCCAGCAGGCCCTTGCCGGAAAAGCCGGTAATCTGTTTCACCACCTCGTCCACCTGGTCCGCTTCCAGCCACGGATTGATCCGGACCAGTTGTTCCCGCAGCACCGGCTCCAGCACCACCTGTGCGAATGAGTCGCGGTGGCTCTGCGCCGGGGTCTGATGGCTATTCAGGTCGATGATCTCCCAGCCGAGGCCGACGAGTTGATCGAGCAGCGGCTTCTCGACGTGGTTGCGCTCGTCGAGTTTGATGTAGGCGGGGGTCTTGTCCTGGTAGGCTATGATCGCTTCCGTTTAGCACACTGTTTGGAACTTGCCTTGGTCCCACTGGGACAACCGATCCAGGGCCAGCCGGATGAGACGTCCGTCGAACAAATTCAGCTTGCGTGGGCCCGCTTCAGGGCCACCGCCCGGCCAGTGTTTCAATCCGTCCAGTATGCCTTCGACAGTCGCCGGGCAGCCTTCCCGATCGATCAGCCAATCCGTTGTCGCCAGCAGCTCCAGACCCAAGGGGGTTTCATAGCCGTCGATCAACGCGGTAGTCTCCTGGAAGGCGCCGCGGTAGGGTCTTGCCTCAGGACCATTGAGGTAGACCTTGATAGAGTCCTTCTTGGTATCCTCGAACCAGATAACATCGAGGGGGCCGGCGTCGGCCAAGCGCTTATCACAGTGCAGGTAGCTTCCGTCCAGACCGTTGATCAGGTGGTGGAGTCGGTGGGCATAGGGACCGTATTTGTTGGCTTCAAAACGAAGGTCCAGCGGATCGTCGAGCGCGTAGATCTCGATATTGCGCTCCAGGAACCACGCCAGCTTCTGTATCTCCAGCAGCGAGCATTCGATCCCCAGTATCCAATAGCGCCGCACCAATTCGGCGATCAAGGCGCGGGCCGGCGTGAGCTTCTGTACGCCGCTACGTTTGGCTACATTTTGGTATTGACTGGTAGGTTCATAGACGATGATCTCAACATCATTCAAATCGCCCAGCGCCGCCTCGACACGCGGCTTCACCTTGGCCCAGTCGAGCTTGCCGTTACCGGCACCCAGGGGCGGCACGGCGATGGATTTCACCCCGTGTTCCTGAATGAAGCGACGCAGATCTGCGAGACCCGTATCGATCCACTCCATCTTGCTGGGGTAACGCCAATGCTCCTTGGTGGCGAAATTGATCACCCAGCGAGGCCCCAGCAGATCGCTGCGTTCGGTAACAAAGATCGCCCCAGGTATCAATTTCTTTTCCTTACAGACAGCCTCATAGGCCGCAAAATTCTGCGGAAACCGCTCTTTGAACATGAGCGCGATGCCTTTACCCATAACGCCCACGGTATTGACCGTATTGACGACTGCCTCGACATCGGCGTCGAGCAGATTGCCTTGAGTGTAATGGATCATTAGAAATACCAATCAGGTCTGCAAAGGACTTTGATATGGAGGCTGCGCGCCAAGGCTTGTTGCTCCAGCGCCAGCTTCACACCATCAGTATAGCAGCCAATGCCCAGCAATGCGGCGAAAGGCACCTGACGATGAACCAGTGCCTCCGCCTGATAACGCTCGACTTTGCCCGGGTCATCCGGGTCCCGCTTGAAATCGCGATTCTGAAGTATAGCCCAATCGATGCTCGCCAAGTCGACCGGATCGCAAAAATATTGAGCGGCCTGCGTATAGGCATGCCGATCAGTGAACACGAAACACTGGCGCAATTGCGTCAGTCGCGGAAGGCTCGACACCAGGACCACGATGTCTTCATTCGGGCATCGAGTGATTCCACCGTAGCCGGTCTTCAGATTTAACATCATGGGCGAGAACGGAGTGAAGTAAAATGGCACATAGTCGCTCAAGGTCCCGCCTGGCGGCACTGGAACGACACGCCAGTGCCGCTTATCAATCAGGTCCGGATTTCCGATCGTGCGGAATTTTGAATCCTGAATATCGGAGTTTCGGCAATGCAGGCCATGATCCATGACCCACGGCACATTTTGCGCGTGGATGATCCGGAATATCAGCGCCTTCTTTGGATTCAGACTCAATGACATGCACTTAATTCCACAAACTCGGTTGGCGCCGGGGGCCGCTGGAGCGGCCGGATTGCATTCCCCTGCTTCCGCGTGGGAACGGGAAGGCCGAGCCCCCCGATATGTACGGAGTCCGCACCCATGGGTGCGGAGCCCCCCCCAATATGTACGGAGTCCACATCCATAGGTACGGAGTTCCCTCCGGATATGTGCGGAGTCGACATCGATATGTATGGAGTCCCTCCCCATATGTGCGGAGTCGACGGTGGCGCCACCGGGTCACGCAGGCGAGCCCGCATCTGGCTCCCCGTCGCTTCCAGGCGGAGGGCACCTTGCACCGTCTGCCCTTGCAGGGGGCGCGTTATGTCCGCCGCATGATCGCCAGCAATCTGGGGGTACGCGAGTGACCAGCAGGGTCGCCGACCCTTCCGTAAGCTCCACGAGGTCGCCCGGCCCGAGCAGGTTGACGTTGACCTTGCCGCGATTGTTGATGGTGTCCCAGAAGCCTTTCTTGAGCCTGGGCGGGTCCGCTATCCCGCTGACGCGGCCATCGTCTTCCACCCCCAGCAGGATCACGCCGCCTTGGCTATTCGCCATGGCGCTGTAGGTTTCCCACAGGCTGTGTGGCAACCCGCCGCGGGCCGATTTCAATTCCAGGTCGTCACCCTCTGCCCAATACAAACGGCTGACGACCTCAAGGGGATCGATACAGGGCACCGCCGACATGGGTCAGGCTCCGGCCTCCAGCAGCGGCGTGACGCGGACCTTGCCGGTTAGGAGGTCTTGCATGAGGGCGGCCTTTTGGAGGCGCAGCTTACTCAATTGATTGTTGTTTATCGATTCTAATGAGTTCAGTCGTGTGAACTGGTCGGAAATTCGATCTAGTTCGTTCGGATTTGACGGCATCGGAATTAATGGAGACAAGATTTCGTCTTTCGATAAATGTGGAATGTCCATACCTTTCTGATGCAACATGAGCTCGGCCTGATATATTGGTGACTGGAGTATCACTTGCATATAACTTACGGGGATCTTTTTGGGAACGAATCGGCCGACCCGCTGAACAAGAAGGCAAGGCAGGTCTTCGTCCTGCAAGCAACTGATTTTGACGCCCTGTTTTGTGAAGGTTCTATCCATTCCGATTACTATATTACCAGTCGCAAGCAGATAATCAGAATAAGCGGCTGCCAGCTCAAGAGGCAAACAGCGCCTATCACTCCAATTTAACTCACCGTAGCCTACATTTTCCCCGCGAAGAAGCGATATACCTTCTTCCGCAAACCACGCGCTTTTGAAAGCGTAGCCAACTTGCATATCCACAACGGAAGATAGTGGTGTCGCGGCCCACTCCACCGGAATGCGCCCCAGCGGCGAGTCTTTGAAGGCGTGGGTTGCCTCCGAGCGGATGTTGCCGTGCTCGTCGATGCCGCGGGTGAGCAGGTCCTGCATCAGGCCGGTCTTGATGCGCTGCTGCTTGGCGATGATGGCCTCGGTCTGTTCGATCGCTTTGTCGATAGCAGATAGGATAGTCGCGATCTTGCGTTGTTCTTCGAAACAAACTGGAAATTTAATTTGGCATCCTGCAAGAGCTCCGAGATAAACACCGCCTTGGGCGGATGCGTTAGTCAACTCCTTAAGACAATTCTGAAATTTTTCAGAGCGGAAATAATGAAATAGATACTTGGGATCGATTCCCTCAGGTCGGATGACGGCAACGCTTCTTTGGAAGGAAAACTGCGGCTCAGTGCCATCTACCAGGTAGCATCTGCCAATACTTCCAACGATCGTCAAGAGAATATCATATTTTTTGACTTCATAACTTCTATGTATCGCCTGATAATCAAGATTGGAAATCTTACGGCAGTTTTCTGGAATTTTCAGGACTCCATCACGCACGTCCTTTGCGGAAAGTAATGGGATTCCTACATCGAGATCCATATGCGAACCATGGGAGCCGTCTTTTATTAACGACGTCAAATTCATCAGGTCCCGCTCTTGCCAATCGTCCATATCGGTCACCTCAAATACCCCAGCCCACCAAGCAACCCATCCAACTCCGTCAAGATCTCCGCCCGCTCCGTCTCCAACTCCCGACTCGACACCGCATACTTGTCCCACAGACTCTCACACACCGCGGTCAGCCGCCGCCGCGCGGCGTTGAGATAGCGGGTCTGCTCATTGGCCACCAGATCATAGAGCTTCTTCAAGATAAGGTCCTTGGCTTCCTGCTCGGTGAGCTGGCCGCCGATCTCAGCCATCAATGCATCGGCGCGCGCGCAACGACGCTGTAACGCGGCCTTGTCCCTGTTGAGCGCGCCGATCCGTTTCTTGTCGTCTGGGTCCTTCGCATTCAGTTCGGCAATCTGGCCCACGATTCCGCGGATCAACTCTTTGGATTCGGCCTGCTCGTCCTCGGCGCCGATGCGTTTGAGTGTGAGCTTCAGATCCAACGCGAATTGCAGTTCACGCAACTGCTCTTTATTCGCCTTGATCCGGGTCTCCACGCCCGTGACGGCATCGCGCGCGTCGATGAGCCCTTTGCGCTCCTTCGCGGCCCCGACACCGGCGCTGCCTTCGAGATCGTCGATCAGATCCTTGAGCACCTTCTTGATGACCGTCGCATTGACCTTTTCGTCCTCCGCCGACTCGTAGCCGGAGACCTCCTGGGCGGTCTCCACCGCCTCGGCCAGCACGCCCTGGTCCTCGGCGACCTTGGCTTCCAAAGCTTCGATGGCGTCGGCCTCCGGCTGGAAGAAGGCGGCGATCAGATAGGCGTCCGGGATCAGGCCGTGGAACCAGCCGATGGTGCCGATGGGTTTCAGGTCGTAGCGGATGGTCTGCCACCAGTTGACGAAGACGCCGGCCGACTGGAATTCGTCGAGTACGGCGAGCGGGATCAATCTCGCCTTGAGACTCCCGAGCAACTCGGCACGGACCTCAGGCAGCTTCTTGGCGCCACCGGTACGGGCAAACTCCAGTTGGGCGAAGTCGTCGCGCGCCTCTGCCCACCAGTCAGCGAGCGCCTGGTCATGATCAGCGAGGGTTGCGAGCAGATTGGGGTCGGACTCCAGCCGGGCCTTGATGGCGGGCTTGGCGCCGATCCCGGCACAGAAGGCGAGATAGCCCGGCCGGCCTTCATCGGCAAGCGAGCGGAACAGCGGGCTGTTGCCGGTGAGCGGGTCGATGCGGAATTGCGCGAAGTCGGCACGGTGAGCCTCGACCTCGGCCGCCGGCACGCCGCCCAGGAGATGGGCACGCAGGTCTTCGGGCTCGGGCTCCGGGGTATTGTCGACATAGCGGCGGATGTTGAGATTGTAGTCGTGCCGGTCTCGGATCTCGGCCTGGTCCACCAGCCGGCTGTATTTCGGCAGCTCGCGGCCGTGGGTGAAGCAGTGGTCGATTTTTTCGATGTCCTCGGGCCGCAGCCGGTTCTGGTTCTTGCCCTCGGCGTACTCGCGGTCGGCGTTGATGAACAGGACCTTGCCGCGCACGCTGTCCGGCTTGTCCTTGCGCACCACCAGCACACAGGCGGGGATGCCGGTGCCGTAGAAGAGTGCCGGGGGGAGGCTCACGATGGCCTCGATCAGGTCCTTCTCGATCAGGTGTTCGCGGATCAGCCGTTCCTTGCCGCCGCGAAACAGCACGCCGTGGGGCATGATGGTGGCCATGCGCCCGTTGGGCTTGAGGCTGGCGATCATGTGCTGGACGAACATCAGGTCCGCCTTCTTGCCGGACTCCGGACAGAATTCCCAGAAGCGCTCGTCATGCACCAGACCGGCGCGGGTGTAGTTCTGGGAGAAGGGCGGATTGGCCAGCACCCGGTCGAAGGTGCGCACCCGTCCACGCCAGAGGATCATGGGGTGCTCCAGGGTGTCGCCGTTCTCCACGGTGAAGCGGGTGATATTGTGCAGGATGAGGTTGATGTTGCAGATGGACCAGACGGTGCCGTTGGAATCCTGGCCGAAGAGATGCAGATCGTCCTTGTCCTGACCCTGCTCCTCGACATATTGGTGAGTCTGGATCAGAAAACCGCCGGAGCCCACCGTGGGGTCATAGATCTCCTGGCCGGCCTGGGGCTTGACGAGCTGCACCAGCAGGCGCACCACCTCGGCCGGCGTGTAGAACTCGCCGCCCTTCTTGCCGGCGCTGTCGGCGAAAAACTTGATCAGATATTCGTAGGCGGCACCGAGCAGGTCCGGGAACTCGAAACGGTCGTTGACCAGGATGAAACGCGGGTCGTTGAAGTGGTCGAGCAAATCCTTCCACTTCTGGTCCGGGATCTTGGTCTTGCCGCGGGTGGCGTTGAAGTCGATATTGCCCTTGAGCACACCGGCCAGCACGTCGTTGGACTCCTCAATGGCCCATAGGGCCTTGTTGAGCATGGCACCGATATCGTGCTTGAGATGCTTGAGCGGCGGGACCTCCCGTCCCTGCTCATCGATCCAGGACGCATTCCAGCGGGCGCGCGGCGGGACGAAGAAGGTCTCGCCGTAGGCGGTCCGCTCCTCCAGCAGGTCTTCGGCCAGGTCGTTGTCCAGGTGGGCGAAGCCCTTGCGCAACTGGGCGCGTTTGAGGTCGAACTCGTCGGACAGGCGTTTCAGAAACAACATGCCGAAGATGAATTCCTTGTACTCCGAGGCATCCATCTTGCCGCGCAGGATGTCCGCGGCCTTGAAGAGAAAGGACTCCAGTTGGGAGAGTGTGATCTTTTCCTGCTGCATCCGGGGCTGTGCCTGTCCTGGGGTCTCGACGATCGGGTTGGCCGGCCTGGGGGTCCGGCGCGCGAGACGTTATCTTCCCCCAAGACGTCGAGCTGCGCGACCGCGCGTTATGGCCTTCTCACCTGATATCCAGACAGACCCCGGGTGTAGGGGCGGGTTTGAAACCCGCCCCTAGGTCCGGTTATCCCGTTCGACGGCTATAACAGGACCGACTGGGATTCGGCTGCGCCAGGTATCCGCAAGCCCACCCCGCCCGTGTCGCAGCGCGGGACCGGCCGACCTCAGGCCGCGGCGTCCAAGACCAGCGGCGGCGGGAACCAGGTCTTGGCGATCTCGGTATGGAGTTCGCCGATCGAGAGTTGCAGTTCGTCCACATAGGCATGGAGTTGCTGCTGATCGAGCAGCCAGGGCTCCGCGGCTTCCAGGTTGCGCTTGACCCGACCCGCCACCCGCAGCGCGGCGTCCTTGCGCGGCAGCTTTTCCAGGCTCTGGCGAGTCGCCTCGATACAGTGCCAGACGGCGCGCGGGAACGCCTTGTGCTGGAACAGAAAGCGCAGCACCCGTTCGCGCTGGACCCGCACCTGCTCGCTGCGCCGGTAGGCCTGGTACGCGGTCATGGACTTCAGCACGCTGACCCACTGGATCGTCTCGAAGGGCTGCAGGTCGGTGGTCGCATTCGGCAGCAGGTTGGCTGAGCGCACGTCGATGATGCGGGTGGTCATGTCGGCCCGCTCCATGAAACGCCCCAGGTGCAGGAACTCGTAACCCTGATCATGCAGCATGGTGCCGGAGAGCAGGCCGTTGATGCCCTGGGTACTTTGGATGATGTGCTTGAGATAGCCGTGGCGCCCGCCCTTGGTGGTGCCCCGCTCCAGTTCATCGCGGGCGTAGAGATAGAGCTCGTTCAGCAGTTCCCAGGCCTCGCGCGGCACGAAGTCGCGAATCGTGCGGCAGTTCTCGCGCGCCGCGGCGACGGCGTAGAGGATGGAGCCGGAGTGACGCTCGTCACCAATCAGGAAATGCACCACGTTGGGTTCGCCGTAATCCGGGTAGTGTTCCTCGAACCAGGCGTTGGCCCCGGTGATATAGACCAGCGGCTGCCAGCCCGGTGCGATCCCGCGCGGCAGGTCCAACAGCAAGTTGGCATTGACGCTGACGATGCGGGCGGTGTTCTCGGCCCGCTCGACATAGCGGGCCAGCCAGTAGATATTCTCAGCAACGCGCGACAGCATCGCGGCGGCCCCCTTCAGTCTGGTTGTTGAGGATGCGGATCAATCGGGCACGATCCAGGTGTCCTTGCTGCCCCCGCCCTGGGAGGAGTTGACCACCAGCGAGCCTTTGCGCAGGGCCACGCGGGTCAACCCGCCCATGGTCACCTGCCGGCGGTCGGCCGACAGGATGAAGGGGCGCAAGTCGACATGCCGGGGTTCGAGCCCGCGGCCGACAATGGTCGGCACGGTGGAAAGCTTGAGCGCCGGCTGGGCGATGTAGTTGCGCGGGTCGGCCTGAATCAGCCGCGCGAACTGCGCGCGCTCCGCGGCGGTGGAGGCCGGACCGACCAGCATCCCGTAACCGCCCGATTCGTTGGCGGGCTTCACCACCATCCGCTCCATGTTGGCGAGGGTATAGGCCAGCGCCTCGGGCTCCATGCAGCGGTAGGTCGGCACATTGGGGAGGATGGCGTCCGCATCCAGATAATATTTGATGATCTCGGGGACGAAGGCATAGACCACCTTATCGTCCGCCACCCCGGCCCCGGGGGCATTGGCCAACGCCACGGTGCCGGCGGTCCAGGCCCGCATCAGGCCCGGCACCCCCAGGGTTGAACTCGGGTCGAAGGCCTCCGGGTCGAGGTACAGGTCATCGATGCGCCGGTAGATCACATCCACCTGCTTGGGGCCGTCCACCGTGCGCATGTAGACGCAGTCGTCGGTGTCGACGAAGAGGTCGCGCCCCTCCACCAGTTCGCAGCCCATCTGCTGGGCCAGGTAGGAGTGCTCGAAATAGGCCGAGTTGTAGATCCCCGGCGTCAGCACGGCCACCTGGGGGTAGTCGGCCGGGCGCGGCGAGAGCGCGGCCAGGGTGTCGAACAGTTGGGACGGGTAATCGTCCACCGGCAGCGGGGCATAGTGCTCGAACAGTTCCGGGAAGACCCGCTTGGTCACCAGGCGGTTCTCCAGCATGTAGGAGACGCCGGAGGGGACACGCAGGTTATCCTCCAGAACATAGATGGTCCCGTCCGCGTCCCGCACCAGATCCGAGCCGCAGATGTGCGCCCAGACCCCGAGCGGCGGGTTCACCCCCACGCACTGGGGCCGGAAGTTGACCGATTTGGCCAGCACCGCGGCCGGAAAGACGCCGTCCTTGATGATGCGCTGGTCGTGATAGAGGTCGTCGATGAACAGGTTGAGCGCCTGGACGCGCTGCTTGAGCCCGGCCTCCACCCGGTCCCACTCGGACTTGGGGATGATGCGCGGGATGATGTCAAAGGGCCAGGCACGATCGATGGTGCCACCCTCCTCCGAGTACACCGTGAAGGTGATGCCCATCTCCTTGATGGCGACCTCGGCCGCCTCCTGGCGCGCCACCAGCTCATCCGGACCCAGGGCTTTCAGGTCATCGAGGAGTCCGGCGAAGGCGTTACGGCCCTGGCCGGGGGCGGCCACCAGCTCGTCGTAGAGGTCCTGACAGGGATAGAGGTTCCAATCGATACTCATGGCGGACACTCGGGGGCCTGGATGTCTTGGGGTTGGTTACCGCGACGGCCCGCCGGGACACCGGCGCGAGCGTCGTCACACGTCAGGTCCGGAGTATGCTGGACCCGATGCGGGGAAGTCCATCGGTGCAGTGGTCAATGCGCCGCAAGAGCGCCCCGTGTTTGCGCTGGTGACACGGGCCGCAACCGACGGCCGTCACTCTGACCTGGTCGAAGCGACCCAGACCTCCCGACTCAGGCGCAAACACGCTTGCCCGGTGTCGTCAGCGCGGCTATGATCAAGAGCAAACCCGGTCTCGGGTGATTCATTTTTCTATCCGTAAATGCCCGAGCCTTCGCCAGTCTCCCCGGACCTTCCCCCCTGCCCCGCCTGCACTGGCCGGCTCCGCCCCTGGTTCGTCAAGCGCACGGATCGGGGGGACTTCGGCGTTTGCCGCTGCCGCTCCTGCCGCAGCGGGTTCGTGATGCCACGCCCGCCCCTTGCGCAGCTCGCCGCATTGTACCGGGACCCCGCGACAGTCGCGGACCCGCATGAGCCGACGCCAACGCGGGCGGTGGGCAAACCTGACGGCGCCCGGCGCATGGCCGCTTGGTTGTCCCGCCTGGACCCCGGGCCGCGGGTGTTGGATGTTGGTGCCGGGGACGGCCACCAAGCCCAGGCCCTGCTCGCCATCGGCTTCGCCGTGGACGCCCTGGAGCCGAGCCCGGCGGCCCGCGCCCGCTACCGCCGGAGGAACGGGGTCGAGCCCTTCGACGGCTTCCTCGACGAGGCATTCGTCGCCACCCGAGCGGCGACCTATGACGCGGTGCTGCTGAGCCAAGTGCTGGAGCACCTCGCCGACCCCGAGCGCGCCATCGCGCTGGTCCGTCGGCTCTTGCGCCCCGGCGGGATCGCCGTCATCGCCGTCCCCCAGTTCCGCTCCTGGCTGTCGATTTTGAGCGGACGGCGCGACATGTTCATCAGCCCGCCGGTACACCTCAGCTTCTTCACCCGGAGCGGACTCGCCGAGCTCATGCGCCGCCACGGCCTGGAGCAGGTGCACGCCGACAGCGTGACCTGGTTCGATCCGGACCGCGTCGCCGCCCGGGTCCGCCCGCCGGCCTTAGGCCCGGCCCTGGTTCCGGCGCTGCGCGTCATCTTCGGCATCGCCGACGCCGCGGGGGGGGGCAACACCCTAGAGGCCTACTTCCGAAAGCTTGGCTAGCATCGGACCCCGAGCGGGCGATGCCCAGCGCCTTGCCCCCGGCCCCGCGGCACGGCCCCCCGGGGCGGGCATTCCCGCTACCCGCGATCAGTGTGCCCGTTCTCGGCAGCACGCTGGAATCTTGTCATACTTAGCGGACCTTATGCTAAGCAGACAGGAACCGGCATGGCGGAGCTCACGGCTGATCCGACGCCCTGGGGAGGCAAGCCCTCCCGCGAGGACAATGAGGTGCGCTTCCAAAAACTCTTCGAGGAAGCGGATGCCATGTCGATCCAAGGCTATCTCCCCGACGGGACCGTGGTCTACTGGAACCGCGCCTCGGAGCGCATCTACGGCTACACCGCGGCCGAGGCCCTAGGTGCCAATCTGCTCGACTTGATCATTCCACCCGAGCTGCATGAGCAGACCGCGGCCGCGGTGCGCGCGATGTTCGAGACCGGGCAGGGAACGCCGCCCTCGCGCCTGGCACTCAAACATAAGGATGGCTATCGGGTGCCGGTTTACTCGAGCCATACCATCGTCGCCGTTCCCGGCCGCTCTCCCGTAATGTTCTGCATGGATGCGGACATGAGCGCGCTCGACCAAGCTGAAGCCGAACTGCGCGTTGCCGCCGCGGCCTTCGAATCCCAGCAAGGCATGCTCATCACCGACGCCGAGGGCGTGATCCTGCGCGTCAACGCGGCCTTCACCCGAGCAACCGGGTACGCCGCGGCGGAGGCCGTGGGCAAGACGCCGCGGCTGATCAGGTCGGACCGCCAGTCGCCCGAGTTCTATCGGGCATTGTGGCAGGACCTGCGTACCGCGGGATTCTGGCAGGGTGAGATCTGGAACCAGCGCAAAAACGGCGAGGTCTATGCGGACTGGGTGACCATTTCCGCGGTCAAGGATGAACTGGGTCGGGTCACCAACTACGTCTGCACCCAGACGGATATGACCCAGCGCAAGAACGCGGAGGCCAAGATCACGCGCCTGGCCTTTTTCGATCCGCTCACCCAGTTGCCGAACCGGCGGCTGATGCTGGATCGACTCCAGCGCTCAGTCGCGGCCAACCTGCGCAACCATCGTGCCGGGGCCTTGTTGTTCATCGACGTGGATGATTTTCAAACACTCAACGACACCATGGGACACGATCTGGGTGATCTCCTGTTGCAGCAGATCGCACAGAGGCTACAAGTGATCGTCCGCGAGCGGGATACAGCCGCCCGCCTGGGCGGGGACGAGTTCGTCGTCCTGCTCGAGGACCTGAGTTCGGACCTGACCGAGGCCGCGGCCGCGGCCAAGACCGTCGGCGACACCATCCTGACCTCACTCGGCCAGGTTTACCATCTTCAGGAACAGGAGTATCTGGGCAGCGTGAGTCTCGGCATCACGCTGTTTTCCCAACAGGAAAGCAGTGTCGATGAGCTATTGAAACAGGCCGATCTGGCCCTGTACGAGGCCAAGGCGGCCGGCCGCAATACCTTGCGTTTCTTTGACCTCGAGATGCAGTCCGCGGTCACCCGGCGCGCCGCCCTGATGAACGGTCTGCGGGAAGGCCTGCGCCGACAGCAGTTCAAGCTCTTCTTGCAGCCCCAGGTGAACTGCGACGGTACGCTGGTCGGTGCTGAGGCACTGGTGCGCTGGCACTGCCCGATCCGCGGCCTGGTGTCGCCCGCGGACTTCATTTCAGTCGCCGAGGAGTCCGGGTTGATTCTGCCCCTCGGCCAGTGGGTGTTGGAGACCGCTTGTGCCCTATTGGCGACCTGGGCGGCGCAACCGGGAACCGAACACCTGACTTTGGCAATCAATGTCAGCGCCCGCCAGTTCCTCCAGGCGGATTTCGTCGACCAACTGGTCGCGACCCTCAACCGCTTCCAGACCAACCCGCGGCGACTCAAACTCGAGCTGACCGAGAGCCTGCTGGTGGACCGATTGGATGAGGTCATCGTCACGATGTCCGCTCTGAAGGCACTGGGCCTGGGTCTTGCTCTGGACGATTTCGGTACCGGTTATTCCTCCCTCGCTTACCTGCGGCACCTGCCTCTGGAGCAATTGAAGATCGACCGATCATTCGTGCGCGACCTGCCGGCGGACCACGATAGCGCGGCGATCGCCCGAACGATCATCGTACTCGGCCAAACCATGGGGCTGCGCGTGCTCGCCGAGGGGGTCGAGACCCAAGCACAGCGGGATTTGCTCGCCAGCCTGGGATGTCATTACTTTCAGGGCTATTTCTTCGGCGAGCCCATGCCGATGGACGCGTTTCAAGAGCTGACTTCAGGCCCGGTGGATGCGGCGCGCGCGACCGCCGTGCCGGAGTCCTGACACCGAGCGGCGCGCCTTATCCACCCTACAGCGGAGCCGGTTTTGTAGGGTGGATAAGCGCAGCACATCCACCATCGGCCTTGCCCTCGACGAGGGTCTGGTGATGGCGGCCGATTCCCGATCCAATCGCTCCGCGTGTTTTGCTTTTCTCAGCCTCCCCCCCCGGCAATACAGAGTGGCGGCGGGTGCCGGGAAAGCCCGGTTGGTGCGCGTCCCGCACGGTCGATCCCGATCTGAGCAGTTGCCGCTTTCCACGGGCAGTCATGACAGACGTGTACGGTTATGTGAAGAATGGCGCGGAGGCCACCCTCGCGGCCAATGACGATGGCGCCGGTTGGCCGAACTTTCTGATGGAACTTCCGTACCTGCCCGCCGGGACCTACTACGTGCAGGTGCGCTACTGGTCCGGCGGCGGCACGGGTCCTTACAACTTGGCGACACAATGCACGCCGATCGCACGGAACCTCCTTTCGGTGACCCCGACTACCGGCGGTACCGTGACCAGCAGCCCGGCTGGAATCAGTTGCGGCTCCCAATGCACGGCCGCCTACCCGGCCACGCAAACCGTGACCCTGACCGCGATCCCGACGAGCGGTAGCGTGTTCACCGGCTGGAGCGGGTCCTGCGGCGGTACCAGCCCAACCTGCAGTCTGCCGATGTCCGCCGGCCGCAGCGTGACTGCGCTCTTTGTTCCCGCTAGCGACGACCATGGCGATACGTGCGAGACCGCAACGCCCTTCCCCTTGAACAGTTACCTCGCGGGTCATCTGGAGCGGGCCGGGGACCATGATTGGTTCCGCGTGAGCCTGCCGCGCGCGGGCTCGTTGTACGCGGTGACCGGCGGGACCACCGATACCTGGGGTGATCTCTACGACGGTGCGAACACCTGGTTGACATCCGACGACGATTCGGGGCCTGACTACAACTTCCTGATCGCTCGCTCACTGGCGGCCGGCACCCACTGTATCCGGGTGCGTCATTGGTCCACGGGGGGCACCGGGTCCTACTGGTTACAGGTGAATCTGTATTAGTGATCAATCCGTCATCCACGGCCGCAGGGGCGGTCGTGGATCGGCCCGCAAATCCCGCGGGTGGGCGCCGGACCCACCCGCGACCTGACGGCACCACATCTGTCACATGGAGTCTCTCAATGCGCACATCGATGATGATCGGTATTGTATGGATCGGTACGGCCGCGGTCCTTTGCTCTTGTTCCGAGAAGGACGCGCCGCCGTCGGCGCCTGGCGCCGGACCGCAGGCGGAGCACGCGGCGCCGGACCCGCACCGCGTGCCGATCGTGCAGGTCTTGGTCGACCCGGCAAACACCGTGGCGCGCGCGGCCGCGCCTGCTCGCGGCCAACCGGAAGCGGCCCCGATCACGCCGCTGGCGGTTGACGACACGGCTGCCGAATGGGCCGACGGTCTGCACGAAGAGCAGGACCGGGTGTTGCGTTCCCGGAGCGCCGTCCAGATCTGGGCGGAGTGGGATAACGTGCTGTCCCGCGCCAACCAACGTGAGATCAGTATGCTGACTGCCGCCCTGGGCGACAGCTTGCGTGCCCCCGGCGCGGCGGCAGTCCAGCAGCGCATCAATGAGCGGCTCCAGGAGCCCAACACCAGCGCGCAGGAACTCGGTTCGCTGATCGAGGTCCTGAAGTACGCGGCGACTCCCGGTTCCATGGAAGCGCTGCTCGCCTATTTGGACCGTAACGCCGCGGTGAGTGATGGCGGCAGTGACGACACGGACCCGATGTCCGCGCGGGCGCAGGCGCGCAACGCCATCGGGGCGGTCGCTGGACGCATCGACCCAAGCGGGCCCAACTGGGCCGTGTCTTCGGTCATGGAGGATGCGTGGCGAAACCTGCCACCGACCCGTTCCGCCGAGGACCTCTGGGTGATCGGCCATGGGCTGGCCACGGTCGGTACGCCGTCCGGCGTGACGGCCTTGCTTGAGCGGGCAGGCGACGCGGCCTTGGCGGATACGCCCGTGCAGGAGGTGGCCTACAAGGCCATCGCGCGGGTCTCCAGCATTGATGCGGTCCCCGTCCTGCACAAAGTCTTGGCGCGACCAGATCAGGCCCCGCGGCTGCGCGAATCCGTCTGGGACGGTCTGATCTCGATCGGTGCGGCGGACGCAGGCAACGCCTTGGTCAATGACCTGGTGGCTGGACCGCAGTTGAGCGACGAACAACTTGCGCAACTGCGAACCGCCATGACGAGCCGCGGCTTTCCCGAGGAGTCATTGAAGGTATTCAGCGAGGCCCTGACCAACGGACAGATTCAAGACGCGCGGGTTCGGGATCTGCTGATGTCCGTCACTGCCCCACCGGCCGAGTCTGGACCAGCGGTTGGCCCCGCAACAGGCGCTGGGGCGGGGAAGAGCGGAGGCTAGTTCCTCGCACTGCGCCGACCGCAGGGCGCCGCATGGTCGTCCGGCTCCCAGATCGAGCGGCCCAGCCACGCCTTGTGACGATGCCCAACGCACGGACCCGAACGACCAGCGTCGCCGCACCCTGCTGCTCGACGCCGCGACCGCGCCATGGTAGACCTGAATGGACATCGCGGACTCCACGCCGGAGAACGCCGTCGGCGCACCGGCTAACAACCGGCTCCCCCCATTCCTGACCAGGCCACACCTCCATGACCTATTGCCTCGGCCTTGCCCTCGACGAGGGCCTGGTGATGGCGGCCGATTCCCGCACCAACGCGGGCATCGACTATGTCACCACCTTCAGCAAGCTCCATGTTTTTCAGCCAGCCCCGGACCGGATTTTCATCCTGTTGTCCGCGGGTAACCTGGCGACCACCCAGGAGGTGATGAACCGCATCCGCCGCGATCTCGACCGTGCCCAGGGCCAGGGCGCCCAGGAATGCGGCCTGCTGACCGCCGATTATCTTTTCGAAGCAGCCGATTACGTCGGCCGGGTCAGCCTGGGCGTGCAGCGCGACCATGGTCCGGCGCTGAGCCAAAGCGGGGTCAGCGTCGGGACCACGCTGATCCTGGGCGGCCAGATCGCGGGGCAGCCGCATGGGCTCTATCTGATCTATCCCCAGGGCAATTACTTCTCCGCTTCGCCCGAGACCCCCTATCTGCAGATCGGGGAGAACAAGTACGGCAAGCCGGCCCTGGACCGCATCGCCAAACCGGGGCTCTCATTGGAAGACGGGGCGCGGCTGTGCGTGGTGTCGCTGGATGCCACCTCCCGCTCCAATGTCACGGTCGGACCGCCGTTCGAGGTCGCCATCTATGCCAAGGACACCCTGACCCTGACGCACCGGCTCAAGCTCACCGCCGACCACCCGGCCCTGCGCGCCCTCTCCACCAGTTGGAATCAGGGGATCCGCAATGTTTTCGACGGCCTGCCGCGCTTTGACTGGGAGTCGATGGGCGAGCAGGCGGAGCCGGCTGCGGCGGGTCAGCCCCTCCCGTAATGCCGGACCGGACGGGACTGGCGCCCGGTGAGAAAGGATCGGCCGGGGTCCACCAGGGCGCGTCCGGCGAACGCGGTGCGTTCTAGCCCAAGTTTAACACCTTTGATTATTTCTCTATTAAGATCGTCCGCTTACCGCTTCGCCCTCTCGCGGATCAAGAACGCGATTGCATGGGAATACCGCCGGGTCTGTCCCCGGGTTCCCCATGACGCCCTGGTCGAAGCGCCCATGACCCGCCCCGGCGTGCAGGCCGAGGCACGGGCCGCCGACGGCCGGGGCCGACCTACCGCAGGATCGACCGCCAACCGCCACGGCTGGGCAGGCATTCCCAGCAGAACTCGGGGTCGGGGTCGCAGAGGTCCCCGACTCCGTCGCGGTCTTGGTCGCGTTGGTCGGGGTTGGCGATCAGCCGGCAGTTGTCGGTTACGTCCGGTACCCCGTCCGCGTCGTCGTCCGGATCCGCATTGTCGCCGATGCCATCTCCATCGGTGTCCACGGATTCGTTTCGGTCGAAGGGGAAGGCATCTTGCCCATCCGGGACGCCATCGTTGTCGTCGTCCGGGTCGGTCGCGTCGGGGATGCCGTCATTGTCGTTATCGGGTGGCAAGGGCACTCCCGTGCTATCGCCCCACAGCCCCTGGCTGTCCCGGAAACGGAATCGGACGCTGTGATAGCCCGCGGAGATCGACCGGTTCAAAGTGACGGTCTCCACCAAGTCGTCGAAGGCGCCATCGTCCGCGGCGAGCGCAATGCCCGGGCCGCCGTCGATGCGGGCCTCGGCGGCGACGAGGGTCGCGGTGCTGCCCGGCATCGACGCGGCGGCCGGGACGAGAAAGCTCTGTGCGGTCGCGCGCGACCAAGTCCCGCCGCGGTCCAGGAAGCGCAAATAGAGCACATGCGCGCCGATGCTGAGTCCTTGGAGCGAGATGCGGCCGCCCAGGGTCTCCACCGGGCTGTCGATGGCGCCGTCGCGCGACACCGGCAGGGACGTGCCGCGTCCCTCGCCAGGGTCGGTATCGATGAATGCCTCGGCCGCCGCGATGCGGTTGTCCCGCCCGCGCAGCGGGCCGCCGGGGCTCCCGGGCGTCACAAACAAGGACTGCCCGACCGGGGCCGACCAAACGCCGACGGCATCCCGAAAACGTACGTAAATGGTGTGCGGACCGGGTGCGACGCCCGTCAGGTCCAGGACACCCGCGGCAGTCTTGAACGCATCCGTGCCGGCGCCGACGAGCGCGAGCGGGGTGCCGGTGCCGGGCGTGCGCGCCGCATCGTCCAAAAATGCCTCGGCCTGGAGCGGTGCGTTCGCCGCCGTGACCGACCCGGCCGCCAGGCAGGCCGCCAACGACAGCGCAATCCGGGGCGATGGGATGGACATGATCGAGCCTCCCTATCCGTCGGTCAACGCAGCCGGGCCACGCCCAAGGCCTGGATGTCCACGAGCCCGCCGCTCAGGCTCGAACCCATCTTGAATAATGGATAGACGAAGGGGGCGTAGTTACCCGGGGCGCGCTGCGCGTCGTATTGGCCGATGCTCCAGGGTCCGCCGTGCACGCCCATGTCGTTGCGCGTGCGGTTCAAGTCAGCCAGGCCATCGTCCGTGGGGCCGGCATCGATAGCGGGGGAGCCGGCGCCGAGTGCGTAGTCAGTCAGATTGACGAACTTGGGGTCCGCGTTCAGGTTACCCCCGCCCGCCGGGCACCCGCCGGAGTTGTTGTAGCACAGGTTGTTGGTCACCGTCGCGGAGAGCGAGCTGACATTGATCGGGGTACCGGAGCTGCTCGACCAGTCGAGTACGATATTACCGGCGACACGCGCGCTGCCTGCCTCGACGAAGATCCCTGCGCCCGAGCGGGTATTAGACGACGGCAGACCCCGCACGACGTTGTTGAGGACCGTGGCCTCACCGGAGCCGCCGACGTAAATGCCGTTCTGTGCGTAAGTAGACGAGTCGGTGTCTGTCACCTCGACCACATTCCCGGCGACCAGGTTGAACACTGCCTCGGCGATGATGCAGGTGAAGGAGTAATAATAATCGCAGCGGGCGCGATTGGCGAGGATTAGTGCTTTAGCGCCGCTGGTGGCGATGATCGCGTAGGAATCGTGACTGACTTGGTTGCCGACGATCCAGACATACGCGTTGGTATGGATATAGCCATTGAGGAGTACGTTGCCGGCGATATAGGCGCCATCGCTGCGAATGTCCACGATATCGGACCCGACAGCAAACCGGTTGCCGACGATCGTCAGCGTTCCGGCGCCCTCTGAAGACCGGTAGTAGTAGCCCTCAATGTCGTCCGACACCCATTCATTCTCGATCAGACGGATAGCAGCAGCCTGCGTCAGATTGACGTCCCCGGAGAATTTCAGCCCCTGAAGGGTCGCCGTGATCCCAAACCCGTCGATGGTCACCGGACCGTACACCAGCGCATTGATGGCCCGGTTCACCGGCCGGATCGTGAGCGACTTGTTGACCGTGACCGCCTCGTAGAAGGCCCCATCCTGGAGCACCAAGGTATCGCCGTTGCCCGCCGCCCCCACCGCGGCAGACAGGGTGCCCTGGCCGGGTGCGACGCTGATCTCCGCTGCCCATCCGCCGGACACGATCACTGACAGAAGTGCGGCGGCGAGCGCCTGATGCCTGGGTTTCATGAGTAAAGCCCTCGGGAATCGGTCGCGATTACGGGGTGTTACGGGTAGTGGGTTGACTTTGCGAGGCAGGGGCAACGGCCAAAAAATGATCCCTGGTACCTGCGCCGGGCCGGAGCGTTCCTGAAGGCGCTGCACCCGGAGTCCCTCCCGGCTGACGGCCGAACAGGTGACCGGCTACCTCCACATAAGGAGTCGAACCAAATCGCAACTCGCCGATTGGCAGTTTCGTCAAACAGTTGACGCTTTGCAACGCCGGTTGCCGGTTAGTTGATCTAAGTCAAGTCCCCGCCGCAAAGGCTGTCGACTACGCCCCAAGCGGCCGCAGCGGCTTGCACTGGTGCCGACCCGCAAGGAGGTGTGCCGGTTGTGCGAGGCGACGCAGCGGTGGCTCCGGCGCTCCTGCTTGCGCATCGGCGCTCGCCTGAACCCCTATCCCTTCCGCGGGCTTGGATTGCCCTGCCCGGCCAGCAGCGCGCGCAGGCGGGCGAGCTCCTGTTCGGCTTGCTCGGCCCGTTCCCGCTCGGCCTGAGCGCGCATGCGTTCAGTCTCGGCCCGGGCCTGTTCGGCGTCGGCCCGCAGCCGCTCGGCCGCGGCGCGCGTCTCGGCCGCCGCGGCCCGTCGGCTGGCGACCTCGACCGGCAGCGGCAGCAACCCGTCCCGATCGGCCCAGCGCAGCCAGATCGCGGCGATGCCGTCGAACTCGCCCTCCCAGAGCGCAAGCTTGAGCCCGAGCACCGCCACCGGCAGGCTGCCGTCGACATCGCGCATGAGGGGACGGTAGCGGTTACCACGCAGCACGAAGCCGGCGCGGTCCTCGGGGTTGAAGGGGTCGAACCAGTAGTAGGCCGGCACCCGCAACTGGTCCTGATACACCAGCCGTTTCTCGCCCTTGTCGAATGCGGCGGTGCTTTCGGAGAGCAACTCGACGACGGCGTCCGGGCCCTTGCCCTCCTCCCAGACCACCCAGGACTTGCGCTCGCGGCGGCGCACACCGGTGACCACATAGATATCCGGACCGCGGAACTGGCGTCCGCGGACCTGCTCGCCGCTGAAATAGACGAACTGGTTGCCGCCAACCGCCACGTCGCCGCGCGCGATGGCCCAGGGCAACAGGGTCTGGATCAGCAGTTCGAGCTGGGCAAAGTGTCGCGCGGATTCCATCGGAATACCGTCCTCATAGGGGAGATCGTCCTCGGTGGGCAGCCGCGGCGGGACGGGCATCTGTAACGCGGGAACGGACATAGGCGGATACCTGACAAGGGGTTCGCTGCCGCGCAAGCATACGCGGGAACCGGCCCGACGCAAGGGACAAGCGGCGGACCCAAACGCGGGGCAGTGCGCTCCTGATCAGGCGCGCGGCTCGGCGCGATCGGTGTAAACTCGCCATCCGGTAGGGTCCGCGCCTGAGCATCGGCCACCAGCCCGACGCGGCCAGGACATGAGCGGCAATGCCGACCGTGCCCGAACGATCGGCAGGCACCCGCAACCCGGATCGGTCAGATGATTGCAACCATATGAGGGAACTGTCATGAACCGCACTCCTGCGTGCTGCCTGCTGCTGATTGTCGCCCTGCTCGCCGGCTGCGGGTCCGGCGACCAGACACCGCCCCCCGCCGGACCGGCCACGACGGCCGCGGGCACGCCGGCGCTGCCGCCGGCGGAGGCCCCGCGAGAACAACAGCTAGAGGCCCTAAAAGAACAGGTGGCGGCGAGCCCGCCAAAACCGATGGAGGTCGCCGAGGACGCCGGCGACAACAGGATGTATCTGCGGGTGGCCGAGCCGCGGTTGGCCGCTGAACTCGACGCCTTGCGCGCCCCGAGCGAACCGACCGACCGCGAGCAATACGCCCAGTTCGAGGAAAATGCAGTCAAGCGCGCCGCCGAGCAACCCGTCTCGACCTTCAGTATCGACGTCGACACCGGCGCCTATGCCAACGTCCGCCGGTTCCTCAACGCGGGCCGACTGCCGCCGCGCGACGCGGTCCGGGTCGAGGAGTTGATCAACTACTTCGACTACGACTACCCGCTGCCCGAGGGCCGTCAGCCGCCCTTCCGGGTCAGCACCGAGTTGGCCCCCACCCCCTGGAACGCCAAGACCCTGCTGCTGGCGGTCGGCATCAAGGGCTATGAACTGCCGAAGACCAGCCTGCCGCCGGCCAACCTGGTGTTCCTGATCGACGTCTCAGGCTCCATGGACTCACCCGACAAGCTCGGCCTGCTCAAGTCGGCGCTCAAGCTCCTGACCCGCCAGTTGCGCCCCGCGGACAAGGTCGCGATCGCGGTCTACGCCGGGGCCGCCGGCCTGGTGCTCGAACCCACCCCCGGCAACCAGCAGGCGAAGATCGAGGCCGCCTTGGACCGCCTGAGCGCCGGCGGTTCCACCAACGGCGGGGCCGGCATCCAACTCGCCTACAACCTGGCCCGCGAGGGAGCCGTGCAGGGCGGCATCAATCGCGTCATCATCGCCACCGACGGCGATTTCAATGTCGGCGTGGTCAGCTTCGAGGCCCTGAAGAACCAGGTGGAGACCGAGCGCAAGAGCGGCATCGCGCTGACCACCCTGGGCTTCGGGACCGGCAACTACAACGACCGGCTGATGGAGCAGTTGGCGGACGCCGGCAACGGCAATTATGCCTACATCGATACCCTGCAGGAAGCCAACAAGGTGCTGGTGGAACAGCTCGGCGCCACCCTGCTGACCATCGCCAAGGACGTGAAGATCCAGATCGAGTTCAATCCCGCGACGGTCGATGAATACCGGCTGATCGGCTATGAGAACCGCGTCCTGCGGCGCGAGGACTTCAACAACGACGCGGTGGACGCCGGCGATATCGGCGCCGGTCACCGGGTCACCGCTCTCTTTGAGATCGCCCTGAAGGGGAGCGGCGGCGCCCTGACCGAGCCGTTGCGTTATGCGCAGCCGGACGCGGCGCCCGCGGCCCAGGGGGACGAACTCGGGTTTCTCCGGCTGCGCTATAAACAGCCGGACGGCGACGCCAGCCAACTGATCGAATGGCCGCTCACGCGCGCCCAGGTGCTTCCCGACTGGCACGCGGCCAGCGAGCGCTTCCGCTTCGCCGCGGCGGTCGCCGGTTTCGGCCAATTGTTGCGTGGCGCACGCTACACCGGGGACTTCGGTTACGACCAGGTGCTCGCGCTGGCCCGTGACGCCCGCGGTCACGACCCCTACGGCTACCGGGGCGAGTTCCTGGCCCTGATCGGACTGGCGCGGTCGCTGGCGCCGCCCGCGGGCGGCACGCCGGGGCCGACGGAACCGGCTCCGGCGGGTCAGTCCCTCCCATAATGCCGGGCCGGACGGGACTGGCGCCCGGTGAGAAAGGATTGGCCGGGGCCCACCAGGGCGCGTCCGGCACACGCGGTGCGTCCAATCAACATGCGAAACAACATGGTCTCGCGGTTGGACAGGCCGCGCGCGATGGGCCAGGTCGACGCTGCTGAATGGCGATGCGACGACCTTCTGCGCGGCCAGCCCAGGTCCAGCAGGTCCCGCGGCGACCAATGAAACGCGATCGATGCGGACATTGCCGCGAACGCCTGCCGGTCAGCCCGGAAATGGACTACAATTCTCGGGCAATGGCTGTGATCTTCGTTGCACGCAGCCGGGCGCTGACGAGGGTATCGAACATGCAGGTCTATATTAGCCATGCGCGCGCGGACGCCAAGTTGGCCGATCGCATCGCCGCGGTCCTGCGGGACGCCGGATTACAGGTGTGGGACGACTCGCAAATTCTTGCCGGCGACAACTGGGCCGAAAAACTGGCCGAGGGTCTCGCCGGGTCCAACGCCATCGTCGTATTGGTTACCACCGATTACGCAAATTCAGCAAACCTTGGCTACGAGGTGGGCTACGCGCTCGGCAACCGGGATTTCAAGGGCCGCTTGATTCCGGTCATTGTCGAACGGCCCGGCGAGTCGATGCCGATTGAAACCCCTTGGGTCTTTT
>Ga0247837_1000258_pt1 | contig 108092 bp, 89 predicted proteins | sample LaCtaG_2_FD_187115 | JGI IMG/M metagenome (GOLD analysis project Ga0247837, IMG submission 187115) | Freshwater microbial communities from meromictic Lake La Cruz, Castile-La Mancha, Spain - LaCruzMarch2015_14.5m | ecosystem: Environmental > Aquatic > Freshwater > Lake | place: Spain... | reverse complement strand
AAAACTCAGCATCCTGAGAATTGCATAATCAAAATACATATCGATGTCTTCAAATATAAAAAAGGCCTTGGATTTTCTCCAAAGCCTTTTTTATATTTATTGAAATATTTTGCGATTTACGATGGCATCAATTTCGTTTTATACAGCTCCAACAGATTATTAAATTGCTGTGATGTTGGATTATGTTGCAGCCCTTGCGCAATCGCTTGCATACCCGTTTCATATTGCCCCATACACCATGCCGCACGGGCTAACACATCATAACGCGTTTCTTGATATATTGCTTTGTTAATGTAACAACAATCAAGCGCAGGATACTCTATGGCAAATGCTTGTTTTGCAAACATAAATGCAACGAGAGGATCACTGTTATTCCAATAATGAATTGCAATGCTAACCAATGGCTCTGCACGCGTTGGACGCATTGAAAACGCTTTCAGAAAAGTTACAAGAGCAAGAGGCCAATTATCCAATGCTTCATAACATTGCGCCGCACGATGCTTTGCAATAAAAAGTAGTTCATCCCAACCTTGCATTTCTGATGCTTTTTTATACCACTCAGCTGCTTTTTCTAAATTTTGCATGCAATGATAAGTCTGCCCGATAAAAAAGGCATGACGTACAATAGTTGGATTTTTTTCATGCTCTGCAAATAAAAGCTCCAAATCTCTATGCAAGCGCGTCACAGATTTTTGTAGCCCTGCTGTTCTTGGACGATAGTTAATATAAATTGGAGTGGAAATATTGACGCTCTCAAGCCCAATGTATTCATGCACAGCCCCAACAAAACGAGCACCTTGGCGCGCTCTAAATAATCTGTTTGCGGTTATTTCTTCATCACCACCACAAGAGATCGTAGCAACAAAAACATGAAACGGCGTTTTATAATACTCTGCACATAGTGGCAATATCAGTTCAGCATTTTGCACATACCACTCTGCATCAATCATAAAAAAGAACCCTGCCTGAGGGAAAATTTCTTCTGCTCGATCAATTAAATAATTCCTTGAGGTTGCAAAATCAACAAATGGTTGCTCAATAACATGCCCGTCAACAATTCCATAATCCGCAAACGTCTGATACACAACTTCGATAGTGTTGTCAGTCGAACCGGTATCTAAGATAAGATAGGATTTTAGCCCAGCTTTCAAGAGTGGTTCAAGCGTTTCCCTCATAACCGTTGCTTCATTTTTTACCATGATCAACACAGCAACTAAAGGATCTGGTGCTTGCAGCTCTTGATGTTGACTCGACAATGCTTGCATCATCGATGAAACATCAACGACCGCTGAACAATATAAACCGACATGTAATAATACTGCTAAAATTAAAACTGAATACTTCATATCAAACTTTCTACTTTTATATGGTGTGTTAATCTCTCTGGCTATCAATATTTAATCACAAGATATAAAGCATTTAGAAATCTTGTCAATCAAAACAATACCTCAGCAAAATCAAATACAGACAAAAACCTAAACTTAAAAGGATTTTTTATCGCAAAATTGCTCAATGAATCGATTAGATCAATAAAATCTACCTTTACAAAAAACCATTTCAAGTACTATACTAAAGTTCGAATTGTCAGTGACAATGACCACCCAAAAAAGAGTAAATTGTATCAAGCTCTCAAAGTAAAAAAGGAGAATTTTAATATAAAAATCAAGTACTCTTAGGTACAAAGTAAAGCGTCAAATATACAACCATTCCTGTTAACTCATTAAGGGAGTTATATGAATTACAACCTCAAAAAACTGATTTCAGCTGCAACATTGCTGTGCTCTGCACTTGCAATGGCAGATGGCTCATCATCGTGCTCAACCTGTCCAACATCATGCGGCCAAGGTCAAAATACTTTCCAACCACATGCTTTTTCAGCAAGCATGGTTCGTGAGGTTCTTGTTGGTAAACATGCATGGATTCCAATGTCAAACGAAGAAGGATGGCATGGACAAGTAGCGGTAGCTGGTGAATATCAAAAATCACTTCACAATACCTGCAATACAAAATATTCTTGCTGTACTTCCCTGGGATCATTACCATTCTGGTCAGATGATAACTCTAACTTTATGACCGTGGGTGATAACAGCGGAACTTACAACCTCGATCTATACCAAATTGGTATGGGACCAGTAACCACTAACGGAACAATATCTTTAAATCCTACGGTATATCAAGCCGGTGCTGACTTCTTCTTGTACGTTGGTGCACAGAAAACAGAACGTGGATTTTTCCTGAAAGCGCATGGTCCGGTTGGGGTCTTTGGTATGAACCCAAGATTTATCACTCCAGACGAAGATACAGTAGCTCCAGTGGCATATCCTGCTGGTGCTCTTAACAACACAGCCGCAACAACTGTTGCTGCACCATACAATGATGTTGCTTCAGCATTCCAAGGTGACAAAGGAACAGGTTTTCTAAAACCAATGATTAAGGGTTTAATCAACGGTTGCCGTACCTCTTCTGCAAAATTTGGAGATCCTGAATTCACCCTTGGATATAACGTATACGCTGACGAAGTAAAACATTTAGGAATCGGTCTTCGTTTCTCTGCTCCAACAGGAAACAAACCTGAAGGAACCTACATTCTTGAGCCGATCTTTGGTCGTGCTGGACACTGGGGTGCCGGTGGAGAAATCATCGGTCACTGGAGATTCTGGGAATCAGATACTGATGACAGATATATCCAAGTAACATTCGATGCTGATATTTTACACCTCTTTAACGCACAGTTCCTTCGTTCATTCGATCTTAAAAAGAATGGCGCTGGTTCTAAATATCTGTTACTCGCACGATATTCAGGTACAGCATTCCAAAGTGAAATCACCAACGCTATCAACATCACCACTATTGGTGTAAATTCATCATTTGCTATCGAAGGAAACTTTGCAGCTGTAGTTGATTTCCACTGGAGTAACTGGAGTATGGCGCTTGGTTATGAAGGATGGGGTAGAACCTGTGAAAAACTCTCAATCGATTGTGCATGCCCTGGTTCTGTAAACTTTAATGATTACGCAGTGCTTGGTCGTCAAACACCATACACAGCTGGCGGAGTAGCACTCAATTTGAGCGAACCACTCGCTACGATTAGCGAATCACAAGCACGCGCTACAACAGCAACAGCAACGATTGTTGATGCAACATTATCAACAAATCGTATTCCAGACCAAGCAAAAGATGCTCTTGATATCGATGGTCAAGTTGCTCGTTCAGCATACACAAGCAAACCATTTGCTCAGCTCCAATACACATGGAGAGACTCTGACTACAATCCATACATTGGAGTATCTGGTGGTGCAGAACTATCACAAGGTCACACAAAAAATGCTGCAGTCAGCTTCTGGAACGTTGGCGTTCAAGGTGGACTAGCATTCTAGATCTATAATTTGCTTTATATCTAAAAAGGTATAAAACATAGTCTATTATTTGAGTTGTTTGAAATAAAATCACACACTCGTCAAAAACAAAGTACAACCCGTCATTTGAAGTTTTTTAAATGACGGGTTAATTTTTTATCATATTTTAATTTTTATAGACTACTCTTCATCATCAACATCAAAATCTGTTGGCAGTTCATTAATTAAATCTGCTTCGTATAAACTCTTGGGTTGCTCAGATGCATCAATATCCATTCCCTGCGGCCCTGAAGAGACAGGCTCATGTGACGTTGGCTCAACCACTTCAGATGGCGAGGAAATAGAATTGAGCATAGCGGTTAACACTTCTATATCCTTAAGCGTTGATACAACGTGATACTCTTTATCCGGGTACACCTCTTTAAACCATTCAATCAGTTGCGTTCCTGGTCCAACGCTAATGACAACATCACATCCAGCAAAACCTTTAATCGTTTCATTCCACTGTATGCGATTGTTGATCTTGCGCATGAATGCAGATTCAAGTGCATCTGGCGTAGTAACATACACACCATCGACGTTGGTAATAAGCGGTACTTGCAGCTGCGTAAATTTAATTTTATGGTAATACAATTTTAATTGCTCAACGACTTCGTCAACTAAAGAACTGTGCATACCATATGCTGGGCTAATAACACGCACTTTACGAATCGTTTCATCAACACAATATTGCTTCACTTTTTCAATCACGTGCTCATGACCCGCAACATAAAAAGCATGCGGCGTATTTTGAGCAGAAACATATGCAACTTCAGTTTCTGTCGACGAATTTCTACATAACTCTTCAAGTGTTTCTATTTCAAATTCACGTACAATGCGTAGTGCGCTATATGGTTTATTTTTAATAAATTCATCATAAAATTGTGCATATTTATTTAAAATGTATAGACCATCCACAAAAGAAAGTGAACGCGTTGCATAAGCAGCCCCGTACTCTCCTATGCCATATCCTGCTACGAAATCAGGACGAAGTCCTTTTTGAGATAAAACTTCATACAAAGATGCTTCGACCAAATAGATCGCTAAATAAGAATAACGAATAGAAGAGATCTCTTCATCTGACGATGCAAATAAAAGTTTAACGAAATTTATTTCTGCAGTACCTGCAGCTTGTTCAAAAAATTCTTGAACAATTCTGAGTTCATCGTATAGGTCCTTGCCCATACCTATAAACTGTTCTCCATAACCTGGAAAAACAACTCCGATACGTTTGGTTGCCATACTCCCCCCAACCCTTCACGAATCTTATACCTCTGAAATCAGCACCGATATTCGCTTATGCATTTCTTGCGCTCCCAGTAGCGCCATCATGTCAAAAACAGATGGCCCCGAAAGAGACCCAATCATTACAAAACGTAACAACTGAGCAATATCAGACATTTTATAATCATGTGATTTACAAAACGCTTTTATTTTTTCATTCAGTTTGTTCTTTTCAAACTCTTGGTGTATTAACTCTTGCTGCAACAACTGTAAAATAATTAAAACATCTTTTGCAATCAATTTTCGTAAACTATCCCAATCATAGCTTACAGGAAGGAAATATGCCGTTAGAACATAATCATACAGTTCTTTTAATGTGCTCACACGGTCTTGATATAAAGCAATCCAGGCCGATCTTTGAACCTCAGACCAATCAGGCGTAGCTGCAACGATATCTTTACCCATAGCCACAGAAAACAACTCAGTAATCTCGGCCACTGACATTTTTTTAACGTAACAACTATTGATCCATTTCAGTTTTTCAATGTCGAATTTAGCACCACTACGATGAATTTTATCCAACGAAAAATAATCGATCATCTCTTGCTGTGTAAAAATCTCTTGATCACCATGTGCCCAACCCAGACGAACGAGGTAGTTACACAGTGCTGACGGCAAGAATCCTTCATTTTTGTACTCAACCACCGAAGTTGCACCATCACGCTTACTTAATTTTTGACCAGATGGTCCCAAAATTAATGGTATATGCGCAAATTCTGGCACCTTGTGCCCAAGCGCTTGATACAACAGTATCTGCTTAGGGGTATTAAATAAATGTTCTTCACCACGGATAATGTGCGTTATTGCCATCTCGTGATCATCGACGACAACCGCAAAATTGTACGTTACCGTTCCATCCGAACGCAGTAACACAAAATCATCAATCTGCTCTGAAGGAATAGAAACTTCACCTTTGATATGATCAGGGAAAATAAAATCTGCAGAATCTGTCTCAACTTTAAAACGCACCACATACGGTTTGTTTTCATGCTCTGCGCTCACCACTAAATCTCGACATGTTCTATCATATTGATACGTATCTTGACGCGCTACCGTTCGCTCTCTTTTTTTCTGCAATTCATCTTCAGTGCAAAGACATTTATAAGCTTTACCCTGCGACATGAGTTGCGCAGCAACCGCCTGATAAATATCCAGGCGTGCATGTTGATGCATAATAGGAGCATCAGAAATGATGCCACACCACGATAAACTTTGCATCAAAGAATCTTCATATTCTTTCATCGATCGTTGCACATCTGTGTCTTCGATACGAATTAAAAAAGTACCGCCATGATGGCGAGCAAATAACCAATTAAACAACGCTGTTCGTAAAGAACCAATATGCAAATGCCCCGTTGGAGATGGAGCAAAACGAACGCGAACAGCAGATTTAGTTTCAGATTGTGTCGACATAATTATTCTGCTTTAGTTTGAACAGTTGTTCCTAATTTTTCTTGTGCAAGCTTAACCCACGGAGATTTTAACAACGCTGTTTCATCTGCACTGTCTACCAGCTCACGCCATGTTTCTTGTGCTTTTGCAAACTGACCTTGTGAAACATAGTAGATTCCAAGAACATACAAAGCTTCTTGCTGCATGCATGATGTTTTATCTTGCAATACTGCTTGTAAATCTTTCCATGACTGGTCTCTTACTTTTTCATCTTTTGAATCAAAACCCATTTTAATTCGTTTCATGTGAAACAAACTACCAAGCTCTGATGTTTTTGACATACCTGGCAAAGCATCATCAATAATTTTGATTGCTGCTTCTAAATCATGATCTTTCTCAAATGCGATTTCAGCTTGAAACGCTAAGAAATACGGAGCCAAGTATGAATTGATATGTTCTTTATACAGTGCATCGACAAGAAGTGATACATCTTGCCACGATTGCATGATTTTTTCATGATCTTTTTGAGAATCTAAACTTTGTACTATTTGTTGTGTTTGAGAGAATGAATTAACGACTTCTGATAAAGCTTCGAATGCATTTTCTTCACGATGCTGTACATACCAAGAATTTAATACATATCCACCACCAAGTGCTACTAACAAACCAAGGCCAATAATAACCTCTTTCACATATTTTGCTGAATACTGTGCTTGCACTGATTTGTAATACGCTGTTACATTTTTTTGCATTTTTGAGTACATGCTCATAATAAAATCCTACCTTTTTTGTTCTTGTTACAAGAACATATCTGTTGATGGTATATCGCTTTTTAACTACCTAAAAAATACCACAGAACTGAAAAAATTCAATAAAAATAGGCACTCTCAATGCGAGAATGCCTATAAATTTTCAATCACGAAGCGTTATGCTTTTAAGTCTGTTGCCGGAGCTGATTCTGCATGTGCTGATTGAGCGTCTTTCATTTTTTCTGCTTGACGAGCTTGTACGACTTGACGTTTTTGGCTACGTCTTTCAAGACGATCTGCTTTAGTCGACATGACCTTTACACCTTTGTAATAACCGCTTTCCAAGCATACCGTGTGAGGCATAACCGGAATACCGCTGTTAGGGCAAGAAGTGAAAGTTTGTACATCAAGACCTTTATTTGCTGATCGTTTATTTCGACGAGCTCTCGAAGATTTACGTTTAGGACATGGCATACGTAGATTCCTGATTGTTAAGATTTTTATATAATATATAAGTTGATTTTCAAAATATTGATACAGATATCATACAAAAATATCAACTAAAAAGCAAAAATATGTTACCCGTGTAAATATCCCGACCTACAGACCCCCTGGGTCGTCAGCATATTCTGCTTCCATTGTCGAATTCCGCCATCCAGAACTAAAACATCTTTAAAGCCTAAGCCACGCAACGTTTGGTAGGCATACTTACTCAAAGGACAGTCCATTCCTGCGCAATAGATGATAATTTTACGGCTACGAGGCCATTTTTTAGGAGAGGCAAGCTTTTTGCCCAAACGATGGGTTGGAATATTGATCGATCGAGGCAACGCGCAATCCACATAAATATCATGTGGCAGCACATTGATCAAATACCATGGACCGGAAGATGAAATTTGATCTAAATTATCAGACAATTCTTGCCATGAAATCTTTGGTATTTGCGACTCAGACTCTAAATCAGCCGATATCAGCATACCGTGAAACAGGAAAACTATTCCGAAAAGAACCACTTGTATCTTCACTACCGTCCCCCCTATGGCGTAATAATCGATACGCACAAGATACTAAAAAGTAACTCCCGGTCTCAACTGTTTTGTTACAGACGCTTCCAATAGCCCATACCATCCTGACATATCACCCCATCCATGCTCAGCTCAAAAAGCATTGCCTGCAGACTCCCCAGATCAATATCGAGCTTTTTTATCAGTTGATCTGCAGCCATTGGGACGCACACCGCGTCAACCAGCTGTTGCTTTTTGCTGCCCGGTTTATACGAAGTCCCCACAGCAGAACTAATCGTCATCTGTTGATCAACGACATTATGCAAGGGGTCAAACTCAATTAAAATATCATCCACCGACATAACCAACTTTGCTCCTTGCTGTACCAGTTTATGACAACCAACACTGAGTGGATCAAAGATAGACCCTGGTACTGCAAATACCTCACGACCTTGATCAAGCGCCTGCTGCGCCGTAATGAGCGCTCCACTTTTTGCCGCAGCCTGAAGTACTAAGCACCCCCGCGAAAGCCCGGCAATGATACGATTGCGTATCGGGAAACAATGAGGCTCTGGTGGCGTACTCATCGGAAAACAACTGACAATCAAACCACCACTACTAACCACTCGAGCAAATAATGTTTTATTTTGAGGTGGATAGACATGACAAAGGCCAGAACCGACCACCACAATCGTACGACCACCCGCATCAAGCGTAATTTGATGAGCAAATGTATCTGCTCCTGCCGCACCACCACTGACTACCACCCAACCACTGCGAATCATAGGGGTAACCATATGCTGCAACACTTCATACACATACTGATGAGCCTTACGAGCTCCAACGCAAGCGATCGTATTTGATGCCTGAAACAGATCGAGCGAACCCTGACAATACAGAGCCGAAGGTGGAATATGAATTTCTTTCAGGAGCGCTGGGTACTCAGGACACCAAAGCGTTACCACAAAGACTCGATACTCCTCAATTAACTGTAATTCTTTTGCGACTGTTGTTTGATCAGCTAAACTCTGAACGATTTCTTCTGATTTTTCCTGCGAAATACCCATGCAAATAAAATCAGAACTCGTATACCGGTATATCTGGTTCAAATTTTCAAAACCAACCGACTCAACAATTTTTGCAATATTGGTAGGAGTTACGTGACTTGCTACTAAATGTATAACAACCTGTTTGCTTGTATCCATGAAAAAAACCACCCCTAAAAACAGACCCTAAAAAAACTATCACCGATCAGACCTTACGACCTAATAAATACCCCAACGACCTTCTTCTTTTCTGTCAACCAGCTCCATACCTGCAAATCGTTGTTGCGCTAAGGCCAAACGAGTATTAATTTCATCTTCTTTTAGAGAGCATTGATAAAAGATATCTTGCTGCTCACTTGCATCAGATGCTGCAACGCGAGCACCAGACGAACGACACATGAAGCGTGCAACTCGTGAGCTGATCATATTGGGCATAGCTTTCTGTTGCTCAGCTATTGCCGCATTTTTTGTCAAACTAACACCTATTTCATGTACTGGCTCAAAAGCTGAATATTCAATTTTGCTACGCACAACTTCAACCGTTGACGGAATGCCAAAATAATTAATCCGATATTTTTCTGTAATCGTATGCTGATGGCCACAGGATAACATCAAAAAAGAAACAATTGTAGGTGCCACTAAAATAAACATGTATATTCCCAAAGCAAACTGTTTGCATGTACTATTATTTTTTATACATTGCTTAGAATAACGTTTTTTGTAAGTCAGGACAACTCGCGCAACAAATTAATTACCAAAAAATGTTGCCAAGCAAGACATAATCAGAATATGCAACTAAAATATAGCTCATTAATCTTATAAACCAAGGGACGCATGATGAAAATAAAAAAATTGAACCTGTTTTTTATATATTTGATGCTGCATATTGCGTCAGAAATCCTGGCGGCTGATAACGTACCGGCACAAACCCAATCCATAGTGGATCCAAACACAACCTTAGTAATCAGCATTTATCCCATTATTACTTCCGAGACACCATTGGCGATCTTAAAATGTCACTATGTAACAATTGGCAAACTGTTGATTCCTATTGTAAGCGCACAACAAAAATTAGCAATAAACACCCAAAGCGACCTCGACCAAATACGAACAGAGCACATGCAACAATTGAACCTCCAGCTAACCCCTGCAGAACGCGATTATATAGAAAGCCCAGAGATGGCAGCACTCAGAGCAACCTATCTGATCATGCCAGACGAAAGAAAATCACCCACGCAGAAATAACCAAAAGAGTAAGGCCTATTTATTTCTTGCTCTTTTATTTGCATAATCGTATTTGTTGCTCAATGGTTACTGTATGACCTTCAATATCAAAAACACCTACCGTTTTTGCAGCAACTAATTTTTGAACTTCAACAGCTAATTTTATGGGATTGCTCGGAGTACCTGTTTGCTTACGGACAATAGAAACAACCAACTGCTGCGTTGCAGAAGTCGGCACTGCTATCGAACCTTGACTCGCCAGCATCATGCCCATGTTGTGTAAATTATTTTGTATCCCCTCACCAGCTTCTTGCAAAGCTTTATCGCGCAAACTCTCATGCTTACTACACGTGTAAAACTCATCTGGCTTGTTGACTGACATAACAAACTCACGAGGCACATGCTGACAACCATCTTGCATGAATTTATGCATATCTGAGGGCTGAACATAACTGGCCATAACTGCACCAAAGTAATACGCCCCATGATGCTCACTAGCCGGCACGTCACGCTTGATAACCCTTACCCCTTCAAGCGCAGGCTCAGAAGTATACAGCGTATTCATCAGGCAACAATGAAAAAACATTGTGATTTTAAAAACATTTTTTATCATAACACCACTTTCTCTAATATTAAAAAGCAAGAAATATATTTCTATACCTCTTGCTTTTTATGGTTCTATAAATGTAAAACTTTAACCAATATAAGGAAATTTTCTTTCCTTATATGTAGATTCATTTTCAACGACTTTTTTTTGTTCATATCTCGCACTTATTGCATCAAATGCTTCTTTTCTTTCTCCTGAAAGCAATGCTTTAGAGTGACAATTTTTGATATCAGTACAAATATAAAACGATCCTTGATCATCACGAGCGCCTAATTCATGTCTCGATACATGACCCGTTATTCGACATTTTAAACGATCAATGAATCGACCTAAATCAACAGGTTTGGTTTGTTTACCAAAAACCATGCTCTGCTCACAAATAACAGGCCCAACTAAATAAGTTGACACCTTACTCACCATTGCAGCATTACTACCGTCATCATAACTCTCAATGCCAGAACCTTGATGCACTTGTTTTCCAAATAGACCAACAATACAAGCAGCCAACAATGAAAAAGATTTAATATATAACATGAAAACCCTAACACAATAAGATTAAACTATAGAAATATAGTACTCAAAATACAAAAAATAAGAAGCGTATTTCTACGCTTCTTATTTTACTAAATCAATTTACAATTTATGCTACATCATCCACATGATCATATTGCTCAGGAGCACTATCGCCACCAGAGCTATTTGATTCATCAAGCATCGATTCAAATGCTACGACCGATGATAACTCTTGGCTATCATCAAGGCGTATCAATCGAACACCCTGTGCTTGACGTCCCATGGTGCGAACTTCTTTTGGAGAAATTCGAATAATTTTACCCGCTTTGTCGATCAACAATATTTCAGAGTTTTCACCAACTTGCACAAGTCCAATCACATCACCATTACGATCACCTGTTGGAATGGTTCTGACACCAACTCCACCGCGATGCGCAACACGGAAATCTTCAATCTTAGTTCGTTTACCAAAACCACGAGCTGTCGCAAATAGTAAATCACGATTATCAGCTATAACTTCGATACCGACAACTTCATCACCCTTACGTAGACGAATACCGCGAACACCCGCTGCTTGACGACCCATGATACGAACTTCTGGCGCCTGGAATCGAATTCCCTGACCCAGCTTGGTTGCAATAACAATAGAATTGTCATCGGTACAAACTGAACAGAACACCAACTCATCACCTTCATTTAAATTCAATGCACGAATACCCGTACAACGAATTTTTACGAAGTTTTGACCTAGAGTACGCTTCACGCTGCCATCCTTGGTTACCATAACGATACATTTGTCACCAATTCCTGCAGTATCAAGAAGCTTAACGATGTATTCACCCTCTTGTAGAGGCAATAAGTTAACCAGAGCACGTCCTTTTGCAATACGTGAACCTTCTGGTATTTCAAATACTTTCATACAATACACTCGGCCAAAGTTACTAAAGAATAGTAAATCGCCATGCGTTGTTGTTACAAATAAATCTTGGATAATATCTTCTGAATCATCAAGAGACGCCATTCCCATCTTACCCTTACCACCACGATGTTGTACTTCGTATGTTTTAAGTGTAACGCGCTTGATGTATCCCTTACGAGTGAGTGTCACAACGACATCTTCTTCAGGAACTAAATCAAGGTCAGATAGAATGTTAATCGGACCTTCAATGCGACTGCGACGTTTATCCGAATATTCTGAACGAATATCGAGCAACTCTATTGCAATCTCTTTATCCAGCACCGATGAATCTTGTAAAATGATTTGTAATTGAGAAATGAAAGCTTTTAACTCTTTCATCTCTTCATGTAATTTACCTTGCTCTAAACCAGTTAAGCGCTGCAATCTCATTTCTAAAATTGCTTTTGCTTGTTCAGCAGACAGTAAGAACTTTGCATTCAAACTTAATGCTGCTTCATCTGAAGAGTCAGATTTTTTGATCAACGCAATAATTTCATCAATATTTTCAAGCGCGATGAGTAAACCAGATAAAATATGTTCTCGAGCTTGCGCTTTTTTAAGATCATATTCAGTACGCTTTACAATGATAGTGCGACGATGAATTAAAAACTCATCAATCATTCTACGCAGTGTAAAAATCGTTGGTTTGTTATCAAGAAGCGCCAACATTAAAATAGAAACAGTTGTCTGAAGTGAGGTGTACTTATACAGTTGATTTAAAGTAACGCTTGGAATTTCACCCTTTTTGAGTTCCAAAACAAGACGCATACCTTTTTTATCAGACTCATCACGAATATTTGCAATACCTTCAATCACTTTATCTTTGACTAAATCTGCAATTCGAATGATCAATTCTGATTTATTCACCATGTACGGTAGCTCAGAAATAATAATCTGAGTACCTTTTTTACCTTCTTCTTCAGAAACCACAGCACGCAGAATTAAACTTCCACGCCCTGTTTGATAAGCTTTCACAATCCCAGCACGACCACAGATGATACCACCCGTTGGAAAATCAGGCGCTGGAACTAACTTGAATAGCTCTTCTTCGGACAAATTTTTATTTCTTAAAACAGCAAGACAGGCATCAACCACTTCTCCCAAATTGTGAGGCGGTATAGAAGTAGCCATACCAACTGCAATACCAGATGTTCCATTTACGAGTAAATGTGGCACTTTAGATGGAAGCAAAATAGGCTCAATGGTCGATTCATCAAAGTTCGGTACGAAATCAACCGTATCCTTACCCAAATCAGCGAGCAACTCAGCACATACTTTGGTCATACGGACCTCGGTATAACGCATAGCCGCTGCATTATCACCATCTACAGAACCCCAGTTTCCTTGACCATCAAGCAAAGGATAGCGTTTTGCAAAATCCTGCACCATGCCAACCATGGTGTTGTAAACAGCTTGATCACCGTGTGGGTGGAAACGTCCTAAAACTTCCCCAACGACACGAACAGACTTATGATAGGGTTTATTGTGAAAAAAGCCCAACGTGTACATCGTATAAACAATACGTCGATGTACTGGCTTTAAACCATCACGAACATCAGGGATTGCTCGCGATACCACCACAGACATTGCATAATCAAGAAAGGACGACTTTAATTCATCTTCAATTAATACAGGGGAAACCTGCATTCTTTTTGGTTCTTGATTTTGATTGGTATCAGAGCTCATCGAAATCCTTTTCGAATTAACTTATGCACCGTAAGACGATGTTACTGTACTATGATATTTTTTGTTTTGTCAAATATAACCAAGACTCTGGCTTCTATAAAGATTGCCATGTTTTAATGATTAATTTTCAACGAAATACTTATTAAAAGTATACACGAAAAGGGCCCTTATCACAAGAAAAGAAAACAAGGCTAACGCTCCACGTTTTTCAGAAGAACTTAGCCTTGTCTATCGATCTTTTAAAGCAACAATCAGTATGAAACTAACCGTTATCGACCGTTTTCTTTTGCCACAAAATGTGCAAATAAATCCTCAAATTCTTGATTTGTTTCCGACGGTTGTCGCTGCCACATTCTATCGCGCTCTGCTTGCTCTCGTCTTTGGTGCTCTTGCTCTTCAACCCATGCTCGCTCCCTCTCCTCTTGCTCCACATTTCGACCTTGCAAAACATATGGCGAACCTAAGTGAGACGTTTCCAACTCACGCTTAACCAAATCATTGGCAGCATTGAGAGATTTTGACATATTAGCAGCATAATCTCGATCTTCTTGTGACGCTGATGTCCATTGACTTTCATGCCACTTTAACATCTCTTGACGATATCTTTTAGCTACAGATTTCTGTGCATTTTCATATGATTGCCCCAATAATCCATCTCGATTCAAACCAAGCAACTCATACGCATTCTGTGAAATTTCAGCATAAATCCTTGGATCTTCTGATCGAGTCACCATTTTCTGAGTTAGCTGATGAGCACGAACCGCATTTTTCCACCAACCATTTAAAGCTCTCAGCGACGGATCCGAAATTTGATTACGCGAAGAGGCCCAAAACTTATTGGTATTCGGCCTTGTTCTCACACTGCCCATCACATCACTACTCATAACCCAGCAAAACACCATTAAGCCATACACCATTCTTTTCATCTTTTTATCCCCTTTTACCCTCTTTTGGTTTAAACACCCTAAACTACCGATTTAATTAAATTATGATCCGCATCATCCCCCGACAATCGCCAAAAGAAAATACCTTTAAGCAGCTTCTGCCGAGCATACGATGCCTTGTTGGCCACAGAACGCTCATCATCATAGGTCACAAACACACCATCACCAGGACAATATGCGTAAGGAACCTGCGATACAGCATGCCACTTGGTCGTACAGTCCGGATTTTCCACATACATCGATTTTAATTGATCATACCGAAAAGCTCCCGTGCGCTCAGTCTTCTCAAAGGTAGAACCAAGCTTGGACTGGGTTTTATCGTACACATGACCATAAAGCGGTATACCCAAAACCATTTGCGCAGGTGACACACCCGCATGCATAATCATAGTTACCGATCCATCAACGCTGAGCCCCGACCACTGATTACAAATAGGAGCATTCATGCTCACACCAGGTGCCGATGCACCACCAAAATCATATGCCATCACATTGAACCAATCAACATACGGAGCAATAGTAGCCAGAGGCAAAGCCGAAATAACTTTAGGTGAAACTTGCAACGCCGTCGTCAAGATCAACTGACGCGACTTATGTTTTAATGCCCGAGAAAACAACTTAATTAACTCTTGATACGCCGCTAAATCATCATCACTAATTGACCCAGAGCCCCATTCCCAATCAAGATCGATACCATCAAATAACCCTGGATACTCAAACAAATGCTGGCGCATATCACCATCCTTAGAATGTTGATAGCTATACTGATACTCCTCAAGTAACCGGATTGATGATTTTACAAATTGTGACAACAATCCCTTTTGAGCTATTTCAGTAAACGATTTACTGTAAGTTCCCCCACCAATCGACAATAAAATTTTAAGATGTGGATATTTCTTCTTTAACTGTAGCAACTGCCCAAAATTCCCACCCACCTTTTTGCGATGTTCGAAATTAGCTCCCACATCGGCCCACTCATCAGCCAAATCACAATTGCCCGTTTCAGAATTAGGCTTTGCAAATGCATAAATAATATGAGTTAAAACATGAGCCACTGGTTCAATATCGGCTACTTGGTACTGTCCATACTTATCCCACCCCGCAAAATATGCCGCTACAATATTGCCTGGTAGCACCTTTTCGTACTCAGTAGGAACTGGCGCAGGACATTGTCCTATTACCAGAAACGTATGGGTTATAAACAATATCATTAGAAAAAAACCGACTGTAATAACTGAAAACCTCATAACGCCCCCCCATTTCCCAGGCCCCTTGGGACCAAGTTCACTCAACCTCTTAATGAAAAGAATAACAAGAGTCGTCAACCCTTATCAAGACTTGCTATTAAGTTTTTGAGGTTTGTTTCAAAAAGAAACTTTAATAACTCTACCCCAGCCGCAGATCAAACAAAGACCATACAAACTACATTTTGACATTAACCACCAGCATTACCGACGACTAGAAGCAACAATTTGCCTGCAGTATCCACCAACGAACCTCAACAATCTGAGTAAAAACCTTAACTTATGTTAACGGTACATATCAAACAACTATTTTCTTTCTAAAACCTTTTAATATGAGAATGTTTACGGATATCTTACTTGGGCATGTTTTTATTTTTAAAGGAGTTGCTATGTTTTGGTATGTATATGTATTTTGCTTCACATGGGCTTTGCCGATACTAGCTCCGTTTGATACAACCATGGACAGTTCAGATTTTTCAGAGAAAACAACCAAATCAAGAAACGAACAAGATCGTCAACGCGCAAAAGCAACCAGACTTTTTCAAGAAAAAGAAGAAACACCTGTACGCGACAACAAACCAACTGAAATTAGAACTAAAGCTAACGCTCCTACGCGCACTAAATTTGAAGATAGTTTAAAACTATCTTTTGATGCACGTAAAAAATCATCAAAAAACAATGATCAATCTCTCGATAAAGCCAAAAAAAATCTGCGCGATGCAAAAAGATCATCAGTCCCTCTCACTGATTTTGTGATACCCCTACGAGATACATACAATAGCACAAAATCTTTAACCGATATTTACTCAGGTCAAAAACTAGAAGACGCACGAACCAAATTTGAACAAGATCTAAAACAAATTGATCCATATTTATACAAAAAATGGCGCGATTCATTTTTTGATGAAAAAGCATACAGAAAGAAAAACAGCGATGCTAACAATACGGCACGAACAGACCAAGATTATTTTGATTATTTAAATGAGCATCCAGACTATTTATTTGATCCGTATAACCCGCACGAAGATACTCCTATTGAAATTGCAATCAACAACTCAAGTCCACAGATGGCTCAAGAACTGATAAAAATTGCAGATAATCACAACATACCTTTATCTCGAATCATTGAACCTCTCGTTGAACAATATAAAGTCACGTATCAAAACAAAGGGCATGATCAAGCGTATAAATACCTTGAATCTGTTTACGCTCTTGAGATACCAGAACTATCACAAGCAATGCATGAAGAAATATTAAAAATCAGATAATGGATCGTGATCGTTATCGCCTGAGTAAAATGTTTACAAACCGCTTACGATCCTGTATTCTAGCTGCATGGAAAAAATAAACTTACAGTCCTTTACCCCTGACAAAATCAGGAATTTTTCGATCATAGCACACATTGATCATGGTAAATCTACTCTGGCAGATCGACTGCTTGAAGTAACTGGTACTCTTTCAACGCGAACTGGACCAAACGAACAGTTCTTGGATAAACTCCAAGTTGAAAAAGAACGCGGTATTACCGTGAAAGCACAAACTGCATCAATGTTTTACACCTACCAAGGTGTTACGTATCTTTTAAACTTGATTGATACACCTGGTCACGTAGATTTTAGCTATGAAGTATCACGATCACTCTATGCTTGCCAAGGAGCACTCCTTTTAGTTGATGCAACTCAAGGTGTTCAAGCTCAAACTATGGCAAACTTTTATTTAGCATTTGAACAGGATTTAACAATCCTTCCTGCAATTAACAAAATTGATTTACCAACAGCAAATATTCCTCGTGTTGCTCAAGAATTAAATAAACTATTTGATTTCCGCGAAGAAGATATATTACTGTGCTCAGGAAAATCAGGTATTGGAATAAAAGAACTGCTCGACGCAGTTGTTACACGTATTCCTGCACCTGTATCGAACTTAAGCAATCCACTCAAAGCGCTACTTTTCGACTCTTGGTATGATGAATATCGCGGAGTCGTTTGTTTAGTCGCTCTCAAAGATGGTGTACTTAAAAAAGGTGATCAAATTTACTTACACCAAAGTAACTGTAAACATGAAATTTTAGAACTGGGAATTATGTATCCCGAGCAACGTCCTCTTGATGCACTCTATGCTGGTCAAGTAGGATACATCATCACCGGAATGAAAACGATTAAAGAAGCTCGTATCGGTGATACGATTTCACATCCAAAAGTATCAGTAACACCTTTTCCAGGATTTAAACCTGCAAAATCAATGGTGTTTGCTGGAATATTTCCTGTTGATAACTCTGAATTTGAACTTCTTGCAGATGCTGTAGAAAAATTAACACTCAACGACGCAAGTCTTCATGTCGAGAAAAAAACAAGTGCTGCTCTTGGTCTTGGATTCCGTTGTGGTTTCTTAGGACTACTGCACATGGATGTATTTAAACAACGACTCGAACAAGAATACAATCTTGATATTATCGCAACAGCACCAAGCGTGATGTATTACATCGATCAAAAATATGACGCTGGTAGAATTGCAATTGAAAACCCTGCAGATTTTCCAGATCCTGTTAAAATCGATAAAATCTTAGAACCAATGTTGTCAGGTACTATCATTGTACCAAAACAATATTTAGGAAACGTCTTATCTTTATGCCAAGAAAAACGTGGCATTCAAAAAGATTTGTCATACCTTGAAGAAGATCGCGTTGTTCTTTCATACTCACTCCCTCTTAACGAAGTGGCTACAGATTTTTATGACACATTAAAATCTGTAAGTTCTGGTTATGCAAGCTTTGATTATGAACCATCTGGGTATGAAGAATCTGATCTTGTTAAAATGGATATTTTGCTCAACGGTGAACCTGTTGATGCACTGACCGTCATTGTACATCGTAGCAAAGCAGAACGCATTGGTCGCGATTTAGCAGAAAAACTTTCTAAAGTTATTCCACGCCAACTATTTGAAGTAATTATTCAAGCAGCAATTGGTGCTAAAGTGCTCGCTCGTGAACGCGTTGCAGCACTACGTAAAAACGTTACTGCAAAATGTTATGGTGGCGATATCACACGTAAACGTAAACTCCTTGAGAAACAAAAAGAAGGTAAGAAACGTATGAAACAAGTTGGTTCAGTATCTGTTCCTCAAGAAGCATTCTTAACAATATTAAAACGTTAAAAAAAACCCTAAGATTTATTCTTTCGGCATCATTAACGGTTTACCACCAGAATGTCCCATAACTGAAACTCCCAGTAAAACCATCTCTGCCATAATCATACCTTCTGCAATTTGTTGCTGATTGTGATTACCAAAAAGAATTAACAAGGTTATACACAGATTTAAGGCAACCATACCACTCACGATCCCTATGGTTATCATCTTATTGCTTTTGCCATGCTGCGGTGCGTCCAAATTGTATGCAGCCGTGCTACACAGATTTTCCTGCGCTTCAACTGGTAACGCTCTGACAATATTTTCAAAACTATCACGTAAAATTGGTTCTTGTGGCAATGCTAAATCAAAGAGTGGCTTACATGTTTGCATAAATCGCGCCATTTCTTGGCGCAGAGCAGGAGTAACTTTTACATCTTTTAAATGCAACTTACCTTCCTGAACAGATTTAATCTGTACTTTCAGCATATCTGCACAACGACTCTGCATGTCATCAACTAATCCTTTTTTTGCGATGATGTCACTTACTAATTTTGTCATCTCATCAACATCACACAGTTTAACAAGCACTGGTCTTAACGTATGCTGAAATCTTGCAGACATCAACTCTGCATGTAGTGATCTAAAAGGCGCTATTTCCTGCTCAGACAAAGAAACTGCTGATGATTTTGCAGATTGCGTTGTTACGTTTTTTGCGGTACTGCCCGCGCGATTTCGAGGCTCATCAAATCTAAACCCTTCCGGATTGTCGTCAACAGGTTTTTCTTCTGGACCTACTTCTACCTCAACTGACTTTACTGCTTTTTTAGGCCCCTTGGCAACCACAATAGATCTATGTCCTTGCTGATCTCCTGTGCGCGTATGACTAGAACCTGTATTACCGTCTGAATCTGATGGCCCTTCAACTGGCTCGCTACCCACATTAAATCCATACAGCACTAAAAAAACGGCACATATATTTTTATAATTCATTTTTTTCCCCAACATATTTAAGATGCATTTTAATTATCCCCGTGGATTAAGAGCAGCATAACCAATGAAAACTTCAATCACAATAATTCCAATCCCCACATCGGTTAAGCCTTTAAGATGAAATTGATTACCAAACGCAATCAACAAAACTGCAAGTGAAGTAGAAAAAGCAATCAACGTAAGGATAGTTAGAAATTGTGCCGTACCCTCAGAAATCTCAACGTTAGAGCTCGATACTCTCGACATACTAGTACTGAGTAAATTCTCAAGTGATCGTAATGGTAACTCTTTTGCTACCTCTTTGACAAATTCATCCATGACCGGATCACGCTTCATAATTGAATCTAACAATGGTTTACATGTCTGTATAAAATCAAGTAAAGCTTTCTGCATTACAGGAGTGATCGTTTCTTTTGCAAGCAACCGTTTAATCTCTGCAAACGACTTCTGTTTTTTGAGCAATGCATTCAGACGATCTACAATGTCGTCTGAGATTTTTTGTGCATCCACTGCATCTGTTACTATTTTTGTTAGTTCATCAATGTCACATATCTTTTTCAAGAGTGGATATACATTTTTTTTATACCCTTCTGACTCAAATGCAGTTTTGAGCGTACGTAAAGAGGTGAAATCAAGCGCTACTGATTTTGCTGCAGGCTTTACGGGAGCTCTAGTATCAATTAATTCCTTATGAGCTTGCTCTGGATCGAAATGTATTGCTCTTTCATTATCTTTTCCTGATTCATCTCTCTCAGGCCCGTCTACAACAACCCTTGATTGATTAGCATCGACAGAAAAACCTTTTCCTGTGCGAACAGTGCGTCGAGCACGAGGAGTGCCACTTCTATTTTCAAAATTAACATCTCGATCAAAAGCAACTTGACGAGGTGAACGACGACGGCCTCCACCAGAATCAACCCTGCTGGAACTATCATTTCTGGTAAATTCAACCGCACCATCTGCAGCAATCAAACAACCAGCAGACAGAACCAAAACAAAATATCTATTTTTTAAATTCATATTCTTCCCAACTTATTTAAAAAATCTTTTTATTTGGCTATGGCCGCAAGAGCTCCGACAGCCGCACATGCATTTGGATTATTACCACAAGTAACTGCCATACCTATAACAACCTCACAGACCAAGATACCTATTCCAATATCTTCTAACGCTGCAATATGTTTCTTAGCACCAAGCGCAACAAATAAAATAGCAAGTGCGTTAGCCAGTCCAATAATCACCATCATCTTTACTAAATCTCTATCAGCAGGAGACATGCTAAAATCCATCTGAGGCATTTGAGACAAGCAAGTATCTAACATATTGCCCACACTGCGCATTGGTAATTCTCGAGCAACTACCTCAATAAACACATCTGTTGCCGAATCGCGATGCTGCAATATTTCAAGAGTAGATCTGTATGATACTGCTAATTTGTTTAAATCTGCTAGCATTTGCGGTGTGATATTTTCGCCTCTGAGCAACTGGTTACATTCTTTTAATGTTTTTGTTTTTTTTATCAAATCATTCATGCGTTTTGCAAAATCCTCAGGATACCGTTGCCCTTCAACAGTGTCTGAAAGCAATTTAGTAAAAGCATCGATGTCACATATTTTTTTCAAGAGTGGATATACCTGAGTTTCATAGCGAACCATCTGAAAAGTTATATTTAATTTTTGCAACGCTTCCAAATCTCGTGGTGCAATTATTGCGACACGTTTGACCACGACAGGTCTACCTGCCTGATCTCGACGAAATTGATTCGGATCAAAGTGCACGGCACCATCCTGAGCTCTGCCCATCTCATCTCTGTCTGGTCGATCTACGATAGTTGGCTTATATTGAGTTGCATCGGGTCTACTTGTCATTTTAGGCTGACCTTCACGAATAATAACCGGCCTGTATTGCTCGCTATAACCTTTACCATACCCACCATTTCCACCAACGTCAGTATTTCTTGGAGCCATAAAGTCACCGTCTGCAGCGATCAGACAACTCCCATAAAGCACCAACATCAACATTTGCTTATAGTTCACAGCTCTCTCCTTAACTTATTTTTAACTCATCACACAAAATCTAACTAACTGGAGAAACAGCGCACATTGACTCAGCACCATGAAATCATACTCTGTTACAGCAAGGCCATCAAAATGATGCATAATATCAAGCACGATCCCTTGTGTTCGTATTAAGGCTAATTGTTGCTCTGTATCATAGATTGCGTGCTCTCGCAGTTGCATTAAAAACTGACTGATTAATTTCAGATTTGCAATCTCAGTACCAAGATGCACATGCTGCAGCTGGTCTGACAGCAACGACGCAATCGCGTGCACCACCTTACTGTTTACTATCATTTTTTGATAATCAACTGTGACACTTGATCGTACAGCCCCTGATTGACGCGCAATCGCCAACAAATCTCCAAACTGTTCAATATCGCTACCGCACATATTATCATCATGGATCCAACAATTGCTCATCTTAAGCAATAATCGCATATGCTTTTGATTGTCTGGAGAAATTTGTTTATACTCGATCAAGCTAGTAAATAGTTTTTGCTGTAAAGGAACGATAGTAGCTAGAAAATTTTTGGATGATTTCGAAATGCGAACAACCTTGCCAAACCAAACAGTCTTAAATGTCCCTTGAAATGCTTGCACCGTTAAAACAAAACCTGCCAACATTCCTACATACAGCGATAATTTTTTGATAGTTGCCCACATAACCCTTCCCCCTTCACCAGTTTCTTCTCTAAACTACTAAAATGGTACCAATTTCTACAAGAGTTTAATGTTTGAATTGATTTTTTTCCTCCACAAGGTACATTCAAATAAAATAAGGATCTATTTGTATGAAACAAGAACACATTCACCACGACACCCAAACACCGACGCCAGAAGAACATCAAATGTTTTCTGGTAATATTTATACATTCAGTGCTTTTGATATTGGCTTTGATATCGACTTCAAATCATTAAAGCTCTGCAAAGATGTAAAAATCGAACACGCGCATGTATCGAAATTCCTGAAGCATTATCATATGCCTATCGAAATCGAACTGCCTAACTACCATGAAACCTCTCGTTGCATCAGCAGCAAGATTCATCAATTTGGTGCGATATCACTCACCTACAAAATGCCATTTATGGAAACATTGCCCGATTTAAGAACGACACTTCTTAAAATCGATGAAAAATATCAAAAACAAAGCGTCAACGATGCGTACAATATTTATAAAAAAATAAAACCATTCATCGTAAAGCCTAATTTTTATCACATGAAAGCAAACTACACCGTAGTTCAGCTCAACATCAATAAAAATATTACCGGCGGACAACTCAAAGATCATTATGGTCATGACATTGCAACGCTTCTACGATTTGAAACAGAATCTTTATCTGATTTTCAAAAAGAAACGATTATTGCTTCATCGATTGGGTATTTTAAGAAAGATTTAATCATCATCGATACGCAAGCAGCATTTATCTATGATCCACAATACAAAGAGCTCCTCGACTTCTTCGAATTTGGCAACATTCAACAATTAGAGTTACATTATTTTGATAAGCTGCTCGATAAACAACTCGCAACACTCTATGAACGTAAAACACAAAGTTTACCACTACTGTCATACATGCCATTTATCGGATCTCGTTATTTTGACCCTGTGGGTGATTTAAACAAGCTCAAAGTAGATATTTCTGTGATCACAGAACGTTTAGAAAGTAGTATTAAATTTGGTGGAGAATCCTATTTCTCAGAGATTTATAATCTCATCATCAAACAGTTAGATCTTCGTAGCTGGCAAAAATCGATCGACAAAAAAATAAACATCTTAAAAGAAATTCGCTACGTTTATCAAAACAAAGTAGATGCAAACCGAGAAGATTTAATCTCTATTTTAATTATTACGCTGATTATGATCGAAGTGTGCCTTGCAATTATGAAATAACAACATTTAAAACAACGCTGATCACAATGTTATTTTAAATGCGCACTGTTTCAAATTCTCGAGGAATAACGATCATTTTGTGATCACGCATCACGACCTTGAGTACTCGAAATTCATTTTTTGAAACAATTTCAAATGGACGAACATGGTACACGTCCCACGATAAATCATTGATTGTTTCTATCAATTCCATAATTTGTGGCGCTGGTCTTAGTTTGTCTATCGGCATACCAATTGCGTTAAAATACAGAGCAACATCTGAAAGAAACACAGTTGATTTTGTTTTATTATAATCACTGATCGCCGAAAGCAGTAACAACACTTTGTATTTTTGCAAAATTGGTAACATCGTCGATTTTATCGATGGAGCAGATACGTACAACCAAAATAATTTTACAAATGATGTTTTAAAATTATACAAAGCAGTCGCCATTGCACACTGACCACTCGCATTTTCACGAAGTGGATGTGCACCTAAATAAAGCAATACTTTTACAAAATCTAGATCATCTGCTTGAATACAATGTTGTAAAAAGTTTGTTTTATACCAAGGTTTATTCATTAAAATATCGACACGATATCCCGATATTCCATAAAAGAAAAATTTTGACAACCATGGATGCTGCTCGCCGTATGCCTGTAATGCTTGCACCAAACTACTCACACCTTGAGCCGCAGTCAGCGGTGCAACTGCTTGCACAACACGCGTTAACGCTCGCTTATGCCAAACATCTTTTAAATCATCTCGTCCTACGAAATGAACCGGTTGTTCGTACTCATATTCGTGAAACAAATCTTCAAACACTGGTAAATGTAACTGCTTTGCCTCTTCAAGTGCACTCATACCACCAGTTGATTTATAATTCGGACTAGCACCCAGGAAAAGTAATGTTTTTGTCGCATCCAAATCACGAGCTTGCAACGCATGATGCAACAATGCTGTTCGGTTAATGTCAGAGCTAATATGCTTATCTTCTATGTAAGTACCCAGAAGTCCCGCCTGTATCGGGTGTGCATTTTGATACATTCTAAAACTATCACGCATATAGTTAAATATTACGCCCGTCATGACATTGAAGAAAAACTTTCCAAGAATCGCCATTTTTTCTGGCGTTGCCATTCCTAACTCAACCACATCATCGGGAGTACTAACCACAGCTTCTTGCTGACCACAATAGGTAGCAAAACTGAACATGAAAGCCATATACCATACAACTATTTTGATGCTATTCATTTTCTAAAGCCCCTATTTTTAACCCCTATTTTTCAATAGTATCTTGCAATGAATATAATAAAACAATAGCCCGAAATACAAGATTTCTGAATTTTACAGCGCTACTGATACTTTTGCTGGACGCAACACGCGATCTTTAAGCATAAAGCCTTTTGATAAAACTTGAACGATTTGTCCAGAAGCATGATTTTCTGATGGTACTTGCATAATTGCTTCATGAAAATCCGGATCGAAATCTGCTGTTGGAGCCATGGCCACAACATCATGTTTTGCCAAAAGTTTCATAAGAGCCTGATAAACCATCTCAACCCCTACCTTGTCCCCTGATTGCGCAGATAATGCCATTTCAAAAGTATCAACAAAAGATACCAACTCTAACAACATCGACTCTTTAGCCATCTCTGCCCAACGAGCCTGTTCTTTTTCTGTGCGTTTTTTAAAATTTTCAAAATCAGCTGATATGCGCTTACATTGGTCTTTCCAGAGCGAAAGCTCAGCTAAACACATCGTAACTTCATTGCTTGACTCAGTACTTTGAGACTCTGCAGACTGATCCTGTTGTTCCATATCCGGCTCAAAATCTTGATTATCTTGATAAGAATTCATAATTATGCCTTTTGTACTATAAATTATTGTTGCTTGTACCATATTACCAGAAAAAAACGCCCTAAAAAAGACTTATTCCTCTTTTTCTGATAGACTGATATATACAAGATATAGAATTTAAAAATAAAAGTATTTTATGAAATATTGGTTAATTTATATCCTTTTCCTATTTACAGCTCCAATCAGCATAGCTATGCAAAACACCTTCTGGGGTCCGTCCTCACGCATAGACAAACCACGCTTTGCACGTAAAAACCTCACAACCTTTGAGCTCTCTGGGGCATATCATAACGCTAAGAAATCTTTTAACCATTCGGGTCAAAAAGTGCCACTACTTGCGTATAAGGGACCAGAGCCACTTCTGGAGAGATTCGTTGATACATCTTTAAGTTATCGCAATGCCGACATCATCAGTTACGCCGTGTTTGACGCATTTTACAAAGGCAAACAGGGTAATTTTACCTGGATGCAAAATATCCACGAGCATTTCTGCTTTGAAATGACCTCTTCGATTACCAACGATACGATTAAAAACATCGTTATTTTACCGACCACACCAGAAGGTCGATATTTAACAGAGCAAGAAATTGCTGATCAACCAGACCTGGTCAAATATCTGGAAGATTTAAACCAAAAACTATTCCCTTCTGATTCTTCAAATCAGCAAAATAGAACTTATATCGGACCATCATGCTTTTTAATGGGTTATACGACCAGCTTAACTGATTTTGAAATCGTCGACTTTGTTGATATATCGGTTCAGACAGGATGCGTTGTGCCTATCATTCCTATTGCACATAGCTGGAAGAAACTTTCAATTTTCCCACATCAAGATATCGTTAACCTTGGAATTCCTCTACAACTCAATGTTGCCGTAGGGCTCTATGACTGGCTCAACATCGGAGCTTCAGGGCTCCTGCTTGGTTATATCAAAAACGATCAAGTTATTCCGCTCAACACCACATCGACACCCAACAAATTACTGGTACCAAGCTGCGGCATGTGTACCGTACAATCTGAACCTCTTATTGCCATGAGTGCGTACATCGAAGGTGAATATTTTATTCCTCGATGGAACTGGTTCCTGGGCGTATCGTACACGAAACAGTATAAAACAACCTACTCTGCCTACGATCGACAAAAGTTTCCAACAAAACTTATCAACAAATATCCAATCAATTCACCATGGCAATATGCATATTTGACCGTAGCCTCAGAGATTGATCTTGCAAAAGATAATAGCGCGCAGCTTATGCCACGATGTAAATTTACCTACGTCGTGCCAATGTATGGATCATCTTGCTTTGCAACTCAGACTTTTGCGGGACAGCTTGGCATGGAAATCGTTTACGATTTCTAACTAGAAAGTTTATCGCTTAAGCCACGAAGCGTTTGCACACTTCTTTGTGTCGCATCAAGCTCATCATCAGAAAGATCGCCACTGTCTTCAAGTACTTGTATCATCTTATCAATACGATCGATCATGCTTTGTAAAAAATCACGATCACCACGATGTACCACATGTACATTCGATTGATCAATCATTGAGTCGAACTGACTTTGTAAATTTTCTAGTATTTGATTACTTGACTGCAAACCTGGCAACAAATCATTATTTTGCTCAATTGCATCCTGCAGCATTGCTTCTACGCTGACTAAACCATCATGCAAACATTCATTTAAAGAATATGGTGTTCGAAACTGTAATGTGTCGACCACAGATTCAACTTTCATACTATTTGCGACAGTAACCTTAGAATGTACTAAATAAAACAAACAAAATGCATATACAACAGCATTCCTCTTCATATAACCTCCATTATTGAATCTGCTTGCAACCATTAGAGATAAGATAAAGAATTTGCCCCTATAAAGTCAATTGTTTAGGCTTTTTCTTAAGGGTAAAACAAGAAAAAAGCCTTGGTTTCCCAAGGCTTATAATTAAAACGGTAATTCATCCTCAAAAGGCGGCTCATCCTTGAATTCAGGAACTCCTCCAACCTCTTTTCTAGGTGCAACAACTTTTTTAGCTGCCTGTTTTTTTGCGACCGCTTGTTCAATCTTTACAAACTCATCAGTGTGCTGAGTTGAATATGATGGCGTAGCTGCAGATGAACCATCAAAAGCATCTTCTCCGCCAACGCCTGCACCTTCAAAACCCTCAGATGCTGCTCCACCAAGGAACACTACACGATCCGCAGCAATGCTATGCTTGCTACGTGTGCCACCTTGTGGATCTTGCCATGTATCAAATTTCAAACGACCTTCGATAAGCACTGGACGACCTTTGCTCAAATATTGACGACATGTGTCAGCTTGAGGCCCCCACACATCAATATCCACATAGCAAACTTCTTGAGTCATCATTCCAGTTTGACGATTTTTAAATTGACGATTGGTTGCTAAACCTAAACGGCATACTGCCTGACCAGATGCTAATTGCTTGTACTCAGGATCACGCGTTAAATTTCCTACTATTACAATTCTATTATACCCAGCCATGAATGTATCCCTTGATTTTGCATTAACAAATATAAATTTTAATAACTACTTGATAGGTAATACCATACGTTTTTTTAATAATTCTGTACAGCTGCTTTCGCAAATAAAATAGGAAATTATTGCCTTTTAAAGCTGATTTGTTTTATTTTGATCATGCTCTTAAGCACCACCACGCAGCTACATGATTGCTTGATCATATTGTAAAAAAAGGAGAAGATCATGTTTCATCAAAAACCAGGCCTGCTCACCGAGTTCAATTCAATTTCCGCAGATCAACTCAAAGAAAAAATAGATCAAAATGCAGATCTTATCATGATCAATGTTCTATCAGAAGAAACATATGTCGATTGCCATATCACCGGATCAATTAACATTCCCTATGACCGACTGGTTGAAATAGCATCAAGCTGGGAAAAAGATAAAGAGATCGTAGTTTATTGCGCTCAAAGCACCTGCCCTAAAAGCCAACAGGCTTATGAACTCCTCGTCGATATGGGATTTACACACGTAAGTCAGTACCAAGGAGGTATCAAAGAGTGGATACACAAAAACTTTGATGCGACCGGCATGTGCGTCATGCGCTACCTGCACGAATAATGCAGATTAATTCCAACGCTTACACCACAGATGCATACCATACCGAGCAAGTAACCAAACAGATAGTGCAACATTGGTCACCAGTAATGCTGAGATAAGTTCAGGAAATACAAAACCGTACACTGTTAAACTACCTAGCATGGTAACAATGAGTACGATCTCACCCAAACTTGCAGCACGGGATAATCTGCTCGGTTCAATAAAATAGCGCCACTGAGTAATCAGTATCGCACCACCAACGAGCAGGATAGATTCTTTGACCAGTAAAAAAATTACAGCTGCGCGATGCCAAGGCTGCACAGCAATGATTGATAAAAGTGTAAACATCGTGCTCATCAGCAAACATTTATCAGCAACTGGATCAAGCAACTGTCCCAATCGAGATTGCTGCCCCCACGCTCGTGCAACATAACCATCTACCAGATCCGTTGCTGCAGCTACCAGAAAAATAATGGTTGCCAGAGCCCAACTGTGCTGCAACAAAAAATAAACAACAACTGGAGTTAAAACGATACGCGATATCGTAATCATCGATGCAACTGTAATCATGAAACCCTCTTACCCTGCAACTTTATATTTTCAATAACGTTTACTATAGCACTGTACCGCAGACCGTCAAATTAAACCACACACAATGCAACAATAGTCCGACAAATCGAACAACCAGCAAAAAATTGTTGAAACTATTGCAAAAACAGCAAATAACCTGACAAACTGAAAACAAAATCGCACCCAACTCTTAAAAGGAGAAGTTCATGAAACTATTAAAAAATATAACGCTGCTTGCCCTGATCATGGGCTTTTTTATGAGCAATGACCTAATGTTTGCTGCTCATGATGAAATGGGCGAACCTACAGACTGGAATGAACCAACAAAAACAGTAGAAGAAGCACGACGAGAAGAATTAAAAGAAGAAGAAGCAAAAAAAGAAGCAGCGCGACTCGAAGCAGAACGCCAAAACAATGGAGACGAAAAGCCTGCTCCTAAAAAAGGCTATTTCGATGGCGCAAAGAAGGCAATAAAAAACGCAATCGATAGTGCTAAAAACTTTTCTTTTAAGGCTAAACCTAAAGCAGAATACGTACCTCCAGTTGACGATAAAGAACCAGGAACAAAGCCAACTGCTGAAACTGAACAAGTATCAGGCGGTGATTTTGATATCGTTAATCATGAAGATGCAGGCACTATCAGCCCAGCGCGACGCGCAGAAATTGCAAAAATGACACCACAAGAGATTGCTGATGCAGAAATAAGTGACGATAACACAAATCCTGCTAACTGGTCATCAGATGAACTTAAATGGCTCTCTCCAGAGCAAACAAAAGCATTAACCACAACTCAACTGGTATCCCTACAGCTTAATGGCCGAATTGCTAATCTTTCAATACCTGCACTAGACCCAGAACAACTCGCGAATATCTTTAAATTCAGTAACCGAGGCGAGCCTTGGTCAGATGCAATGGTCAAACAATTAACAGCTGATCAAATCACAGAAATTTTAAAAGATCCAAATAATAACATTCATTCATATTTAAACGGTAAACAACTCAGCACGATGCGTGAAGTGCTCAATCCGTCTAAATCGCTTGGAACAAAAGCTAAAGAAGCTGTGGCAAGCGCCGTTAGCGCAATTAAATCATCTCGATTTGGCAGATGGATCAGCGATCAAGTAGATTCTATCAATCGCCAAGTCAATGAAGCTGGCGCAAGACGTACCGCAGGATCACTCGCTCGAGATCCAAACGCAAAGCTATTTCTAGATCAAAAAGATGCACAAGAAGCAACTCTATTCCAAAAATCTGTAGACAAACTACCAACTAAAGAAAAAGAAAATGTTGCGAACCAATGGCTTGATTCAAGAGAAAGAATACACAAAGCACAGCAAACAGCTCTCACCAAGCAAATAACTACTTTACAAGCAGAAGTACGGGCAACAGACAGCAATGAAGATGCTAGTCAGGCAGACCAAGCACTAGCAAGAGCTAAAGATGCAAAAATACAAGAACTATCTGACCAATTACATACCAATATTGATCAATTTGCCAAAGAACGTACAGCGTTCAAAAACGATATGCAAGCAACATTGAAGCCTAATGAAATGATCATAGAATTACAAGACACCATCAATCCAGAAAATCACGCTTTTGAAATACTTGATATGAACAAAATTGATCCAACCAAATCAATTGATGCTCAATTTAGAACAATGGAACAGAATATGCAAATTTCGACGCATACCAGCTCTGACGGCAAAAGCGCTATTCAAATAAGCAAGGCTGATCTTTTAAATGACTATTCAACATGGGTAGCTAAAAAAATCACGTTCGATCCAAGCAGTAACAAATCAATCTCAGAGCAAGTAAATGATCAAATGAAACAATGGACTGGAAAAACAATTGAAGCATGTGATCCTTCAATTCAAAAAGCTATAATAGATCGCCTCTCAGAAGACGTACGAGAACAATATACCAATGCAAAAAATGCAGAAAGAATTGATATATTAAACAAACTCCAACAAATGGAAGTAGCTCCTCGCAAAGCTGGTCGTAACATTGCAGCGCCAAGTCTTTCGCCAGAAGCAATCAGCATCATGAGCCTAGAAGTTCTCGCTGATTTAGACCCTGAAACAATAGCTAAATTCAAACCTGATCAAATCAAAGCATTAACAAAAGAACAAGTTAACGCATTAAAACCAGAACAATTACAAAAACTATCAAAAGCTCAACTAGAGGTTTTAAATATAAGCACTCTTGCTTCTGCTAAATTAGAACTGATCTTATCTGATTTATCACCGACTAAAATCAGCTCATTAACGTTATCTCAGGTTGATGGTCTCAATTTTAATACCGTTAGCCCAAATCTATTACTACAAGCAGATCAAATAGCTGCGCTAGCTCCAAAAATCACTGATTCTAATATAGTAAATGAATTACTAAATACATTAACGGATACCAAACTGGATGCTTTTACGTCTCATTTATCGGGAAAACAGCTACAAACAATAACACCTAAGCAATTAGAAACAATTATCTCAAAACTATCAGATAGTCAAATTAGAACACTCACAACAAGGCAAATAGATAATATCAATTTTACAAATATCAAAATAGAAACATTCAGCGCTAAACAACTCCAAGCGTTAGCGCCAAAAATCACTGATTCTAATATAGCAACAGAACTCTTAGATACATTGACTGGTGATAATAAAGATGCATTCTTTACGCAACTATCGCCAAAAGTATTACCAAAACTATCAGAAGCAACACAAGTATCTATCATAGAAGACTTAACCCCTAAACAAATCAGTTCTATCTCTACCAAACAGATTGAAGCGTTATCTCCTGAAGTTGTCAAAGCAGCTCTAGCTCCAAAACAGATCAGTAGGTTATCAGAAGTTCAGGTTGAAGCATTGACGCTCGATCAATTACAAAGCATGTCGAAGCCACAACGTCTAGCTTTAAATAAAGAGGATCTAGAAAATGCTCTCTTAACGCATTTTGCAGCAAAAGATCCACGACAACAGGAAATTGAAAAAATATTAGAAGAAAAAAAAGAAGCCAAAAAAAGTCCTAAAGCGAAAACCGCTGAAGGTCAACCAAAAGCTAAAGCTAAAAAATAGCAACAAATTTAAATCGCAATACATTACGACAGAAGGGTGCCCCATCGGCACCCTTCTGATTTTATACCACGAACCCAACTCTTACACCTATTCCCTACTTTGGTCCGCAACTCTAAAAATCCATAAAAATTTTGTTTCTAAACTCTTTATTTTAAAAGATATCTTATGTCATACTTAACGTAGATCATAAAATGGAGAGCGCTTGTTAAGGAGTAGTTGTATGAAAAACAATATAAAATTTTCTATTTGGGCACTAGTGCTGCTCACAACTCAGATCATATATTGCCCTGAAGAAGGTAATTTTGAATCGCCAACCAATCAAGCACCCCATGATAACTCACCTGAATTGCACAACAGAGAAGTTACCCACTATCCAACAGACAACTCCCACTATGAGCACAACCAAAATCGAAACGATCAACAACGCGTTGCAACGGCTCCACCAGAAGAAGATGATCAAGATCACTCCACAGGAGAAGTTGGACCAATAATACGCTCAACATTCACTTTTCACGAACCAAACAAAGAGCAAACAGAGCAACCTCGTGACAATGTCGATGGTGTCAGTGCTGCTCGACGAGATGAAATTGAACATATGCTTCCAGCACGTATTGCTGATGCAGATGAAGATGATGAATCAAATCCTATACATTGGTCACCTGCCGAGCTTAAACTACTCTCTTATGAGCAAACAAACGCTTTAACAGCAATACAACTCACGCATCTACAGATTAATAATAAAATATCAGACCTTCACATATCAGATGTAAACCCACAAGCTCTTGCTCAAGTTTTTAATTATGCTAACCGAAGAGAACCTTGGACTGATGAAATGGTACAACAATTAACAGAGGAACAAACAGAAGCAATCCTGAAAACCAACAGCCGATTTCTCAAGGATTACTTCACTCCAGACCAATTAGCAATGATGCGCACTGGCAATACAGTCGGCGATGCAAGCGTAACTATAGCCACACACGATGAAAACCCTGAAGATGATCTTAAAAAAGGTACTAAACAAAAACCAGAAGAAGGTTTTTCTTTTCACAAACCAGAAAAAAATTCAGATGACGGCTCTATAAATATTCCACTGAGTGATGAAGAAGTCAGCATTGAACGACAAAAAGCAATTGCAAAATTAACACCAGAAGATATAGCCGCTCTTGATTTTGGGGAAACGCCTGAGGAAAATATTGCAGAATGGAGCATATCAGAACTCAAATTATTATCTCCCGATCAACTCAACGCATTAACACCTGCTCAGTTAACCGAACTACAAATTAACGGTAAGATTACACACCTTGACATTAGATCATTAAATCCAAAAAAACTTGCTACGATGCTTACATTCGATAACAAAGGACAACCTTGGAGCGATTTAATGATAAATGATTTAACTCCTCTGCAAAAACAAGCAATCTTGGACAGCAATAGCCCATTTCTTGATGATTATTTCTCTTTAAAACAAATAGCAAAGATGCGTGCGCAAATAGAAGATCAATCTTTACCAAGCGATCTACCATATCAACCACAAGAACCAACGTACCACCCACAAGTTGCAACAGCACCACCGGCAGAAGATGAAACTCCTAGAGATTGGGGCGCAACAGCACCGCCTGCAGACGATGATAACCCACAACCTACCCCAGAAGATCAACCAGTTGCAACACCACAACAAGAAAAAGGAATCGTAGCAAAAGCTATTGCCGCAATTAAATCATCATGGTTTGGTAAATTAATTAGTGATCAAATAGATTCGATCAATGACCATCTCAGCAAAGCTAAAGCACGACGCACAGCAGCATCACTTGCACGAATGAAAGCAGAAGGAACTTTCGAGAAAAAAAATCAACCGTTTTTTGATGATGCTATGAAAAAACTAACCACCAAAGAAAAAGAAAATGTTGCCAACCAATGGCTCGATTCAAAAGAAAAAATATACCAAGCGCAGCAAAGTGATCTCAAAGCACAGATCATAGAGTTACAAAATAAAGCACGAAAAATTAATGATAACGAATCATCAACACCTGCTGATTTACGAATCTCAGACGCCTACGAATTAAAAATTACAGAACTATCGGATAAAATACATGCGAACATGGATCAATTTGCACAGGCACGTAAAGCATTTACGACCGATATGCAAAACACCCTTACACCAAATGAAGTCATGATGGAATTAAGTTCGACGGTAAAACCGTACAATACCGAATTTGAAATCATGGATATGCATAAAATCGATCCAACCAAATCAATAGCTGATCAATATAAAAAACTCTCTGATGACATGAACACATCAAAACATATCTTATCAACTGGAAAAACTGGACGCATCACAGCAAAAGCAATTCTTGATACCTATACAACATGGATAACTGGAAAAATCACTCTCGAACCAACAAGTGAAACATCTATCCTCGAGCAACTGAATAATCAAATGAAAAGCTTAACTGGTAAAACTTTTAGTGAATGTGACTCATCAATTCGTGAAGCTATAATTGATAAATTACCTCAAGACGCACGAGAAAAATATACAATTGAAACAAACAAACAAATTGAAGCCGCAAAAGAACCACTCAGAAGGTCAAACAACATTACTCGTAACAAAACATTTCTTAGTCTTTCACCAGAAATCATCAGTCAAAAAATACACCCAGACTATATAAAGTATTTAACACCTGAAACGATTGCTAAACTTACACTCGCACAAATTCAAGCATTGACTCCTGATCAACTCAAGATGTTTTCTCCGGAGCAAATTCAAGCATTAACGCCTGACCAAATAGCAGCATTACAATTAGATGTTGCAAAATTAACACCTACACAAATTACAAACTTATCAGATATAGATCTTCATGAGATCATAATGCAAAATAGCATCACGCGTTTCACAACAGAACAAATTCAAGGCTTAACTCCTCATTCTTTACGATATTTCATTAAAGATTTCACTCCTGATCAAATAAAAGATTTAACCAACCAACAAATTCAACTATTCAACATAAATCATATTCCATGGTTAAAAGATGACCAGATTGCAGCTTTCACAAAAGAACAAATTCAAACCTTAACTCCTCAGCAAATTCGAGTCTTTAACCCTGATCAAATTCACGCACTAACACCCGACCAAATCAACAGCCTCAGCAATGAGCAGTTTCTAGCATTAAACATAAGCGGAGAAGATATCGCAACAACAGGTTTTACTCCTGAGCAACAAACCGCATTGCACATAAAATTAATGCATGCCGAAGCAATTTAAATAGTGATACATTACGACAATGAGGTACCGTCTATTGGTGCCTCATTGATTTTTAATCGCTTTCAGTACAGATCCCTGCTGCTGACCACTCCCAAAAAAACCACCAATATTTTAAACGGAAACTCTTTATTTTAAAAGATATCTTATGTCATACTTAATGTAGATCATAAAAATGGAGTGTTTTTAAGGGAGATTGTATGAAAAACAGTATAAAATGGTCAGTTCTGGCACTACAGCTACTCACCGTTCCTGTCACTTACTGCGCAGAAGAAGCAGAAATATACCATGACAACAGTGTTAACATTGGTGATCGCACAAACGAAACAGAAGAAGAACGAAAACTTCGTGATAAAAGCATAGAGCTCGAGCGTGTACGTCACATGAGAGGTGAGTCTTTTGCCTACTCTGATTCAGATCCTAAAAAATCACCTCAACAATCAACAAAAGCAACTTTTGAAAAACCTACCAATTGGCAAAAGATATCAAATTTCTTTGGTAGAATATTTGGTGACAGCGGCGTTGTGCGTGACAGCCTACGACAACATGATTCTAGTACAAACAACACTAACACCGCGCTCTCCGAAGATATACCAAGCAAAGCATTCCTCGCATTACGACCAGATCAACAACTTGAAGATTTAACTGAATGGTCTCACCGAGAAAAAGCAAAATTCGAATCTGCAAAAGCAAATGTCGAAAAAACAAATACCAAAGCTCTTCAAAATTTAGAGACAAAGCGTAAGGAATTAAATACAAACATTGAACAAACGAACAAAAAAACATCTACAGAAATTACTAATTTCAAAAACAATTACACAAAACTACAAAAAACTTTCAGAGATCTACCAAACTTGCCAGAGAACCCAACCGCAAAAAATATACAAGATGCCACGCAAGACCTACAAAAAAACAATGCTCTACAAGGTTCAAAAAATGCAACTATAACGGAACTGAAACGCACACTCTCTAACTCAGCAAGAACAATCACAACTAACACAAGCCGAATAGATGAAGATCGCCAAAATTTAGCACTAGAAGGTATTGATCTGCAAAAAGAAAATTTAGATAATCATATTAACACACAAAATGAGTTCAATGCTCGCGTCAGAAAATTCCAAAGCGAAATCCAGACCATTCTCGATCGCAATCCAAACAACAAATTACAGTTAAAATATAATGTTGATACTGGCCAATTCGAATATCACACTGCAAGTAGTGGCGAGGCTACACCACTCAATAAATCATTTGATGCAGAAAATCACGCGCAAGGTTTATTACGTGATCAGATGACTAGACCACGTAGTGCTTCCGTAGTAACAAACCGTGATGAAGACGACGTTCCATCGCAGGTATTCCGACCAGATAATCGTACTGATACAGAACCACGTAGAGAACCTGCGAGAACCGGTACGCAGCAACATCAACCAATTGACACAGGATTACCATCAGCTGTTCATCATAATGAAGCACCTGTTGTAGCACATGCTCCGGAATATAAATATTTAAATGCAAATGGTGATATTGACATGAGTAAACTACCAAGCGCTCATGAAAGATACCAAGTTATTGATGAATATTTAGCTGCACACCCTGAACAAAGAACAGCATTATTAGCTATCAAAAAAATATTCACTAATCCAACACCTGAGCAATATAGAAACGTGATCGATCGAGGTCCTCATCTAGCTGGACTACGAGCATTTATCAATGAAAACCCTGAGAATATAAAAGATGTGATAATATCTGTCGAACATGATGATCAAGATGAAAAAGATTTCCAAGGTCGATTCCAACATATGAACCCAAGAGCTGAAGAGGCTCAACCACAAAAAGAGACTGACACCGACTATGCTAACTTATCAGTTCATACTCATATGCCAGCGTATACACCATTTAAACCTTATGAAGCCCCACTACCTGAGGCTCAACCGTCAAGATATGAATACTTAGATGCTAATGGTAATATTGATATGAGTAAGTTACCAGATCTGGATCGTTACCGAGTTGTTGATGAATATTTGGCAGCACACCCAGATATAAAAGATGATTTAGAACGTGAATTTAGAAATAGATTATCTGTCGATCCAGCAGAATACAAAACTTTCATTAATGAAAGTGATACGATGCGTGGACTACGAAAATTCATTGAAGAACCACGCAACCTCAAAGCTCTTAAAGTTGCTCTTGAGAATGAGTCTGATTTTATGAAATCTCATATGGAAAGCAATACTTAACAAACAACAAGAAGGGTTCCTAAATGGAACCCTTCTTTCTTATAAAGCTTTTTCAATAACTCCACCACCAAGGCAAACGTCGCCATCGTAGAGGACTGCAAACTGCCCTGCTGCTATTCCCTGCTGAGTTTCAGATTTCAGCATAACCTGCAAATCATTTTCCACTGGAGTGACCGTAGCTGGATGCACAGCGGCTCCATGCCGGAACCGTACATCAAGCTCTGTTTTTGCACTCTGCTGATTTTGGTTCCAATTAAAATGTGAAACCCGCATGCCGGCTTTGTGCATCGCGATTGCATCATACCGATTTGAAATGTACACGATATTGTGCTGCGCATCTTTTGATACTACGTACCATGGACCGCCCGAAAGGCCTATGCCCTGACGCTGCCCAATGGTAAAAAACCAAAAGCCATCATGCGTTCCAACCTTTTTACCCGTTTCAAATTCTACAATATCCCCCTGTCGAACACCAAGGTGCGCTTTGACAAAATCTGCAAAATTAAATTTCCCCAGGAAACAGATACCCTGCGAATCTTTACGTTGCGCCGTAGGCAGATCAAATTTCTGTGCCAGCGCACGGACTTCATGTTTTTCAAGGTAACCAATAGGGAACAACGCTCGTTGCAACTGAGCTTGAGATAGATAAGCTAAAAAGTAGGTTTGATCCTTGATCGGATCTTTACCTTTTTTCAGGATCGAAAGTTCTGGCGTATGCTCCACCTGGGCATAATGCCCTGTAGCAACATACTGAAACGAGCTATCGATCGCATCATAAAAAGCACCAAATTTAACGTGCTGATTACATAAAACATCTGGATTTGGCGTACGCCCCGCTCGGATCTCATCAAGCATGTAGGACACCACGCGGTCATGATATGTTTGCTGCATCGAAATAACTTGCAGCGGAACATCCAACTTACTACAAACACCGCGGACAAATTCTAAATCTTGCTCCCAAGGGCAAGAACCAAGATATGATAGTTCATCTTCGAGCCAAATTTTTAAATAAAATGCGGTCAGATCATGGCCCTGCTGTTTGAGCAATGCAAGAACCACTGAACTATCAACGCCACCAGAAACAAGAACTGCTATTTTTTTCATTTATTTACTTACGTATCTATTGGTTACTTACGTAACTACTTATTTGACCTATCTCTATTCTACCAAAAGTTATTGCGCTGGGCAAAAAACGAAAAGATGACAAAAATCATATTTTTCTTAAACTATAAATAGATACTCAATTACATTGTACATCAAAAATCAGATATCAAATTCAATCAAGGATCGATGCCAAAATGAATAGTTTTGAACAATTACAAGCCGCTTTTAATGCGTTTTTACAACAAACACTCAGTATCCCTGAAGCACTCATTAGTGCTTCACAATTTGAGCTCAATGCTGATCCAGAAAAAGCTTTGTTTGGAGATATTAACTGTAACATTGCGCTGATTAGTTCAAAACAGCTAAAGGCAAACCCTCGCGTACTGGCACAACAAATTGTTGAACAATTTAAACATCCATTTGTTGAAAAAATCGAAATCGCTGGTCCTGGGTTTTTAAATCTATTTTTGACACAAACCTTTTTTGCCCAGATCGCAACTCAAATCGAACAACAAAAATCTGACTTTTTTGTAACAAACTTGCCAAATCCACAAAAAATAAATATTGAGTTTGTCAGTGCTAATCCAACAGGACCAATGCACGTCGGGCACGGAAGAAATGGAATACTAGGCGACGTTTTAGCTCGTATCCTGACATTTCTGGGTAACGATGTGGACAAAGAATTTTACATCAACGATGCTGGTGCTCAAATTACCAAACTTGGTAACTCACTTAAAATCAGATGCCTACAAGAACTCGGACAAACGATAGAACTTCCTGAAGATGCGTATCATGGGCAATATTTAATTGATTTAGCAAAACAATGCACCGCACTATTTGGTAGCAACTTAGAGCAAGAATCTGATCAATTTTTCCAAACATACGCAAAAGAACATTTACTCCAACAACTTCAAGCAACACTTGAATCGTACGGAATACTGTTTGATCGATGGTTCTCAGAAAAAACATTACATGATCAAGGCATGATCGAAGCTGCGCTCATGCGACTGATACAATCTGGTCACACATTTGAGCAAGATGGCGCTCTCTGGTTTCGCTCAACCACATTTGGTGACGATAAAGATCGCGTGCTACGCAAAGCAAATGGTGAACTCACCTACGTATCTGCAGATGTTGCATATTTGATCGATAAACTTGATCGTGGATATGATGAACTAATTATGGTACTTGGACATGATCATCACAGTTACAAAATTCGCTTACAAGCAATTATGCAAGCACTTGGATTTGATCCAAAACGACTCACCGTTATTTTATACCAACTGGTACATATCTTAAAAGATGGTGCACCAGTACGTATGTCTAAACGAACCGGCAACATGGTAACGCTCGAAGAAGTGATTGAAGATGTCGGCAAAGATATTGCGCGATTTTTCTTTTTGTATCGTAAAGCTGATGCAGAGTTACAATTTGATATCGATCTTGCACTTAAACAAAGCAATGAAAACCCAATGTTTTACATACAATATGCTTTTGTGCGTACTATCAGCATACAGCGACGAGCAGAAACTGACGGCATTGCTCTACTCGATGCTTACCAACTACAAGATTTAAATGATCAAGAAAAACTGCTGATCAAAAAAATCTGTCACTTAAAATATTTGTTACCGCAAATTGCACAAAATCATCAGATTCATTTACTTGCGTATTACACGTATGAATTATCTCATGTCTTCCATGCGTACTACAATCAACAACGTATCATCGACACACAAAATCTAGCAATCACGCATCATCGCATGGGTATAATACAACTGGTACAAACAACAATTAAAACAACGTTGTTTATTATGGGTATTACTCCGATGGAAAAGATGTAACTAAAAAAATGAACTCCTGACCAAATTTTAAAATCATGCAAATTCAAATATAAAAAAGGTGAGTAGTATGAATCTTGTTAACTATTGCCTCTTGATGCTAACCATGGTCACCTATGGCGAGGATTTTCATTTTTCAGATCCTCACAAACCAGAAACTCCGCAAACAGAAACATCTGCCACTCTATCACTCACGCAGCAGTTCCAACTTGATTTTTTATATCAAGAACTCAACCAATTTCCAGATCTTTTTGTCCATGATTGGACAGACAACAGTAACGTTCAACTCATTCTGGAAAGCGCAGAACTTGCTGTACAAAATTCATCAACTGATACTCGCCCTATCATGCGAGAGCGCATTATCTCCCTGTTTGCTCAAATCGACATTACAATTACATTTAGCTCGCAAAACCTCATCATCAGAGCCGATGACCCCACAAAGCACGATACAAACGACACACACGATAAATTCCACACCGCAAAGCATATTAAACTTAAAAAACCAAAACATCAGACGGTCACCAATGAAGATTTAGATAAATTACCAACGCTACAAAGAATCAAGGGTGCACGCAGAACGCTCCGCCGCCTCAAAGCAAAATTTGCTGACCAGGAGCGCGAGCAGCGAGAAGAAGAACTGGACAAAATACGTGAAAAGAACGCACTGAAAGCAAGAAATAAACCAGAGCAGCGCCCAACCCAGCATCCAGAAGAACATATTAATTCTACTGAGTTTTGGCACGCACAGCTCCTAAACCAGCAGCGTGAGGAGCATTCGGAGGAATTTCACGAACCCTCACCTGAACATTCTATCCACGGCAACGAATAGATTTTGCCAAAAGCTGTTCTTTTTGGCAGACTATATATTAAAGAGCTCGTGAGTCACCTGTGACCATGTGTTTCGCTCAAGAATTCAACAAATCTATAGGATTAAAGACCATGACAAAAGTATCTTTAGAATCTATACAAAAATTACGTAATATGACTGGCCTTGGCATGCTCGATTGCAAAAAAGCTCTCGAAGAAGCTAACGGTGATATACCTCAAGCAATCGATCTTTTACGCAAACGTGGCGCAGCTTTAGCTGACAAACGTGCTGATCGTGAAACATCTCAAGGTGTTGTTGTAACATACATTCACCCAGGAGATCAAACAGGTGTTCTTGTTGAAATCAACTGTGAAACAGATTTCGTAGCTCGTACTGAAGATCTTAAAGCTTTTGCTCGAGATATCGCAATGCATATCGCAGCTATGAAACCAAAATATGTATCACCTGAGCAAGTTGATCAAGCGTATCTTGATAAAGAAAAAGAAATTGCAATTGAACAGCTAAAAGCACAAGACAAACCTGCTAACATGATTGAAAAAATCATTGAAGGCAAAATGTCAAAAATTGCAAGCGATGTATCTCTTCTTAAACAACCGTTTGTAAAAGATGACCAAAAAACGATCGAAGATCTTCTCAAAGAACTGTCTGCAAAAACAGGCGAGAATATTCGCGTTAAACAGTTTGCTCGTTTTGAAATCGGCGGATAAGGAAATTTATTTATGAATCCAATCGTAATGGTAGAAGGCGACATTAAAAGCTTCGAAAAAATTGTCAACGCAGAGATGGAAAAAGCTTTTACTCATTTTGAAAAAGAACTTGCTGGTGTTCGTACTGGTAAAGCTCAAGTAAGCATGATCGAAGATATCAAAGCAGAATGTTATGGCGGTAGCTTCATGCGCCTTAAAGACATTGCATCACTTGCTGCTCCTGATGTTAACATGCTGACAATTCAACCATGGGATAAAGGCGTAATTTCTGATATCGAACGCGCAATTAATGCGTCACATCTTGGACTTACTCCAATTGTTGATGGTGATATGATCAGACTGGAAATTCCACGTATGACAACTTCACGTCGCGACGAACTAAGCAAATTAGTTGGTCAAAAAATTGAAACTAGCAAAATTGATGTACGTAATATTCGTAAAGACGTACAAAATTTTGTTAAAGATGCTCAAAAAGGAAAAAAAATCTCTGAAGATTTTGAAAAACGTTTGAGCAAAACTTTACAAGATATTACTGATAATTTTGTAACAAAAATAGATACTTTAGGCGAAAAGAAGAAAACAGAGTTAAAATCTGTATAAATCTACTTGTCTATTTTAAAAAACACATCTATACTGTTACAACGTTATCCTAAGCTGATTGTGTGCAAGAGTGGCGGAATGGTAGACGCGCTGGACTTAGGATCCAGTTCCCGAAAGGGAGTGGGGGTTCAAGTCCCTTCTCTTGTACCAAGAAAAAAAGGAGTTTTGTAATGGTACAAAGTGATAAAATCTGTTGCCTGATTGACCCCGCGTCTTCGAGCAACAGTTATTTTTTTAAAGTGACTGTGCCTGCACAAGTCACCCAGTCTTTTCTGAGCTTAGCAACACACAAACATCAAAATCAGGTACAACCTACCGGATTTAAAAAGGGCTTAGCACCCCTCATCTATATCCAAGAACATTTTAAAGCCCCAATCGTGAGTCATCTCAAAGATCTGGGGCTTAAGTTTTTTGGAATCAATACGTTACTGTTACATATCAGGTCCCAGAAAATAGTACTGGTTGGCACTCCAGAATTACGCGATATTCAAGTCGATAGTTTTGGAAATGCTACCTACCTATTTGAAGGCAACGTTCCCAAAGAACTGTACATGCAAAGTTGGAAATTCTTACCTTTCAAACCGACTCCTCGTAAGAAATACCGCGATATCGATAAACAGGTAACAACTTTCCTGCAAGAAGAAGAAGCTCAACAGCAACAATACGTTCCAAGTAAAGGAATTGGCGTTGGTGATTGGGTATGCTTCCAAGCATGGATCGTTGATCACAAAGATAAACCTGTCTTTGATGTCAGCACTGCAAATGTATGGCTTCGTATTGGAGACGAAGAACCAGATACAGATTTCCAAAAATTGTTTGTTGGTAAGAAAATAAACGACACCATCATCACCGACAATCCAAGCTTACAAACATATTTTTGTGAAAGTTCACATTCTCATTACAACTATGCGATTAAAATAATCGACAGCGTGCCGTATCAATCTTTTTCTTTTGATCTATTCAAACAATATTTCAAAATAAAAACGCACAAAGATTTGCTCAACAAAATCACCGAAGTTTTTTCTTTCAATAACGATATTTCACAGCGAAGACTCATTGCGCATGAAGCATTGGGGCTCATCATTCGCAAAAACCATATCGTGCTGCCTGACTCTGCAATACTTCTACAGCGCAAACAAATACTACAAGATTTACAATTCAAACCAGACTTCATCGTCTACAAAATGGATCCTGACTTTGATTTACATGTGACTAATATGGCCAAACGACAATTGATGGACAATGTTGTAGCAGAATCAATCGCTTATCAAGATAATATTTCTGTATCTAACCAAGATATAAAAGCTGTGCTACAATTAACTCAACGTCCACGACTGAAGGATTTTTTATATTTCCCTTTTTTCAGAACACAATTACATGGTCAAGAAGTTCCTGTGGAACATGAAAGCTTGTACCATTACTGCTTAAAAGAAAAATCGGTTAACCATATTATTTATCACTTAACAAAGAAATGATCTATGAAAGAACAAATTCACCCGCTGGTTATTATTGGAGCAGGTCCAGCAGGACTGACCGCAGCGATTTACGCAGCTCGAGCAAATTTAAAACCAATACTTATTGAAGGCCCAAAGCCCGGTGGGCAGTTAATGGGTACAACGGCCATTGAAAATTGGCCAGGAAACCTTTCGGTAATGGGTCCAGAGCTCATGATCAACATGCAAAACCATGCAAAGAAGTTTAATGTTGAAACTGTTTCAGGTTCTGTTACCAGCCTCGATGTGACCAAGCGCCCTTTCCAAATCATCGTTGATGGCAAACAGCTATTTCAAGCCCATAGCATTATTTTTGCAACGGGAGCAACGCCGAACCGACTCAATTGCCCAGGAGAAGAAGAATTCTGGGGCAAAGGAGTATCAACCTGCGCTGTCTGTGATGGAGCTTTCTACCGCGAGCAAGACGTAATCGTCGTGGGTGGTGGTGATTCCAGCATGGAAAGCGCATCATTTTTACATCGCAATGGCAACAAAGTTACGATTGTACACATTGGTGATAAACTAACCGCTTCTCATGCTATGCAACAAAGAATCCTGAATAAACCAGGCTTTACCATCATTTATAACAGTACAGTTACAGAAATCAAAGGTGAAAATGGCAAACTTATGGGTGCCACTATCACGCATCAGATCACCAAAGAGCAACATTTCCTAAAAGCTGATGGACTGTTTTTGGCTATTGGCCTTAAACCCAATACGCATGTCATCGCAGGACAAGTGGATAGAACGCCCTTTGGTCATATCAAAATTCACGATCAGGTCAAAACATCAGTCCCAGGAGTTTTTGCAGCCGGGGATGTGAGTGACCCTAAGTATCGCCAAGCTATCGTTTCCTCAGGCTTTGGCTGCATGGCAGCCCTTGAAGCTGAGCGCTATTTGGCCGATCATAACCTCGAATAAAGCCTCAATGTTAGAAATAAGTATCATGACTTTTACATCAATTTTCATGATACTTATTTTTAACCCCATCAAAATTTGCAAAAAAACTGATTACACCGTAAACTAATAGATATATTTAAGCCTAGATATCGATCCAACATAGATTTGTAAAAAAATCCAAAGAAGGTTTCTTATGTCAGTAACATTTTTCAAAAAAAGCAAAGTCAAACGTAATAGAAAACATGGTTTTTTAAAACGTATGTCAACAAAAGACGGCCGTACTATTATTAGACGTCGTCGTGCAAAAGGCAGAACACGTTTAGCGGTTCATGCATAAAACAGGACCTACAAGTCAATTGATTATGCAAAAACCAGCGAAACTTCTGTCAAAGTTTGGTAAAAAAGAGCTTGATCATTTTTTTGCAATTGCAAAATGCGCAAAAAAAAATCAAGCTTTTACTTTTTTAACCGCACCCAGCCATTGCCCTTTTGGTAGGATCCTGATCGTTGCTTCGCGCAAATATGGGAATGCTCCAGAGCGCAATAAATTGCGTCGTCGCCTCAAAGCGATCTATTTAGAGCATGAACTGTACAAACACCTCGTCGATTTAGCCGTAATTGCCCGCCCAACGGGAAAAAAATATGATTATGCACAACTTACCGCACTACTTTTGGATATTTTTAAACAGCGTTGATCGTAGCATTGCTGCGGTACTGATTTGGTCAATTATTCAAATTCGCCCCCTTTTAGGCCCCCCTGGCATTTGCCCATTTGTGATAGGATGCACAGAATTTGCAATTATAGCCCTGGAAACCAGGTCTACTCCACTGGCAACACTGATTATCACAAAACGACTTTTAATGTGCAACCCTGTTTGGCTTTGGCTACATACTCCAAAAAGAAACAATCTCAATCCATAAACAACAACTCTATCTGCTCATATGCTACGTGGTAACAATAAGCACACCATCACTACCAAATCACAAGACAAAACAAACTTTGACACAATAAGACCTTCAAATTCATAATAACTTTAGCGCAGACCGCAAAAATCTTTTACTCGGTATAAAACTGACCATTCAACGCCTGCAAGCTGAACTCTCCTCTAAGTAGGCATTTAGGGCAGAATTGTAACTCAATTCAAAACCTAAATATTACAAAAGTTAAAGAATCTATTTACATTCGACCTCCAAGAAGATTATGCTGCTTGTTAAGTATGGGAAATGGAGGTTCTGTATGAAACTATATGCTATCTTTGCAAATGATAAGATAACCGGCACGACGTATAAGCTATTTAATCAGGCTATTGAGTCATTTGAAAATCAGGGTTATTCGATCGATAGATTGAATCTATACGAACGAGAAAAAGAGATTCCGTTTTTCAAACATGATCAAAAAACGATGGAAAACAATCCTTTTTACCTAGAAAACCAAAAACGATTTTTAGATGCTGATGCACTACTCATTGTTTTTCCTTTGTATTGGTACTCTGTTCCGGGAATTCTTAAAACGTGGCTTGATATGATCAATGCTTGGGCATATAAATATGAACATGGCATGTATGCAAGTCCACTTCATAAGATCAAAAAAGTTTTTATTATTTATGCTGCAATGCAAGATCAACAGCATTTAGATAAAGAGTTACACAACCCAGTAGAGCATCAACTAGCTGAAACCTGTCGGTTTATCGGTATTAACGAAATATATACCTACCTAGTCGATAGCGTTACCAAACTACAAGCAACAGATATCGAAAAACATTTACAAAATATAAACAACTTTTGTTTATCCTGTCGCTAACTGAATTTAAAAGACATTATCTTCAAAAAAATAAGAGCCCAGAAAATTCTAGGCTCTTATTTTTTTCTACAATTTTTTTAAAAAACTCTCAGGACTGGACGCGTTAAGCAAGTTGCTCCACCTTCAGCTTTGTGAGAGATCTCATTGCCTTGATACGTATACACTTTGCATCCTGCTGACATCAGCCTAATTATCAGTTCAACATTATCTTGCAACATCAAAACCACTCCTGGCTTAATTGCTAAAATATTGGGAGCCATCGCGAGATACTCCGCTTTTGAAACCGTAATTAGATTAATACCACGCTGTTGTAACATTTCAAAAAATGCCACTGGCAAATATTTGAGATATACAACTGCAAGCTTATAATCCACAAAACTGATCAGTGATTGTAAGTGCAAACAAGATTCTTTACCTTGGTCATATGGCAAATCAACTTGAAGCACATCAACTCCATGGGGAGCAAGTGCTGCACGGATCTGATTAATACCTTCTTGATTGGTGCGAAAACCACGACCAACAACTAATGTTTTTTCGTCAATCCATAACATATCGCCACCTTCAGCAGTCGCATCACCATGCAACTGATAAAGTATTGGAATACCCAGTGTTTTGACCATGTCAGCAATAGCATCTTCCTCACCACGTCGTAAAGCCTTTCCCATGCGCAGTACAATGGCACCATGATCGGTAATCAAAATTGGATCATGCACAAAAATAGCATCTGCATGCTTTGGAAGCGGTGCATCATGATACAATACCTCTACACCTTCAGTGCGCAAAATATTTACAATGCGATCATGCTCCTGCTGCGCTGCAAATAAATTTGGTTGCGCCGTATAGTGCCAAGCAATTGGATCAGCAGAACCAAATGCAACATCCGGTCGACGCACGATAACGCGACGTAAAGGTGCTACCATGCTATGACCACCATAACTCGCACTTGCAGCATCAACAACCATTGCAACGTGCAACGCACTCATTACGACCAATAATTTCATTGTCATACTATGTATCCTTACATCAATTCTTGTACCAAGCGAGACAGCTCACTTCTCTCACTGGTTGGTAGAAACACTGAACCAAAAATCTCTTGTCCTTTAAATCGATCAGTCGCAACTACAAGTCCGTTCGTTGAAAAATCAAGATACGGCACATCAATCTGATAAGGATCGCCTGATAAAATAATTTTACTATCAGCCGCAACACGACTTAAAAGAGTCTTCACTTCATGAGGCGTTAAATTTTGAGCCTCATCGATGAAAATAAATTGACGAGCTATCGACCGACCACGCATATAAGTGATCGCCTCAAGGCTAACCTTGTGCTGATTTATCAACTCATCGAGTGACCCTACTGGCTTTGGTGGACGCTGATGCTTTTGATGATGACCACCGTGTGGCTTTTTATGATTGAAACGACGATTCTTTTGACGACGACCTTCTTCGTAGTACCCTGTCTCGCGACGATCAAAGAACGGCATCGCTTGTGTTTGCGAAATCATGTGAGTAATCATGTCGACGTTGTCATACATCGGTTGCATCCAACCATGAAGCTTTTCTTGCACATCTCCAGGCAAGAAACCAATGTCGTGACCCAAAGGAACCACAGAACGAGCAATCGTCATTCTGTAATACTGTTCACTGACTAAAACATTGTACAAACCAACAAACAACGTTAAAAACGTTTTTCCCGTACCAGCTGGACCAGTCAGAGTGACCATTGAAATATCTGGATCAAACAACAGATCAAGCGCCATGAGCTGATGAACGTTTTTTGCATGAATCGGCCAATGCGCAGCTGGTTGCGCCACTTCTTTAAACAGCCCACCACCACGATACCGAACTACGCGATTGTTAAACTCATTGCCACGACTATACAACACAACATATTCGTTGCATCTAATTTTTTTATCGTTAACAAGTTCTTTTAAAATATCTGGAGATTCTTTGCGTAATTCCTGACCAGGAATATCGTACTCTTGCCAACCTTTATAATAATTTTCAGCTAAAACAAGACCGCGTAAATAATCTTGCGATTTTAAACCGAGCGCGTCCGCTTTGATACGAGCATTAATATCTTTGGTGACAAACACAACATCAAATCCAGCTTCTTGCTTTGCAAACGCAAGCATTAAGATTTTGTTGTCCGTGATATCAACCTTTAAACGTGGTTTTATAACCTGTTCTTCATCAAATAATATTTGTATGACCGTACCATCTTCTAACTGAACCCCTTGTTTGAGCGACCCTATAGCACGCAGTTTATCTAAATGACGAGCAATAAGACGAGCACTTGCTCCACGACTAGAAGATTCTACTTTAATGCGGTCAAGTTCTTCAAGAACAAAAATGGGAATACCAAGACGTGCTTTAGGAAATCTAAAGATCACTTCTGGATCTTCAACGAGCACATTCGTATCTAAAATATACAATTGCTCTTTTTCTGGCATACATATCCTTTCTTACCTAAAATCAGAACCATTCTGATTTTTTTTGGAAAAAAACGTTCGTATCTTACTACAACTAGATCACAAAAGAAACAACTGATCATCGTTGCTATGATTTCGACTACATTAAAACGAATTAAAAAAAAGATTGCAATCATAGTCGTAAGATATGATCAAAAAGATATTAAAGAATATAAATAAATAGACCATATTTGAATATGATCGAAAACAGAGGACAAGAGATTTATTTTTTAATGAGTATATACCACACCAAGATTACCAGACGAACTAATTTCCCCCGTTAAATGACCTGTATATAATCCATAGATTGCACCACCAACAGCTGCCACTTTCAAGCCAACGGTGAGTAAATTTAAAGCTCTTTGCTGCGCACTCATCGCGCGCTCTTCCTGCGGAGTAAATGGATTAATATGATCTAAGGTCTTTTGTAAATGTTCAATTAGAGTTAAAGCCTTTTGGGCTTCCTGAATATTTTCAGTTCTTTCCGTAGAAGTTAAAGTTTCAGAAGGAGAAACTGTTAAACCTGTTTCAGTTCTTCGTAATCCGGCAATTTCACTGCTTACATGATGCAATACCGTTGGTACCATACTTAACGCAGTACCTTGCTGTGTAGGTTTTTCCACTTCAAGTAAACTATCTTCAAATTCTTTCACACTATCTTCATTTAGTTCATTAATTTCACGAAGCAAACTTTGTATAATTTGCAAAACAGCTTGTGGATCTTTATGTCCATTCAATTCTAGATCAACTGTATCCTGAATTTTTTGACGTAACACAGATGCTTCTTTTTCTGGGATATTCAAACTTACCAACTTTTGCTCAACCAGTTTAGTCCATGCATGCAACTCATATTGCTTCAATGCTTCTGCTAACTCAGGAGTAACTTGCAGCTTTTCAGGATCTTGCAAGCTAGCAATATCACTTACATCTAAATATGCAGATAAAATATTCATTTTTGCATCCACCTCGTTAACATCGGATGACTGCGATAAATGTTTTTGTAATAGTTGATTTAACTGCGTAGCTTGATCTGCTGACACACCCTGCTTATCCCACAATGGTGACAAAACTTTCGCAACAATATTATCCACAAAATTACGAACGACCACTGTATGCACAGCATCAGCAAATTTCTCGACATTTTGCGCACTACTAAGCCTCTCACGCTCCGATGCATTAATGCTTACATCCTTTAACAGCGCTGAATAATGCTCTTCTCTAATATCAGCCCTTATAATACCTGGCAAAGTCTCAATAAAAGATTGTTTCATAATCTCAAAGACATTCTGCAAGTGAGAACTATCTGCTGGTATATTTTTTACGCCAAACATAATGCTATACATCTCTTTGATATTTGCCATAATCTGAACTTCAGAAACTTTATCTTTCAATGCTTGTTCTACATATTGTAATGTTGCATCAGCTAATTTTTTTGCATCATCATGTTCTAAATAAAATGTTTTAGTGAGATCACTTATAAATATCGGCTCATCTGTATCATAAAAATCTTGCCATGCTTCAGTGCTCATCAAATTACGACGCAACTCAGTTACATCTTTATTCCAATTACCCAATAATGCATCGATTTTTCTTTGATAAAGATCCACAGACACCTCATCTAGCGCTGTAGCTCCAGAACCATGTTCTCCTGGGACTACGATGGGTAATTCTTCATGGGTTTCATCGTGACTACCAGCATCAAATTGACCATCAGAAATCTGTGTTTCTGAAAAACTCAAACCATGATCCATAGAAACATCCGTATTCGAACGAGACATATCTTTAAATATTGGTTTATCAAATTCAATAGTACGGGTTGGCTTAAAAGCAGCATGCATAAAATCTAAATCCGTTGGCGTTGGCTCGACAGATCGTCTATTGCCGGCACCAAAAGAAGAATCACGTACGTTTGCAATTAATGGCTTTTCATGAAGTGTAAAAGAATTATGAATTAATGGTTTTTCATGTTCAAAAATAGAACGATAGTTATTTTCATGAGTATGAGCAGATCGCTGTGGCAATAGTGAACTATCTTCAACCATCTCTGGTGCAACTACAACACTAAAAAACATACACAAAAAAAGTGTACCCCAAATCACATTTATTTTTTTATGCATGTTATATTCTCCACCTTTTATCTTAAAAAATTAATGAGTGTATACCGCACCAACTTTCAAACCTCCCGCAGACCCCATTTCTGCCACAGGATTTAAATAACCTTTATAAAGTCCATATGCTAAACCACCAACAGCAGCAACTTTCAACCCAACAGAAAGTAACGTTAAAGCTCTTTGTTGTAATCCTATTTCACGTTTTTCTTCTGAAGTAGTCGGACTCATATGATCTAACGTCACCTGCAAAAGATCAACCTTCTTTAAATCATCTTTGGCTCTACGCTGACGCTCCAACTCTTCTTCATCCGTTTGCGTCGATCGTGGAGATTCAGTTAAAGCATGTTCCTCTTCTCGTAATTGACCGATTTCATCTGCAATATGTCTTAAAACAACGGGTGTAATTGATCTCACAGAGTCATGATCACCAAAACCAGCGAGATCTTGATCGTTTTCTTCGTGATACGTAATAGAACCTTCATCGCTGTCATGTTCGTCAAAGTGAATGCTACGCACATCATCATGATCTACATCTGCTGCAGAATCACCTTTGGCAACAACTTGTGCTATAAATGCCTCAAGCTCTGCGCGCTCCTGCGGCGAATAATATCTATCATGCAGCATATCCTCTATGTCAGCCTGGGTGATTACAGGATGTTTTTCTTTATCTGCATCATCATCGAATGGCTCTCGCTTAGTTGCATCATGCTCCAATAAAGCTCTTCGTATAAAATCTTCAGCTTTTTGTTCTTCTGGCGATAATTCATGTGTGTTTTTTAAATCTTCTAAAAATGCTCGCAGTTCATCCTCATCTACCCTGCCACCAGCATCATCATGTTGTTGATCCGATGCTGATTCACCCTGCTGCTGAGTAGCTTGTTTTGCTCTCAAACTTTCTAAACCTCTATTAAATTCATCAGTCATCACTCCTCGCTGCATATCTGCTGTGTCAGATAATTGTTGTTTTTCATGTAATGCATCAGTCATTAATTCAGCTTCCCGCGCTTCTTGCGCAGCTTGAGCATTTACGTTAGCAATTTGCTGTTTTTTATAATGACCACGTTCTGCGCCTGGACGCAATTTCGTCGCATCTAAAGCATTAAATGATAACGGACGAGATGATTTTGGTGACGCCATATCAGATCGAGGAGATACTTCAGATTCTATGTGTCGACTCCCCTCAACTCTAGGTGATGGTAACAAGGACTTATGTAAGCGCTTAAAAGCACTTAGTTCAGCTTGTTTTTGTCTCATTTGCACCCGTCGAGCAACAGAATCAACCGACCTTGTTCCTTCGGTCACAATCTCATCCTCAGGGGCATTAATCTGATGAGCCAAAAATCCTAACGATATACTGATGAGCACGAATAATTTTTGATTTGAAGAAAACATATACCACCCTCCATAAATTTCATCATACCTATAAAATATCAAACCCCCCTCCCTAAAGGCAATCTTTTCAAAAAATTTAAACAAGACCAACAACTTTTAAAATTCCCTCTACCTCAAAACCCTGATATACTACCTGAACTAAAATAGTTTCAACCGATTATCCCAAGGATATCAAGCTATGAAGCCCAACAAACAAAAAGAAGAACAGTTACTGATTTTACGACACTCAGCAGCTCACCTTGTTGCACAAGCCGTTAAAGAGCTCTTTCCAAGAACGAAATTAACCATCGGGCCTGCAACCAAGGAAGGTTTTTTTTACGACCTACTGCCTGAACACAATTTTAAAGAAGCCGATCTACCGCTCATCGAAGCAAAGATGACCGAAATCGTGAAACGTAATTTACCAATCACGCACACAGAAATCTCAAAAACAGAAGCTCGCAAAATATATCATGATAACCCGTTCAAGCTTGAACTGATCGATGGAATACCGGGTGAAACAGTTGGTATGGCAACTCAAGGTGATTTTGCTGATCTCTGTCGCGGTGGTCACGTAGCATCAACTGGTGAGCTTGGTCATTTTATGCTAACCGGTTTCTCTGGCTCATACTGGCGTGCAGATCAAAAAAATGCAGCCCTTCAAAGAGTTTCTGGAACTATCTTTTTTACGGCTCAAGAGCTTAAAGATCACGTAAAGCAAAAAGAACTTGCAGCACTTTATGATCATCGCAAATTGGGCAAAGAGATGGATCTGTTCTCGTTTCAGGAACAAGGAACTGGTTTCCCTTTCTATCATCCAAAGGGTGCATTCATCGTCAACAAGCTCAAAGATTTTATCCGCAACATTTGGCAAAATAACGGATATCATGAAACGATGACTCCTTCAATTCTGGATGTAACACTCTGGAAACAATCTGGTCACTATGAAAATTATAAAAAGCATATGTACTTTAGTACCATTGAAGACAAAGAATATGCCGTTAAACCAATGAACTGCCCAGGATCCATCCTCATTTACAAACAAAATCTGCATTCTTACAAAGAGTTACCCCTGCGACTTGCAGAGTTTGGACATGTACATCGATTCGAGCTTTCAGGCGTTCTTCATGGCCTTTTTAGAGTACGAGCATTTACGCAAGACGATACACACATGTATTGCGCACCAGAGCAGATCGAAACTCAAATTATCAGCTCTATTGCAACGATTGATAAAGTGCTGACAACCTTTGGTTTTAGCGACATTCATTTTGCCGTATCTACCAAACCTGAAAACGCAATGGGTAGCGATGATCTATGGGAAAAAGCAATCAATGCTCTCACCACAGGTCTGACAAAAGCTGGTAAAACATTTGAAATCTATGAGGGTGAAGGTGCTTTCTATGGTCCTAAAATTGAAGTAACTATTTTCGATTCTATGGGACGAGCATGGCAAGTATCAACGGTACAGGTCGACTTTTTCATGCCACAAAACTTTGAGTTGTATTACATCAACAACAAAGGTGAAAAACAAACACCTGTCATCATCCATCAAGCAATACTTGGGTCACTTGAAAGATTCTTTGGTATACTGCTCGAGCATGTGAAAGGTCATTTCCCATTCTGGTTATGTCCAACACAAATTAAGGTGATACCAATTACTGAAGGACAACTACCGTACGCACAAAAAATTGCTCAAACACTTAAAGAGTTAGGACTTCGTTGCGAAATCGATGAAAATTCTGAACCTTTATCAGCAAAAATCAAAGTTGCACAACTTGAACGTATTCCATGGATGTTAGTTCTGGGTCAAAAAGAACTAGACAACAACACCATTACTTTGCGTCATGTTGATGGCAAACAAGAATTTGGTTTAACACTCGATCAAATTATCTCGAAAGCACAGCAAGCAAATAAAGTTTAATCGTTTTACACATGAAACGGCAGGGTCAATGGATTATTTTCATTGATTCTGCTGTTTCAGTCGACAAAGCATTACAAATAGAATTAAAGTTGGTTGCATTTTCTTAAAATTAAGATACACAATGGGTAGTACTCATTGTATGTTCTGTGCTTTGGCCAAAAAAAGGAGCTGTACTATGTACAAATATTTATACTTATTATGCATGTATACATTCCTACAAACTGCTACCACTCAAGGTAGCGATCAACCACAAAAATCATCTGATTTAATACGACGCGTTTTTTCATCACCAAACCTTGCAGCATTTAATTCTTCTCAAGAACCAGGAGAACTAGCAGCATATAATCCAGAGAGTGGTTACACTGTCACGACAGAAACAGTTAACGATGAAGTTGTAGCAGCAGCTATTAGCTTTACAACACGATTGGGCGAACTTTGGATCAAATCAGTTGCGCTAGATCCAAACGCTCCACCAAGCACACAAGCAAAAGCTCTAGTCTCCATTCTAAAAAGACTCAAACCAAAACGACAAACTCCTATGAACTGCAATATAGAAGTCTCTCAAAATCAATCTAATCGCGAATTAAGAGAAGTCCTGCGCAGTGCTGGATGGGAACAAACCGAAGAATATATAACCCTAACCAAACAGGTTGTACCTAGCAGCCCACGCGCAAAAGAATCTTCTGCTCAAACACAAACACCCAACTTCAGTATCAATCCATTCACATCAGAAAATTTAAAACCAACCTTAGAGCTTTTTTGCAATACCGCAATTTTCCCATGGCTCAACAGTACCCAAGAAGACCTGTGTGCATATCTAAACAGCACTTCACACGTAACCTATATAGCTCGATCTGAACAACAAATTATAGGTGCTCTCGTTTGCAAATTACTACAACAACGTTGCCGCGTAGCACTACTAGCTGTACATCCTGAATTTCAAAAACAAAAAGTGGCAAGTCGCATGCTTGATTTTGTCACCGACGAATGTCAACACCAAGAAATATCAACTGTAGAAATTAAGCTATTATCACGCAATCAAGCAGCGCTTTCATGTTATTTAAAAAATGGATTTGAACCAACGCAAACATTGCGCGCTATGAAAAAACTTCCAACTCCAGGTATAAGTCCACAATTAACACCAATACCAGAAAGAAAAGAGGGTGACGCAATGACACCTCTTGTGCCACTGCCACCTGCATATAGCGCTATTTCTTCGCCACAATTTCCACCAAGGTAAAACAATCTGCTATATCGCATCGTTTAGTTTTGCAAATAGATTGGCCCCATTTCACCAACAAATAGTTCCATTCTATCCAATATTTTTTGGGTAAAATCATACGCAATGCTTGTTCTGTTTGCTGGGGAGTATTTGTAGAAACAATACCCCAGTGATTCGACAAACGATGCACATGGGTATCAACGCAGATAGCCGGAATATCAAAAGCTTCAGCTAAGACTAAATTTGCCGTCTTAATTCCCACGCCATGCAGCGATATTAGGTCAGAGTAGGTTGAAGGCACTTTACCATCAAAACGAACCATGATTTCATGCGAGATAGCATGCAGACGACGCGCCTTCGTTTTATAATAATTAATTGATCCAATAATTACTTCAAGATCAGAAAGAGATAATTGCAGCATTTGCTGGGGATTACGCACTATTTGAAATAGTTTTTTTGAAACGGGAAGAGTGACGGTATCACGACATTGCAAGCTGAGCAGACAACTGATTAATATCAAATACGGATCTTTTCCGTATAACGTAACAATCTCCCGAGACATAGGCTCAGGAGACTGCTTGGTTTTTTCTTTAATAAAATCGATAAATTTATCGAAAATTATAAATCCTTAAATGATTTGCAAGGTAAAATATAGCAACTTTAAGAATTAATCGTGTGTGAAAGGACCTCGATCGTGTGTGAAAGGACCGCGATCTTTTAATAATTCTGACTCAGGTTTGAGAGTTTCAACATCACATTGAGTGACCAGATTTAAAGAACAAACAACTAAAACAATGAAAGCAACACTTGCAGATTTTGAAAGATTCGCTACTTTATTTAACATACTATATTTCCTTACAACAGATTTGAACACGCACAATGATTACAAGGAGTATAATAAGACAAAAAACGAAGGTCAAGATGCAATGAATATTTTCCTACTAAGTTTTCAAAATCTCATTCAATTTAGTAATAGCTCATTGCTATCAATAATATCTCACTCTGCTTCATGCATCATATTAATCGTGCTTTTGGTTCAATTATTTAAACAAACGGATAAATCTCAAAAAATTACACCGTCACTCTCACTGCTTGTCTTTTTTCTAATACCAATTATTTCTACACTAACTGAAAACATTGACACCATTGTGTATTATGTTTTTACCAATACCACCTTCTCAAGGGTCCTTGGATGCCTCGCATGGATGACCACTTGTTTTAAATTTCACAGCTTTTTACTGTTCATCGAAAAATTAACCATAAAAAAACACAAAGTTGCTTGGTATCATTATGCCTTATACTTTGTTGAAACGATTTTATGCCTACTGCTCATTGCGGCATATGCATATCGTATTACCTACGACCTTAAATCAATTTACTTACCCTATATTTATCGAACGATCTTTATATTCTGGATCATCAGCATTATTCCATCAGTGATTACCATTCTTCGTAAATTATCTGATGAAAAAGTACCGTATCTGATCAAAAAACAACTCAAAACACTTCTAGCTTGTTTTTTACTGCCACACCTACTATCGATTGTATTTGAATTCTCATCCCATCTGTTCATGAATGGAACCGCACAAATTGTGGCATTTAACAATTTGAGTATCATTTTTATCACTGCAAGTATTTATTTCTGCTTTAAACAGATCATGCAATTTAGATTTCTCAATCTATCAAACCACGTACAAACAAAGCAAATTATACCAACAGAAACAACATTTAAAGAAGCAATTGAACATATCAACATCGCATCAAGCGAGCAAGAAATGTTGTATATCTCTCAACAGTTTTTTGCTACCCAGCTTGGCGTAAAACAAGCAGATATTAATTTATACCTTCGATCGAATAATCAATCGTGCGACAATGTTCAACAAAAAATAGAACAGTTTTTAAGTAACACTCAACCAGAGTTTCTAGCTTCGATAGAAAAATTATATAAAAACAAGATTCTGGTGCGACATGAACTGGAATTTGATGAATTTTATACCGATAATCATAGCGTTCTAACCTTTGTTAATTTTTTACGATCTATCGATTGTGATGTATTCCTGCCAATTATCAATAATAAAAAAATTCTCGGCTATATCACAATCTATAAACAAAATGCGAACAAGCTTTATAATTTTGATCAACAAAACAAAATGATCGTATTCGCTCAATTTTTAGCACCTGCAATTCATTTAATGCTGCAACAAAATCTGTATTCTACGTTACAAGATACCAAAATTACCAAAGAAGCTCTCTATGAAAAAACGCAAGAGATTAATCAGTACAAAGAAAGTATTAAGCAGCTGTTGAAAGATCGCGTAGAAAATCACATTGGAATTATTTTTTATAAAGGAAAACATTTTTCTTTTAAAAATCAAGAAGCGCAAACCCTGCTGGGCATCAATCCAAACTTAGAGCCTGAGCACCCAACCACCGCAACGCTGATGAACTTTGCTCATCAAATTGAAAAATATCAAACCACACAAACGATGCATATTTCAGTACATAACGGTACAAAATTAATACTCACCGGTATGCCACATGCGGAAGTACAATCAAGCATCCTGCTCATCATTCGCAAACCAGAAGCAACCGATCTAATAAAAATGCACATTGATGCTCTCAAAGATACATCTGATCGTGATTACTTGCTCTATCTGGAATCTACAAAAACAGGACAAATAATTAACAAATTATTACCGAGTTCTCATGATAATTTCTTGCAAACAAAAATAAAATTATTGAACTCTATTTTACAAAAATCAGCACTTTTAATTGAAACAAGCCAACCTGATTTAGACCCTATCATTCAATTAATACATGATCTGAGCCAGCAAACGGGTCTTGAAATCTTAGATCTACACGCTCAACCAAATGGTGAACTCAAGTTATTTGGTATCAACCCACTGCTTACGCAAGCTCACGAACAATCACTTCTTGAGCGCTATCACCAAGGAACGATTGTCATTAAAAACATTGAACTCCTCGATACGATATCTCAACATAAATTAGTACAACTACTGCGATATGGCATATTTACACCATTTAAAAGTGAACAGCGTCAAATCAGTGACGTTCGTATCATCTGTACAACGACATATACCTTAAGTGGACTCCTGCAAGAGAAAAAAATCATCCCTGATTTATACGATGTGTTAAAAAAACAGGTCTTATCAATTCCATCGCTGATTACCATGGATCAAACACTTCTACTCTGTATCATCGATGAGTATATGTACCAAAATTTACAAGAACATGGACCGAAACAGGTACAAGCTCTGAGTTACAAAGAAAAAGAGACCATTATTGCAAAACGCATACCAAGCTTATTTGAACTCAAACAAAAAGTACTCACACTCATGATGCTTAAAGCACAAGATAAATTAGCCCTTGTCCAAGAGCAATCATCTGGCATACGTTTTATCGATATGGCTGGTCCAGAATTACAATTAGCTGCACAGCTGGGCAAACATGCACTCAAAGATGTACAGCTCATGAACACTCTCTGGAAAAAATTGGGTAGCCAAACAAAGATTGCAGATTTGCTGGGCGTCAATAGATCTTCGGTTAGTAGACGTTGCAAAGATTACAACTTACTGTAATCATCATAGATGAACCTGTAATTACACAGTGGAGTTGCGATGTTATACCATGAAGCTGATATTAAAAAAGATGAATTTCTAACCTACTTAGATGTCGAGCGCAACGTTGCTCTCAATACCTATAAATCATATCAATATGACCTCAGGCAGTTTTTTAAATTCTGGTATAATCAACAAGAAATGACAAAAACAACTTTGTCCATGCAACACGCTCTCGAAAAATTCTTTGTATACTTACACCATAAACGAGTGCAAAAGAGCTCCATTGCTCGAAAAATAGCCTGCTTTCAATCGTTTGCTAAATATCTCCATGCGTGCAATATCATCATCAATTTAAAATTAACACCACCACGCATTGATAAAAAATTACCAACCTATCTCACCATTGATGAAATCACCTACATTCTTGATAAAGCGCACGATACCGTTTTCACATCAGGTCAACCAATCCGAGATCGCGCCATTATCGAACTGCTGTACGCAACAGGAATCCGCTGCTCAGAGTTGACCAATATCATTATTACCGATATCAACTTTGATCAAAAAACAATTCTGATCACCGGTAAAGGTAACAAACAACGCATCGTGCTGTTTGGGGATAAAGCAAAACAAAAACTACTCGAATACATTCAAACTGAACGCACTAAATATACCAGTACCACATCGTGTCCGTATGTTTTTATTTCACAAGTGGGCACGCGGCTTACAAGCCGCCTGGTACAGTTAATATTACAAAATCTGAGCAAACAATTACCTTTTAAAAAAATACTCACGCCACACAAACTACGTCATTCATTTGCAACTCATCTGCTCAATGCAGGTATGAATTTACGAGCCTTGCAAGAATTGTTGGGACATGCATCACTATCTACGACCGAAAAATATACCCACATCGCAACTAAAGATTTGCATGAACTGTATAAAACAATCAATCCTATGAGTTTTTTAACAGAAGATACAGAATAATCATCAAACAAGCGTCTTTTTATTTCATGATTTTATGAAATATAGTACGCTAACAATACTCTCTTGCACAAAATAAGGATTTTGAAAATGATAGCTCCCCAACGTATTTATCTGCAAAAACTCACACATCTTTCATGGTTCATGTTTATTTATTTTTGCATTGTTTTAATTCGGTTAGTTCAACTACAAATTGTACAACATGAAAAATTTGAAGCATCAGGAAAAAAGAATTTTTTACGCTTTAAAATTATACCTGCACAACGAGGTAATATTTTGGATTGTCATGGAACTCCTCTTGCGACCAACCAACCAATCACCAAAGTGGTTTGGAAAGGAACTGGCAACCACCATCTTTCACCGCAGCAAATTGAATCCATCCAAACTATTTACAGAATCTTACAACGCGAACCAATCACGATACAAGCTATCAAGCGCACTGAAAAATTTTCTCTCGAAACAGTTATTGCAGAAAATATTACCCAAGAACAACTCTGTTTAATTGCTGAACAATGCTCAGATACTGCCAACGTTACTTTTGTCACATCATTTAACAGATTCTACCCACAAGCAACAGTCGCCAGTCACTTGCTAGGATATTTAGGCGATGTTAATATCTGCGCACAAGGAAAAATGGGTCTTGAAAAAGCATGTGAAGATACGTTACGTGGTGATCCTGGAATATTACAACAATCTACAAACTCTTTTGGATCACTACTTGAATCAGAAGAGCTCAAACAAGGTTCATCTGGTGAAGATATTTTTACCAGTATCGATTTAAATCTCCAAGCCATTGTCGAAAATACTCTGGCAAATGAATTAGAAGGTAGCTGTATTTTATTTGATCCAAAAACTGGTTTTATCAAAGCATTAGTTTCAAAACCAAACTTTGATCCATCTGTGTTTTCTACCAAAATGGATCCCCAGCAGTGGCAAGATCTGCAGCAACAAAAAGTTTTTCTCAACAGAGCGTTTAATGCTACCTACCCTCCAGCATCAATTTTCAAGTTAGTCACTATTGCTGCAGCCATTGAAGAAAAAATTATCACCACGGAAGCACGCTTTCACTGCCCTGGTTATACCGTATTTAAAGATCGAAAATATTATTGCAGCAAAAATACTGGCCATGGAACATTATCAACCGAAGAATCTCTGGCTCATTCATGTAATATTCCATTTTTTGAAATCGCAAAAAAACTCCATATCGACACTTTAGCAAACTATGCTTTTGAGTTTGGTTTAGGAACTAAAACTAATGTGCCTTTTTCTGAACAAACTGGCCTTATTCCTACCAACAAATGGAAGATCCAAACAAAAGGTGAACGTTGGTGGACTGGAGAAACATTGTCAGCAACTATTGGTCAAAGTTTCTTGCTTGTTACTCCTATTCAAGTTGCATGCATGATCGGATCAATTTTTCAAGGATATTTAGTTAAACCGCGCATCACCCTGGAAGATCCACTCGAAAAGCGTCCCATCAATATTCATCCAAGCACGCGCCATTTTTTACAACTATGCATGAAAGCTGCTAGTAATGCCGGAACGGCACGCAGAGTCAATAAGATTGGAAATTTAACGATTTATGCAAAAACTGGTACCGCGCAAACCAAAACACGACGTAACTGCGATGCCCCAACAGAATTTCATGAAAACAGAGAAGATCGAGAACATGCATGGTTTGTAAGTTATTTCTACACCGATGATACAGAACCGCTCGTTATGGTAATGTTGCTTGAGCATGTAGGACGATCAATCTACACCACAAAAGTTGCTAAAAACTTTTTCTTAAGTTATCGCGACTATCTCAAAAAAATCAAATCACAAAGTAAATAATTTATTAAAATAAAGAAACTCTCGCCGATAACGAGAGTTTCTTTATTTTAATTCATCGATCATATAAAAATATATGATCGAAAATAAATTATCGAATATTATTTATTTTGCTGATTATTTGCTAAAAGTATAACATTAACCACGTCTTCAGCATTTTTTATTTGTTCTCGATTCCTACGTTCAGCTGATTGTTTTTGTTCTGCTTTGATATTGTCTGCTGCACCTTGAATAATATCAAGCAGCACGATACCTGTTGACGGTCTGATAACATTGCCAAGAATATCATTCATGTCTTTTAATAATTCTTGCAAATGCTGACCTGAAAGATTTCTAAAGCTCTCTATTGCATCATCTGACGCACCAATAGATTCCAATGCATCTAACACATCAGATCTTTTAACGTATGAAACTCCAGCTTGACGCATGTATGAAAGCACTGGTGCAAACAAATGAGAACCAGCACCAAGAAGATCACTGTAATGCTCAACAGGTGCGTGACCGATGAGCGATAGATTAATGTGATCTAAAATATTTTCTTCACCCCAACCACTTGCATCAGGTAAAGTAATTCTCAACTTTTTAGCTGCTTTTTCAATAACGCTATATGTTCTTACGTTTGAAACTTTTTGTTTACCAAAATAGTTCAATAGCGCTGGCGTATGTTGCTTCAACCATGCTTGAACTAAAGCTTGCTTATCAACTGGTTTATGCGCTTCTGCTGAGCTTGTTGCTTTTACGTATTCATTATCAAGCATCGCTTGCACAGCACCTGAAATATACATTTTGGTTTCATCATCCATTTTGTCGATAGGTAAGCTATACTGTGCATTGCTTGTGTTACCATGTAATGCTGAAAATGCATTGGTAATTTCATTAATATTTGCAAACGTTACATTTTGTCGGTGTAAATATTTCGCTACCCCTTTAGCAAACTTTGCTACCCAATTATACGCAGCATTCTCAACTGAACTTAATTGAGATTCGTTTTCAACAGATCCCAACAATCCTCGTTTAGTTAATCTTTTCTCTGCTTGAGCAGGTGTTTCCTCTTCAGCTCCCATTAATCCTGATTTAGTTAATCTCTTTTCTGCTTGAGCTGGTGTTTCCTTTGGATGAAACGCTGGAGCTAATAAAACAGTACTCCATAGATTTAACAATAACGCACCGAGCAATATTATCGGCTGTCGTTTATTCATGAAAAAACTCCTTCTTCAAAACTATGCAAAACTATGACCTTAACATACTCTTAAAATGCAGAAAAAATCAAGTTTTGTTCTAAAGTCAACTAATCAATCATCTCGATACAATCTCAACAACCAAGATCTTTTCTGTTTTATGAACTAAATCAATAATCAGCTTCATTCTTTTTCGCTGCGCAACCAATCAATACAGCCCTGCAAATAACCTAAATTATATTGCATCGCATATGGATTATCTTGAGTTACATTTTTATATTTATTATTTTTCGCAACTATATCACGCAAGTTCTGCATCGAAACGCGCTCAACATTTTGGTCAATTAATTCTTGCGCTGTATCTGTTCCCACCACACGCATAGTCTCTAATTGATTTTTAATTTCTTGCTGATCCTCTTGCAAATCAAGAATACAAGATTGTACATAACCCAATAAATATTGCATGTTTTCTAAGTGCTTTAAATCTAAACTATCGGCTAATTTATATTCTTGTATCCACGGAGCAATCGTACTTGCCGTAACCATAAACACCCCAGCAGCAAACATAGCTTTTGCTATCGTCATACCTATTTTACGAACATCCTGCTGAGCATCAATTTCTGAAACATCTTTTTCACTAGGCTCCTTGTGAGGCTGCTCTTTGGGATGCTTAGGTTCGACAGTGTGTGAATTATGCGACGGATTAACCTCATGAGCATTATGACTATCTGCATGATCACCATGATGCTCGACGCTATCATGGAGCCCTTCAAACAGTTCATGTAAACGATCGGCAAGTTGCTCAATCAAGTCATGGTCTTTTTCTTCCATAACTTCTTGTGCTTCTTTTTTATCATGGCGTTTTTTCAGATCGGTTGATTGAAATGGCCCAACAAATTGCTGCGCGATACCACCCTTGATAATATTTTCTTTAAGCTTCTTAGCTGCTTGCTGCTGTGGAGTTAAGGCTTTTGGAATATCCGGCACATTTACTATTTTTGGTTGATTAAGTCCTCGAGCAACAGTCAACTCTTGGTCCGCATGCGCTACATCTTGTAAAATTGCTTGCTCGCTATCATCAAGCAACTGACTCATCTGTTCTTGATATTCCTGTGCAACCTCTTGAGTTGTCGCTTGATACTCTAAATATTTCATCATGTTATTTTTCATCTGCTCAAAAATAATGCGACTATGCTGCTCTGCTTGCTCTACCGACTCCCGTTGCTGCACTAAATCATCGAGTAGTGATGCTACACTTTGTTGGAATCTCTGTAGTTCTTGCAGTGCCAATGCATGATTTTCAGCCGTTTTTCTCTCTTCTTCTTCTTGAAGTGCTATCAATCGAGCTTGTTGCTGTTCATGCGCATCTTTTTTTTCTTGCTCTTTTCTCTCGCGCTCTTGTTGTTCTCTTTGTCGCTCCAGTTCACGCTGAGCATCATCTCGTAATTTTTGAGCTGCTTGCTCTCTTTCTAATTCTTGTTGTTGACGCAATGCTTCTTTTTTTGCAGCATCTGCATGTTCCTGCGCAATTTGATCTCTCATGGCATCAGAAACATCTTGTGGCGTTAATAATTTTTCTTGAGAGTTGTCACGATCAGACAACTGACCACCTTTACGCGGAACAACTCCAGTTTCTGATAGTTTCGGTAACTTTGGTGGCTCTTGTCGTGGCACATTATCAACACCATTATGCACCACAGTAACCTCAACTGGTTGTTCTCCTGCGCTTACATCACGAACCATAGATGTTTGTAATTTAACATGATGCGGCTTCACAGGTTCTGATGATTTATCTAGTTGCTGTGACCTTGATGAACGAGAAATAACATCTTTCTTAGTTGGTACATCTACTAACTTCGCTCCATGATGAGCCTGATCTACAACTATCGATTTATCTCCAGACTCAACATGAGACCTTACTGTTATTAATTCATCGTTTCGCACCGTTGGCTCTGTAAATACCGATCGATCTATACGTTTACCAGACACAACATCTTCTAATTTCGACAGTTCCTTACGAACAGTACTTTCAATAGATTTTGGAGTATTCACGATCTCACTCTTAACTGGTTCTTGGCTCACCGTTGTATCACGAGGTTTAAATTCCGGTCTTCTTACAAGATCTGATCCAGAAGAATCTGATGACTTAACCGGTTGCTTTGGTCTTGATGGACGCACATTACTCGGCTTAGATCCAATATCTTGCGGTAGTTGAGCATGCGTAGCTTTATTTGCCGCATCTTGTTTTTCACGCGCAAGCTGCTTCTTAAGAACTTCAACTTCTTCCGCTTTCATTTGCTCTTTAAGCTTTGCTTGTAAATCATCTAACTCTTTTTGATAACTGCGACGCAAAATGCCTTCTTGGTCTTCTGTGTGCACTCGCTTGATGCCTTGCAACTCTTCTAGAAGTTTTATTTGTTCCGTATTAAAATCCTGCACCGCCATTTGTACTAATTTTTGTTGTTCTTGCACAAATAATTTATCACGCTCAACAGTTAAACTTTTCATCAACTCTTGCTGCGATTGCTCCATCATTTTTTGCATCAAAGTTTCATGCTGCTTTAAAATATCTTCAATATGCTGCATCGTCATTTTTTGTGCCATAAATTCTTGCATTAAACTATCAAAGATTTTCCCTTGATCTTCTATAACTTTATCGCGTATACCAGATTCTAACTCAAACAAATCTATTTTTTTACTTTGATAATCTAAGTGTTGATTTTTCAACCAACTTCCAAATGATTCTAATTGCTGTGCCGATGCCTCATAACTCATAGCCAACTCTGCACCAGAGCGCTGTGCAAGTTGCATCAGCTCATGACGCACTTGTTGTTTTTGTTCTTGAACCTTTAATTCATCACGTCGATTTTGCTCAACATCACGCTTCGTTGCCTTAGGTTTGAAAAGATCTTGTTCTTCATGCCCTTTAAACTTCGAAAAATCAATATTTTTTAATAACGAGTCATCGGCGGATGGCCTCAAAATCTGTGACAGCACATCTTCTATTGCATCAACCTGCGCGGTCTCTTGCGTAACTACAGATTTAGGAACTGCTTTAGCAAAAAATTGACCAAGACCTATCGAGCTCGCTGCTTTACGACCCCGTACAGTATTCATCATACCGCCAGCAACTGGTGTTCGAACATCAACTTCAGGTACAACGTCCACAGCATGCCGCGACAAATCACCTTCATTACTTGTTCTTACCGGCTCATTTCCCGCATCTGGTTCATGCACATGTTCTGATGGTTTAAAATCTCTTAATACATTAGTCCAATCTTTATCAAACCCTGAAGGCTTACTCGATGCTGATGCATCACTAGGTACATTATGACGTGGTTGAAAATGAAACGAAGTTGGTTGATGTTGTTGAAATAGCTCTTGATTAGTCGAAGCTGGTTGATGCTGCCCTTCGGTTACATGACGCAATAGTTCAGGATTAACATGTGCCATAACAGGCTGATGGTGCACGGAAACTTCATGAGGCCTGAGGCCAGACATATGTTGCTGAAAAAGCTTAGCAGCTCCTGATTGCTCAGCGGCTTTTGTCATTCCTTCGGTCAAAGTGCGTGCAACTACAGGCTCACCCGGCGCCTCGATGGTTCCCTGAAAAAAAATATGAATCACAACAATATGTATCCAAATAAATATTGTACGTTTCATATTCCTTAACTCCCCTATCAATCTTTTTGCTATCTCACCATGATTAAATAATAAAACACAAGAGTTTAATCTATTAACAATAAAAAAAGCCCAGCTCATATATGAGCTGGGCTTTTTGCTAAAATCAAATAATCATATTTAAATTATTTAGCCAATGCTTGACTAATAACGTCAACAACTTGAACTACTTGACCATTTGAAATATCAATCGGCACATTACGCGCTGCAGCTTTATTCATGAATACTAATGATTGTAAGTATCCTTGAACAAATGCATTTTGCGCTGGTCGATCTGAACCCCAAATAGTTGTATTACTTTTCTTTACTAGTTCTTGCATTACTTTTGCAGCATCTGATGAAGATACTTTTTTAAATCTCATATCGCCAACCATCATTGCTAAAGCAGGAGCAAATCCTGTTATTCTTTGTTGGAAAATATTACCCTGTATGCTTTCTTTTTCTACCACAACGAATGTTCGTACTTTATTTAATGCTTGTTGACCCTCTAATTCAAGAGCCTTCAAAGCTTCCAAGTTTTGCGCAAAATCCTCAACAATATTATTCTGCATACGTTCGACATCATCAAATAACGATCCTGATACAGCCGCTAAAAGTTTATTCGCAGCAGCCTCTTGTCTTGCTCTCTCAATTCCTTCTGCTTCAGCTTTTGCAATTTCTTCATTTTTCAAAAGCGTTAGTTGTTCAAGAATCACTTGCGGTATAGCGCTATTTGCTCCAAGAGCTGCTTTGATACGAACTAATGCTTCATCGGAAGTTTGCTGACCACGATCAACTTTTTCTAATTCTTGTTGCATCAATTGCTGTAACTCTGCCTTTTGATCTTCAACTATTGGTTGAACAAAATTAGCAACAGCGTTATCAGCATCTCCACCTGAAACCTCGCCACCCTTAACCCCATTAACCATCGCCTTGCCTAAGCCCTTGAGAGCCTGCATGCTAGCCTTGCCGAAATATGTAAGCTTTGTAAGCCCACCCGCCATCTTTGCTTTTTCAAACAATGCAGCTTGCACAACAAGAGCCTGATTAGGATCGTTTGCTAACGCTTCTTTAATTGCTGCAATGTTTTCAGCATAACCTTCGCGTTGTCCAAGTAGATCATATATATCACTCATTAAAGCATCGATAGGTTGATTGAAATTCAAACCATATGCTTGCCATTGTGGAATGTCCTGAATCAAAGTTCCCACTACAATCACAGGATTTGGCACATTGCGCACAACAGTTGCCGGATTTTGAATGATATCTTGTGTAATTCCTTGCGCTGCTTGTAATACTTTGATAAATTGCGCTTTTTTAACAGGATCTAATTCAAGCATACGGCCAGTAACAACATAGCATACTGACTGTGCAAATATTTCAACAAAAGCTGCTGGATCCATTTTTTCAGCATCTTTTACGTGTAATTTTACAGCTGCACATGTTGCTAAAATTCTGTTTTTCAAACCTTCTTCATCATCATTTGCTAAAGCGGCACCACCACCAAGCATCGCTGCTCCAAACAACATGTAGTACAACATGTCTTTGCCATTTGGACTGTTTACGTATCTAACAATGTCATTGCCATTACCAGCACCACCATTACCACCACCAACATTTGCAATGCTTGAATAGATCGTTAAATCATAAACCAAACACTCAAGAGCACCTTCTACATACAACTGTATAAAATTTTGTCCTGCAGCATCACCAGGGCAAAGCTGTGCTAATGAAGGATCATCAAATCTGGAACTTATCATGCTTTTTCTAACAGCTTCATACTTTTGTTGAAAAATAGTCCAAAGATCTTTACTTCCTGCTTGCGCTTGTACTTCAGCTGCATTTTGCGCTTGAAGTGCTTGAACTATGCTTTTTTGAATTGATGTCGCATATTTTTGAATACTTGCACACCATTGTCCAACCAATTTGGACTTAGCACTATCTTTCATTCTTTCCCAGCCAGATGGGCTTGCTATATTTTCAAACTGGGTTAACAAATCCTCTGCAATTCTATTTTGCGCTGTAGTCGTTAATGCTTTTTCGGCAAAACAATTAACAAATAAATACAATTGTTGTTTTGGTAAGAAATCAACAGTAGCACTTACAGGTGGCATTATAACAGTAAGATCTCCAACGGTCATTGGCGCTAAAATTTCAATCTCACTTGGTAATACAACACCATAATTAGATTTCAAAAATGCATATTCTTGACGAGCAGTAACGTACTGTAAAGCTTCACTATATTCACTTACCGACGGAACCTTAACAGGACTTTGACCTGCAACTGGCTTAGGTATTACCGTTAAAGCGTTTTGAACAGCTCGCGGAGATGTTCTTGATAACGCTGAGATAATTGAACTATTATTTGCCCAATATTGCAGAACATGGGTAGTCGCTGCACGTAATGCTTCAGATTTTTCTGCCGCAGCTTCTACAGCACTTGAATCAGATGATGATGACCCACTTGATACAGAAGAAACATTTTCACTCATCACGTCTGCAACACTACTCATAATAGTATCCATAGAAGCATGCGCTTGAACTTCTGACGCCACAGAAGCAGAATTTGCTACTAAGGATCCAGTACCTAATACTTCTGCAACCGCTTCACGCGCCACAAAGGCAGCTGTATTTGCAATAGAACCACTTCCTGCAACTGATACTAACGCTGCTGAAACATTATGAGCTTGAAAACTGAGAACTAAGCAATACAATAAGTAATGCTGTTTATTGTGAATCATACGATACTCCCTTTTAAAATAAACTTAGGTATAGGTTAACCACAGCTCACAAAAAATTGCAAGTATATCAAAGATACCAATAGTAATAAATACATACCTAATCCATTTTATAAAAAAAATATTCCCATGAAAAATCACGGGAATATTTAATTTTTTATAAAAGTCTCAACGCCACGAACGTTTTTTATTTTTTAGCACTCTTTGGCTGAGCTTCTGTTGCAGGTGCAGCAAAATGTTTTTGAATTTTTAAAGCTAATCTGCTTACTTTACGAGCAGATGTGTTGCAATGGAAAAGACCTTTGTTTTTTGCACGAGCACATTTTGCTTGCGCTTCGTTAAACAAAGCTTGTACTTCTTGTGAAGTTTTACCATCTTGCAAAGCTGTAACAACTTTTTTCATCGCTGTTTTAACGCCTGTTTTACGAGCATTGTTAATTGCTTGACGTTTTTTTGATTTGATCATCGCTTTTTTTGCGGATTTAGTATTTGCCATAGGATTTTAACCTTTTTCTATCTTAAAAGACTTTTTGAATTTTACCAGCTTTGACGCACTTGGTGCATACAGAATCATAATGTACAGGAACACGTTTTTTATGTGTTTCGTCAAGTTTGATAAATCTTAATTTATGTGTGTTTGGATAAACCCAACGTTTTGTCTTGTTGTTCGCGTGGCTAACAAGATTTCCCACTTGCGGACGTTTATCACAGATAGAACAAATTCGTGACATGATAACCTTTTATATTTCGAATAATTTTTGCTTAAAGAACTAGATTTTCCACCATCAAAATCACTTTTCAGCTTACCCTATTTTCATAGCTTTATCAAATCATCTTTTAAGGATAACTAGATTACTAACCATAATATCAAATTAAATGGGGCAAAATCGCCTGACAAATCTCTATATCCCCAGCTATTAAATTCTTAAATGACTGATTAACAGGAGATTTATCATACTGAGAGACCCAGCCCCCAGCTTCAGAAATTAAAAGCTTGCCAGCCGCAGCGTCCCACCAACCTAATTCTTCAAAGAGTACCGCATCAAAAGATCCGCGAGACGCGTATGCCAAATCAACTGCAGCAGCACCACCCACACGAAAGCGAACTCCATGTTGAACGAAATGCAACCCTTCCTTAATTTTGCTCAAAAGGTCACTTTGCCGCAATTGGAAATCAGAAACAACAACCAATGCTCCTATATACTGCCAATCTTTCTTGCCAATCATTACTTGTTGCCCATTATGCCAACAACCTTGGCCCAACTCAGCATAAAACCATTCCTGAAGCACTGGTAGATAAGTAACTGCCGCAATAACATCAGGACCCTTCATAAGGGCTAGGTTAATAGCAAAGTAAGGAACCCCACGAGCAAAGTTTTTGGTACCATCAATAGGATCTATCACCCACGTAAACTCTTTAATGTCAGAGGATCCTGATTCTTCTGCTATAAACCCAGAACCAGGAATCAATACTGATAGTTCATCCTTTAAGTAAATCTCACTGAGTAAATCTGCATCAGTTTGAATGCTCTGATCTTTTTTATACTGAATTTTAAGTGGTTTTCTGAAATGCTGGAGAACCATTTCTCCTGTTTTTTGCATAATCGAGCGCATAGATTCTACGTATTTCATAGTAACTCCTCTTTTAAAATATAAAAACCATGATACTCATCAATCATAATTGTGTACACAAAAAAAGAAGGTCCGCAATGGCAGACCTTCTTTTTAACATACTTAAAATGTTGTATTACTTAACTAAACGATGATCAGAACGAGGTGCAATGCCCAGCAACTCATACACATCTGCTGCATACAAGGTTTCTTTATCAAGTAATGCATATGCCAATTTATCGAGCATATCGCGATTAGTTCTCAAAAGTTCCATTGCTACATCATATTGCTCATTTAAAATACGAGTAATTTCAGAATCAATTAACTCATATGTTTTTTCTGAATAACCACCTTTGGTGTCGTAGCTATCAACGTATACTCGTTTACCAAGCGCTTCTGACATACCATAATAACAAACCATAGAACGAGCTATGTCGGTTGCTGCCTTAAAGTCACTTGAAGCACCCGTTGTAATTTCATTGAAAACAAGCTCTTCAGCTGCACGACCACCAAGTGCTGATGCAATACTTGCAAGCATTTCTTCTTTATTACGTAAATATTTTTCACGTTCTGGTAAGAAATGAGTTACACCTAATGCTCCACCACGAGGGATAATTGTTACTTTATGTAAAGGATCAGTATCTTTTGGCATTAACAAACGAACTAATGCGTGACCACCTTCATGGAAAGCTGTTACTTTTTTATCATAATCGGTCAAAATCTTTGTTTTTGATTCTTTACCAAGCATGATTTTATCACGAGCTTCTTCAAACTCGTACATCGTAACTTCTTCTAAATTCTTCTTAGATGCAATAATTGCAGCTTCATTAACCAAATTAGCTAAATCTGCCCCTGTAAATCCAGGTGTACCGCGCGCAATACCTTTAATATCAAGGTCCGCCACGAATTTAATTTTCTTCAAATGTACCCGTAAGATCTCTTCTCTGCTCACAAGGTCAGGAACTGGTACAACGATTTGTCGGTCAAAACGACCAGGACGAATCAACGCTTTATCCAGAACATCTGCGCGGTTAGTCGCAGCTAAAACAATCACAGGTTCTTTGCTTGTTTCAAAGCCATCCATTTCTGTCAGCAATTGATTCAATGTTTGCTCACGCTCTTCATTTCCGCCACCAAGAGCACTGCTACGTTGGCGACCAATTGCGTCAATTTCATCGATAAATACGATACACGGTGCTTTTTTCTTTGCTTCAGCGAAAAGATCACGTACACGTGACGCTCCAACCCCAACAAATACTTCTATAAAGTCCGCTCCGCTTACGCTAAAGAATGGACAGTTAGCTTCACCAGCCACTGCGCGAGCAAGAAGTGTTTTACCTGTACCAGGTTCACCAACGAGCAAGGCACCACGTGTAATACGAGCACCAAGACGTTGATACTTCGGAGCATCTTTTAAGAAATCCACGATATCTTGTAATTCTTCTTTTGCCTCATGAGCACCAGCTACCGATGAAAAACGCTCTTTAATAGTAGAAGGCAAGAACATCTTTGCTCTGCTTTTCCCAATATTAAATAGCCCACCTGATCCCCCATTTTTTCCGCCATTGCGCATTTGACGCATGAAATAAATACCGGAAATAATGCCCAAGAACATTAAAATACCAATGATCATAAAGACATGCCATGCCCCTGATGATATCGGAGCAGTAGCAACAGAGAAATCAACCCCGTGTTGCTCGAGTAGATCGATATCGCCTGGACGCTCGGCGACCACTGTTTCAAACTTTTGATTATCTTTAGTTATACCCTGTACAAACTGACCAGCCATATGGACTTTTTTTATCTGGTCGCTACGAACTTTATCTAAAAACTCTTTATAGGAAATGGTGCCTATATCTTTTGCAACATCATTGAGCTGAGTCAAAATTGCAAAAAGACCTACGACAACAATGATACCTATCAAAAGACCCTTAGGCCCGAATGAATTAAATGGTTTATTTGGTTTCATAATGCCTTTTTATTTAGTTAGTGAAAATAAAATTATGATTCTCATAGTATAATACTATGTACAGATGTCTAGATTAGACTACTATAAACCAATCTTTCTGTCGATTCTTTAGCTTTTTTTTCTAAAAAGAGATATTTCGATTTGCAATTCTAACTAAACATGAGATACTTAATACTGTTAGTATAGTTTCACAAAACTGATTGACTAAATTACATTTAAATGGGATTAAACCTAAATAAGTATAATCGGTTAATTAGTAGCCTTACAAAGGTCATTTTTATGAATAGCCCACAACACACAGTTTTTATCGGAAATCTTCCATTTAGCACAAGCAAAATGGATCTACAAGCTTTATTTGAAACTTTCGGTGTTATCACCAATATTCACATCCCTGTGAATAAAGAAACAGGTCAAGCTCGCGGATTCGCATTTGTTAGCTTTGAAGCTGAGCATGAAGCTCAAGAAGCTTTAAACTTGAACGGCCAAGATGTTAAAGGTCGCGCAATTAAAGTTCACTTAGCTCATAATAACTCACAAAACGCTCCTGCTGGATCAGCTGGTGGTGCTCCTCGCCGTCGTCCATTTGGCGGAGGTGGCAACAGCCGTTTTGAACCTCGTCGATTCAATCGTCAGTAAGAAATTAAAAAAGGCCGGAATTTATTCCGGCCTTTTTCTTGTCTAAAGTAAATTTCCCCGTCTCAAAAACGACCTTTCGATCACTGCTCAAAAACACCTCAAAATCAACATATCCGATTAATACCCCTATGGGCCTTTGATGCCCCGTAAGCTATTTGATATTCTTAAGAATATATTAAATGTGGAGGTTACATGGCAAAGAAATGGTTATTGGTTATTAGCATCACGTCACTGACAGCTTTAAATTACGGAAATGCAGAGTCTACGAGTCAAACCGACTTTGAATCTCATTTTCGTCAAAAATATTCCCATTTAGACATTCCGCCATTTCAAACCTTACAAACTTCTATAAATCCAACCAGCAAATATCAATACCCCCTACTAGAACGTCAAATTCTAGCTAAGATCTATGAAAAACAACAAACTCCCTATATGAACAATATCGGTTATGTAAGCAACGCCCTTGCTGCTTATGTACTACTAGCCCCTAAAATAACCCCTGCTATTAGCATACTCAATCCATATACAGCCGTTTTTGCAAGCCCTGCTCGTGCAGCAATCGCAGCAAGTGTCACTACCGCAGTCGTTCCTCGCATGGTCGCCCTTACTCAACATCTCGATGGTCAAACTGCTTTTGTAGAAAAAAATTATCAACCCACAGAAACTGAACAAATTATAGCCCAGGAAAAGGCAAGATTTAAAAATATGCCACTTGAAGCTCAAAGAGCTTTATCATGCACCCCTATGTCTACAGCTCAAATAACGCAAATATGCCAAAATGAATTAAGTTTCACAGAACGCATGAGGAATTTTCTACCTCTAGCACCACAACCTCCAAAGCTATCTCTTTAAATAGATTAAAATGTTAATTATCCGTTCGTAAAGGTCATACGCTTCATGTTTTCAAAAAAAACACAGTGTTTCTTATTAATTTGGTCAATTGCCACGATGGTGTACATCGCTATACCTTCCTGCTACCAATCAACTGTGCAATTATTTGAAAAAATAAACAGCCATACACCTGCAATTATTAAATATCCAATCAATCCAATAAACGTATATCCGGTTATTTTCAACCAAATCTCTATGAGTATCTCACTGAGTATCTGCAATAGAATGTGGGATTATTATAAACCCCATACAACATCCCCGGATCAGATAACAATCTATAAAAAAATAAAAAACAACCTCAATATGCCGTGCGTCTGGCTCTATGAAACCATAAAATACAAACACCTTATGAGTCAAAATGCTCAAAAGACTCATCCCGAGATTTTTAAACTGTTCACGAAAATTAAAAACGACCTTGGTATCAAAAAAGAAATATCACTACGCATCATGCTGGATCATTTCGACATGGATGGTACAACAGTTGAAAACGTATATGGATTATACTGCAAATCAAACAATACGATTTATCTTTCACCGCTCTATTTAGACTGTCACCCAAGCAATTTGATTGCAACATTAACACATGAGCTCGAACATTACCGACAGTTCAATTTCTATCAAAACAGCTTTCATCCAAACACTTCTGGATGCGTCATTGTACGTCAAGATATTAAACCATGCGAACATGAAGCCGATAAAGCAATTGCAAACTACATGCAATGTTTCCATTGTTTGCATCTTTGCGCACTACAAAGCAAAAGTGTAGAACATCTGCAAAAAGGATATTTTGATTATTTAGATTATCTACCTTATATCATCTCGAATTTGATATCAGGAAACACTTGCACAGCACATCAACCCATACATTACATACGATCTTTATGGGGTCAAGAGTATCAACCGTGCGATTATTTACCCAAAACACCAACCATTTCTCTGTAAATCGGCGAACAATCTGGATAGGTACAGTGATCTTTTTCACTCGTTAAATATCGAGTCGTATTTGTTGGTAGATGTAATTGAGCAATTCTGCTTTGCATACCTTCATTGCAACCAAAAACAATATAATTCCCACACGATGACCAGGTAGCCTCTTCTTTACTTCCTTTATCATGCGTTAACTGTTTATGTTGGCCTGTTGCTATGTCATACGTAAAAAGCTGCATACCATGACCCATCATTTTCGAATATACGATTTGACGGCGCACAGAACTGTAATTTGGACATGCACAATATCCACCATCAGTTACCGGTGTGATATATTTTGTTTTTAAATCCAACATAAAAATTTGTGGTTTGTTTGTTTTATAATCTGAAACAAATACTACGTGCGAATTATCCACAAAGCATGGTGCTAAATTATCACCTGAATTAAAAGTTAATCTATCAAATTTACGTCGCTTGCTCACGGTATCGATATAGGATAAATACAGTTGCGTTGTACCATCTTTTGATAAACAGAAAACAACTCTTTTTCCATCATCTGAAAACGTTGGTTGCATATTGAGTCCATCAAAAGAACAAATCACCTTGCGATTACCAAACATATTACTCATCACAAGTTGCACGTTCGACAGCGTATTTTCAGAATAAAACAACAATGGACACTCAGGATCATTATTCCAACGCGATGCAAAACTTACCGTTGGTGCATCAATAAATAATTTCGCATTGCTACCATCAAAATCCGCGATCCAGATCTGCTTGTACGGTCTTTCTCGACCATGTTTCGTTTTCCATATTTGTTTTGAATATGCAATTTTGCTGCGAAACGAACTTGCATGACCAAATAGTTGCGGCCATAATTCATCCGCAATCGTATGTGCAAGCATCAGCAACGACATCGAACCTTGCTCTTGTTTTTTACCCACAATCATCTGCAACGATGACACATCATACAATCGCCAACTATACGACGACCCTGAGTGAGACAAAATAACAGCAACTGATACATCTGAACCACAAACATTTTTCAAATCATTTTCATGTTTTAATTCTGACAGATAGTGCAGTGAAATCTGACACTGCCCACTCCATTCAAGATCTTTTTTGAGTCGCGCAATGCAATCATTAAATTTATGATCATGATGACCCACGATGACAAATCCAATTGCTACTTTTTTATTTTTTTGAGCTTGCACCACAACTTGCATTTCTTGTGTTCTATCAACATGCGCATCCGCACCAAAAAGCCCAACTGTACACAGTATTATATTGCCTAGTATCATTTTGTAATTCATTTAATTTCCTAGTACGATGGTAATCGTTTTATTCCAAACTTCTTTTGGATATTCTACTTGCAGCAATGCACGACGCGCAGAGCTATCGTATACAAAAACTCCAGAACTTTTATCTATGGTTACCGATTGAGCATTGCCTTGATCCGACACAACAACACGCATCTGACAAGACACTCCGGCACCAAGACCAATAGGGACTGTCCAACATTGTTGAATCGCTGTTTGAATTTTAGATCCAATGACACATTCATCCAACTGCTCATATCCAACAAAAATAACATTATCCTCATCAAAAACTTCCCCATTATCTGTTTGATCGACAGATTCATCTTTGCTCGTTTCTAACATTTCCGTTACTTGCGCAGCAGCTGCCTCTGTGGGAACTAATGGTTCTGTCTTTGGTATTTCCACAATTTCTGGCTCAACCGCATCAGATACTGCTTGCTCAACAACTTTGATTTTATTTTTTTTACGCATCGTTGGTTTTTTATCAACCATGGTAGCAGTGACTCTTGATTTTTTTGACAATGGTTGAGATTTGATGCTTGCAATCGTTGCAGTAGCTTTTTGTTTCAATGGAGCTACTGATTGTTTTTTAGATTTCTTACGATGTTGATAGGTATCATAATCCACTACTTTCGATTTCTTACGAGCACGCGAAGTAGCAGCAGATTTAGACGTAACTTTAGATTGTGTCACATGTTTTTGCAAAGGCATTAATACATATGTTGCACCTGATTGATGTAATGATATGGTATACTTTTGCCCTTTTCCAGCAAAAAAAGATGCTCCTATCATAACAACTATCAATGCTACATGCACGGCCAAAACAAATAAAACTATCTCTTGTAAAAACCGTTGGCGCTCTGATGAAGTTCTATAAAGCGCGTTTGGTAGCCAACGCAACATACTTGATGCCTCCAGTAACTTTAATAGTATCGACTAAATCAATTACGTGCCCGTATGGTACAGCTTGATCAGCTTTGACAAAAACAATATCCTCAGAATCTTTTTTTACTATTTTACGCAGCGCAGTTAACAATGCATCCAGATTATATTGCACACCGTTAAGATATATTTTTTTCTGCTTATCAATGTACACCGTTAAATCTTGTTGCGTGTGAGATTGAGGCATGCCATCATCAATTCTGCTTGATGGTAACTCAACTTTGATCACGTTATTCATCATCGGAGTTGCTACCATAAAAATGATTAACAACGTTAATGCAACGTCCACCAAAGGCATGACGTTCATCTCTGGCATCGTGTGACCACGTTGTTTTAATCGACGCATTTTATGTCGTCTCATAATAACTCCTTACTGTGCTTTTTCAGAAAGATTATGATCAGTTACGCCCACAGATGATGGATGTTCCATTGATTCTTTTTGAGCTGGACGGATCATTGACATACGTGTCAACAAAATCACTTTATCTGAAATCATCATCAAGCTATATTCTAAAGTTCTCATACGTACAATAATATATTGTGAAAAAATCAAAGCTGGAATTGCGACAAACAGTCCAGCAATCGTCGTAATAAGCGCCTCTGAAATACCAGGTGCAACAGCAACGATATCAGCTGATTGCTTTTCGCTAATACGCACGAAGGCATGAATCAGTCCCCAAACAGTTCCAAATAGCCCTAGAAGTGTCGCAATCGACGCGCTAATTGAAAGTACCGACGTGTATGATTCTTCGTGATACATGACATCATCAACAACGGTATCCGCTTGCATTTGTAGTAGTTCAATACTTTGATTTTCTTTTGCTTGTTTTGCAGCACTTAGCAGCTGTACTAACACATAACCAGGTAATGTTTTTTTATTTTGTTCTGCGATTGCAAGAAGTTCTGACATACCAAAGGCATATTTAGTAGCAAGTAGAACATGATCACATTGTTGTTTTTTTATTCTGAGTAAAATCATTTTGTACAATGCAATAGCCCAACAGACAATTGACATTCCAAATAAAACAAGCATAACGATTTGGGTAACGACATCACTTTGAGCTATGAGCGTCCAAATAACAGATCCACTAACGGTCGTATCCATACTTAATTCCTTTATTTATCTCCATTAATAATTCTTGATGAACACCAGTGTATCATAAAACATCTCTTTTTTTTCAAATAATTTTTTAGATTAAAAATAAAAATTAAAAAAGATCTATTAAAATAATAAAACGGTTTTCTATTCCATTAGTTTTTTATAAATAAATCAACATATTGTATCCACAGCGTCTCTCAAGTATGATACAAAGTAAATGAATTCGGTACTCTAAAAAAGGAGATCTATGCGTCATCATATATTATACGCCGTAAGCTTTTTAGCTCTATGCAGCGTTACCATCAGCCAATCTTCTTCTCTTCTGCAAAAACAAGAACTCGAACTAGCAGAAGATCTAACAGACAGCACAAAAGTTTCCATTGAAAATATCAAAGCACGTATTCAAAGAAAATATTCACCCGTAACGCCCCCTGCCACGACACTCTCGGTACAAACATCTACCGATTTATCATACAATGAACGAAAATTTGTCAAACATCGTATGGAACATGTGCAAAATACTTTACGTAAAAAATTCACCATAGCTCAACCGCTGCGTATTGCATTCTGTTGTAGCGGTGGTGATTGCGAAGCTATGATAGGAACACTCGGTATCATGCAAGCAGCTGAAAACCATGGCATACTCGATGCTACACTGTATCTAGCAGGACAATCCGGATCAACATGGCTCATAGCTCCTTGGGCGCATATGTATCTGCACAACAATATTCCTCAACAACGAAAACAATCCTTCCAAACAATACAAAAAAGCTTAGGAACCGCTTTAAACAATCCACTCATGACGATACATGGTCTATCATCACCACCTGATATTACTGACGATCTCAAAGATGATTTTATGGCAAACATTGTCAAAAGATTTGGCTACAATCAACCCTTGACCATCATTGATATATACGGACAATTAATTGGTAATTTTGCATTAAAACCAGCAAATATGAGCCGCCTAGGAAATGTATGGTCATCGATTACAGAAAAAATCACCAAAGGAAAAATACCATTGCCTCTTTGTTTGTCGGTCTATGAAATAAATCAATCAGATTCAAGTAATCAACAATACGGATGCTTTGAAACCAATCCTTGTGACGCAGGAAGTGCTGATATGGGATATATTCCTATACAATATTTAGGATCAAAATTTACCAATGGAAAAATTAGAAACAAAGGTCTTTGTCCAGAATATCCACTCACCTTCTTTTTAGGAATTTATGGTTCTGCTCCAGCACTCCACTTTTCAGAAATGTATAACAACATTATTGATTCGACCGATAAAAATCCGCATGTCACCGTACTGGGACAAAGAATTAAAATTCCAATGAGATCATGGATTCAAAAAATTACAGATTTCGATACACAGATAGATGGCAATGATCACAGTGACTCTCCAAAAGCATTTGCTCATTTTAATAACTTCTCTCACGGGGTATCATCAAGCGTACTCAGTCAAGAACCAACATTTGGACTCACTGACGCAAGCAACTACATGCATTTCCCTCTACCGCTCCTATTTGATCGACCAGATCGCAAAATTGACCTCATATTTATGTATGATGCAACGGCTGGAGATGCTGCATATTTCCAGGAAGCAACACAATACTTTGCATCAAAAAATATTAAAGCACCTGATTTTTCAAATGTTACAACTAAAGAGTTACAATCAAAATCAATGACTCTTTTCAACGATCCACAAGCAGATGATTACGATGCATCAATACCAACATTTATATATCTACCAACACTAACTATTGATCTATCTCAAGAACCGTATACAAGATTTAATTTCGAATACCAAGCAAAAGATATTGATCGTTTAGTCGCAAACACCAAAGATTCGTTTGAACAAAACATAGAAAAAATAGTCAGCACGCTACAATCGGTAGCAGAAAAACGATACCCAGAAATAACAACTAAACTCAAAAAATACAAACCATTCGTCAAAAAATATCGTAAAAAGTCTACAAAGAAAAGTAGTGCGGCAATAGCTTCATAAATTTTTTTGTAACTACAAAAAAGCCTGAATCTCTTTGAGTATTCAGGCTTTTTTTATAACCATTTGTAATAATTTTTGCTTATCGGCAATCGACAGTTCAAGTTGCATACTATATGCCTGCTTGAGGAGTTCGCCCAACTCTTTACCTTGAGCATAGGTTAACAAATCGTTACCCGTCAGCAATGCTTCTTCTTGGTGATACAAAACTTTTGCAATTTTTGCTTGCTGAATAAATAGCTCTACCATCTCTTCTTGCCACCAACAAACACCGATGTCACTCATCGTTTGTAAATTAGACCAAGGAGCAAGCCAGTGAGCTAACCACTTATAGGATAAATCTTTCCCATTTTGTACCATTAATGGAATGTATTGCACATACCAACTCATCAACACTACTTTATGTATTAAATCTTGAGAGCCGATATAGATTTTCAACCAAGCTGTTAAAAATTTTAACTGTTCTAGCGATATTTTTTCATCAACTCGTTTCTGTTGTAACAATACATCTTGCACACGACTTACAAGAAAAGCCCATGAACCCAATAGCTTGTGTTCATCGACAATATTATCATGTTGCGCCAAACAATCTAAATTATCATACAACGTTTGATCTATTTCTACGGTAGGTAAAATTTCAGAAATTCTTTCAATATGCTGCAACCAACGAAGACCAATTGACGGTTTTTGTGATTTTAAAAATAATTTCGCAAACTCCTGCTCAATACGTTCTGTTGATATCGTCGAAATATCCATGGTGCGGCACACTTGGCTGAGTGTCTGATCAACCTGCATTTCAAATCGAGCAGCAAGCTGCATAACTCGAAATAACCGTAATGGATCTTGTACAAAAAAGGTTACATCTGGTGATCGTAATGTTTTTTGTTTTAAATCAGCAATACCATTAAATGGGTCAATTAATTCATGCGAGTAAACATCAATGCCCATAGCATTAACCGTTACATCACGACGACGAAATGCTTGTTCGAAGCTCATGTTTGGGTTAAGTTCAACCGTTGGTTTTCTACCATAACTATCAACACGAGGAATAGACCAATCAGCATCAAATCCATGAAGCCTAAGCACTCCAAAAGATTTTCCGACAAAACTTACTTTGCCAAACTTTTGTAAGATTGCTTCTAGCTCTTCAAATGACAGATGATATACTTCGAAATCTAAATCGGATCCTAAACACCCGAGTAAACAATCCCTAACAGCACCCCCAACTAATAAAACTCTTCCACCCTGCTGATAAATCTCATCAAATATATTTTTTACTTGTGGATTATTCTGTATAATCTTTGCAATACAGATTTGAATGCGTTCTTGAATATGAATCATATTATACTTCCATCATTTAAGATGAATCCAAGGAACTTTATGTACATTTTTCTTATCAACTTACTGCTAATATCCTTTACTATACCGATACACACAAAAATTTCTATACCTAAACTACCAACAAAGGTTTCTGATTTCTTCAGTCGATCAAAAGAAGAAATCACACATCATGAATTTAACGATGTAGAAAAATTAGATTTAACCAATGTTCATGGTGACATTTCAGTTGAAACATGGAAACAAAATTGCGTACTCATTGAAGTTAGAAAAAAAGGCTCTGCGCACTTCCTTGAGCAGTCAGGCATCGATGCTCAATGTAAAAACCACGCACTACTTGCAGATACAAAAATTAAAGATGCAACAGCTACAGGAACGATCAAAATCCATATTCTTGTACCAGAACATCTTCCCTTAAAACTCACAACTATTCACGGAACTATTTCTATTCAAACTCATAATGGACCGCTCGATTTATCAACAGAATGGGGTGCTATTAATGTTGAAGAAGGTAACAACACGGTACTCGCAAAAACAATTCAAGGTAATATCACCATCAAACGTAAACATATGAAGCATGGTCATGCATTAAATGCACAAACATGTCATGGTAATATTACGGTTATGGTGCCACAAGATTTTGGTGCAGACATGGAAGCGCATACAACTGCAGGCAAAATCACCTCTGATCTATTTATATCTTTGCATCCACAAACAATACTGCTCAATGATGAAACATTTAAACAAATGAAGTTCCATGTGCGTGGATGGGTTGGACATCCTCAAAACACCGATAATCCTACAAGCATTTTACTCAATACAGAATATGGAATGATTAATATAATCCCATATTCTAAGCATACAAAACCAAAGAAATAACAGATTGCTATTACCTCAAAATATTTGTAAATTTAAAACCTAAGACGTTACAACAAAATCCTCTTTTTTTACCAAGGAATACTTATGAAAACCAACCACATCGTATTCTTAGCCAGCATCTGGTATGCAACATTATTGATGCCTTATTCCATTGCATTTAATGAAACAAGTCATTCTATCGATCAAAAAACAGTACATGTTAATATTGATCTGACTGAGCAAGAATATATTTTAAAGCAAACAATTAGCATTTCACTTGATTCTCCTCATGTGCAAATGGGCACCATCAATTATCAAACAACGCCACACAAAAAATATATCCCTAATTTTGCAGACACTAAAGATGTGTTTGAACACAATCTTGCAATCGAAATACCAATTACTGCTCACAACGCAGCACAATCCATGGATGCACATTTACATCTCAGTTTTTTAACGCTCCCTGATAGCACCATGAACGAACAGGTTTACAAACTATCGTTTGCTCACCAGAGCACACCTGAATCAAACGTGCTCAGTTATCATTCTGATGCTACTCCATCTACGCAATCATACAGCCCTGCTAAAAAATCATTCACAGAATCACTCCAACAGATGGTTCAAAATAATAACAACATCTGGTTCCGCTTACTGCTTGCATTACTACTCGGACTACTACTGAGCTTAACTCCATGTATCTACCCAATGATTCCAATCACTATTGGAGTACTGCACAATAATCAAAAGGGAAGCTCTGTTGCTCGTCATTTCCTCGGGTCACTCTGTTATGCATTCGGACTATCTACTACATTTGCATGCCTAGGACTAATTGCTGCATTTGCTGGTGCATCATTTGGATCATTACTATCTAATCCAATTTTCGTTATCGTGCTTGTAGCTTTTATTGGATATATGTCACTGACCATGATTGGAATTATTGATTTAACATTGCCATCGTTCTTGCAAAAAAGCACTCAAGTAAACTCTGCATTTGGACCATTTTTATCTGCATATCTTTTTGGACTCATCAGCGGTAGTGTTGCTTCTCCGTGCGTATCACCAGGTCTAGCACTACTACTAACACTTGTTGCAACCATGGGTAATGCATTTGCAGGATTCTTGTTACTATTTTGTTTTGGTATTGGAATGAGTATTCCATTAATTATTATCGGAACATTTTCTTCATCACTCAGCCTGTTGCCACAAGCTGGACAATGGATGGTGGAAGTTAAAAAAGCTCTTGGTTTTGTAATGCTTGCAACCTGCTTGTATTACCTCAACAATATCTTACCGACATTTATATTTAATTGGCTCGTTGTTGGTTATTTCTTATTTGCAGCACTGTTTTATATCATCGATGCACAAAAAGATTTCAATCCTCAACAAAAAACAATCAAAAGCCTGTTAGGTATTATCTTACTCGCTATTACCGTTGTTATGGGTATACGCGCTTATGATCGCATGAGCTCTGTACGCCATGAAATATCAGAAAATGGTATACAATGGGCCGATAGCTATAATGCTGCACAAATAACAGCACAAACAGAAGATAAACTATTGTTACTTGATTTCTGGGCAAATCATTGCACCATTTGCAAAGCAATCGACAAGAAATTATTTAAAAAAGACTCTGTATGGCTTGCACTACAAGACAAAGTTGTATTTGTAAAAGTAGATTGCACTACAAATTCAGATGAAGAAACAAACGCACTAAAAACAGAATTTAAAGTTTTTGCACAACCAACGATTTTAATCATCAATCCAAAGACTCATGAAGTACTGCAAAAATGGTCATCAGAACCATATAGCATGTCTCCTGATGAGTTTGTACAAGCTGTGAAAAACATAGCTTAAATCAAAAAAATAAGGCCGATATTAATTGTCGGCCCTATTTTTTTATCTACAAATTTCACGCTACTGTTATATTCAAGTTTACTTTGATTCAAGCCAATCATCTTACCCAATAGATTCCAATTTAGAATTGTAATAGGCTAAAAATATAGCTGTCCATATAAATTGAGAGCTGCTATAAAAACAATAGCAAATCCTTTGGTACGCTTTTTAATATCATCAACTACGCGTTGCTTCTGCTTCTGCAGTTCACGCTCCATAACATGCATAGTTTCATCAATCAACGAATACATATCTGCGCCATCACGCTTAGCTACGATATCAAACAATTGTGACTTCAATCGAACTTCAACCATATATATGTGGTGATTCAATTTTCCTTCAAGCACAACATGTACAAATGTTGACTCAGGATCTTGTTTCGCCACATATTTTTTGAATTTTTTGACATATTTAATAACGTATTTTTCCATCGCATCAGATGGATCTGTACCACGAAATACAATTTCTAATTTCATTTTTTCCCTTCTAATATTTAACCCAACTGGTTATCCCAATTATAGTAACATTAGAAAAGAAAGAGATGAAACAGTTATTTTTTAGATTTTACTTTTTCAGTCCACAACACAGGCACTCCTCGTAAATCTTGAGCTTTACGAAGTACGTTTTCAAAAAATGCACGATGTGAATCTTCAAAAATAACGACATTGCGAAGCGTCAACTCTATACGAAGTGGCGCATGTCCAACTTGACGCGCTTTATGCAAATAAATCTGACTACCGTTTTTAAATAATGGAGTCTTTGAAATTGCAGTTACAAACAAATCGGTTAGATAACGATCAGGAAACTTCAACTGAAACTTATCCCACACTTCTTGTACCAATGGTAAAACTTTACCAATATTTTTTCCGGTCTTACAAGAAATAGTGAGTGTTTCAAACTTTTTCAACATATGTGCATATTGATCAATCGACATATCATGTTGTTGCTGACTTTCATCGGTTAACAAATCTTGTTTATTGAACAAAATGATAACAGCAGAACCATTGTCAAATGCATACGATGCCAACTTTAATTCTTGAGCCGTTAACTCTGGCTCTAACAAATCCATAACTAAAAGCACAATGTGCGCACGCTTTGCAGCCTGAAGCGCATTGGTGACCATCATGCCTTCAAGCTCAGAATCAACGTTACTTTTTTTACGAACTCCAGCAGTATCGATCAACTCAATAACGCTTTTATTAAATGCTATACGTTTACGCAACGCTTCTCGTGTAGTACCTGCCACAGGAGAAACAATTGAGAAATCTTGTTTTAAAAGTTGATTCATTAGCGATGATTTACCAGCATTTGGCCGACCAAGCAGCGCTACGCGAAACTCAGGAGTATCATCCATAACTTTTTCTGTTACCGGTACAGCTGAAAGTAAATTTACAACGCAATCTAATACGTCAGCAATGGTACGACCATGCTCAGCCGATACACCAAAAACATGCTCAAATCCAAGTTGATAAAAATCATGGACACCTTCTTCTTGATACGAAGAATCCACTTTGTTAACTAAAACAAGTGTCGGTTTTTGCAGAGCGTGCAACATGCGAGCAATTTTCATATCTTGCTCAGTTACACCAGTTTTTACATCAACGATCATTAAAAATAATGATGCTTGATCCAACGCTTGCTGAACACGTTGTGTTACGACAGTCGTCATTTCATCGGTTTGATGATATAAATCAATACCACCAGTATCGATCAATTCAAACGTTGTTTTATTCCATGAAACGAAATCTGTCACCATATCACGAGTCACACCCTCTTTATCAAGCGCTAAGCTTTTTACTCGTGGTGCAATACGATTAAATAAAGATGATTTACCAACATTGGTTCGACCAACTAAAACTACTTTATGCATTAAATTCATCTGTTTCCTTTATAATTTCTCGCACAGTACCCCCCAAATGATCTAAAAGGGTGTGTGTAATCTTCCATTTTTTTGTATCTGATACATCAAGTGCGCGCTCATTTTTTGCAAATTGCATCGATGATGATTGCGGCTGCCCTCGACGCATATTATTTTGTGGCACAAAGGGCATTTTTTTTACCGGCGCATTTTCATGTCGCTTTACTTCGTGATGGACAACCGGTTGATCATGCACTGTTGCTGCCATTGGAGCAGGCATAGGTTTTGCTGCTTCAACTTTTGTAAACTGTACAACCAACACAACCTGATATCCAAATAACCTATTTAAATATTCCTGGTAAATATGTTTTTGTTCTAAAAATAAATCTTGGAACAACATAAATTTTTTTAACGTTACTACCTCAACAACTTGTCGTTGTTTATCAAAATTTATAAGATCTGTTGCATACAACATTGATGCAAGTACAGGATCAATATGAGCACTGACCGTTTGTATAAATTGTTTCCATAAAACACCATCTGGACTTACAGGTGATGCACTACTCTCTACTTCTTTATTTTTTTTTTTGATCATCCATGTTGTGACGATTTTGATATTCTGGAGTAACCAAACGAATTAACATTGATTCAAATAATAACTGTTTTTTACTCGTTTTTGACAGAGCAATGTCCAACTGACACAACTCATCAAACCATCGAATTAACAACGTCATGTTCACTTGCTGTAATTGTTGCACCACAACGTCAGGCATATCTAATCCATATTTTGGATTACCACCATACTTTATCACAATGCAATCATATAAAAGCTCTAACATACGCTTTAAAACATATTCAGTAGAAATCGTTTTTTGATTAAATTCCTGTACCACCTTAAGCATTTCAACAGGACTTTGATGCATTAAACATAACAATAGTTGATACAAAATTTGATCATCAACGTATCCAAGTACCGCAATAACAGCTGCCTTGGTAACTTTAGATTCTGCAAAACGAGCTTGTTCCAACAAATTAATTGCATCACGAAGTGACCCTTGCGTTGATTGCGCAATTGCTTCAAGCCCTGCAACATCATACAAGATTGCTTCTTTTTCACATACTCGCTGCAAATGCTCTACTACTTTGTTTTCAACAACAGGATTAAATAGCAACTGAAAACATCGTGATCGTACGGTGTCTGGTAATTTTTGTGTTTCAGTCGTTGCTAAAATAAAGAGCACTGACTTAGATGGTTCTTCTAAAATTTTAAGAAGTGCATTAAACGCAGCTTTGCTGAGCATGTGAACTTCATCGATCAAATAAATTTTACGATGCCCGAGTACCGGCAAGAATGATGACGTATCAATAATGTTTCTAATATTATCCACACCTGTATATGAAGCTGCATCTATTTCAATAAAATCAGGATGTTGCCCAGATTTCATTGCTACACATGAACCACACTGCAAACAAGGAATTTGTATTTTTGGATTTTGTTGAAAGTCTGACAATTTAAAACAATTAACCGCAGCGGCAAAAACTCGAGCTGTCGATGTTTTTCCACATCCACGCTGTCCCGACATTAAATACACAGGGAAAAATTGATTTTTAAATAAGCTATTTTGTAAAATACGGACGACTAGATCTTGTCCAATGATTTCTTGAAATTGAGCTGAACGCCATTTACGAGTTAAATTGAGTGAAACATGTTCCATGATAACCTTGCATTATGACAAGATCGAGAGAAGTTCATACAAATTTGAAAACGCTCCTGCTGCTTTCTTCCGAACCTGACAGATTAAACATTACAAACCTTAAAAACTTCTCTCAACTTTATAATTCACAACCAACTACATCACTACGTAAACTACGAAATCCGGATGGATCTCATGAGCGAAACTTTATGGCGGAGAGAGAGGGATTCGAACCCTCGATGCCTTTTTCAAGACATACATGATTTCCAATCATGCTCTTTCGGCCACTCAGACATCTCTCCAATATCAAGTTTTACGCGCGATGTTTTTTTGGAGATTTTTTCAATACCGGTGCAGCCTTTGCGCGCTTTACACCTGGTTTATTTTCATCTGAATCTTCTTCATCTTCGATCGCTAAACCATCAGCACCCAGGATTACTGTTTTTGCTGGTTTATGATCATCTGATGACGCTTTTGCTTTTTTCGCAATCTCAGAACGTTGTGCTAAACCACGTAGTACACCTTCTTTAAGGAAGTCCAACACAAAAGCGATGCCTTTTGCTGAATCATCATTACCAGGGATAACGTATTGGATTCCACTTGGATCTGAGTTTGTATCAACTAATGCTACCACAGGAATGTGTGCAGCAAGAGCTTCAAGCATAGCTGTTTGTTCTTTGCGAACATCGATAACTACAACAGCGCCAATTGGCATGCTTAATGTTGTTAGTCCACCGAAAGTTCTGCGTAAACGTTCTGCTAATTTTTGAATACGAGTAACTTCTTTCTTCGTGTATGATGAATTTTCTGCTGTTGATTTCGCAACAATATCATCATAATGAAGTAATTTCGTAACCGCTTTTTTTACTTGTGCGTTGTTAGTGATCGTGCCACCAACCCAACGATAATCCACGTATGGCATGCCAGTTGTAAGACCGACTTGAACAACTGCTTCTTTTGCAGGTTTTTTAGTTCCAACCCACAATACTGTTTCGCCACGAGCAACAACAGCTTCTAAAAAGGCTGACGATTTTTGTAGAGCATGTGCGGTTTTTGAAATATCAATAAGATGAATTCCACCTCTATGGCCCCAAATATACGCTTCCATCTTAGGACACCATCTTGATTTTTGGTGACCGAAGTGAAGACCAACGTCAATCAATTGTCTGAAATCTATCATAGAAACACCTTCTTAGGCCCTTTGTTAAATGTACGACTGAAACAATGCTATTAAATACATCTATTATCGTACCTGAAATAGAAAAAAATACAAATTTTACCGACTATTCTGCACCAATTGCTTCACCCTTTTTAATGACGGAGCTATATTTGCGTCCCAATAAAAAGGCTACTAGTGTCCACAAAGTCACCACAATTGCAAAAAAGCCTGAGAATAATGCTAAATATGCTGGCGTACCAATAACAGCAACTGCCTGAATACTACCAATAACACCAGAGCTACATGCTTTTGCAAAGCGCTGACCAAATGATTCAATCCACGCTTTAGATTTAAAGCGAACATCTTTAACAGTAGGAATATACAATGCTTCGCGCAGCGGTGATGCAAACGCATAGTTTAAAACACCAAGCGCCATAAATACAAACAGGACTGCCTGCTCGTTGTACGCAATCATAAAGTAGAACAGCAGTAAGCCTGTAAATATTGGGATCAACATCAAGCAAACTTGTTCGCCAAGACGCTTGATAAGAACTCGCGTACCAAAGAACGACAAGATGAATCCTGCAAAATGTATCCAGAATCTTTGTTTAAACATTTCGCCCGTGAAAGCAGCACTATCTTTTGCTGCCGCCTGAAGAAGAACTGTTCGCTGAATACCAAGCACAACGTTAACCATCTCATAAAAGAACATCATTCCAAAAATACCAAGGATGTATGGATGCTTAAACATCACAATCAACCCTGACAACATTCCTGTGTCAGACTTACCCTTCTCTTCTTGCTTTTGTTCATAATCATGCACAGCTTCATAACCATGCAAACTTTTTTTCTGAGCCGTATGAAGCAATATGTAAATAATAAACGGAGAAACTATAAGCATAAGCGAAGCGCCAATGAGCAACACCTGATGTATGAATATCGATGACCATTCAAGTCTACCAAGGAAACTGGTTGGCACAAAAAGCATCCACGCAATTCCAGCGGTAAACATACCACCCAGCTTTGAACCGGCAATTAAAAGCGTATATCCCTTTTTAGCTGTTTCCGGATTTGTTACCGAGTTAGCAAAAGACCAAAACACACTGACAACAAAAGGAACTAACCCTTCATAAAACAAATAGACAAACCAACCAAAATATCGGTCTGAAGCCGCAATTTGATTCTCAAGGCCAACGATAGGATCTTGCAAATAATATGCTATGAAAAAACCACCAACGCCATAGAGCAAACTATAAAACATAAGCAACGACCAGCGCGTTAAATGATCAACAAGCTTTGCGTACAAAAGCGTTGCAGGCAAGAGGACAAACATTGAGAGAAATTTTACCTTGTACAGGTATTTCGCACCAACTATTTGCGCAAACAAGACATCCTTCATTTCCTTTAAGACCGTATATGAACCAATGACACAGAAAAAGGCAATAATTAACCAAAAAATCTTATTACGCTCTTGCTTGTCCAGGTCAAATGTTAACCCAGCCCTACGCAACATTGTGCTTAACATAGCTATCCTTCCAGCTTATTTTAAAACCATTACATCTACTTGTATAAAGCAAGGACTCCCTCAATCGGAAGTCCTTACGCCAAATTTCACTTATATGAACCAAAATTTATTCTGCACCAATAATCGCATTGCGCTTAATCGCTTTTTCATAAGTGCGCCCCAACATCCATGATGTTATGAACCAAAAAACCATCAAAGATCCAAAAAAGGCTACATATACCATACTAAACCAACCAGAATTTACAGGAACTCTGTTGGTTATATCGGCAAATAAGCTACCAAAGCCCTTAGAAAACTTAGTCCCGAAGGTATCAATCCATGCCTTAGCCTTAAATTTCATGTCTTTAGTTGCAGGAATGTATAACGATTCTCGAAGCGGCGATGACAATGAATAGTTGATAGCGCTCAAACCAATAAAGACATACATTATAGATTCTACGCTATAGGTCAACACAAAAAAGATTAACAGCAACGATACCGACAACGGTACTATCAGCAAGCATCGACGAACGTCTAATTTCTTAAACAAATACTGTACGCCAAACAGGGATAAAAGTATCCCGTACGCATGCATCTGAAAGCGCTGCCAGAACATAGATGCCGTAAATCCGGCCATCGACGTTGACGCTTCCTTAAGAAGCCCAATACGTTGAAAATTCAACACAACATTTAAAGTCTCATAAAAGAACACTAGGCCAAAAATCCCCAGAATATAAGGCGACTCTATCAACAACCTGATCCCAGACAACATGCTTGTTTTTGTGTCTTTTTCATCATGCTGATGCTTTTTCTCGAGCTGGTACACCGCTTCATAACCATGCAAATAACGCCCAGGAACATAGCGCATTAATACCATCAAAAGCACCGGTACCACCAGAAGCATTGCCGATACAATACCCATGAGTATCTGATGAGCAACCACATCATGGTTCACCGAACCAAACCTTGTTAAAATCAACGAATGATCAAGCAAATACCACGCAAAAAGCGCCGTTAAAACCCCACCCACCTTAGAACCAGCAACCATCATAGGATAATGATTCTTTGCCTCGTCAGGAGTAGATATAGAGTTTAAAAACGCCCAAAACACACCTACAACAAACGGAGAGTAGCCTTCTAGCACAAAGTAAAAGACCCAGCCGAACCATCGTTCAGGGCTTGCGCTTGTGTTATAAAGACCCATGGTTGAATGCCCCAGGAGCACGGTAAAAACGGCCAAGATGCTCCCATACAGCAAGCTGTAAAAGCCCAGCAACTGATACCGTCGACAAACGTCTACCAATCGTGAATAACCGAGGGCTGCAGGAATTAAGAGGAAAATAACTAAGAATTTTGCGGTCGGTAAGTACTCCTTACCCACAATACCAACAAATATTGAATCTTTGAGCTCTTTTGCTATTGTATAGGACCCTATAACGAACGCAAAAACCAATGTTAACAAGATAAACTTTAACCGCTCGTGCTTATCGCTAAACCCGGCTGAAAAAAATCCCCCCAACAACGAAGCCATATGTGTTTCCTTTTAACTTAATTTATAGAAAAAATTGTGTATACCACTTATTGTTTAACTTTTGAGCACATAAAAAAATAAAGGCTTTAATGGATAGCAAAATAAGCTACCATAAGCCCTTGGGGATCATTAACTCGACTCATAAAACCGTGAATATAAGACATCACGTATAATGTAGGCACACACCGCTTTGTTACCGCGTATCATACGACCTCTAAACATATTTTTTATAAAAATTATCAAGATTTGTTTGTATTAAAAGAATTTCAATAAGTATAGCATGCCTATTGTTTCTCGCAACGGAATTATTCAGATCGAAACAAATTTCCCACAGCCCCCAGGGCCACAATCCAAAAAACAGCCAAATCGGCCCAAAAACTGATTTACCAAAACCATTTTATTTGATATAATTTTAATACTCTATTATATAGAGAATCAAAATGGATTCGGTTATCTCTAAGCATAGGAATTTAACCATATGATCGCAGAACAAGTACAAACTCACTCCAAGCCTTTTGTGGCTCCAGAGATACTGCAACAACCAACCTCAGAAAACATCCTGCCGATCCTGCCACTGAAAAACATAGTGGTCCTTCCTTCAAGCATTATACCCATAATTGTAGGCAGAAAATCGTCAGTTTTAGCTGTAGAACAAGCATTAAAGATGCACAATAAAACTATTTTTATTACAGCTCAAAAACGACCTGAAACAGAAAATCCTTCTCAAGATGAATTATACGCATGTGGCACTAAATCGACAATCTTGCAAATGATGAAAATGCCTAATAACTCCCTAAAGATCTTAGTGGAAGGCATTACCAGAGCAACTATTGTAGAAACTTACCAAACAGAAACTTTCACCTCTGCCCTGATAGAGGATTGCTCGACTCAAATCAATTCAAAAGTCGATATAGAAGCAGCATGGCGCAACCTGAAAGCAACCTATCAAGCTTACACAAAACTCAACGCAAAGGTTCCAACAGACCTTATCGGCCTGGCTGAATCAGTTGAGGATCAAGAAACGATTACCGATACGATCGCTGTGCACGTAAATATCTCTTTTTACGATCGCCAGCGTATCCTTGAAACAACTGACCTGCAACAGCGCATGATTCTTCTGACTGTCCTGATCAAACAGGAAATAGAGATTTTACAAGCAGAAGAGCGCATTAAAGGTAGAGTTCAGCATCAAGTTGAGAAAAACCAACGTGAATATTACCTCAATGAGCAGATCAAGGCTATCAACAAAGAATTAGGCCGCGACGATCATACTGTCGAGCTCGACTCTTTACGTCAAAAAGTTAAGCATTTACAACTACCAAAAGAGGTAGCTGAAAAGACAGATCGAGAACTCAACAGACTCGAACAGATGCCTTCAATGTCAGCAGAGTCTGCTATCAGTAAACATTACATTGATTGGATACTCGCACTTCCTTGGCACAAAAAAAGCAAGGATACAATAACCCTAGCTTCTGCCGAGCAACTTTTAAACAAAGAACACGCAAGCCTACAAAAGGTTAAAGATCGTATTTTAGAGTTCGTAGCAGCCCAAAAATATGCTCAAGAACTTAAAAAGACGCCAACTATTTGCCTTGTCGGGCCTCCAGGAGTTGGAAAGACTTCTTTGGCTAAATCTATAGCGAAAAGCTTAGGTCGAGAATTCACCAGAATTTCACTAGGCGGCGTTAAAGATGAAGCTGAGATCAGAGGACACCGAAGAACATACATCGGTGCTCTTCCTGGCAAAATACTCCATGCTATGCGCAAAACAAAAACAATCAATCCGGTCATACTTCTTGATGAAATTGATAAATTGGCACATGACATTACTGGGGATCCTGCAGCAGCATTGCTCGAGGTGTTAGATGCAGAGCAAAACAAAACATTCGTAGATCATTTCATCGATACAGAATACGATTTATCGAACGTGATGTTTATTGCAACAGCTAACAGCACAGAGTCTATTCCGTATGCATTGTATGATCGTATGGAAGTTATTAACTTGCCTGGATATACCGACAGCGAAAAATTAACGATTGCTCAGCAATTTTTAATCCCAAAAATGCTCAAAGAATATGGACTTAAGAAAAGTCAGGTTAAAATCAGCGCTACAATCATTCTGCAAATCATCAATGAATACACCAAAGAAGCGGGCGTACGACAACTAGAGCGTTTAATTGCAAAGCTGATGCGCAAAAGCATTCAAGAATTTTTACACACACCTACGCTAAAATCAGTAACGATCACTCCTGAGCATGCTACAAAGTGGCTAGGCAATGACAAGTTCAAGAAAACAGAACTTTGGAAACAACCTGATGTGGTTGGTATTGGCACAGGACTTGCATGGACTGAACTTGGTGGTGACGTACTTGAAATAGAAGTAAGCATCATGCCTGGTAAAGGTGGACTCACACTTACCGGACAACTCGGTGAAGTTATGCAAGAATCAGCGCAAACTGCATATAGCTATATTCGATCGATCGCACCAAGAATTGGGATTAAAAAATCAGATTTCACGAATAATGATATTCATATTCACTTCCCTGATGGTGCAACTCCAAAAGATGGTTCTTCTGCTGGAATAGCAATTGCATCAGCAGTTATCTCAGCATTAACCAACATTCCATTTAAGAATCATGTTGCCATGACAGGGGAAATTACCCTACGTGGTCGAGTTCTTGCTATTGGTGGACTGAAGGAAAAACTCCTTGCAGCACAACAACATGGCATCACAACTGTGATCATACCAAAAGCAAATGAATCAGATTTACTTGATTTCAAACAGGACATCGATAAATTAAATATTATCTTTGCTGAGCAAATGGATTTTGTATTACAACAAATACTGGCTAAAGATCCGTTTAAACGCAGAATCCCTATGAGCACTAAGAAAAAGATTTCAAAAAAATCCAAAAAACCAGAAATTAATTAACCCTGTAAAGGAATTTCATGAACAAAACATTACTTGCTATCTTTGCTGTATTACCACTCGTTGCTGGCTGTTGGGGCAAAAAAGAAACAACACCTACACCAACTGAAGATGTAACAACTGTAGAACTTACAACAGAAACACCAGAAGAATCAGCTGATCACGAAGAAGCTGAGCACAACGAAGATGCAAATAGCGACGAAAAATAGAATAAATTCTATTTCTAAGTTAACAAAAAAGGCTCGATTAATTCGAGCCTTTTTATCATTCATATCTAAATTTAATCAACATAGTTTCTAAAATACTTGTGCGCTTTCTCTTTCAATCGGTCATTATCTGATTTATCCAAAAGCAACTGCAAATCATGTGCTACTTTTTTTGCCATTTGTTCAGCTTCTGCCATCTCTAAAGCCTCTGTAGCGGTTCTTGCTGATACCTCGAGACCAGTATGAATATCTAACAACACAGGAGCATGGTTAAATAGCACATTTAACATTTTTTCTTGTTCTAATGTTAACGTTTTATTAACATCAAGCACTCCAATTGCTCCTTGATCAGTACTATCATACAACATCACCCTTATAGCATGAAGTGGTAATTCACTGGCTATCCTGCTAATATTTTGTAAATAAAATGAAAACATTTCTTGATCTTGAAACTTTACCGCTGCTATTACTCCTGACATACGCGAGTAATCCTCACCCCCCTTGTAATCCACAATATCCCCATCTGCTTTCATCTGCTTAATCTGCCTTTTATCATGCGAATACAGCATATATGCTATTGCTCGTTCATCAGCATGGTGTATTACCAAAGTTTCTATTACCACCATCGTATAAAACGCCTTCAAAAACGGCAATACTGACTTGCTCATTTCTATAGCTTTTTGAATGGTACTATCCAATATCAAATCAGACGTTTGAATATCTTGCTCAGACCCCTCCAAAACATCAAGCGATTGATTGATTAAAGAGTCCAATGCTTTCCAATCTTGATTATCTAAATAGGATTGAACCTTAAAACTCAATGTTCCAGGAGTAGTAACATAATAAGTTAGAATATACGGCACTAAATTAGTTTTAAAGATCACTATACTAATCGCTATACCCGATAAATATCCCATTATGCGCTGGAAATGTGGGAATCCCCAGTTATGTTTCCAAGAAAATCGAGAGTTATCTTGTTTTTGATTTGATTCTTTTTGCTGAAAACGAGGCAACATTTTTTGTGTTGCTGGATGCCAATCATGCATAACTTGCTGTTGAGACTGCATGCTCTTAGCATATGGATTCGATTGCATTGATGGTTGATACGCAGCACCCGCCGTTGATTGGTATGCATTTCCTACGGGAGCAAATATAGAACTCATACCATACTTTGTTGGCTGCTTTGCTAAAGAAGCTGTTGTTCGCCGAGCCATACCCAATGCCATACCACTACTTAATGCACCAGTAATCAGTAAAATAAAGATTTTTTTACCCGTCATCACACCCCCCCTTAAACTAACACCTAAATATCCTTTACAAGGGTACAATAACTCAGGAAGTTAAATCAACAATTACAAGAACTCAAGCATATCACATAATCCTTCATATCATCTGCACGCAATATTGTCTCAGACCAACATAATACCCACGCAAAAAATAAAGAAGGGCTCGTAAATGACGAACCCTTTTCTATCTAATTTTAACACAACGAATTATTAATGTTTTTTACGCTCTACAAGCAGGTTTGCTAAATGCTGTCTAAAAACAACCTGTGATTCTCTATGCTTTGGAGCTTCTATCCCATGCGCAGCTAACCAATCAAGACCATACTGTTCATTACCCAATGATGCTGCATGCTTCATTAAATCTGACCGCATTCGTACCACATTAATAATGGGCGCAAGCGTTGCACGATCTTGTATAACCATCAACTTATGCGTCTCAGGATTTTTAAATAAACCCTTAAACAAGGATTGAGCAATTCTTTGGCTATAAAAACAGACCGCGCGCGTTCTTGCTTCTTGTTGCAGACTTAAAGCTTTTTGATTTCTTCCTGCCTCTTCAATTGCCTTATCGTCATCATAGTCATACGCATTAAGCTTGATCGTTTCCTTCTCAGCCCATCTGTTCACCTGCATAAGTGCGTCCATCGTTCTGCGCTGTAAAATTTTAAAAAATTCAATTTTTTGTTCTTCATGTAACGCTTGGGTTTTCGATAAACAGGTTATCGTATTAACGTTGGATAGCGCGACAACATCTCCTTGCAGCGCTCGATCAAAACAATTTTCAAAATGCTGATGAGTCGACCACCAAACAGTTTCAAGAAGTCCGTTCATAAACCATTGTATTACTCCGGACTGACCAGCCTTAACCTCATGTGTCAAATTAAAAGATCTTTGAATAATGTCTTCTAAGCTCTTACTCGATGTCACAATTGGCATCATCAGAGCGTTAACATTGTTTACGAAAAAATCCTTTTTATCAGGTTCTGCAATGGTCTCTAAAACAGTCAGACATAAGCCCTCTATTTTCTCTCGCTGAGCACAGTCTTTAAAATTCGCCAAAGCTTGTTCTGAAAAACCCAATTCTCTGAGTACGTCACGATGCCGAATTTCTACAAAACAGGTACTATCGTGTAATTGCGCCTCTGAAAATGTAACAACACACGTATCACCACGACGAGGACCCGGCTCTGCAACTACTTCGTCTGTTGATGCATAATTTTTGAAATTACTGATAACCAGAATCATCAAAAAAATATTCTTATAATAATTCATAAAAAAAATCCCTTTGTCCCATCACTTACAATTTTATCTATGTAATTTTTGCTTAATAACATGTAACGCTATTTTTAATAGTTCATCTGTTGTTGCAACCGTAGAATCTAAAATCGTTGCACCCTCTGGACAAACCAGCGGCTCAATTAAACGACTCATGTCCATATCATCGCGCATTTTGATTTGACCTAGCGCCTCTGATAAAGACAATACTTTACCGCGCTTTAACTGATCTTGTTGCAATCGCAGCGCCCGAATTTCCTGAGTCGAAGTAATGTAAAATTTAATATCCGCTTCCGGATAGATCACAGAACCACACGCTCTACCTTCAATCACGCAATCTTTCCCAACCACCAAAGATTTTTCATACTGACGCAATACTAATCGAGCTTCACTGTTTTGTCCTACTATTGCTGCAAATTTTGATATTTCTGGATCTTTTAAAAACATGGTTATCTCAACACCCCAGTATATTTTTACCAATCCAGCTTCATAAACGTATCGAAAAAGATCGCTCTGAAAAATCGCCGTGACATGATTAATATCTGGATTTTGAATAGTCTGGGCATTGTAACCATACGCAGTTTTTAAAACATATGCTAAACCACGATACAAGTACCCGCTGTTTAAACAAAAAAAATTAAGATGTTTTGCTATTTTGATAGCCAGTGTTGTTTTACCACTTCCACTTGGTCCATCGATTGTAATAATCATTGCTGATCCTTTAAACCTACGATATCAACACCTTGCAGCTCAATCGTATAGACACCATTCCAATAATTTTGCATCACATTTCCTACAATATCAAAAGGCTCATCTGCTTGAGCTACCAATTTTTCATACAGCTCAGGTCGATTAAAGAACATAACCGATTTCACAACACCCTCACTAAAAACCATGCATTTTACATGCAAATCTTTGAGCAGCTGCGGTTGTTTAATCAAAACAACATTGCGAATATAAAATGATGGTTGAGGATTTTCATGACCGAATGGTTCAAAAAGTCTCATGTCATCTATTAATTTATCACCAAACTCTGCAAGTGTGGTACAAGAATCTACCTTGAATTTTTGTTTCAAATCAAATTCTGTCAGCGTCGATGCAACTCTTTTTTGTAAGCGCATTTGCAACTCTGGCAAATTTTCAACACGAAGTGATAAACCTGCTGCATGTGAATGTCCACCAAAAGCAATGAGCAGATCTTTTGATTCTTGCAAAGCTTCAAACACATTGAACTCTTGTATCGACCGACATGACCCTTTAGCTAAACCATCGGATGTGATATGAAATAACAATGTCGGTTTTCCATACATCCCAACAATGCGAGATGCAACAAGGCCAATAACTCCAGCAGGCCAAGATTTACTTGAAGCAATAACGACATTTTTAGAAATATCCACCAACCCTGACTCAATTTGAGCAACAACGTCAGCGATAATCGTTTTTTCTACTTCTTTGCGCGCTTGATTTAATTCCAATAATATTTTACCAACACGATCAACTTCGTTGGGATCATTACCCAGCAAGAATTGTACACCCTCGCGCGGATCATCAAGTCTTCCCAGTGCATTAATTTGTGGTGTAATTGAAAAGCCAATATCTAACGAAAATAGTTCGGGCTTTGTTACTTTACTATTTGCCTTAAGCACCTGCAGTGAATAACTTTCAACTTGATTGACCTTTTGCAGACCATATCGAACCCAATATCGATTTTCACCCGTCAAAGGCACAACGTCAGCTACCGTTCCAAAAAGGAGTAGCTCAATAATTTTATCGGGTATAGGTAGCCCTTTTTCTTCAAAGAGCAACGTTAATATCTTAAAGGCTACACCAACCCCTGCGAAATACTTATACGGGTAACTACAGTCATTTTGATGCGGATTTACGATGGCAAATGCTTGGGGTACATGATCATGAGGTCTGTGGTGATCAGTGATGATTAAATCTATCCCTAATTTTGCAGCAAGAGCCGCTGGCTCAAATGCAGTAATTCCATTATCGACCGTGATAATCAATTTATAATTATTGTCAGCTGCTTTTTGTACAATTTTTGAAGATAATCCATAGCCATCTTTAACGCGGTTGGGTAAAAAAAAGTTAACCTTTGCACCAAGGGATAATAAACCAATCATCATCAGCGATGAAGATGTAATACCATCCACATCATAATCACCAAAGATTAATATTTTTTCTTGCTGCTCAATGGCAAGCAAGATGCGCTCAACAGATTTTATAGCGTCTTTCATTAATCGTGGATCAGAAACATCTTTTTCATAACTGGTCATTAAATAGTTCTGCACAGCTTCAATATCACTCATGCCCCGCGCAAGCAGTACCTGAGCAAGCGATGACGAGATATTAAAATGCTGTGCTAATTTAGAGGTATCATCATCAGATATGACCGGAAGTCCTATGAGATATTTATTACCTTGAATGTATGTATAATCCATGATTGTACCAAGTTATGTTTTACGTAATACTTCAGTTTAACGGATGCATACTAATATGGCAAAACCAAAGAGAAAGTTTTTACCTTCCTATTTGATCTTGCCATATCTTAATTCATGTTGTACTCAGTAACGCTATGACCGTTTATGACCTGCATCATCGTAACGTGCATTTGCAACGAGTGTTAAAATCTCTTTCATCGGTATCACTTGTGATTCAAAAGCATCATCGACATTAGAAACCAATGTATCAATATTGTCTTTCGAATATTTAAAGTTCCCTGTTGTAAATGGAGGCTTGCTTACATCGACATGCGTAGGAAAATATAAAACAGTTGGCTGCTTAGCATTGTATGTTGCTTTAGCACGAGGATCGTTAAACACCGTCATGTTACGAGACAAGAGGTCACTTTTGCTCAAATTACCCATAGTAGGCATAGAAATATTTTTACGCTTAAAGTACGCATCAGCATTTTTTAATGTTTGAACGTCTGCAGGATTTGAGTCAATTGCAATAATGACATCAATGCCACGCTCAGCTCTATCCACCAACAATGGGAATGGTAAGTTAAATGCTATTCCACCATCAAACATTCCCAGTACTTCTTTGTTTTTGAGTAAACTATCTTTACATCCAACAGAGAAATTTGGGAACTGCGCATGTATCTTACCAGCTCTATGGCTACGGGCATCATCTTGAGAATTTTCATCAAGTACTTTTTTGATCCAATCGCCAACCGGTATTTCTACATCATGCCCAAACACATCAATCGTTGGAGTTGGCAAACCTTTTTCAACCGCATCGTTGATCGTAAGTGAAAATGCTGCGCCATATAGTCCTAAATAAAAGCTCATCGGATATTCAGGACGCATTAAGTCTGGTACTAACACTCCATCTTTAAACACAGAACCTAAGTACTGTGTAAGAATATAACCTAAGGTCGTACCACCTGATTCAAAAGGACTCATTTCAAACCAGTCGTACAACGATCCAACTTCTTGTTTTAAAACTAAATCATCACCGGTTGTCAGTCGCGCATCAAACGCAGCAGAACAGAGTGGCAATGGAACATTACCCTGTTGTGCTAAATCATACAGCTCAGACCAAGTAACTTGCAGGCGCTTACCGCTTGCTTGCTTTAAGGCATAGTTTGCAATTAATGCACCCCATAGATCAACAACTGAGAAATGCTGGCCATATCCATAACGCTCTATCAATTGATTTGAGAAAATTGATCTAACATCTGAACCAAGCAGAGGTGGACAGAATAGTCCTTTGTTTGTTGGATCAATCATCGTTGGATCGCTCAGCGTATTTACAAAGTTCGTGCGCAGAGCAATGAGTGACTGCTCATAGTTTTTATTCGTGATCAGTCCTTTAAGATACAAATAGCTCCATGGTGCAATCGTCCAGGTAGAACCAGAAAGTCCTGCACAATACAGTGATGCTTGTAAGAAATTGTGACGCGCAGCTGATTCAAACGCTGCTTCTGTTACAACCATAGCTCGATTACCACCACCACTACAACAGAAAGCAATCCTTAGTGGTACTGAGATACCAAATGAATCAGACAACACTTTCTGCACCTGTGGTAAACGATTCTTCAAGAACTCTTTTTCTTCGGTACATAGATCCTGCGATGACCGAACAACTACGGGAGCTTTTGGAGCATGAACTGAATGCATCGCTCGAATCGCTTTTCGTAGCAATATCACTGATGCATCAGAATTATCACCTATTAAAAATGCCAGTCCTGTTGTTTTTAACTTCTTTCCCAACTCTTCTATTTTATCTGCAAGAGCAGGACTAATTTTATCACTGATCACATCTGACGCTTTTTTACCAACCGCAGAAATTATATCACCACCAACATCAGCAATGACTATTTTCGCTTGCTTTGCGACTTCTGCTTTAACTGCTACTTTAAATTGTGCTGAAAACTCTCCAAGGACTCCTTTTGCTTCGCCCTTCAACTCATCCCACCAACTTCTATTCAGTCCTTGCTCGTTGATAAGCTTTTGTTGCTCATACTGCCTTTGAGCTTGCACGGCAGAATCATAAAAACCATGCGCAATTTCTACGCCAAGATTATTTTGTAAATGCTGCGATGTAAGATCCAACATCAACGCCTGTACACGCACCAATGCTTCTTGCGTAATATTTTCAACACCATCAATAAAAGATCGTTCGGTTGGAGATAGTTCACTTGAATAAGTGAAATCAGCATCGTGTTGCTTTAAAAATGCATAATAGTCAGCCACCACAATGGTCTGCAATAAACGTAATTGATAATGATAGCCAACAGCTCGATCATCTAAAAACTTAACAAAATCAGCAGAACCCTGCTTGCTGTACGAACCTAACCCTTCTATTTTATCCTGCATATCACTAATTAGTTTTTGCTCTGCTTCAACTAATTCATCACTCACATGTTGCAAAAGTTGGTTGATTTTTACTATTTGTAGCTTCTCAAACGCTTTCTGATCAAAGCTACCCTTCTGGTCTGCTTCTACTTGTTGCTTAGCCTTCTCAGGATGATGGAAATACGGATCATAAGCATACGGATTGCCTGCTTCTTGATCATCGTCTAACTCATCATCATCCAGTCGCACTGGTTGAGGCTTGTAAACCGTATGAGTACCTTTTTTCTGCTTTCTAGGTTCCTCAAGGTCAAAATCTTGAGACTTTGAAGGTTTTTGATCTTTACCGGACTTTTTGGGAGCTATCTGCTCATCCACGGTAATTCTTGGCATTATGGTACCAAAACTCACCAAAAACAGGGCTAAAACCGCTCTAGGTCGGCATATTAACTGTTTCACCTTATCTCCTTTTTTTAGATAGATTGCTTTATTTGTCACCCTACACAAGTGCGCAACAAAAATAAAGATAAAACCATACTTAGCTGTAGCAAAACATATCCAATATGCTATCCTAATAAGTAGAAAATTTTTACCCATAAAAGGATTAATATGGCGACAATAAACAAAAAAATCACCCTATCATTGTTTCTTAGTGCTATAATCTGCACAGGATCGATTCAACCTCGTACTGCAGAGATTTCAGCAACAGCTATCTCTTCATCATATGAAGGCAATGAAGCAGCTTTTAAATATCTCGAATATTTATTCATCGAACAACCAGCAAACGCTCTTAAAGGGTACTCACAAAAAGCTCTAGCAGCAGCTCTGACAGTAGTAACCACAAGTATTCTATCAAGACCTTATTGGGCTCAAGCTCCTGTACAAAAAATCGAAGTTGGTATTGAAACAATATCAGCAGCTCTTCTTGGATCAGTTGTGTACCAAATGTACATTTCGCAAGTTGACAAATCGATCAAAAAAGCAACTCTTATTAAATTCTTAGAAAATTGGAATCATCATCGTCAACATGTTCCTACTCAGTTAGTTCCTGTTTTCAATGAGTTAGCAAACGCATTTAATCGCTCAAGCAAAGCAATTACCCAAGCTCACGTCGATCAAATCTTTGAAATCATTCAACATTTGATTGAACATGAATTTGCTAAACGTTACGAAAAAGATAAAACAAAAAGTGCTGATACACTTGGTATGCTCAAAACAATTACCGAGATCAACAAAAACTTAGCACCGTCATCTAAGTAAGATATTAAAATTACAAAAAAAGCCTCGCATTAATTGCGAGGCTTTTTTTATGTCTTAGCGCTATTTTATTTACAACAACCCGAACTTGCTGGAATTTTCTTCGAACCAAGGGCTTGCCTTTGATCCGAACTATGATCTTCTAACGCCACAGGCAAAAGAAGATCTTTTTTACGGTTAACAAAACAATCATGCATTATATCCCATGCTGCTTGCTGATCAGAACATACTACTCTTTGAGCTAAAGCATATTCTTTCTTACCTGATAGTGCATAACGCATTACAGCATATTTAAAACCAAAAAAACTTCCTGCTTTATACACACGCGTCCAACTCAACGCTGTATCTTTTTTATGTGATATCACCGTGTTTTCTGGGAAACCAAACTCCGCACTCATCTGCTCAGCATTATACTTTTCATGAGAGTAATGCTGCGGATCAAGTTCAAACTCATGAGTAGACCTTGCGCTATGCGCAATAAATAACAAATGGACAACGATAAAAAAACCCCTAAAATGCATTCGCAATATCCCTATTTTGTATAACAACAAACAATTATAATATCCTTAATTAAAAAAATGAACGAAACAAAACTAATAGCCTGATACTAACCATTCAAAACGCATAGTCCTAAAAAAAATTATTTTTTCTTAAGCGTCGGGAATAAAATAACATCCTTAATCGAGGTTATTCCTGTCAGCAGCATCACAAAACGATCAATTCCGATACCAAATCCAACCGTTGGTGGCAATGCATGCTCTAAAGCGAGAATGTAATCAGCATCATACAAATGAGCTTCACCATCTCCAGCTTCACGCGCAACTACTTGATCATGAAACCTTTGAGCTTGATCAAAAGGATCATTCAATTCATCAAATAAATTTGCAATTTCAAGTCCTGCTATGAACAACTCTGAACGAGCAGCAAGGCCTGGAACCTGAGGATCACGCTTTGCAAGCGGTGAAACCTCAACCGGAAATCCTGTGATAAATGTTGGTTGAATCAACTCTTTTTCAACTGTTTCTGCAAAGAGCAAATAAATTTTCTCTTGCAGCGTCATACCTGTTTTTGGCAACCGAACTGAATGTTTCGTCAGTAACGCGTCGATTGTTGCCTCGCTATGCAACTCTTGCTCCGACAGCTTATGGCAAGCTTTCACAGCTTCATAGAGTGTCATACGTATAAACGGCTTATTAAAATCAAGAGCATGTGCACCAAACGTAACTTCACCTGATGCACCAATTTTACCCATAACATAGCGAACCAACTCTTCGATGAGGTTCATAGCGTAGGTAATATCTTGATGCGCAGTATAACACTCAAGCATCGTAAATTCAGGATTATGACGAGGCGAAATACCTTCGTTTCTAAAATTTCTATTCAGCTCAAAGACTCTATCCAGTCCACCAACCACTAAACGTTTCAAATATAACTCTGGTGCAATTCTTAAATACAGATCTTGCCCGAGTGCATTATGATGCGTAACAAACGGACGAGCTGCTGCTCCACCAGGAATTGGATGCAACATTGGAGTTTCTACTTCCAAATATCCCTTAGATGCTAAACATTCACGCAACGCTTGAATCATCAGCGATCGTTTTACCAATAAATTCTTACTATCACTGTTGCAAATCAAATCTAAATATCTCTGACGATAGCGAACTTCGATATCATGAAGTCCATGAAATTTTTCCGGTAACGGATGTAAACATTTACTTTGTAATGAAAAACTAGTTGCTCGTAGCGATATTTCACCACGTTGAGTCTTAAATGTTGTTCCTTGGACCCAAAGAATATCACCCATATCAATGAACTGCTCAAAATTCTTAAACGCCTCTGCGCCAATCAAATCTTCTTTGATATAGACCTGCATCTTACCAGAATCATCTTGCAGATGAACAAAAGCTGCTTTTCCGTGTAAACGAATACTCATCACACGCCCTACCAGGTCGTACTGCTTACTATCACCCTCAACAAAAGTGCTTAGTAATTGATGGGCAACTGCAGTTTGAGGCTTTAATGCTGGCCAAGGTTCAATCCCTTGAGCACGCATCGTTTTGACTTTTTGAACTCGAACTTCATGTTCTTGAGATACATGACCTAGATAGTCCTGTAATAATTCATCGTTTTTATGCTTTGGTTCCATATATTTCATTCCTGTATTCCGTAAAAAACATAGATGTGTCTTAGTATAGCAAAACCAAATTTTTTTGCCGAATTTCAAAGATGCCAGCATCAGATCATCTTTTTCAATCTTTTTACAGAAAACAATCAAAAACCATTGATTTCAAAGCCTTTTTTGTGACATACTTCATATTAGTAATGAAGTTACCCAAAAAAAAGGAGTTTTTTATGAATTCATTTCGTTTTACAGCGCTTTGCGCAATTCTTACAGCTTTCTCAGCTCAAGTAATGCAAGCATCTTCTGGCTCATCATCATCAAACAGAATGATTGGTGAAAATGGTGCAGGTATTTACAACGGTGGAAAAATCCCAGCAAGTATCCCTAAAGCACCTATTAGTGTCGCTGTCGCATTACAAAAAGACGATCCTAAAGTATTAAACTTACACTTAAAAGAAAGCAAAGCCCACA